>ERZ842401.1885-NODE-1885-length-28855-cov-10.623507_pt1 | contig 28855 bp, 33 predicted proteins | sample MGYA00521270_ERZ842401 | MGnify/ENA primary metagenome ERZ842401 (study PRJEB31892, sample SAMEA3878208) | bioreactor metagenome | biome: Moose rumen | place: Sweden | collected 2011-10 | study: EMG produced TPA metagenomics assembly of the PRJEB12797 data set... | reverse complement strand
TATTATTCTTCGTGGTTTAATAGTTTCTGTCGTTTCTCGTATTCTTCCTCGGTGAAAGTCAAGTGCTTTATGCTAATGCAGTTTACATGCGCCATGTTGACAACAAGACACCCACCGTTTTTATAAGGAATTTTGCATATCCCTTCGTTGAAGTCGCAAGGTGTTTCAGCATCGAAGGTCGTTACTTGATTATTCTCGTAATAGATTTCGTGAAGGTAGAGTTCATTCATTTCTTCTTGTTTTTGCGTTGCTGTTCTCTACGTGCCCTGCGCCTGTCTTTACCATCAGCATATCCATGTATGCCGGGTTCTATAATTGTGGGCAATGCACTTTCTGGTATATGATATGACATCAACACAATATCCGGTATTCCGTGTTTGAGTGATTTGTCTTGCATAACTAAAGTTTTTTTAAGTCGTCGTAAAGCGTTCCAAGGGTATCCCTATCCACCGAATCTGCTGGACAAAGAATATCGAACAGGGCATTCATCTGCTCCTCGCTGGGCTTCCAGTGGGGCTGGGGACAGAGGGAACGAAGAAAGCGAATGTAGGAGATAAGTGGTTCTTTTGTTCCGTAAGTTTCTTCGTCAATCTGCCAGGTTTTCATTGCGTAGTCTTGGATTGTCTCCACAATTCTCTCAATCATGATACTATCCTCCTCGCTCCACTCTGCGGGCTTCTGCTCTTTCTGATAGGGCAATGAATAAACATCGTGAAGGAGGTCTTCCCATTTGGAAGGGCAATCATTATCTTCAAGATACTCTATTATTCGCGCAAGTGTGTACTCCTCATCTTTTGATAAAGGTCCACGCTCTTTCTGCTTTTCGAGGTACGAGATATATTTTTTGTCCTGCCCGTCAACGAAATAGCCACCCGTATGAATAGCCTCCTTATTTGCGGCCAATTCTTTGATAAGGTTTATCAGGCGTTTTCTGATTAGCTCGTCCTCGCTCTCCTTGAGTTCGGGGAAGATTTCTTCAAGAATTTGATTGGTGTAACCTACATATCCATCAGTGGGATTTTTGTCATATCTGGCTTTTGCTTTTTCCAGGGCTTCTTTATATGCTTTCTCAAAGTAGTTCATAATTATCTCCTTGTGTTTCTTCTTAGTAAGCTTTGGTATGCCAGCGACAGTTCAAACATGAACTGCTTGTCTGGGTTTGGGATAAATCTTGCCCCACCCTCTGAATCCATCAAGCTAATTGTCACGGGGCCGGAGTGTGTCCGGAGCTCGCCGATGAACATCCGGTCTATGTCAATCTTCTGTCTCATGGTCTTTCGTGTTAGTTTAGTCCTCCGTCCTTACAATATTCAATGCCTCGTCCAGATTATCCCAATCATAGTGCGGGATGTTCATTTCGCCCGTTAAGTCAATCACGTAGCGGACTTTCTTCTCGCCAAGTTTCGGCGCGGCAATCTGGAGTTTCGCTATAAGTTCATTCAGTGTCATAGTTCTTTGTTTTGTGTTTTTAAGATTTCCTCACGCTGGCGGGCCAGCCGTTGGGAGCGCTGATTATCATCCTCAAACGGTGAGTGCGGGAATTCCGGAAGGTCTATCAGCCCTTTCTCCTTTGCTTCGGCCAGCGTCTTCCAGAACAGTTCATCCTCGGCCTTGAGTTTCTGCTGTTCATGGGAATGAAGGATTGCAATTGCCTTCATACGTTTGTCGCAAGTCCTGAACGCCCGGAGAAAGCCGATAAGCGAAGGAGCGGTGATCCCGTAGAAGTCTCCGTACTCGCGTGATATGCCGCGTCGGAAAGCTTCTTGCATTTCAACCTGGGTAAGTCCGCGCAGTCCCTCGTCTTCCATAATGGCCTGGTCCAGCGTAGAGGATTCGATGAACAAGTCATACTCGTTGGGTGTCCTCTGCGAATGGACCATGTAATTGAGCGCAATAATCTGCTGGCCAAGCCAAGCTACGCGGGAACCCGTTTCAAGAGCGTAAAAGCGAGGCTCGGCTTGCATGACTGCGGCAAGCTGTTCTGCCGTTGCAATCCTATTGCTCGTCCGGACTATTTGCAGGGCCGTTTCCTGCTCCTGCGACATTGGGACTAAAGAGTTCATTGACAAGTGCGCTAAAGTTTTGTGATGTTTGCATGTATTGTTCTATCCTTGACGGTGGCTGGGCCTGCTGCTGCGGCTTCCAAATCTTGAGTGCCCATTCAAGGCTGAAACCAACCCAGGATTTTTCGGCGGCAAGCAGGATGCAGTCATTGGCGGAGTAACCGGCTTCGATAGCTTTCTTCACTTCCCGCTCAATCGCCTTGAAAGCAGTCTCGGTATTGACGCCCTTCTTCGCTTTCCTGACCTTGAGCCAATCGTCTGCAACTTTCGGCTCAACCCCCAGGCCGATAATCGCCGTCCGGAAATGGAAGGGGGTGGGGGGATGGCTCTCCTCGTGCGCTTGCGCGCTCGCGTCTTGACCAGAAACATGTTTTTCTGAGGGGGATATAGGGGGAGTATAGGAAGGAGTATAAGTAGGGGGTGCAGGGGGGAGATTAGGGGAAACCTTAGAGGGGGACGAGGGGGATTTCTTTTGAATCTCAATTGAATGTACAATTGGATGCTCAATTGAATCAATTGGACACGACGCTGTGTAATGCTCTATGTTACAAATAGTTAAATTGAGCATGGAGTAGCGTCCCGGATGGTGCGATGCACAATTGAATGTACAATTGATTGCACAATTGGATTGCAGTTCTTTCAGGAAGCGTTTCACACTTCGTCTGTCCCATTTCCAGCGCTCGGCAAGACCGCTGAACGTGAAGGTCAGACTGCCTTCATCATCTGCGGTAAGAAGCAGGTCAATCCATGCCGCAGGGCGGGAGAATTTTTCTCCCAGATAATCCGGCCGGTTAACGATTGACTTCGGTATGATTATTTTTCGCATCGCGCTTTGTCAGTTTCCTGTGTAATAGTGCCGCCTTTCGTGCGTTTTCTTTCTCTCTGATGGTTGTGCCTTGTGTCTTGGAAAGGGCTTCAAGTAGCCGAAGCGAAAGGGCGTAATCGGCGTTGGAAATAGTCTTCATCAGAATAACACTCCCTGCGTAGGCCGACTGAATCTTGCTTCCCTCTGGTGCATGATGTGTCCGCGTATCTGCCAAATGGCCGTAGCCCTTGCGTTAAGACTGTCCTCGTAGTCCCGAAGTTCCTGCTCCGTCTCTGCTACATAATAGCCGTGGGACGTTGCAATCAGGCAGGACACGAGGTCATTCTGGCGGATATGGTTTATTATCTTTCTAATCCTTGGACCGTCAATCTTCGCGCCCGGCGTATGACTAAGGTAGAAGGAAATATCCTTGTTTTTCAATGCGTTCTTTTTGCCTACACAGCGTTCCAGGAGCGGGATGACATAAGGTAATAGTTCACGCTCATTCTCGCTCAACGGGGCGGTTTCTTCGTCAAATCCGTTAATCATATCAGTAGTTGGCTAAGAGTGAATAAAACTGGTCGGAAGTAAGGTCGGGACGTTTCTCCATGAGGATGGCCCAGAGCACGTCCTTCATCCTTTCGTAGAGGTCGGTAAATTCCGCTTCATCCATTTTGTCAAAGGCCCAGGACTTGGGCTTTTCGCACCAAGCCCTGCGCCTCATGTCGTAGAAGACATCTACATACCCCGCAGCCACGGTGATGGAATCCCGAAAGCAGTCAAAGGACTTCAAGCTTACCCTTGTTATCTCCGGCAGGAGTACCCATGCCGTCTGCACAAGCGTGAAGGCTTTCTGCAGGAACTTATAGCTCCGCATCATCCTTATGTCCGCAAGGTAGGACTTCCCTATGACGAGCCTTTTCTTTGCATCAAAGTCTTCGTCATACATCGGTATCAGTCCGTGCGGGGTATTGTAGAGTTGTATCTTCATCAGAAGGGTAAATCCTGGCTATCCTGCGGGTTTACGTTTGCAGGCTGCGGTTGTATGGGTTGCTGGTACACGGGAGCCTGCGGTTGGTAGGCGGGCTGTTGTGGTTGGTACTGCGGCTGGCGCTGTACCTGTCCGGGAATCTGCGTTCCCTGCTGGGGATAGGTCGGCTGTGCGATTCCTCCCTGCGGAGGATAGGCGTTGGGCTGAACGGCTACGCCCTGGACGGGGTTAATGGAAATGGCGTCGTTGGAGCCAAACCATTTCACCTTGCCTTCCTGGTCGGTGTAAGACCTTGCGGAAGGGATGAAGGAGACCTTGATAAGCGTTCCGAGCGGAAGGGACAGGAGCTTGTTCACTCTGTCCACTCCGGAGCAGGAGAAAGCGATGAATGCTTCCTGCATCTGGTGGTTGGTGTAGGCAAGGACGAAGTTGGCCTGCTTCCACTCGTTTCCGGTGGTTTGGCTCTGCCCTTCGCGGACATCGCCAACCCAATGTAATCTGCCCTCAAAAGGGGCTACTGCGTTTACTACTGGCATAATGATTAAGATTGATTAAAGATTCTTGGGTGGGTAATAAGATTCCGGTGCGCCTCTATCCAATCAATGAACGGCTCAACGATTCCCTTGAGCGCTTCCTTGGATGCGTCGTGGTTATAGTCGTACCATTCGCGATAGATGGTGCCGGTGATTAAGGGTGTGCGGGAGTTTCCTCCCGTAAGAGGGACCACGGTGTACTCAAAGCCGGAGATAGTCTGCGCTTCTCCGCTTTCAATGAGCGCCCAGGGGTAGAGGTGCTTCTGCCATCCGTTCTCAAACTTTCCATAGTCGTACTTGGATGTGGACTTAAGGTCGTACACTACGTCACGGCGGATATAGTCTGAATCTCCGTAGAGGATTACGGGGCCGCGGGAGGTTTCAAGGACAGCCTCGCACCTGTGCTGGCAGATGGAGCCAAAGAAGTAGTCGGCAAGGGCATTGACCAATGTGAGGTCAAAGTCAAAGGTGAATCCTTCCAGCTCCGCGTGCAGGCCGATAACCTTCGGGTTGTTCTCGCTATCCGGGTCATACAGCCTCCAGACCTTCATGTCTTCCCTTTGCTTCCTGCGGTCAAGGATGCAGTCAACCAGCTCGTTCAGGGCAGTTCCCTTGGCGGCAGGCTCACTGCTGAACGGCACGCGGTTGCATGCGTCCAGCAGTTCCTGCTCACACTTGGCGTAGTATTCTTCTGCGGTAACGTCCGAATTGTCGTTGTCACCATAGAAACGCTGATAGAGTAAATCACTATCCAATAAATTCTGAAAGGAATTTAATAGTGAGGGCGTTATTCTGTATTTAGGCGTTTTGTTTTCCATAAATAACCTCCTACTGTTCGATTAGGTTTGTCTAATACTGAATAAATCCGGCATGGCTTTTTCCCAATAGCCTCACTTGCTTCGTATGCGGACGAGAACTCATTGACAACAGTTCCGTCTTTTGATAACTGAAGAATGTGTTTAGAGCGTTCTCTCCTTTTCTGACGAAACTCCACAAAAGCCTCGGAATCTTTCCATTTCTTTCTTGATTCCTTCCATTTCTCAATAGATAGACTATCGTTAACTCTCCCCTTGTGAGACTTTGAATAGTTTATCAATGATATTGGGTTGTTGCAATTCTCTTTATTAGTACACCATCGTAGGTTTTCGGGCCTGTTATCCAGTCTATTCGTATTGATATGGTCTATTGCCTCCTTTTTATGAGGATTAGGAACGAAAGCCGTAGCCACAAGACGGTGGATTGTGAAAAGCCTATTGTTACCGTCTTTCCACAAACTAACCATTTCGTAACCTGTTCCAGAAGAAATAAATGTTTTCTTTATACGCGCACCTCTATGAGAGGTCTCGTTACGAAATGGTACGTCCCTTTCAACAGAGCGAACCCTTCCAAGGCTGGAGACCTCATAAAGACCCTCAAAGCCTTTAATCGGTCTCCATTCCTCGTTACTCTCCGGATTCGGGTTTCTGTTCATCTTTGACATACTTTCCGTCCACTTTAGAATAGATAAGTCCGAGTGCTTTCGCGGCAGCATTCAAGGCTCTTCCAAGAACAATCTTGCTGTCGTAGATATGCTTGAAACCATCATCTACAATCTGGTCACGGAGCTTGTTCAGGTCCTTGACGGACTTGGCGGCATTGATGCGCTCGGTGGTGTCGGAAATGAGTTTCCCGTAGTCCTGATTGAGCTTTTCCTTGTCGGCCTGCGCCTTTTCGTACTGCTGCATCACCAAGGAAAGGAAGGTGTTGGGATTCACCACGTTTCCGTTCACGTCGGCCACAACGGGAATCTCCATGGTGTTGGGAAGGAAGCAGGTGTTCTTGGAGTAGAAGGACTTGGCGAAGCCGGATGTTCCGTCGTTACCCCAAAGGAGCAGACGCTTTCCGCCGAAGTTCACCAGCAGGCCCAGAAGGTCAAGCTCTCCCATGATGTCGTTCATGGAGCTACCGCCTACGATGGGACGGACAACGTAATCGTCTCCCACCTTTTCTTCGGATGCGTGGGCCACAAAGACTACGTTCTTGCCCATCATCATGCAGCGCTTGATGAAGTCACGGAACATGTTCTTGCGCTGGCCATAGCCCTGCAAGGAGAGGGAACCGTCGCGCTTGCGCATCTTAGGGTCGTTGCGCGTGATGAACTCCGACATGAAGTCCAGGAGCTTGCCAACGGTGTCTACCACGATGGTCTGGAAGGGGAAACCCTTGAGTTCGTCCATGGCACCAAGCACGTCTTCCCAGGACTTGACCTGCACGGTAGGACAGCGGTGGGCGGCGAGGGTACGGCCTACACCGTTGTCGGTGTCAATCAGTACGGGATTGGGAGCGGAGAGTGCGAGGGTGGTCTTGCCCTGGCCCGGTTCTCCGTACACCATCATAACGAGATTCTTCTTTTCCTCAATCTCGGAAGGATTCTTGATAAATGACATAATGTTTTGTATTTAAGAATGGTTATTTCTTTCTGCCCTGCGGTCATCCTCCTCCATTTCTATCTCCATTTCGTAACGATACAACTCGGCTTCGTAGTCGTAGTCATCGTCATACTCAGGATCGTGCGGATGCTTGAATCGGTTTTTGTCTATTGGTTTTCGCATGTCAGTATGGATTTAGGTGCTACAATTACCATCTTTCCGTTCGGGAGCCTGACTTTGTAACCCATGAACTCGCCTTTCTTGGGATGGATGAACTGGTCTTCAATCACGCCCTTGCGGATGCCGTTCACGGCTCTCCACCTTATTGTCTTTCCTTTTTCCGGCCGTTCCATTTCAGTGAATTTCCCCAGCCTGCGCAGAGCAGGGCGATTAAGAATCCGATACAAGCGCCAAAGGCGTAGGGTGCGCGCTCATTCCCGTAGGGCATAGACATGGTAATGATACCACACCAGCACATGCCAAAGGTAAAGGCGGCGCACAGTAGATATGCAAGTAACTTTTTCATATAAAGTGTTTTTGTTTGGAACTCCGGGAAGGAATCACCCTTGCCGGAGTTGGTTTTGGTTAGAGAGACCCGTATCAATATTCTTTGCGGGACTTGCACCCGCCCGGCTTCCTCTTGAGCCGTAAATAGGGTTGATGGATATGGATTTGGTGGTGCTTGTAAAGCCGATTAAAAAGGCTTACGCCCTGACGGAGTATGATTGACTATATAAGGGCAGAAATCAGGGGCGCAAGCCTAAAAGTTCCGATTGGAGAATGCCTATGATTCCACCTCTCTCCACTTTGTGCAGCTTGCCTTCCCGTATCTTCCTGGATATGGTCTGGCGCGACTTGCCGATAAGGGATGCGGCCTGCTGGATGGAAAGAACAAGGTCCGGCTCTTTCTCGCCTCTTTCCGCACGGTCGTTCATTCGCTTTAACTCCGCCGTCAGGTTGGCGATAAGCAGCCGGTCCTCGTAGGTGAATAGGGATTCCATGTTATTTCTTGTTAACAGTAATAGTCACTGCCTTCTGGTCAAAGTCCACCGAAACGGAAACACGTTTAGTCTCGTTGTCGCGGTTGAACTCTGATGCCCTTACGGGAATAGTGCGAAGGTCACTTAAAGCCTGTACGATAACGACCTTGGTAACGCCAAGGGGCATGGCGTCAAATGCGGCTTTCCATTTGCGCTCGTTGAGTAGTTCTATATATTCTTTCTTCATAATTCAATAGGTTTCTGCACTCTGCATTACACGCGGGCTTGTGACCGCCGTTGGCCGCATTACAGTTTTCTGTCCGTTCCGCTATTTCTCCAAGGCTCGTTTACCAGACGAGGGGGGTTAGCCGTTTCCCTTGGCCTGCCGTTGTTCCCAGGCTACGGATTAGGAGATTACGCCCGTTACCCGGACTTGCACGTTTTGGATTCGTGCTTGGCCTCCTGGGCCTGTGCTATATTATGCAGTAGCACGCCTGCCGTGGTAATTACAGAACATTTTTCCAAAATATCTTTGGAAAAGAGCGAGGGCCTTGCTATATTTGCAAAGAACGTTGGCAGCGTTTAGGGTTTTCGCAGACCCCCACTCTATCTTTTCTGCTCTTATCCGACAGCAAATATAGAGTTAAATTCTGTAATTACAAAACATTTTTAGAAGAAAGTTCTAAAAATTTTAAAACTCTATATTATGGCAGAAGTGGAGACCGTAAAGGAAAGGTTAGCTATCTTCCTCAAGAAGAAGAAGATAAGCCAGTCTAAATTTGAGAAGATGTGTGGCATGAGCAACGGCTATGTCAACAACATGAAATCTTCCATTAGTCCTGAAAAGCTTTCTAATGTCGCAAGACAATTCCCTGAACTAAACATCGGATGGCTCTTGGTTGGAGAGGAACTTGGTGGCCAAATGGAGAACGCCACTAAGGACGTTGCTCCTATTTTGCCGAATAAAGGCATGCTCCCATTGATTCCCATGGAGGCATTCGCCAGTCCTGGGTTGCCGGACTATGATGATATTCGCGATATGGACTATTATATGGTAAATGAGTTCAAGGGATGCGATTTCCTTGTGCGCATCAAGGGAGATTCCATGTCCCCAAGGTTTGCCAGCGGTGATGTGGTCGCTTGCAAGAAGATTCTTGAAATGCTCTATTTCCAATGGGGAAGGGTATATGTTCTCTACACTCAATCAAACGGCACTATGATAAAAAGAATACAGCCCTCCGAGAAGGAAGACTGTATCAAATGCGTATCTGACAATGAGAAGTACGCACCTTTTGATGTTCCCAAAAGCGACATCGTGTCACTTGCTTTAGTTAAAGGTTTAGTATCGTTAGAGTAAGTTTAGTTATGCGCATTGGGAAGAAGACGCTGATGGGTCTGCTTGTAATGATTTTAAATTCATGCGAGCATAGTGTTTATTTGTGCATGGGCCCATCAAGCGAATGCTATCATAAGAAAGTTAACTGCAAGGGGCTTCGGCGTTGCAGTACCGATGTAAGAAAGGTATCGTTAGAAGAAGCCATAAGTATGCACCGCAGACCATGCGGTTATTGTCATAGCAATAGTGAACTCCGAAGATTCTATGATAAAAGTACCGAATAAAGTACCGAATGGAAACAAAAAATGCCCTCCAGCATAGCTGAAAGGCATTTCAAGTGGAGGTGAGCGGACTCGAACCGCTGTCCAAACGCCGCACCAGGCAGCTTTCTACATGCTTATCCTTCCTTTGGTTTTCGAGCGTACCCTGCCGGAGGGCGGGCGAAGTGCGCCTTAGCCTTTACGTCTTAGCCGGCTTTAAAGGCGTAGGCCGGAGCGTCCTGGTCTGGATGATACCCCTTGATCGGCCGATACCAGGCGGAAGGTCCGAGGGATACTCGTCGGCGGCGCAGCCTTGGCGTCGCGGATTAAGTTAATTTGCTTGGCAAATTAAGCAGCGAGTGCGTAGTTGTTGTTGGCAACTGATTTTTCGGAATCTGAGATTTACGGGCTAGGTTCCAACGCCCGGCATGCTTACTGTCCGACATCAACGCTGTCAAAACCAAAACACCCCCGTCGAACTGGATGCAAAGATAGCAAAAAACAAAATATCTTCAAAGCCATACTACCAGCCGCCGGTCCAGACGCACCTGTTTCCGCCCGCCTCGTTCGCCTGAAATGACATAGGAAGGCAGCAGTTCCCGGTCAATCCGGCCGGCCATGGATTCCGCAATCCGCGAAGCCGCTACATTCAACTCATGGCTGCCGCTGTCGAGAATCCGCTCCAGACAGCGGTCGATTTCTTCATTGGTCCCTTTCCGGCTCACCCGGGCATAGAGCTTCCTCAGTTCGGCCTTATAACTTGAAATTTCCTTGAAATCAATTCCTTCCGGATGTTTGAGAAACAGCAGGAACACCGCTTTGGACATAGGACGCATGCGGATTTCCTCTCCATGCCTGCTCCCAAGGAAAATTCTGAAATCCCGTGTGATGAAAAGAGGAGCCGCCTCCGCCTGGTCCAGAAATGACTTTTTCGAAAGCAGTTCTTTGGCCTGACGGATCAGTTCCACCAGTTCATGGGCCTGCATCGATTCAAGCAGAAGCCCGTATGGGCCCTGTTTTTCTTCCAACTCCCCTGCTGCGGGATGCTTCTCCAAATAGGCCAGCAGCAGCAAAGCTTCCTGCCCGGCATAATAGGTTTCCCTTCTCCCACTCATACTTCCAAATCTACAAATAATAAAGCCACTAGATATAAATAACTGGCAAAGTTAGGACTAATCAATCCTATAATCCCCTTAAAAAATTCACTGGTCCATCGCAATCACTGCGGCGGACCAGCTACTTAACCTAAACTTAAACTATGAAAAACTTCGGAACAAATATAGGAGTAAATAATGAATAATCCAAACTATAAGTGTCGAATTTTTGCAAATTTAAGTAATAATAGCTTTTCGCCGTATTTGTCAAAAAGTATCCTGGCTTTCAATTCCGGAACCTGTCCGCTTATATCAAGGATTTTTCCTGCCCCGAATCTGTTGTGCTCTATCCGGTCCCCCACCCGGAAGGAAGACATGGGCTCCGGAACGAAATCCGGATCGGAAGTAACCGGCGGCTTGGGACGGGCGGCGATCTCCGCCCTGATCTGTTCCGCTGTCCTGGGACGGGAGAGCGGAGGCTCTTCCTGGCGATGGGGGCGGACGGCAGGCTGCGGACGGGCCGGCTGGTGCTGGAAGCCCCCGCCGGCTCCGCTCCCGAACCGGAATCCCCGCTGCGGGAAGTCATCGGCCGATGAAGGGGCCTCGAAGTCTTCCCTCCGAAGCGGATTCTGGAGGTACTGGGGGGCTATTTCGCGCAGGAAACGGCTGGGGGAATTGGATTCGTGCTTTCCGTTGCGCATGCGGGTATCGGCAAAAGAGAGCGTCACTGCCTTCTTGGCACGTGTCAGAGCCACATAAAACAGGCGCCTCTCCTCTTCCAGATCGCTTTCCGTGAGCATCCAGCCGCCCGAAGGGAAGAGATTCTCTTCCATGCCGGCCACGAACACATAGGGGAATTCCAGGCCCTTGGCGGAATGGACCGTCATCAGGGCTACCTTGTTGTTGGTTTCATCTTCGGCCACGTCTACGCTGGAAAGCAGGGATATATTCTCCAGAAAATCCCCCAGATGCACGACCGGAAGGTCTGAAGCGGGGACCAGCGACACGTCCGAGACCGCGTCGTCCTCCACCAGGGAATTCAGATAATCCCCATGCATCTCCTCCACATAGTTCTTGACGCTGTTGAGCAGTTCCTCCACATTCTGGAAGCGGGACTGCCCCTCAACGGAAGTATCGGCCTTGAAGAACAGGTAGATGCCGCTTTCGGAGGCAAGGGACATGGCCACGTCGTAGGCATCGCTCTCCTGCGCCTCTGCGGAGGCCTTTTCCATCATGCTGCAGAAGGTGCGGATTTTGGCCACGGCAGCACCCCTGAGGCCGAAATTCTCCAGGTCCGGCCGGGCGGCTGCGCGGAAAAGGGAGGTCTGTCCGTCCGCAGCGGCCCTGGCAAGTGCCTGCAGCGAAGTGTCGCCGATGCCCCTGGCGGGCTTGTTCACGGCCCGGCGGAAGGCTTCGTCATCGTTCGGATTCACCGCCAGTTTCAGATAGGCCATTACATCTTTCACCTCCGCCCGCTCGAAGAACGAATTGCCGGAATAGATCATGTACGGAATGTTTCGCCGGCGGAGCTGCTCTTCCAGGGCCCGCGACTGGGAATTGGTGCGGTAAAGGATGGCAAAATCCGAGTATTCGGCATGCTCCACCCGCATCCTGGTAAGGATGGCCGATGCAATCTGCATGGCTTCCTCCTGCTCGGTGAACGAACGGACCAGGCGGATTTTCTCCCCGGCCTCCCCCATCGACACGCAGTTTTTGGGGATGCGCCCCTCGTTCCTGGCAATGAGCGTATTGGCGGCATTCACGATCATCTGGGTAGAACGGTAATTCCGCTCCAGCCTGAAGATTCGGGCCGACGGGAAGTCTTTCTGGAAGTTGAGGATATTCTGGATCTGCGCCCCGCGGAATCCGTAGATGGACTGGGAATCGTCCCCCACCACGCAGAGGTTCCGGTGCCCTGCGGCCAGCTTCCTGAGAATCAGGTACTGGGCCATGTTGGTATCCTGGTACTCATCCACCAGAATATGGCTGAACCGCCCTGAAATGGACTCCTGCGCCAGCGGATTTATCTTCAGCAGGATGTTCATGTACAGGAGGATGTCGTCAAAATCCATCACGCCGGCCTGCTTGCACAGCTGGCAGTACCTGGCGTAGATCCTGTATATCTCCGGCTTCTTGTGGATGCGGTCTTCTTCCCGGTATCCGTTGGCTCCGCGTTCATAGGGAGTCGGCGTCACCAGGGCGTTCTTGGCCTTGGAAATGCGGGAAAGCACCTCTTTGGGCTTGTACATCTTGTCGTCCAGCTCCAGTTGCTTGATGCAGTTCTTGACTGCGCTCACGGAATCCGTGGTGTCGTAGATGGTGAAAGAGGGAGGAAAGCCGATAGAATCGGCGAATTCGCGGAGGAAGCGGATGAAAATGGAGTGGAAGGTTCCCATCTGGATGCGGCGCGCCTGCCACTCCCCCACCATCTGGGCGATACGGTCCTTCATCTCGCCAGCGGCCTTTTTTGTAAAAGTGAGGGCGAGAATCTTTTCGGGAGGGACTCCCATGCTGATCAGATAGGCGATCCGGGATGTAAGGACGCGGGTCTTTCCGGAACCCGCTCCGGCAACGATGAGCATCGGCCCTTCAATGCATTCTACAGCTTTTTTTTGCTCAGGATTCAAATCTTTCAAAATCTCCATTTCTAACTCACAATTTATAACGCGAAATTAGTAAAAAATTCGTAACTTCGCGCGGTATTTTATGCAAATACACAAAACCATTATTATAATGTCAAACAATCTCGATTTGAAAAAGGGCCTCGACATTCCCATCAAGGGTGCCGCCGCCCGGGAAGTCATCAAAACCGTGGTTCCTGACATCGTGGCCGTAAAACCTACCGATTTCAAAGGCCTTGTTCCGAGGCTGCTCGTAAAGGAAGGCGACAACGTCCTCGCAGGTTCACCCGTGATGGCCGACAAGATGCGTCCCGAGATTCTGTTCACCTCCCCCGTCAGCGGTACGGTGCAGCAGATTGTCAGGGGCGAGAAGAGAAAATTGCTGGCAGTCCTCATCAAAGCCGATGGCAAGCAGGAAAGCGTCGATTTCGGCGCCAAGGTTCCCGCCAATGCCGCCCAGGTCAAGGAGCTCCTCCTGAACTCCGGCCTCTGGGGTGCGCTCATCCAGCGCCCCTACGGCACCATGGCCGATCCGGACAGCACTCCCAAGGCAATTTTCGTATCCTCCTTCAGCACGGCTCCGCTCGCAGCGGACACCGATTTCACCCTGGGCGACGCCCTCCTGGACATCCAGGCCGGCGTGAATGCCCTCGGAAAGATCGCCCCCGTGCACTTCTCCATCCGCAAGGATTCCTACTCCAGCACACCTTTCCACAAAGTGGAGAACGTGGTTTCCCACCTTGTGAGCGGCAAGCATCCCGCCGGCAATGTCGGCGTCCAGATCAGCCACATCGCCCCCCTCCAGAAGGGTGAGACCGTGTGGACCGTCTCCCCGCTCCTCGTGGCCGCCATCGGCCATGTGGTGAACACCGGCAAGCTTTCCCTCGAGCGCAAGGTGGCCATCACCGGCCCCGCCGCCGAAAAGACCGGCTATGTGTGCGCCCTGCCCGGCACCCCCGTCAAGGAACTCACTTCCGTCAAGGACGATGTCCGCGTCATCGGCGGTGACGTCCTCACCGGCGAAGTCCTCGGCGCAGAAGGCTGCCTGGGCTTCTTCCAGGACCAGATCACCCTCATCCGTGAAGGACGCGAGCGCGAATGGTTCGGCTGGGCCAAGCCTTTCCGTCCCAAGGTGCACAGCTCCTCCTGGTGCTACTTCTCCTGGCTCACCCCGGGCAAGCAGTATGACATGGACACCAACCTGCACGGCGGTCCCCGCGCCTTCGTAGAAACCAAGTGCTTCGAAGACGTAACCCCGATGGACATCTACCCGATCTACCTGATCAAGGCCTGCCTCGCCGGCGACATTGAGAAGATGGAGAAATTCGGCATCTACGAAGTCCTTCCGGAAGACCTCGCCCTGTGCGACTATGTAGACCCTTCCAAGAACGAGATCCAGGCCATTATCCAAAAGGGTATCGACCTCATGATCAAAGAAATGGCATAAGATATGGCAGACGAGAAAAAACCCGGCCTTTTTGAGAAAGGCGGCAAGCTATACTGGCTTCACTCTACCATCGACGCTTTCGACACCTTCCTCCGCGTGCCCGGCACCGTTACCTTCAAGGGTGCCCATGTAAGAGACGGTATCGACCTCAAGCGTGTGATGATCATGGTTGTCATCGCGCTGGTTCCCGCTGCCCTGTTCGGCATGTACAATGTGGGTCTCCAGACTTCCACCCTTTACGGCCTCGACTGGGGCTTCTGGCACATGTTCTGGTACGGACTGCTCCGGATGCTTCCCCTGTTCGTGGTTTCCTACTTAGTGGGCCTCGCCATCGAGTTCGGCTCTTCCCAGATCCGCGGTGAAGAAGTGAACGAGGGTTACCTCGTTACGGGCTTCCTTATCCCGCTCATCGTCCCTGTGGACGTTCCCCTGTGGATGCTCGCCCTTGCAGTGGCCTTCTCCGTCATTTTCGTGAAAGAAGTGTTCGGCGGTACCGGCATGAACATCTGGAACCCGGCCCTCGTGGCCCGCGCCTTCCTGTTCTTCTCCTACCCGTCCTCCATGTCCGGATCTTCCGTCTGGGTCTCCAAGACCTGGGCAGGTCTGGGCGATGTGGACGCCATCTCCGCCGCCACTCCGCTGGCCATCGCCCATGACGGCGCTTTCGACGCCGCCACCGGTGCCGTCGGCCAGTATTCCTTCATGGACATGTTCTGGGGCTTCATTCCCGGATCCACCGGTGAAACAAGCGTGGTCGCCATCCTCATCGGCGCCATCATCCTGGTATGGACCGGCGTCGCTTCCTGGAAGATCATGGTCTCCAGCCTTGCCGGCGGCCTCCTGATCGGATGGCTGGGCCAGCTGGGCGGCGCCACCGACCTCCCCTGCTACTATCAGCTGGTGATGGGCGGCTTCCTCTTCGGATCCGTCTTCATGGCCACCGATCCCGTCACTGCAGCACAGACCGAAACCGGCAAATGGATTTACGGCTTCCTGGTGGGTGCCCTCGCGGTCATCGTCCGCCTGTGGAACCCCGGTTACATGGAAGGCATGATGCTCGCCATCCTGTTCATGAACACCATGGCTCCGCTCATCGACCACTGCGTGGTATCCGTACACACCAGCCGTCGTGCCAAGAAAGCCCTCAACGCCTAAAGGATTTGCGCTATGAATACCAATAACAATTTGTATACAGTCATCTACACCACCGTCATCGTGGTGGTCGTAGCAGCGCTCCTTGCGTTCGTGTCCCAAAGCCTCAAGGGCCGTCAAGACGCCAACGAAAAGGCCGATACCATCTCCCAGATGCTCACCGCCGCCCAGTTCGGCACCAAGGCGGAATTCCAGAAAGCCGGCAACGCCGCCGTTCTGGCCCGCTACGCCGAAGAAGTAGGCCAGGCCTTCACCGTGAATGTGAACGGCCAGAAGGTGAACGACCTTCCGCTGGACGTCGTGTACAGCCCGTCCCAGCTCAAGAAGCAGAACTACAACATCAAGGGCGCAGGCGAACCTGAGCTGCCCGTATTCATCTTCAAGAACGGCATCACCGTGGTTCCCGTCTACGGCGCTGGCCTGTGGGGTCCCGTCTGGGGCTACATCGCCTTCGAGAAGGACGGCCAAACCATCAAGGGCGCCTACTTCGACCATGAATCCGAGACCGCCGGCCTCGGTGCCAAAATCAAGGACGATCCCGCCTTCCAGGCTGAATTCAGCGGTGAAAAGGCCGATTTCGCCTCTGCCAATGTCTTCGACATCGTAAAGGGCGGATCCCCCAAGAACGCCGACGGCTCCGAGACGATCGACAACAAGATCGACGCCATCACCGGTGCTACCATGACATCGCAGGGCCTGGACAAGGCCATCGACACCTGGCTCGCCGCTTACGCCAAGTATTTCCAGGGTGCGGCTCCGGCCAGGAACAAGTGCAACTGCGGAGAGTTCTGTCCCTGCGGCGACGCCTGTGAATGCGACTGCCACTGCCATCCCGGACAGACCCGTTGCGAATGCCCGGACTGCCCCTGCGAGCAGTGCCGTACTAAAAATATGGAGATGTAAGCCATGAATGCAAAACTCAAAGAAACCATCCTGAACCCGATTTTCAAGGGTAACCCCATTACCGTCCTGGTGCTGGGTATCTGCTCTTCCCTCGCGGTTACCGTCACGATGAAGGGTGCGCTGGTCATGGCCCTCTCCGTCATCGTCGTTACAGGCGTTTCCAGCCTGATCCTCTCCCTGCTCCGGAAAACTATTCCGGGCCGTGTCCGCATCATCGTCCAGCTGGTCGTCGTGGCCATGATGGTGATCCTGGTGGACCAGATCCTCAAATCGTTCGAGGCCACCTACGCCATCGACAAGCAGCTTTCCGTCTACATCGGCCTTATCATCACCAACTGTATCGTGATGGGCCGCATCGAGGCTTTCGCCCTGGGTAACTCCCCGTGGCCCAGCTTCCTGGACGGTGTCGCCAACGGCGCAGGCTACGGCATGATCCTGCTCATCGTCGCCTTCTTCCGCGAACTCCTGGGTAGCGGAACCCTGTTCGGCATCGACATCCTGAACCGCTTCGGTTATGTTCCCAACAACCTGGTTATCCTGCCGCCCTTCGCGCTCATCCTGCTGGGATGCATCGTATGGGTACAGCGGAGCATCCAGAAAGACCTTCAGGAAAAATAAAACTGTGACGCCTTATGGAATATCTTAGCTTATTCGTCAAGTCCATCTTCGTGGACAATATGATCTTCGCCTACTTCCTGGGAATGTGCTCGTTCCTGGCAGTGTCGAAGAACGTGAAAACGGCAGCTGGCCTGGGTCTCGCAGTGATTTTCGTGCTTCTGGTCACCCTGCCTATCAACTACTTGCTCAACGAGTATGTGCTCAAGCCGGATGCCCTCATCACCGGCGTGGACCTCAGCTTCCTGAGCTTCATCGTCTTTATCGCCGTCATCGCCGCCATTGTGCAGGTGGTGGAAATGGTCGTGGAGAAATTCTCTCCCGAACTCTATTCCGCCCTGGGTATCTTCCTGCCGCTGATTGCCGTGAACTGCGCCATCCTGGGCGGTTCCCTGTTTATGCAGCAGAAAGACTTCCTGAACATCGGCGAGGCTGCCGTGTACTCCCTGGGCTCCGGTCTGGGTTGGTTCCTGGCCATCGTTTCCCTTGCGGCCATCCGCGAGAAAATGGCCTACTCCAACGTTCCCGCCGCACTCAAGGGACTGGGTATCACTTTCATCACCGTGGGTCTGATGGGCATTGCCTTCATGACCTTCATGGGTATTTCACTGTAAGGAGGACTGAACTATGGGTAATACTATCTTATTTGCCATCATCGTCATGTTCATTGTGACGATCGTACTGGTTCTCCTGCTCCTGTGGATCAAGACCGCCCTCACCCCTTCCGGAACCGTCAAGATCAACATCAACAACGGTACCAAGGAACTGGAAGTCACCCCCGGCGGCGACGTGATGCACACCCTGGCCGATCACGGCATCTTCCTCCCCTCCGCCTGCGGTGGCAAGGCCAACTGCGGCCAGTGCAAGCTCCAGGTGATTGAAGGCGGCGGCACCATCCTCCCCACTGAGACGGGCTTCTTCTCCCGCAAGCAGATCAAGGAAGGCTGGCGTCTGGGCTGCCAGGTGAAGATCAAGGACAATATCCAGATCGCCGTTCCGGAAAGCGCCCTCAGCGTGAAGAAACTGGAATGCGAGGTCATCTCCAACGAGAACGTGGCCACCTTCATCAAGGAATTCACCGTGAAACTCCCCGAAGGCGAGCACATCGACTTCAAGTCCGGCGAGTACATCCAGATCGACATTCCCGAGTACGAGGCCGATTTCTCCGACATGGGCGTGGCCCCCATCTACATGGGCGACTGGGAAAAGTTCGGCATCACTTCGCTGAAGTACAAGAACACCGTCCCTACCATCCGTGCCTATTCCATGGCCTCGTATCCCGCCGAGAAGGACCTGATCAAACTGAACGTACGAATCGCAACCCCTCCGTTCGACCGTACCCAGCCCAAGGGCGTGTTCAAGTTCGTCCCCGGTGTTCCTCCGGGAATCGCCTCCACCTATGTGTTCTCCCGCAAGCCGGGTGACAAGGTAATGATCAGCGGCCCTTACGGTGAGTTCCTGCTCCCGAAGGACGATCCCGACACCCAGGAATACATCTTCGTGGGCGGCGGTGCCGGTATGGCACCTCTGCGCAGCCACATCATGCATCTGTTCAAGACCCTCAAGACCAAGAAGCCGGTCCGTTTCTTCTACGGCGCCCGCGCCCTGGTGGAAGCCTTCTATCTGGAAGACTTTGCGGAAATCGAGAAGGAATTCCCGAACTTCCACTTCACCCTGGCCCTGGACCGTCCGGATCCTGCAGCCGACGCTGCCGGTGTGAAATACACCCCCGGCTTCGTTCACAATGTGATGTACGAGACTTACCTGAAGGACCACGAGGCTCCCGAAGACATCAAGTACTTCATGTGCGGTCCTCCTATGATGGTCAAGTGCGTGAACGAGCTGCTGGACTCCCTGGGCGTAGCTCCGGAGAGCATCCTCTACGACAACTTCGGCGGTTAATCCCCCGCCCTGGTTTATGCAAAAAACCGGTCCTTCCGTCTGGAAGGACCGGTTTTTTTGAGGCCGCAAGCACTATTCGTCCGTGTACCTCAGCCGCAGGATGCGAATGCAGTCAGAGACATGCTTGGCGCTGTCCGTGGCTTTTTCGAACAGTTCCGCCAGATTCTTGTACTTGGTCATCTCCCGAAAATCCTCTTCTTTCGTGAAGATATGGCCGATATAGCCCTCGTAGGCTTCGTCGGCCTCGTGTTCCAGTTCGGTGACACGGTCGCACAACAGGGAGATGGGAGAAGCATTGCGGCGGACGTTGAGCAGCAGGGGAAGCAGATCTTTCAAGGCCTTGGCCTCCTGGAGAATCAATTGAGCCAAATCCTGCAGTTGAGGGTCGATCTTGCGGGGATCGTAAATCAAAACGGCATTGGACGCATCCTTAAGCACATCCAGGCAGTCGTCCATGGCCATGGCCACGGTTGTCAGGTCCGTGCGGGTGCCGGATGAGAGAAGGCGCCCGGAAAGCTGGTCGCGGAATTCCGTGAGGATGGCATCTCCCTGATGTTCCAGTGCCCGGATCTCCTTGAAAACACCCCGGCGGACCGAGACGTCTTCACTATCCAGCATACGGCACAAAGCCTCCGAACACTGGCACAGATAGGCCGCCTGCTGGGAATAAATAGGAATCAAATCCTTCTTGGGGCGAAAAAAATGCTGAAGTGACCTTAAAAAACGCATACTGTCCTTTTGTTTTTTTACCGGTTTTTCGGTTGAAACGCGTCAAAAATCGTATAAAACAGAAAAACCTGCACGATGTATTTTACGGCCACAGGGGAAATCCATTTTCCTCCGTTAGCTTTGCCTGTGAAAAAAACACGGAAAGCCCATGAAAAGAAGCAAAAAAACAGGCCGGATTTCTTTCTTCGCATACCTCTTCTGTCCGCATTTCGCGGGCCGCATCTCTGCGGCGATACTGGCTGCCGTCTTGCAGTCTCCGGCCTTTTTTTCTTCTTGCACCCGGCAGGAAGATGAAACTGACTGTCGCACGAAAGCACAAATATATATACAATGGAGCGAAAATCCAACCCCTGACGCGCTGGATTTGTTCTTTTTCAACCAGGAAGGAGCCATGCGGCTGGATGCTTACCAGCAGATAGACATCCTCTCCGCCCCGGGCGGCGTCTATGCGCTTTCCGGCAGCGGCGAACGTCATCTGGTCGCCATTTCCAACTCGGGGAAAGACATCTACGACTGGGCCGGCATCCAGACTTACGGCAGTCTTGGAAAACTGCGGTTCTCGCTGGATGAAGAGAATCCGGAACGGCCCCGGCTCGTAGGGGAAGCCGATCTGAGCGAAGGGCAGTCCCACAACCTCTTCCTACAGCTGCGCCCCATGCTCTGTGCCATCCGGATCCGGTCCGTAGCCTGCGATTTCAGCGGGCATCCGTACGCCGGACAGCCTTTTCTTTTCAACAAACTCTACCTTATCCACGCCGGCACCGAATGCCTGCCGCTGGGAGGGGATGGCTGCGGACCGGTATCCTGGATGAACCCCGGCAGGGCAGACAGTACGGCTGTAAGTACCCTGCCTCATCCGGAAATGCTTTTGCAGGAGGGATGCGGACCGGTCAGCCACAAAAGGGCATACCCGGACCGTGTCCTGTACTGCTATGCCAATCCTGTCATGGAAGAAGAACCCGGGACGCCTGTCACCAGAGTAGTTCTGGAAGGGAGTGTCGCGGGACATACCTGTTATTACCCCGTCAACCTGCCGGGCATGGTTCCGGGTAGCTACTATATCCTGGACCTCACGCTTACCCGGATGGGATCGCCCGATCCGGACATCCCGGCAGAAAGCGGAACTGTAATCCTGGAAACAGAAATCGCCCCCTGGCAGCACCGGGAGCCTGAAACCATCACGTTCTGAATCATGAAAAAGTACCTTCCGCTCCTCCTTCTCCTCCTTTCCGCCTGCAGCCGGGAAGAAGCCCCGGAAACCGTCCGGACCACCATCTGGCTGGATCCGGGCATAATCCCGACCCGCTCGGCAGATCCGCAAGAAGAACTGATATCAGACTACAATTTACTTATATTCAATGCTTTCGGCATACTGGAAGAGAAAGTGTATATCCCACGGCGCGTGATGACCATCCAGGACGGAAAAATCCGGCATACCACTACGCTGCTGAAAGATGTACCCTACTCCATCTACGCCGTAGCCAACATCGGGTATGAACTGCCCTGCAGCACCCTGGAAGAGATAAAATCCTACCGCTACCACATGGCCTATCCGGACGAATACAGCCGCGGCATTCCCATGGCGGGACGGGCGGAAGAAACTGCTGTAGGCCATACCGGCACCTTTACGATAAAGCTGGAGCGGATGATGGCCCGGATCGACCTTTCCATAGACCGGAGCCGGCTGGCTGCCGACGTCTCCTTCCAGGTAGATGAAGTAATCGTGGGCGGCTGCCCCTCTTCGGCCCTGCTCTTCGGTGAAAGCCGGGCGGAATCGGCCTCCCAGACATTTACAGTGGGCTTTTCCAAATCGGGACGGGAGGCCAGTCCGCTCAACCGGGACGAGACGCCCGGACACAGCGCCAAAACGAGCCTGTATCTGCTGGAAAACTGCCAGGGCGACCTGCTCGAGAATGTCATCACCCCCCAGGGCAGGGTATTCACGGAAGGCCGCTACCAAGAAGTCTGCTCCTACATAGAAATCCGGGCCGATTATCACTCCCCGCGCTGGAACAGCCGTGCGGGAGAGCACCTGGTATACCGTTTTTATCTCGGAGAAAGCCTGGAGAACTTTGACGTGAGACGGAATACCGTCTACGAAATAACCGTATGTCCTGCCGGGGACGGTTTGTCGGAAGACAGCTGGCGGGTGGACAAAAGCGGACTCACGGCGTCTTCCCGTCTCTCCCTGTACCCGGCAGCCTACAACGAATGTGAAATCGGGGACGATTACCACATCTGGTGTGAAGTCTTTCCGGAAAATGCACCCTTTACCATAGAGCCTCTGGCCTATGACGATGATGAAGAGGTCAGGAAACTGTACCGGTACACGGTCGATCCGGACGGGCACGGCCTTACCATCCACACTTGGAAGGGAGGCACGGCAGTAGTCTGGTTCAAGGCCGGAGCCCCAGTGAACAGGGACACCCTGGCCATGCTGGTGATCGGTCCCTAATCGAAGAAGAAATCGCTTTCGCGAAGAATGGGATGCTTCCTGTCTTTGGCTGAAAGAATGATATCCGCTGCCGGGAGCTTCCAGTCAATGCCGATGTCGGGATCGTCCCAGGCAATGGCGCCCTCGGCCTTTGGACAGTAGAGACTGTCACATTTGTATTGGAATACAGCTTCCTTGCTCAGCACGGCAAATCCGTGGGCGAACCCCTTCGGGATGAATATCTGACGGTGATTCTCCCCTGTCAGTTCCACGGCCACATACCGGCCGAACGAAGGAGAACTGCGCCGCAGGTCCACCGCTACATCCAGCACGCGGCCTTCCACCACGCGGACCAGTTTGGACTGGGCATGCGGAGGTTTCTGGAAGTGGAGCCCGCGCACCACGCCATACGAACTCCGGCTCTCGTTATCCTGGACGAAAACAATGTCCAGTCCCGTCTCACGCGCAAAATCGCGGGCGTTGAAACTCTCAAAGAAGTAGCCCCGTCCATCTACAAAGACACGCGGCTCTACAATCAGGACTCCGTCCAGTTCCGTCTGAATCACTTGCATCGTCAAGAAAGAATAAGATAGATTTTAAGGATGACCTGCTGAATGAGTTTGACACGCTGACCTGTCATGAATGGCAGTGTCCTGGCCATTACTTTCAGGTACGGACGTTCTTTGAACAGATCTTTGTACAATGAAAATGCCACCCAGGCCGCCCACAGGATCACGTTATTCAGGACCGGTTCTACAGGCGACCCTTCCAGATGGGGAAGACAGTGCTCGTACAGGTCCAGCATGTTGTTGGCCGACTGGACACGCCTCCGGCGCCTGCTTCCGCTCATGATAGAGGTCGGATTGTTTCTCCGATAGTGCACCAGCGGGACTGACAGCTGTTCGATATGCCGTGCGTTGAACAGGAGCTGGGTCGCTACGACAATGTCCTCATGCATGTTGTATACCGGGAAGAAAACATTGTCGTACAGTGACTTCCGGGCAAACTTGTTCCAAAGATAGCCGTAAGCCTTATAGGAATACAGCCTGCGCATGTAGGTCTCTTTCGCAGAAGTGTCATAGTGCTTTTCCCGGTCCAGCTTCCTGTAGGAACCGTATTCCTTCCAGAAATCGTAATAGACAAAATCGGCCCCGGTCTCCTCGGCCTTGGCCACCAGGCGCTCCACCTGGTCCTCTTCCACCCAGTCGTCGGAATCCACATGCATGATATACTCTCCATCCGCATGCTGCAAGCCTGTCGCACGGGCCTGGGGAAGACCGGCATTCTCCTTATTGACGATTTTCACGTTCCGTTCCGGATAGCGGGCAAGAACCTCGGCAAGGACTTCCATGGAGCGGTCCTTGGTGCCGTCGTTCACAAAAATGTACTGGATGCAGGGGTAAGTCTGCTTCATCAGCGATTCCGCACACTGGGCTATATATGGCTCAACACCATAGATAGGGACAATGACAGATACTAAAGGTTGTTTCATAGTTTAAATGATTGATTGGAAGCGCTCCGGAATCCTCACGATAATCCGAAGGCCGAACATGGCCGGCTTGTTCCAGGCATAGGGCGGACGAACGAGCGTCTGGCAGATTCTTGCCAGGGAAGTCCACCGGCCAAAATCCCGTGCCGGAAGATCCGTCACCAGACGGATGGCCCTGGAGCGCTTGTGCATATGCTTTTCCCAGCCCTGTGCAAGGCGGTCTTTGTCCTGGAAGCGGTCCTGCAGCCGCTTCATGTCGAAATAGCCGAAATGGAAAAGATATAAGTCCTTGGCTATATGGAAATTATGTCCCTTGATCCGATGGAAGCCGCTTCCCCAGGTCAAGGGTTCTGCCAGGATGGACGGTTTGGTATAACGCGTGCCTATCTGCGCATAATGACGCTGCTGGAGGAAAGGCCGGTCTTCCGTAATGTCGGCCTCTTCTCCCATTTTCTGTCCGAAGTCCAGTCCCAGGGCCGACAGGGAGCCTTTAACCCGGACCGAACTCAGGTACTCCGGAAGCGTCTTTCCCAGCTTGGGATCCACAACGATGAATTCATCCGCATCTACGCCTATGACCAGGTCGTAGCCCTCGGAAAGCAATTCCGCTGCCTTGGATGAGAGAAACTTCAGGCGTCCTTTCTCTGCCTCAACCACATGGGAGCCGATTTTTTCCACAGCCTGGGCATGCGTTCCCTCACAATAGTCCCCCACCATCTGGTCCAGTCCGTCCAGATAGATGTAAAGGTTTTCACGTCCCAGCTGGGCGCCGTAATAGGACACCCACTTCCGAAGGTAGAAGTCATCATTACGGGCCATTGTAATGGCAGCAATCCGTTTCGTCTCCATAACTATAAGGTATTTCGCAAATACTTGGCTGTAAATGTATCTCCCTGTTCTGCAAGCGTTTCCGGCGTCCCGGCGAATACCACTTCCCCGCCCTTGTCTCCGGCGTCCGGCCCAAGGTCGATGATCCAGTCGGCACTCCGGATTACATCCAGGTTGTGCTCCACGACAATCACCGTATGTCCCTTGGCAATGAGCACGTCAAAGGCTTTCAGCAGTTTCTCCACATCGTAGAAATGAAGGCCCGTGGTGGGTTCGTCGAACAGGAACAGAATGCGGTCGCGGCCGCCCTCTGCCAGCGACAGGAAATAGGCCAGCTTGATCCGCTGGCTCTCGCCGCCGGAAAGGGTGCTGGAAGGCTGGCCCAGTTTGATATATCCCAGTCCTACATCCACCAGCGTCTGGAGCTTGGAAGCGATGGACTGCGCCGCTTCTTCTTTCTGTGCGCCGAAGAAGGCGATGGCCTCCTCCACGCTCATGTTCAGGATGTCATCCACGTTTTTCCCCTTGTAGCGGACCTCCAGGATGTCGGGCTTGAAGCGTTTTCCGCCGCAGGACTCGCAGACCATGGTGACATCGGCCATGAACTGCATGCCGATTTTCACGAATCCGTCACCCTGGCATTCGGGGCAGCGGCCGCCTTCCTGGTTGAAGGAGAAGTAGGACGGCGTGAACCCGTTGATGCGCGCGAACGGCTCCTCGCTCAGGAGTTTACGGATATCGTCATAAACCTTCAAGTAGGTGACGGCATTGGAACGGGAACTCTTGCCGATGGGATTCTGGTCTACATACTCCACCCTGGTGATGCGGCTGAGGTCTCCGGAAAGCCCCTTGAAAGTACCCGGCAGGTCGCCCGTCTCATTGATGCGCCTGTGCAGGGCAGGATACAGGATGTCGCCCACCAGCGAAGACTTGCCGCTGCCGCTCACGCCGCTCACCACGGTAAGGGCGTTGAGCGGGAAGGTCACGTCGATGTCTTTCAGGTTGTTGTGCATGGCCCCGTTCACGGTGATGCCATAGTTCCAGGGATTCTTTTCGCGCACATAGGGCTGACGGATGCCCTTGAGGTACTGCAGCGTCAGGGAACGGTCTGTCTGAGCGGGGGTCTCCTCCCCCACGCTTCCCTGGAACACCACTTCGCCGCCGTCGACCCCGGCTTTGGGGCCCAGGTCGATCAGGCAGTCAGCCGAGCGGATGATTTCCGGATCATGTTCCACGACAACGACGGTGTTTCCGATATCCCTGAGGCGTTTGAGCACGGCGATGAGCCGGTCCGTATCCCGCGGATGCAAGCCGATGGAAGGCTCGTCCAGGATGTACATGGAGCCGACCAGCGAACTGCCCAGGGCTGTGACCAGGTTTACCCGCTGGCTCTCGCCTCCGGAGAGGGTGTTCATGGGACGGCTAAGGGTGAGATAGCCCAGTCCCACATCCCGGATGCATTCCAGGCGGTATTCTATCTCTTCGATGGCCTTTCCGGCCACGTTTTTCTCATACTCCGTAAGAGATACCCGGTCGGAGCCGGGTATGACGTCATGGCCGGCTTGACCGGTCATCTGGCGGAACCAGAAAAGCAGGTCTTCCACGGTCATCGACAGCAGGTCGTGGATGGTCTTCCCTCCTATGCGTACATAAAGGGCTTCTTTCCTGAGCCGGCTTCCGCCGCACGAATGGCAGGTGGTCCGCCCGCTGTACCTGCTGAGCATGTATTTATACTGGATCTTGTAGCGGTTGGCTTCCACCCACTCGAAGAACTCGTTCAGGCCCACGATGGTGGTTTCGTCGCCTTGTACGGCACGGGAATCCCACAGGATCTGCCTCTGCCGGTCCGTCAGTTTGCAATAGGGTTCGAAAATGGGGATGCCGTATTTTTCGGCATTCTTCACCACCAGGTCCTTGAACCAGCTCATTTTCTCCCCTCTCCAGCAGGCGATGGCCCCGTCATAGATGCTCCGGGTCTTGTCCGGCACCACCAGGTCTTCGCTGACGCCGACGATCTTCCCCAGGCCGCCGCAAATGGGGCAGGCGCCCAGCGGACTGTTGAAACTGAACAGGTATTCGTCCGGCTCGCGGAAAGTGAGACCGTCCCGTTCGAAGCGGCTGCAGAAAGGTTTCAGGGCACCGTCAACCCAGAGCAGCATGTCGCCTTCGCCCTTGTCGAAAGCGGCCTGCACTGAGGCCTGGAGGCGTGTGAGAAGATCCTCGTCGGGCTTTTCCGGGGTTTTTACGCGGTCTACCAGAAGCAGGAGGTCTTCCGGGTAATGGCCGTCCATCTGCATCACTTCCTCTATCCGGAGGATGGTTCCGTCGGCCCGGTTGAAAAGGCGGCTGTATCCCTCTTCCTTGAGGGAAAGCATCAGTTCCACCTTGTCTGTGCGGGCGTTCCAGCGGATATCGGCCAGGATATAAGCGGCATGCGGGGTACCGTCCAGCAAGGCCGACAGCACATCCTGCACGGTATGGGCCTTCACCTCCTCCCCGCTTACCGGCGAATAGGTCCGGCCGATACGGGCAAAAAGGATGCGCATGAAATCATAGATTTCCGTGGTGGTGGCCACCGTGGAACGGGGATTCCGCACGTTCACCTTCTGCTCGATGGCGATGGCCGGCGGAATGCCGTCAATAGCCTCCACATCCGGCTTCACCATCCTGCCCAGGAACTGACGGGCATAGGACGAGAGGCTCTCGGCGAAACGGCGCTGCCCTTCTGCGAAAAGGGTGTCGAACGCCAGGGACGACTTGCCGCTGCCCGATATGCCGGTAATCACCACCAGACGGTTCCGGGGAATCTCTACGGTGATGTCCTTCAGGTTGTTGACCTTCGCTTTTCTTATGACGATATTTCCTTCTGCAGGCATAAACTAACTATTTAATCCTCCACCTTCTCCAAGAATTGCGGAGGGATGTAGGAGGTGACCACGGCCACGATCCCTTCCATGGCCACCAACAGGCGGCGGTTCTTCCGGATGCGCTTGATGTACCCTTCCGCCCCTTTGAGAGGGCCTTCTATCACCCGCACTTTCTGCCCCAGCCTGAACCGGGCGATATCTTCCGGAGAGAAGAATTGCAGGCCGGTATCGCCGGATGACGTGATGAGGCGGAACGTCATCATCTGCTTGTCCGGAATCTTGCAATATGATTTCCAGTCCGAAGTCCGGTACACGAATCCACACGGTGAAGGTTCCTCCAGGGGGCCGTGCAGCATTTCGGATATCCGCTTGATGCCGGGTTCATCGGCCCTGACAAAAATGAGCGAATTTACCATGGGAACTCTCTGGAAAATGACAGGACCTCGCTTTATCAAGCGGCTGTCCGGCCTGCCTCCTTCCGGGAGGGAGGCGATTTTCCGCGCGGCAGCAAGATGGTCCTTCCCTTTCAGAGGGACAAGCGCCACTGCCAGATAAGTTTCGAATCCCATGCCGATGAGCCGGTCCTCCATTTCGAAGACTTTGTTGTAGAAGACCTTCAACGCATACCAGTTCATCTCTTCCATAGCGGGTTTCGGATAATCGGGAAAACAAAAGTACAACTTTTTTCCTTTTTTCACAAGCAGCGCTGACAATTGTGCCATTCTGACAGGAAAAAGTGTCAAAATGTCAATCATAACTGACAGATTGTCAACTATTTATCTCTTTTACAGAAGTGGTCTCCAATTTGCCAATACACCAGGCGGACCGCCACTTGAGAAGGCGATTCGGAAACAGAATGTTAAATAATAATATAGGAGATTAAAACTATGTTACCCGCAAGAAGAAACAACCAGACCTGGATGCCCGACATCTTCAACGATTTCTTTGACAATACCTGGATGGAACGCCCGAAGGCGACGGCACCGGCCATCAATGTCCTGGAAACTCCGGATTCCTATGTACTGGAACTTGCCGCTCCCGGCATGACCAAGGAAGATTTCAACGTGCATCTGGACGAAGACGGCGATCTGGTGATCAACATGGAGCACAAGGTGGACAAGAAGGAAGAAGAGAGCCACAGGCACCACTATCTGCGCCGCGAATTCTCTTATACCCAGTTCCAGCAGACCATGCTGCTCCCGGAAGATGCCGACCGCGAAGCCATCTCCGCCAAGGTAGAAAACGGTGTCCTGACCGTCAACATCCCCAAGATCAAGAAGGTAGAGGTGGAGAAGGCCAAGAAGCAGATTACCGTCGAATAAAAAAACTAAAAAAATTTCGGCGAACCCCTTGCAGATTCAATTTTTTGTAGTACCTTTGCAATCCCGAAAGGGAAGT
>ERZ842401.1884-NODE-1884-length-28855-cov-14.654896_pt1 | contig 28855 bp, 29 predicted proteins | sample MGYA00521270_ERZ842401 | MGnify/ENA primary metagenome ERZ842401 (study PRJEB31892, sample SAMEA3878208) | bioreactor metagenome | biome: Moose rumen | place: Sweden | collected 2011-10 | study: EMG produced TPA metagenomics assembly of the PRJEB12797 data set... | reverse complement strand
AGAATCTTTCGCGCTTAATGACGGGTTGCCGGTCTTGGCGAACTGAACCCACATCCTGCGCATGGTCTTCGAGAAGGTCTCATCAAATGCTCTTCCCGTTTCTAAGGTTTGTTCCGGGTGTTTGAGCACTGATGCCAGTTCTACCGCATGCCCACTCTTCATCAGCGGCACAGAGGCTTCAACCGTGAAGTAATAGGTGTAGGATTTCCCGCCGGCTTTTGTCTGATTCTCCGACATTCTAAGCAGCGGCGCGATAAACCAGATTTGGTCATACAGCCTGCAAAGCGGTTCGTAACGCTCTCCCTTGATGTCCTTGCAGAAGCTCTCGACAAGAGCTTTCTCCTTGTCCGTAAGCTGTGTGCTGCTCTTAGCCCAGCGTTTACTGTAATAATCCATGAAAGGCTCTATGCCGCCGCTTGAGACCATGAAGTAGTTCATTTCGTCTTTGTTGCAACCCTGCATGAAATCTATATCCTTTGCCGCGCCGTTGGCATACGCTTCATAGGGATCTAAGGGCAGATAAATTCCGTCCCGTTCCGGCATTACGCGCAATCCGAGTACCGTTGCTTCTTTCACCAACTTCCGGACATCTACTTTCTGGAGATCAGCAACGGTTTTGCAGCCAAGAATCTCCATCAATTCGTTCGTACACCCGACAGCCTGCTCTGTTGACCTCGTGAAAACGATGCCGCCGCTCTGAGCAATGACTCTCTGGAAATACTTGTGCGAGCCTTGAATCAAGGGAAGCTGGCAGACACTGCCGCCGCCGGCGGACTCACCGAAGATCGTTACGTTTTCAGGGTCTCCGCCGAAGCCTGCAATGTTTTCGTGTACCCATTTCAATGCCATTACCTGATCCATGAGGCCTAAGTTCTGCGCGTCCGGGTAGTCCTTGCCGTCAGGAAGATGGGACAAATGGAAGAAACCGAACACTCCGAGTCTGTACTCGATACTTACAGCGATTACATCAGGATTTTCCTTGACGAAATTATGCAGCTCATACGTGGGGTCAACCGTTCCGCCCATCTCATAAGCTCCGCCGTGTATCCACACCATGACAGGCTTTTTCTTCGCAGAGGCTTCAGCCGCTTTCCAGACGTTCAAATACAGGCAATCTTCACCCTGAACGTAAAGGGAAGCCGTTTCATATAAACCTTCATTCTGTACAGGAGCTTTCCCGTTGTAATACGCCTCATATACGCCATCATCGGGCACGACATCCACAGGCGCTTTCCAGCGCAATTCACCTACTGGCTGTCTGCCCACAAACGGAATGCCCTTGTAGGCGATTACGCCCTCATTCTTCCTGCCGACAAAGGTACCATTGACGCACTTGACCGCGAGCGACTGGTCATAACTGCCAGCGGAAATCCGTTTGTTTTCGCCGTACTGCGCTCGCATCACCGCTTGCGCTTCGCTCAGTGTTTTTGCATCCTCTGCCGCTGAACCGTGCCCGAAAGTACACAGGCAAGCGGCGAAACTGAACGCCACAAGCGCAGCCCCAAAGAAACCAGACACTTTTCCTGAGATGTTCATATTCCTTCCTCCTTTCCTCTTTCCCATTGATTCAAATATTTTGCGGAATCGCCTCCCGATTCATTCTCGTTTCACCCTGCTGCTTCAAAACCGCTTTTGTCAAAATATTAAGAATATTATGCTTAAAAATATTACTCAAAGTTTTATTCGCCACAAAGCCTCGATTTTCCTTCCGGCATAAAAACTTGGCAAAGAATATCATCGTAATCTTTGCCAAGTGATAACTCATGAAGGCGATTGCGTGCCGGCGTAATATTTAGCCAGCTTCTGCATTTTGGTGATGGTGCCTGCTCTGTCGGCATAGTGTTCGTTGATGGCTACGAGAATAAATGCTCCCTGCGCACCGAAGAAAATGCCGCCGTCAGCAAAAACGCCGTCGATTTCCCCGGTTTTATGGGCAATTTTATAAGCTGGCAGAGCCTTGGGGAAACATTCCTTATCATGCTGGTCTAAGAGGATATCCAGCATAATGCTGTCCTCTTCCTCGGCCACCAGCTGCCGGTAGTAAAGTCTGGTCAGCAAATGACCGATGTCGCGTACCGAAGAAAAGTTCTTGCGCCCCTTGCTGCCGGTCATCATCTTATTGGCGATAACCGTATCCTTAAAGCCCTGCTGCGCCAGATAGGCGTTCAAATTCTTCAGGCCAATGCGGTCTATGAGCATATTGGTAGCGGTATTGTCGCTGTCAATAATCATCAGGTTTACCAGCTGCAGAATCGTGCGCCGTTCCCCGGCATTGTACCATGTGGTGCGCCCGGCGCCGCCGACAACGTCACGGCGCTTTATCGTCAGCTGTTCATCAAGGGACAGACGTTTATCATGGACATCCTGCATGACCTTGGCCATGACAAAGAGCTTTATCATGCTGGCAGACATCATGGGCCGCTGGTTGTGAATGTATGGCTCAATCTCCCGTTCCGGCCGCAGGAAGTACACCGAAAAGCTCTTGGCTTCGGTGCCCAAAATCTCTGCGGTATTTTGCTGTAAAGCCGTCAAATCTGCCGCCCGTCCTGTCTGCCTTTGGGGCTTGACAGTATTTGCCGCCGCGCTGACGGAAGGCTCTTCCTGCCCATAGCGCTGCCATAGCGCCACGGAGGACATGGCTCCCAGCTGCAGCACCAGCAGCAGAGCTATAAATGTAGTAATCCGTTTTCCCGTCACGAAATGACCTGACCTTTCCTTTAGGATATCACCAGGGCTGCGGAGTTATCGGCGACACCACGCCAAAACGGTAGCCTTTGGCCTTAAGTGTGGCAATAATCCCCGGCAACGCCCGTACTGTTTCTTCCTTGCCGCTGTTGCAGTGCATGAGAATCAGCGCCATATTATCCTTCAGACTGCCATGCGTCCGCACATCCACATAATGAATCTGTTCTTCGGCGGAAGGGCACTCGGGGGTAGCATCTTCCGTCAGCACGTTCCAGTCATGCTCCACATACCCCAGCAGGTTCAGGGCTTCATAGTAATCACCGGTAAACATGCCGACCGTACCGCCGGGAGCACGGATGATAAAGGGGCGCACCCCCAGAATATTGAAGATGACCTCATCAGTATGCTGCATCTGGGCAATAAAGCTGTCCTTGCTCTGATAGAGGTCTTTATAGTTATGGTCATAGCTGTGATTGCCAATGGCGTGTCCTTCGGCAAAAATCCGCTTCAGCACCGTGGGATTCTTCTCAGCCATAGTCCCCAATACATAAAAAGTGGCACGGATGCCATGGGCTTTCAGTACATCGAGAATTGCCGGGGTATTCACAGCGTCGGGGCCATCATCAAAGGTGAGATAGGCTGTCTTTTCTTTGGTATAACGGGGCAGCAGCGGCAGCATGGTGGGCAGTCCCTTGGCCTGACGCTGTTTGATGGTATAGCGGTCATAAACCGGTTTATCCACGCTGATGCTCTCCCCGGTCAAATTACTGTAATCGCCCTTGGCCAGTACATAGGCGTCGGACTCCACCCCCGGCTCAGTCTCTATCTGCGGCTGTTTTCCTGCCTGACTATAAGCAAACCAGCCCCAGCCGGACAAGCCGCCCAGAGCCACCGCCAGCACCAGTACAAAGATAAATTGGGAAAAAACTGCCTTCCTCAACGACCACACGCCTCCAAATACTTCTTTGCTCCATTATAACGCCGTTGTTCCAGTTTTGCCATAGGCAAAACTTCCTCTTGGCGTTGCAGCGTGGCATAGGTTACAGTAAAAACTCTGCAAACACCAGATTGCCATATTTAAAGCCCTTGGCGGTCAGGCGGCAGCCTGCTTCATCCACGGTAAGCAGCCCCTTTTCCGCCAGCTCTGCCATCGTCCTGCCATAGATATCAGCAAGCTCTGTCTGAAACTTTGCCGCAAATTTTTTGCGGGAAAGCCCCTCTGCCGTCCGCAGAGCCAGAAAAGCAAATTCCTCCATGGCATGCTGGCGCGTGGGCTCTTCTTCCAGCTGCCGTACACAGACCTTAGCCGTTATCCCCTTTATGTAGTCGGCAATGACGGCAGTGTTTTCATAGCGCCGTCCCTCCAAATACGAATGAGCCGCCGCCCCCAGCCCGAGATACGGCACGTCCTGCCAGTAGCCGAGATTGTGACGGCTTTCCCTGCCCGGCAGGGCAAAGTTGGACACCTCGTACCGCGCAAAACCCGTCTGCGGCAGGACTTCGTTTATATAATCATACATCTGCTCCGTCAGTTCCTCTGAGGGCAGCCGGAGTTTTCCCTGCTTGTCCTGCGCCGCAAACACCGTGCCCTCTTCCAGCTGCAGCCCGTAGATGGAAATATGCTGCACACCCAGCCCACGAGCCGCCTTGATACTGTCAGCCACATCTGCTAAAGTCTGCCCCGGCAGTCCGTACATCAGGTCAACGCTGATATTAACAAAGCCTGCGGCCTGCGCCAGCTTTACAGCCTGCACCGCTTCTTCTGCGCTGTGAATCCTGCCGATACGCGCCAGCAGGTTGTCATTAAAACTTTGCACGCCAAAACTCAGCCGGTTGACGCCACCATCCTTTAATGTCTTAAAATACGCTTTATCCACCGTGCCTGGATTACATTCCACGGTAAATTCTGTCTCTGCCCTGCCGATGTGTTCCGCTGCTGCCGTAAGTATCTGTGCCATAGCTTCTGCCGGCAGGGCAGTCGGTGTGCCGCCGCCGATATAGATGGTGGCAGGCCTGCCCCATTTTTGCCGATAACTAAGGCCCTGTATCGCTATTTCCTGACACAGGGCCTTGGTATAGGCTTCCATAAGGCTTTCCTTCCCGGCATAGGAAGGAAAGTCACAATAAAAGCACTTCTGCCGACAAAAGGGAATATGTATGTATACGCCCCATTGCATAATATTTCTTCCTTTTAAATCAATCAATCTTCAAAATGGCCATAAAGGCTTCCTGCGGCACTTCAACACTGCCTACAGCCTTCATGCGCTTCTTGCCTTCCTTCTGCTTTTCCAGCAGTTTCCGCTTACGGGAAATATCGCCGCCATAGCACTTGGCCAAAACATCTTTGCGCCGTGCCCGGACGTTTTCCCGGGCGATAACCTTGGAGCCGATGGCCGCCTGAATGGGGATTTCAAACATCTGCTGCGGAATGATTTCCTTGAGCTTTGAGGCCAGCTGCCGCCCACGGCTCTGCGCCCTGTCCTTATGGACGATGGTCGAGAGGGCATCCACGGGGTCGCCGTTCAAGAGGATATCCACCTTCACGAGCTTGGATTCCTGATAATCCGCCAGCTCGTAATCCAGTGAAGCATAACCACGGGTAGCTGACTTCAAGCGGTCAAAATAATCATAGATAATCTCATTTAAGGGAATGTGATAGGTAATCATCACCCGGTTGGTATCCAGATAGTCCATATTCTTGAACACGCCCCGTTTTTCCTGCGAAATCTCCATCACAGCGCCCACAAAATCATTGGGCACGATGACCGTTGCCTTGACAAATGGTTCTTCAATATGTTCGATTTCCGTTTGCGGCGGCAGTTCTGCCGGATTGCTGACATTCAGCACCGTGCCGTCTGTCTTGTAGACATGGTAGATAACGGAGGGAGCCGTGGTAATCAGCTTTAAATTATACTCACGTTCCAGCCGTTCCTGAATGACATCCATGTGCAGCAGGCCCAAAAAGCCGCAGCGGAAGCCAAAGCCCAGCGCCACCGAGGTTTCCGGCTCAAAGACCAGCGCCGCATCGTTTATCTGCATTTTTTCCAGGGCGTCTTTTAAATTATCATAGTCGGAGCTTTCCACGGGGTACATGCCGCAATACACCATGGGCGTAACGCCGCGGTAGCCGGGCAGCGGCTCAGCTGCCGGTCTGTCAGCGTAGGTGATGGTGTCACCCACCTGCACATCCCGTACATCCTTTAATGAGCCTGCCACAAAGCCGACCTCGCCCATATTCAGTTCACCGGCATCCACCGGCTGGGGCTTGAAGCAGCCCACATCCGTAACCTCAAAGGTCTTGCCCGTAGCCATCATCTTGAGGCGCATGCCTTTTTTGATTCTGCCCTGCTTTACGCGCACATGGGCGATAACGCCTTTGTAGGAATCGAAAAAGGAATCGAAAATGAGCGCCTGCAAGGGGGCTTCCTCATCCCCTTCGGGAGCCGGGATACGCTCGACGATGGCATCCAGAATTTCTTCAATGCCCAGCCCCGTCTTTGCCGAGGCCAGCACCGCTTCACTGGCATCAAGGCCAATGGTGTTTTCAATTTCTTCTTTCACGCGGTCGGGGTCGGCGCTGGGCAGGTCAATTTTATTGATAACCGGCACGATTTCCAAATCGTTTTCCAGCGCCATATACACATTGGCCAGCGTCTGCGCCTCTACACCCTGAGCGGCGTCCACCACCAGCAAAGCTCCTTCGCAGGCGGCCAGGCTGCGTGATACCTCGTAGGTAAAGTCCACATGACCCGGGGTGTCGATGAGGTTCAGCTGATACAGCTGCCCATCTTTGCCCTTGTAGTCAAGACGCACGGTCTGAGCCTTGATGGTAATACCGCGCTCCCGTTCAAGGTCCATGCTGTCGAGCACCTGCGCTTCCATTTCGCGCTGGGACAACGTGCCCGTATATTCAATCAAGCGGTCCGCAATCGTGGATTTGCCATGGTCGATATGGGCGATAATCGAGAAATTGCGGATATTCTTGTTCTGCATTTTCATTTTCCTTTCCAACGTCTTTCAATAAATGATATTATACCCTATTTGCCCCCTTACCTGCAAGAAATATAGCCCTTGGTAAAATAAAAGTATTGCTTTTTAGAAATGGGCGTGCTAAAATAGCAAGGTAACGAATCAATTGAGGGGGGTGAACTACTTGCCGAATATTAAAGCATCTATTCTTAGTGTAAAATCTGACGCTAAGCGCCATGCGAAGAACGCTGCCGAGAAATCCCGTGTACGCACTGCTTCCCGTCGTGTTCTCGACGCTGTTGAGGCTGGAAACGTTGATGAAGCGAAATCCCTCCTCACGGCTGCTTGCAAGACCATTGACATGGCTGCTGCTAACCACGTGTTCCACAAGAACTGCGCAGCTCGCAAAAAGTCCCGTCTGGCTCGCAAAGTGAACGCACTCGCTAAATAAGTCTCAGATGAGATAGAAAAAAGCCTGCTCTTAGGAGCAGGTTTTTTTATTGCCATTTTTTATTCCAATTCACGTTTGTTCATTTCGCGCAACAGTTCGATAGCCCCACGGCCCAGACCGGTTTCTCTGGCAGTCTGCTCGACGGTGTAGCCGCTGCGTAGCAGGGCTTTGGCCTTGGCTGCATTGGGTGAGTGTATTGTACCGGCAGTTTCCTGTAGCGGCTCTTCCTCTGCCGCCTGTGGCTCAGGTGCCGGTTCTACGTCCTCACTGCTGCGGTTCATGGCTTCAGCCAAACCGGCAGCCTGCTGTGCATCTGCCATTGTTTCTTCTGTCTGCGCTGCCTCTGCCGCCGCGTCCCTGTCCAGAGAGTTTTGCAGTACGCTGGCAAAGTCCTGAGCATCTACCCTTTCCATCATCGGGGCTGCCGGCTGCTGCATGGGGGACGGCAGCGGCTGTGCCACCACGGGGCTTACAGGCGGCATGATTGGCCTTGACTGATAGGCGGCCAGCTCGGCAATCGTCTTACGGGCGTCCGCTAAATCGCGGTTGAGTTCCGCCGAGCGCTGCTCCAGTTCGCCTGCCAGACGGCGATACTCTTCCAGTCCGGCTTCCAGACGTGCATTGCGCTCGTCAGCCTTGTACAGCAGATCCTCCAAATGCTTGATGTGCCCGCCCATCCGGGCAATGACTGCATCGGCGGAGTGCGCCAGCTCTGCTTTCAGCTGCTCGGTCGATACCCGCAGTTCTTCCGTATCCACACTTTTTTGCCGCTGGGATACAAATTTGACAATCAGCACCAACAGTGCCCCTATTATAATCAATAAACCTAATACTTCTGGAACCATACGCTAAAAATAAAACCCTCCCTAGTATGTCTATGCCTATTTATTATAACGCCATTGTCCAATATTTCGCAATGCGAAATTGCTCAAATCAGCGTTTCAACGAGGCAAGAGATATACTCACAGACTGATATCCAAGAGCTGCCCCCGTGACGGGTCCTGTGCCATTTTTACCATAGGCTCCTCAGGCGGTTCCTCCGTCTGCCCGGCACTGCTTCGGCGGCCTCCACCACCGCTGCCGCCCCGGTTGCGCTGGCGTTCGGGGTCATCCTTTATGCGCCCGTCCTCGGGATTTTCCTTGCCGCGTACCTGTTTTTGCTTCAGCTTATCATCATTTTTTTGCTCCAATGCCTGATAATCAGACTGGAGGGCACTGGCCTGATTGAGGTTGTGCTGTACCTGTCCTGCATCCGTTGAGCGTGGTACTATCATCTGCATACTCATTGGGCTGACATCCATATTGCTCCCCTTCTTTCCTTTCATATACGAATTGAGGGCATCCGCCGATGCCCTCAAACTTAATACGTGCCGATGTTAATGCGGTCATCCTTTACGGTCAGCAAGCACCGCCGGATACTGCTTTGCACATTCATGATAATGGAATTGATGGAGATTCTCGTGCCGGCATAAACCGTGTCCGCCACGCGAATCTTGCCATCGTTCATGCGGTTCATAGCCTCTTCCAAGGCCATGATTTCCTTTTCGGCGCGTTTGATTTTTCCGGCCAGCGGGAACTGCGATCTCGTCAGCGCATTGATTTGGTCGATGCGCTGCTGGGGCAGGCGGCTCACATCAATCTTGCCCAGCGTGTTGAGCATCTGCGTGATTTGCTTTAACCGCGCCTTGTCCTCCTTGCATTCACGGCATAGTTCCGTGTACTGCTTTTGCAGTGCCGGGTCAACACCCACCGACATTTTTGTTGCCACGGCAGCGGCATTGCCGACCATCTTGCAGCGGATTTCCTCCCCGGCAGCAATACTGCCGCCAATGATGATGCCGCGCTTTTCTTCAGCATAGACGCGGTTGCCTGCCCGTATCTTGGAATGCAGGATTGCATCCATAATGCTGACATCACGGCCGGCCTCGATGCTGGCATTTTCCGCAAACATCGCCTGCACATCCTCGACAGCTTTTATCTGCCCTTTGTTCTGGCCATTGATACCGCCTTTAATGACTACATTGCGGCCTTCTACCTGCGCCCCGTTTACCATGCCGCCGATTTCGACATCGCCCGTGGCCTTGACGATAAAGCCATCTTCCACGTTGCCCTTGATGCTGACACCGCCGGTAAAGTCGATATTGCCCGTAGCCGGACCGACACTGCTGCGGATTTCCAGATGGGGATCAATGTCAATCTTCCGCGTGGAATCCACAATCTGACCGTCAATGGTGGCATAAAGCTCATTATCGTTGCGGACTTCCGTATTTTTTCCCTGCGGAATGGGAATAGGTCTGCCATTGCGCGCCGGAACGTCAGTGCCAAACACCGTCTTGCCCGGCTCTCCTTCCGTCTGGGGAATGCGTACCGCCAGCAGTTCACCCTTCTTGGCCAGTACAAACAGATTCATATCCTTGTAATCGGCATGGTCATATTCGTCAATCTTGGGTTTGCCCTTGCCTGACAAATCAAATTTGCGCTCAATCCGGGCGTTTTCGCCGTGCCTTACCTGCAGCCCTTCAGCTGCCACAAAGGGCGACAGACTGCGTACACCCTCTTTGATAGCCTCGTCATTGATGCCGTAAACAACGCCTTTTTCCTCAAGCGCTGCCCTGATATCCTCTTCCGGTGGTATTTTTGTGCCCTTGCTCGTATCATAGCGGACAGTAACCAGCATCTGGTCACGGCTGATATCCAAAACAATGCCGGCAAATTCCTCATCTTCAGGTTCTGCGGCAGCCTGTCCTCCGTCATCAGAGGTCGCGGCAACCTCCTCCTGCGCTGTCTCGTCCTCTTCTTCCGGCAGCTCTGAAAATCCATCGGCAATCTTGCGCGGCTGTCCTGCCGCCTCACGGATTATCTTCGACAGCTCTATGACATCATAATCGTTGACATCGTTATCATGCAAGGTCTGACGTACATCCGACAGTTCAAAGAGCATCTCCGAGCCACTGCTGGGATATACCGTTACATAGATACCATCCTGAAGGAATTCTACGCGATAACCTATATCCGTTCCGCCAACTGCCGGGCGTAATGTCTGGTCATCCATGCTGCTTCCCCCCTAGACTGAAATTCTTATACCAAGCTCGCCTTCATCCGGGCCAGATACCCGCGCATCCGAAAAATCGCTTTCGTGTGGATTTGGGATATCCGTGCTTCTGAGAGATTAAGGACTAAGCTGATTTCTTTCAAAGTCATTTCTTCATAATAGTAAAGCGCTACTACTTTTTTCTCTTTTTCCGGCAGCCGTTCAATAGCCTTCATGAGCAATTCCTTGGTCTCGGCTTTTTCCAGACGGTCAGAAGGCCCCGGCTCGCCGTTTACAGGTGCGTCCGTCCGCAGGTAATCATCCAGCGGAATAACCGTAGCAACACTGAGCTGACTTTCCAGCGTCTGCAGGTCTTTTACCGTTACTTCTAATTCTGTGGCCAATTCTTCATCGGTTGCAGGCCGTCCCAATTTATTTTCCAGATCAAACATCGCCTGCTCATAGCGGCGGATACGCTGACGTATTGCCACCGGCAGCCAGTCTTTTGACCTCAGGTAATCCAGCATTGCACCGCGAATCCTGATACCTGCATAAGTTTCAAATTTATTCTTACGCTCGATATCATAGCGGTCAATGGCATCCAACAACCCGAAAAAACCACTGGATAGCAAATCGTCCCGGTCTACATGGGCCGGCAAGCTGATGGCAAGCCGTCCCGCAACCAGCTTGACCAGAGGCAGATAATACTCGGCCAGCTGGTTGCGTAATTCTACATTTTTCTCTGTAAAATAGCTTTGCCACAGGGAAGCGACATCTATAGCCGGCGCTTCATCTACTATCTGCAATGAATCCACCGAACGCCCTCCTCCCAATCACATCAACCATAAACGCAAAATCTAAACTACATCTGTTCCGGCGACTCCATTCTGGTCAGATTATCACTGGACAGCGGCTCGAACTGAGCTTCTGCTCCTTCTTCTTCCTTATCCGCCTCGCCAGTCTCCTGTCCGGGGCTGCCTTCTGTTTCCGGGGCTTCCTCGGCATCGGCCTCCATACCCTCTTCCTCCACTTCGGCTACGTCAGGAATTTTCAGCAAATCGTCAAAATCGACGATATCCTTAGCAGCTAAAATCCTCAGCACAATATAGACGCATAAGCCTGAGCTGATAAAGCCCACCACACTGCGGAAAAACACTGTCACGCCCCGTGCATCGCTGGAAAGCCCCGTTATGATGATAACCAGGGCAGCGATAAAAGCGAATACCACAGCTGCATATAACTTAGCCAAAGTCTCACCTACTAATCCCAAAATCAAATCTCTTTTTCGCCTTTATCAATGGTCTTGACCTTATATACGCCGTTATTAAGGTCGATAGATACGGTACGTCCATAAGTGCCGCCCGTATCTTCGGCGATAATTTTGATGTTCAAATCCTTGAGGATTTTCTTGGCGGCCTCTGCATTACGGGCACCAACCTTCATAATATCGGTAGCATTCTGAAAAGCAAACATCTGTGCTCCACCGGCAATTTTGGCCACTAAACGGGCACGGTTAGCTCCCAGTGCCAATACGTCCTTGAGCATCAGCGGTAATCCTGTATCCGCAAACTTCGCCGGGTTTTCTGTCGGGCGAGCCTGTGTACTATCGGGAAGCATTATGTGCAATAACCCACCGATTTTCGTCTGGGGGTCATAAAGCGAAATCCCGATGCAGGATCCAAGGCCATAGCTGATGATTGTTGATGGAGCAGAGCCAACTTTATAATCGGCCATGCCGACTCTGATAAGATCTGCCATATTACTCAACTCCTACAGCACGAATTATTGTCTCCAAAGAACCTGGATCCGGCACGAGGAAGAACTGACCGTTGATGCCATCATCCTCAGACAGGAATTCCGTCTCAATAACCAAGGCTCTGTCACCCATCTGCCCCAGCTGTGCCAGCACAACATTCAAGAGCGCTCCTGCCATATCCATGGCCAGCGCCGGGATAGAGGGCAGCATGGTAATTTGGGTGAAAGTAAAGAATGCGTTTAAATATGCACCCGAAAGAATGTTGCCTATCTCCATCAGGGCTGATTCGTCCATAAAATCCAGACTGGTAGTCTGCCCACGAGGCTTGCCCATCAGAGTATCCACCAGATAAAAGGCCGATTTCTGCGGCAGCAGGAACAGGATATTGCTGGGCGCTTTACCGTAAACACGCATGAATATCCCGACAACTACCGCATCCGGGCCGCCCACAAGGTCAGGTACCGCTTCCAGCGGTACCATGGAAACCTTGGGCACGTTCATATCAATTCTCCGATTGATGACCTGGGAAAGAGCCGTAGCCGAATTTCCCGCACCAACGTTACCAATCTCACGCAACGCGTCAAGCTGATTGGCGGAAAGATTTAATTCATCGGTCATATTCGACACCTCATTTTAAAGTTACTTCCCATCACCAGTAGCGCCTATAATTTCCTCTAAGTTGAGCATGATAATCAAACGCCCGTCAACATTGCCGATACCATTGAGGAACCGGGAGCCGCTGCGGTCATTGGTAGCCTTCTTGGTATCCACCGTCTTGCTGCCGATTGTGAGCACCTCGGTCACAGCGTCTACCAGCATGCCTACATGCAGCTCGTCCACCGTCACCGTCACAATACGGGTATTTTCCGTATAGGGGGTTTCCGCAAGTCCCAGACGTTTCTTCAGGTCGATAACCGGCAAGACCGAGCCGCGCAGGTTAATGACACCCTTGATAAAGTCAGCGGCAAAAGGTACACGGGTAATGTCCGTCATATTGCGGATTTCCTGGACATTAAGAATGCTTACGCCATATTCTTCGTCGCGAAGCTTAAAGGCCACTACCTGCACTTCATCATTTTGCTTGTTTTCTTCGTTTGCCATCGTTACTGCCTCCTCTTACTGCTGCATTATCGTAGCTACATCAAGAATCAACGCTACACGGCCATCGCCGAGAACCGTTGCGCCGGAGAACATCTTAAGACCCGTGAACAGGTTGCCCAGCGTCTTGATTACGATTTCCTGCTGACCGATAAGGTTGTCGACTACGATACCAGCTTTGGCTTCGCCGGCATGTACAACCACAACGAAAATTTCATCAGAATCTTTCACATGCGGTACCTGCAAGGTTTCCTCCATGCGGATAATCGGTATAATCTCGCCGCGCAGCACGATGACTTCACGATTACGCACTGTCTTGATATCCGTGGGCTGGATGTTTATAGTGCTGTCGATGGAGCCTAACGGAATAGCATAGATTTCTTCCTGCACCTTGACCAGCATTGCCTGAATAATAGCCAGTGTCAAAGGTAGTTTAATCTTGAATACAGAGCCTTCGTCAATCTTGGTCTCAACATCTACATGACCGGACAGGGATTCAATCTTGCTGCGAACCACGTCCATGCCTACGCCGCGCCCGGAAATATCCGTAATCTGCTCGGCGGTGGAGAAGCCCGGCAGGAAGATCAAGCGGACTGCATCGGCATCATCCAGTTTCTCGGCCTCTTCCTGAGAAATCATGCCCTTTTCAATGGCCTTTTTACGAATCTTGTTGGCGTCAATGCCGCTGCCGTCATCAGTAACCATGATGACCACGTTGTTGCCTTCATGACGGGCGATAAGTCCGACTTCACCGGTACGGGGTTTGCCCTTGGCTTCACGGTCATCAGGATGTTCAACACCGTGGTCGAGAGAGTTACGCAGCAGGTGCATAATCGGGTCGCCGATTTCGTCGATAACGGTACGGTCGAGTTCTGTTTCCTCACCTTCGATGGTCAGGTTTATCTCTTTATTCAATTCTTTGGATACGTCGCGCACCATACGGGGGAAGCGGTTGAATACCGCGCTTACCGGCACCATGCGGACCTTCATAACGATGTTCTGCAAATCGGTGGTAACGCGGTCCATCTGTTCCAGCGTCTCAGTGAGTTCGCTCAAACGGTGAGCCTGTCCAATCTGCTCCAGACGAACCTTGTTGATAACGAGTTCGCCCATGAGGTTCATCAGTGTATCCAGCTTGTCGATATCTACACGTACCGACTGGCTCTGATGACCCTTCTTCTGTGCGGCAGCGGCTGCCGGTTTGGCGGCAGGCTTGGCAGCAGGTTTCGGTGCGGCAGGTTTCGGCGCGGCAGGAGTCGGGGCGGCTGCCGGAGCTGCGGCAGGAGCCGGGGCGGCAGCAGGTGCTGCGGCGGTGATGGGTTTATCGGGGTCAACGATCTCCACCACGACCTTATCAATTTCCGAAATGGTGCCCAAGGCATCTTCTACGGCTTTCTTATCCGCGCCGGTCACCATCAGGATATCAAAGCTGTGTTCAAATTTTTCCTGCTCCAAATCTTCGGCAGGAGGAACGGATTTAATTACGTCACCCAGCTCGTCCAGCGCATTCATGACCATATAGGAGCGCGCTGATTTCAGCAGGCAGGTCTCTGCAAGCGTAACCTGAATGTGTACGCCGAGCAGGCCGCCGGCATTGGCCTGACGCAGCATTTCCTTTTCCGTGTCCGTAAGCTCAATGGCCGGGGCGGCGCCGGCAGCAGGTGCGGCAGCGGCTTCGCCAGCCGGAGCGGCTGCAGGTGCAGCAGGGGCTGCGGCAGGTGCCGGTTCGCCTTTGGAGATGGAGCTGAGCTTGGCGACCAGATCGCTGACATCTACCACGTCCTCGGATTCGCCGTTGGCCACGCTGTCAACCATCTGCTCCAGAGAGTCCAGACATTTGAAGAGTGTATCTATAATATCTTCATTCAGTTTCAGCTGTTCCTTGCGGATAAGATCCAGCACATCTTCCATTTCATGGGTCAGTTCAGCGATTTTATTATATCCCATTGTCGCTGACATACCCTTTAACGTATGTGCATTACGGAAGATATCATTTACCACCGATAAGTCTTCCGAATTCTCCTCCAAACTTAACAGGCCTTCGTTCAAAGACTGCAAATGTTCATGGGATTCGTCCAGAAACATGGCCATATACTGATTGGTATCCATTTGTATTCCCCCTATATCCTATCTATCTTTTCACAGCCTCCACGATTGCCTGAGCTATGCTCTCTACCGGCCTCACTTCATCAGCCAGCCCTGCATCCACTACAGCCTTTGGCATACCGTAGACCACGCATGTGGGTTCATCCTGAGCTATACTGTAACCGCCGGATGCCTTGATTTTTTTCATCCCTTCACAGCCATCACAGCCCATGCCCGTCATGATGACTGCCACCAGGTTCTTGCCTATGGGTGCCACCGAGTCATACATGACATTTACTGCCGGACGGTGATTGCCTACAGGAGGATCCTGATTCAGTGATATCTTACGGCAGCTGCCATCCTCCCTTACTTTTAGATGGTGACTGCCGGGAGCTATATATACATGACCGGGCTGTATCACATCACCGTCCTCGGCTTCTTTCACCGAAACCTGTGATATGGTATCCAGCCTGTCAGCTAACGCTTTTGTAAAACCTGCCGGCATGTGCTGGACTACCACCACGCCGCAGGGCAAATCCCCCGGCAGACGTGTGATAACCTGCTGCAATGCCTGCGGGCCGCCGGTAGAGGTGCCGATGGCCACCAGTTTATTGGCGCCATTGCCGATGCTCCCCATGACCACCGGGGTCACCTTGTTCGGCGCCGACGGCTGCGGACGGCCTCTGCCCTGCAAAAGCGGATTATTGCGCCGGACACCGAAGCCCGCTGGCTGTTCCTTAGTCGGCGGTGACGCTGCGCCCAGCTTCAGCCCCTGCCTGACCGGCAATTCCACGCGTTTCATCACCGGGGGCGGCGGACTGCCGCCTGCCGGGGTATCCATCCTGATGGGCTTTTGCGGTGTATACGCCATCTTGCGAACCCTGGCTTTGGCAGCATTGCGGCACTTTTCCAACAATTCATCTTCGATGGCATCCAGTTTTGATATACTGCCACCGGCTTTGCTGACGAAGTCCACCGCCCCAAGGCTCAAAGCCCGTACCGTAGCCTCTGTGCCCTGCTGGGTGAGGCTGCTGAGCATCACCACGGGCGTAGGCTTTTTTTCCATAATGACGGCCAAGGAATTCAAGCCGTCCATTACCGGCATATTGACATCCATTGTCACCAGGTCAGGCTGTAAATCCATTACCTTGTCAATGGCATCCTTACCGTTTACAGCTGTGCCTGCAACCTCAAAATCAGGCTGTTTTGTGAATAAGTCCGTCAGAACTTTACGCATGAATGCTGAGTCATCGGCAATCACGACACGTATCATCCCGCTCACCTCTTTTATCCGGCCATATCTCCATATCCCAATAAATTTACTTCACTTACTCTTTGATCCCCTTGGCAATATTGGCACGCTGCACTGCGAACAGATAGCGGACGATTTTGTTGCTCACCGACCGGGGCAGGTGCTGAAAAGCCGCCCCGATATGATAGATAACAGAACCATCGCTGCGTTCCACAGGTGCCACATGCGCCACCTGACACATCACATCAATATGCCCGGCTTCGGGAATACCTGACAGTTCCAGACCGACCTTCGCTGTCTTCGGTACTTCACGGTTTAAGGAAAAACAGATACCGCTGCCGCTCAAATCCACCACGGAGACAGTTTCGGCATCATTGATGGTGCCATCTGCATCGACAATTCTGATGATGGCGGTCATATTGACCCTCACCCTTACAAATTGACGGTTCTGGAAACGCTCCACGGTCTTTGGCTTGGTCAGATACCAAATGGGGATGCGGTCATCCTTGTGGTCAATGCCCTTAAACACCGTGAAAAACCGATAGCGGCACTGGTTGCCAATGGCCACGCCGTATATCTTTTCATTGATGACGGGGATAACCGGCACATGCTGGCTGTTCATGGGCATAGCCACTTCCAGGCCGTCATCAGTGATGTCTTCGATACGGCTGGCATAGCGTTTATCATCGCCATTCACATAGAATTCGACGCGCTGGCCAATTTTTAAGATTTCTTCTGCTTTTACTAATTCGCCCGTCATAACCAAGTTCCTCCATGTTTAATGCGAAAAATTAAAAATTTGTCGCAAAAATCCTTTCCAGCCACGTTTAACAGTCATTTTACTGCCATACAAAATACTGTTGGCCAGTCCCTGTATGCAGCGCGCTGCCACACTGCCGGGCCGGGCCGCCAGGAATGGCTGCTGCTGACGCACCGCTTTCATTACGGCGCTGTCCTCAAAGACATAGCCCAGACAATCAATGGGCATATTCAAAAACCGTGTGGAAGTCTGCTGTAATTTGGCCACGACTTCCCGGCTTTCCACTTCATCGTAAACCCTGTTGACCACCAGTTTTATATTTTTATTGGCGGCATACATGCTGTAGGCTTTAAGTACGGCATACGCATCAGTGAGCGCTGTCGGCTCCGGTGTGGTTATCAGCAGCACCTCGTCGGCTGCCAGAATGAAGTCCATGACATTTTTACCGAGACCTGCTCCGGTGTCTATGAGGATGATGTCCGCCAGCTGTCCGCAGCCCCCCAGCTTTTGCATGAGGCGCTGCCGTTCTTCATAGGTGAAGTCGGCGGCCTTTTCTATGCCGGAGCCGCCGGAGATGTAATTTACGCCATAGGGGCCTTTTATCAGCACATCTTCCAGCTGCACATCCTTTTCCAGAAGATTCAGCAGGTGTTTTTTGCTCATGCTGCCCAGGACAACATCCACGTTGGCCATACCAAGGTCAGCATCAATAACCAGAACGCGCTGTCCCGTCATGCCCAAAGCTATGGCTAAGTTTACGGTGATATTCGTCTTGCCCACGCCGCCTTTGCCGCTGGTGATGGCAATGACCCGCGGCCCCAGCGCCGACAGTGACGGAACGGCAGATTCTGCCGATACCTGCGGTTCATATTCTGTTTTGTCTACTAATTGACGCAGTCTTGCTGCCTGGTCTTGCATATCATTCCCTCAACAGTAGTGCGGCTAATTTATCGGCGGTGGCCGGAACGATATCATCAGGAACACTCTGCCCGTTGGTCATAAAGGACAGGGCTATCTCCTTGTCGGCCAAAAGATTTACAATCATTCCCAGACTGCTGGTTTCATCCGTTTTGGTGAAAATCACCCGTCCCGGATTGCAGACCGAGAACTTTTGCAGGATATCAGCCACATCCCGGTTCTTGGTGGTGGCGCTCATGACCAGATGTTTTTCAATCCGGGAGTCCACTGCCAGAAAGTCCTGCAATTCCTTCATCTGGTACTCATTGTGCTGGCTGCGGCCGGCTGTATCAATGAGGATTAAGTCCTTATCCCGGTGACGATGGATGGCCACCTTCAGCTCTTCGGGTGTATAGACTATTTCCAAGGGCAGGCCGATGATATCGGAGTAGGTTTTCAGCTGCTCCACAGCGGAAATACGGTATGTATCAGCGGTAATCAGTGCCGCCCTGATATTCTTTTCGAGCACAAAGCGCGCCGCAATCTTGGCCAGCGTGGTTGTTTTGCCGACGCCGGTAGCCCCGATAAGCGCCACAATCCGCACGCCGTGTTTATTAAGGGTAATACCCTCGGCAAAATTCAGCTTGCCGTCAAGATACCCTGCCAAAACCTCCGGTGCCCGTTTGTCAAGGCTGTCGATCAGCATATCCCCGGCAGCGGTTTTTGCCGCCATGTCCCTTAATATGTCCTCATCCACTTCCTGACGGCGCAGAGCTTCCTGCAAGGACACTTCGTCCTGCGGCTGGTCTTTGCTCATCACCTGCGTCAGCAGGGTTTTCATCTGGGCAAGTTCTGCTTCCAGCTTGTGAATCTTTTCGGCATCTTCGGGATTGGAAGCCACTACCACCGGCGTTACTGCCTGCGGTGCTTCGCTCTGGACTGTCACTTCTTTATCTTCCTTTGGCTGTTCTACTGGTTTAATGACATTCTGCAGCTCCGGCATAAGCGGCTGGAAACTGGGGGCTGCGATAGGCGCTTCCGCCATCCGCACCCCCGTCTCCGTGCCGTTTGTCTTGTACTGGTTGAGCACATTGCTAGGCATCACCGGCGCTGCCGGAGACACCACGTCAAAGTGGCCGCCGGCGGCCTTGTCCTTATCAACGGGCAGGCTGCGCTTTGCCCTTGCTTTTATACGGCTATCATCGTTGTTTTCCTCTATCGCCGCAGTTACTTCTACAACTTCTTTGGCATTGTAGCCCATAATACCGCCTTCACGATATTTTTTGGTGTGCAGGATTACAGCATCACTGCCCAACTCATCTTTCACTTGTTCCATGGCTTCCTTCATGGAGGAGGCCTTCACTACTTTTATCTGCAACTTAAATCTTCACCACCCCAAGAACTTGAATCTCTACGCTCTGCTCAATTTCCGCATGGGAAAGGATAATGAGCCCCGGAACGGAACGCTCCACCAATTTGCGGAAGTACAGGCGTACAGCCGGACTGGTCAGCACAATCGGCTGATAGCCCATATTGGTAAGTTTCGGCAGCTCTTCATTGAGCGCCGTAACCAGTTTTTGCATTGAATCAGGATCTATGCTGACATAGGAGCCATGCTCTGTACGCTGTACGCCGCCGGCAATGCGGTTCTCAAGCGCCGGGTCGAGCGTGATACATGGCAGAGTCCCATTTTGCACATTCTGCTGGGTGATGTGCCGGGACATGGCATGACGGACATACTCGGTGAGTATTTCCGTGTCCTTGGTCGCACGGGCGTAATCTGCCAGCACCTCCAAAATGGTCTCCATATCGCGGATGGAAATGCGTTCGCGCAGGAGGTTTGCCAAAACCTTTTGAATCTCGCCGACACTGAGCAGGTCGGGGACAACTTCGTCCACCAGCGCCTGATTGCTCTTTTTGAGATTGTCGATAAGGTTCTGCGTCTCCTGACGGCCAAGGATTTCATCAGCATGCTGTTTGATGACCTCGGTGAGATGGGTAGCCAGTACGGACACCGCATCTACAACCGTATAACCATTTAGTTCCGCCTGCTCCCGCTCATTTTCGGGAATCCAGAGGGCAGGCAGGCCAAAGGCCGGCTCCGTGGTCTCTATGCCGGGCACCTCTTCAAAGACCGTGCCCGAATTCATCGCCAGATAATGGTCAAGCATCAGCTCGCCCTTGGCTATCTCAATGCCCTTCAGCTTTACGATGTAAGCATTGGGCTTGATTTGAATGTTATCGCGGATGCGGATGGTCGGTACCACAAGCCCCAGTTCCAAAGCGCATTGACGGCGTATCATGACGATACGGTCTAAGAGATCGCCGCCCTGCCCTGTATCAACCAGCGGAATCAGCGAGTAGCCAATCTCCAGCTCCATGGGGTCAACCTGCAGCAGAGAGACGATATTTTCCGGCGTAGTCGCCTTGCGCTTTTCCTGAACCTTCTTTTCCTCCTGCTGGACTTCCGTCTTGACCTCCGTCTGCTGTCTGAGCAGCCGCCCGATAATCAGGCAGAATACCGCCAGCGCCAGGAAAGGAATCCCCGGCAGCCCCGGCACGATGGAGAAGAAAATGAGCACGCCGCCCAAAATGAAGAAGATACGGTCATTGTGGAAGAGCTGGCTCACGATGTCGCTGCCCAGATTGCCTTCCGCTCCGGCCCTGGTAACAATAAGACCTGTAGCCGTGGAAATCAGCAAGGCAGGAATCTGGCTGACCAGACCTTCACCTACCGTCAGCAAGGTGTATGTCTGCAGGGCCTGAACGGCCTCCAGATTGCGCTGCATCATACCGATGACAAAACCGCCGCCGATATTGATAAACATGATGATGATCGCGGCAATGGCATCACCTTTAACGAACTTTGACGCACCGTCCATAGCACCGAAGAAGTCAGCCTCATGCTGAATCTTTTCACGGCGGATTTTGGCCTCCGCATCGCTTATAGCCCCCTGATTGAGGTCAGCGTCAATGGACATCTGCTTACCGGGCATTGCGTCCAGGGTGAAACGCGCCGATACTTCAGCCACACGTTCCGAGCCTTTGGTGATAACGATAAAGTTTACCGCTACCAGAATGATAAACATGATAAAACCGACAACAGGATTACCGCCGACAACGAAGTTACCAAAAGCGGTAATTACCTCTCCGGCATACCCGTCCAACAGTATCAGACGGGTAGAGGATATATTAAGCGCCAGCCGGAACAAAGTGGTTATCAGCAGCAAAGACGGGAAAATGGACAAGTCCAAGGCCTCTTTGTTGTAGATTACCGACATCACCAGCAGAAGTGCCACCGTGATGTTCAGACAGATAAGCATATCCAGCAGCAACGTCGGCAGGGGAATAATCATCATGACAACAATGGTAACGATAGCCACCGCTATCATGACATCGCTGTATTTTTGAACGAAACTGCCCTTGCCGAAAACATTGTTGGGGGCAGCTGCCTGTTGTGCAGCCATAGTGTTACTCCTTTATTGCTTATGCCCGACGGCGTTGTTTGAGACGATATACATAGGCGAGGACTTCCGCCACAGCCTGATAGAGTTCAGCAGGCACCATGTCCCCCACCTGCGCAGACGCATACAGCGCACGCGCCAGAGGTTTGTTCTCCACGATAGGCACCCGGTTTTCATTAGCGATTTCCTTAATGCGCCTGGCCACCAGATCCTGGCCTTTAGCCACTATCTGTGGGGCCACCATGCCCTTTTCATATTTTAAGGCCACAGCAAAGTGTGTCGGGTTGGTTACGATTACATCGGCCTTCGGCACTTCCTGCATCATACGGGACATAGCCATCTGCCGCTGTTTCTGCTTGATTTTGCCCTTAATCTGCGGGTCACCTTCAGACTGTTTCATTTCGTCCTTGACTTCCTGCTTGGACATTTTGAGGTCCTGCGTAGTCTGCCATTTCTGATAGGCGTAATCCATAAAACCCACAATCATGATAACACCGATAACCTCAAAGGCCATCTTAAAGATGATATCAGATATCTGTGCCAGACTGGTAGGTAAATCAAAATAAATGAACTGGGGCATTTCCATCAGATGGTCGGTCAAAAAATCATATAAGAAAAAACCAATAATTGCTATTTTCATCAGGGATTTTAAAAGTTCCATCAGGGAACGCTTGGAAAAAATACGCCCGAAACCGTTGATGGGGTTCAGCTTGTCCAGTTTAAAGCCAATGGCCTCCGTATTGAAGTTAAGACCCACCTGAAAGAAATTTATGGCCAGACCGATTGCCAGAATCGCTATCATTATCGGCAAGGCCGTCTGAGCCAGCAGCTCAATTATGCCAATGAAGATGCGGATGATATTTTCCGTATCCACCGGCTGATTGAGGTGCGAAAACACATAAGTGGTATAAGCCGCTATGCTATGGTAGATGTTCTCCCACAGCAGCTTGATGATGAAGAAGCCCATCAACAGGACAAAGGCCGCGTTCATATCGGTACTGCGGCCGACCTGACCTTTCTTCTTGGCGTCTTCACGTTTTTTTGCCGTTGGTTCCTCTGTCTTGTCATCGCCGGCAAACAGCTGCAAATCAAAGACAAAGGCGTTTCTACCGTAGGGCTTCCAGTGCAGTTGTGATATTTCCATACATTTCATTGAACAACACATCCAAAAATAAGATGTAAAAGGGCAGCACCATGGAGAGAATCAGAATCCCCACTGTCAGCTGCATGGGAATACCCACGACAAAAATATTCATCTGGGGCATCGTCCGGGCCAGAATTCCCAGACCGACGTTAGTCATCAGGATGGCAAACGTAACCGGCATGGCAATTTTCATGCCCGTAAAGAAAATCCCCGTGGTAAACCGCGCAATTATCATGGGCAAGGATAAATTCGGCTCTGCCCCGAGCAGCGGCACCAGTTTAAAACTTTCAAACAGGGCGGTGATAATCATGTGGTGGCCGTTAGTCACCACAAAGACAATTATCGCCAAATTATAAAGAAAACTTCCGATAAGCGGCATTTGCTGACCGGAAGTCGGATCCATTACATTTACAACGGCAAACCCCGCCTGCATATCCATAACCTTACCTGCCATGGTAATGGCCGCAAAAGCCACGTAGGCCACAAAACCAATCAGCCAGCCCACAAACAGCTCGCTCAGCACAGCCCCGGTATAGCCAAGGACGGTAGCCGGTGCTGTAATCCCCTGAAAATTGTCAATCACGGGAAACAATACCAGCGTAAAGGCCAGAGACGTTGCCGCGCGAAAATATACAGGGATGTTCAAACTGCCGAAGAATGGTGAAATGATGAATATGCCGCTGACCCGGGTAAGCAAGAGCAGAAAGACTGCCGCATGACCTTGCAGAAGAGTGAAAAAATCCATCAGCTACTCCTTAACCGATATATCCGGGCAGATTCACCAGTATATTGGTCAGATATTCCGTCATGATGCGCAGCATCCACGGGCCAAAAATCAAAATAGCCACAAACACGGCGATTATCTTCGGGATAAATGCCAGCGTCTGCTCCTGTATCGAAGTCGTAGCCTGAAACACGCTGACCATCAGACCTACGATAAGGCCTAACCCCAGCATGGGGGCTGCCACAATCATAACGATAAATAATGCCTCTTGTCCCAGCTGGACAACCAAATCACCTGACATGCCCCACACCTCTTTTCCCTTGCAGGCCAAAAACTATTTAAAGCTGACAATCAACGATTTTATCAGTAAATGCCAGCCATCGACCATGACAAACAACAGTATCTTAAAGGGCAGGGATATCATAACCGGAGGCAGCATCATCATACCCATGGACATCAGGGTACTGGCCACAATCATATCAATGACGATAAAGGGCACATAAATCATAAACCCGATTTGAAAGGCTGTCTTCAGTTCGCTGATGACAAAAGCCGGTATCAAAGTGAATGTTGACACATCCTCCTGTGTTTCGGGGCGCTCGTCATCGGCCAGATTGACAAACAATGCCAAATCAGATTCTCTGGTCTGCTTAAACATAAACTCCCGAATGGGCTCTACCACATTTTGCAGGGCCTCTTCCTGCGTAATCTGCCCTGCCATATAGGGCTGAATCCCGTTTTCATTGGCCTGACTCCAATAGGGAGACATTATGTAAAAAGTCAAGAACAGGGATAACGCAATGACGACCTGATTGGGCGGCACATTCTGGGTTGACAGCGCGTTGCGCAAAAAACCAATAACCACCACAATCCGCACAAACGACGTGGTCATTATAAGAATCCCCGGCGCCAGCGACAAAATCGTCAGCAGCGCCATCACCTGCAGCGTCACCGCCACATCCTGAGGCTTGCCAGAGGTTCCTACGTCCACATTCACCGAAGGTATCAGCGGTGCAGCCAGAGCGGTCTGTGCCATGAGCAGCATGATGATAACCCCAGCTGCCATAATGAAGATATTTCGGCGTTTCAACTGCCCACAACTCCTTTTACCGTGACCATATCTGCAGGCCAGTTACTCATTTGCGAAATATTGGCGGCACCTTCTGTACCAAGCCGGCCAGCGTCCCAAACTGCTGGGAAAACATATCCGGCATTTTGCCAAAGGCTAAATCTTCCCGGTGCAGACGCTCAATTTCCTCTTCATCCGTAATCTCCGTCAGCAGGGTTATCGAATGCTCCGTAACCCCCAGCATAAAGACCCGGCCGCTCATTTCGATAACACAGACAGAACGGTTCGGCCCTAAGGGCAGATGAGATAAAATGCGTCCGCCATAGCCCATTTTCTGCTGGGCAAATTTGCCCCCCACAAAACGAGCAGCAAAATAAGCCAGCCCTACTACAAAGACAAAAATGACAAAGAGGCTGACCAAATAAGCAATTGTTGACCACCAGGAAATTGACGCCGGACGCGGGTCTGTATTCTCATAACCGGCCAGATAACCGCCCTTGGCAGCCTCTTCGGCTGCCAGGGCAGTATCTCCACCGATTAAGAATATAGACAGTACCACGAAACACGCCAGAAAAACACTTTTTTTTCCCATCAGCCTACTGCTTTACGGACAGCCTCCAACACACGGTCAGCCTGGAAAGGCTTAACGATGAAGTCACGGGCACCGGCCTGAATTGCTTCAATAACCATAGCCTGCTGACCCATAGCGCTGCACATTACGATTTTAGCGTTGGGGTCAACTTTCTTGATTTCCTTGACAGCACTAATACCATCCATTTCCGGCATGGTGATATCCATGGTAACGAGATCCGGCTTCAGTTCCTGATATTTTTCCAGAGCCTTCATGCCGTTTTCTGCCTCACCGACTACTTCGTAGCCGTTTTTCGACAGAATATCTTTAACCATCATTCTCATAAATGCCGCGTCGTCAACGACCAATACTCTTACTGCCATGTTCCATCTCTCCTCATCTTAAAAACATTCGACTTGGTTCAACATTGTTTTTATTATATAAGAAAGTCTTGTTTTAGACAAGAACCTCTCTACGACCTAAGTCCCATGAAACTACTGCAATTTTGCCGCCCGTTCAGCCGGGCTGGCAATTTCGGTGATACGCACACCAAAGTTTTCGTCAATAACTACGACTTCGCCCTTGGCCAGGAACTTGCCATTGACATTGATGTCTACGGGTTCGCCGGCCAGCTTGTCCAGCTCTACGATAGAGCCGTTGGTGAGTTCCAATATATCCTTGATGGATTTATTGGTACGCCCCAGCTCCACTGTCACCGACAAGGGCACATCCAAAATCAGCCCGATGTTGGCATCATTGACCTGTACCGGCTGCATATTCAGCGGTGTGAACTGCGCCGGCTGCACAGGCACGTTGGCCGCTACGCCCGGCATGGGCATACCGTAGCCATAGCCGCCTCCCGGCGGTGCTGCCATAACCGGCGGAGCCATCTGCTGCTGCGGTGGTGCCATAGGCGGCGGTGCTGCTGCAGGAGCTGGTGTCGGAGTTGGCGGTGGCGGTGGTGGCGGCGCAGGAGCCGGTTCCGGCTCTGGCTCTGGTTCTTCAGCCGCGCCACTGGTCAGCGCCTCAACCATTTCCTTGGCCACATCCACAGGCAATATCTGCATGATTTCGCTGTCGATAAGGCCATCCACTTCCATGCGGAAGGATGTGCAGACAATCGGGTCTGTCTGCCCCAGCACTTCCGAAACTTTATCCTCATTGCCAAAGTCAATGAGATTGACCTTCGGCGGAGAAATATCAATTTTCTTATTGAACATCGTTGACAGGGACGTAGCTACCGTACCCATCATCTGGTTCATGGATTCGCCCACGGCACTCATGGCGATTTCGTTTATTTCTGTGTCAGGGTTCGTGCCATCGCCGCCCATCATCAGGTCGGCGATAATAGCTGCGTCCTGAGCCTGAATGGCCAAAACGTTGTTGCCGTCAATGCCGATGGTATAGCCTACTTCTACAATGAGATAAGGCATGGGGTACTGTTCCTGAATTATGCTCATGGAGGACACCGACACCGAAGGCGTCGTGATGTTCACCTTGTGCCCCAGCAGTACAGACAGGGTAGTTGCAGCACTGCCCATGGAGATATTACCAATCTCCCCCAATGCGTCTTTTTCTATATCCGTGAGTACATCATCAAACTGAGATGAACTACTGTCGGGGCTTGCTGGTTCCTCAGCAGGTGCCTCGGACTCTCCCGCCGGTGCTGCATCGCCGTCCGCCGCTGGTATTGTGCCGCCATTAAGCAGGGCGTCAATCTCCTCTTGCGAGATCATATCGTCACTCATCAGTATTTTCATCTCCTTCGTTTAAAATTTTGGTAATCTGAACCGCCATTTTCTTGCCGCTTTTACCCGGCCTGCTATAGAATTTAGGTCTCTTACCTACCAAACACAATAAATTATCATCCACCCGGGTGTCCATTTGCAGGACATCACCGAACCCCAAAGTCAGGAACTCATGAATCGTAAGGTGGAGCTCGCCCAGCTGTACCACAAAGGGTACCTTGGTACGCTCAATCTTACGCTGCAGGAGCTTGACCTGCTCCGGGTCATCATCCCTGGATACTGATGACGCTACCCAGAAGGTAGTCGTGAGTTTTGACATAACCGGCTCAAGCACCAAGTAAGGAATACAGATATTCATCATACCCTCAACCTCGCCCACCTTCATCTGGATGGTGACAATGACCACCATATCACTGGGCGGTACTATCTGGGTAAACTGAGGGTTGGACTCCATTGTTTCCAATGCCGGGAAAAATTCCACCACATTCAGCCATGCTTCTTTCAAGTGTCCCAAGGCGGTATCAATAAATCGCTTGACCACCACTTCCTCAATCTCAGTCAGTACCCGGGGTTTTATCCCGACCTTGCCCTCACCGCCGAAAACACGGTCTATAAAGGCAAAAGCGATTTCTGTATTGATTTCCATGATGATGCTCCCCTTTAGTGGGGGAACCGACACGATACTGATAACCGATGGGTTAGCCAGAGACTGAACGAACTCCTGATAGGTGAGCTGTTCTACCGAAGCCACCTCTACATTGACCAATGTGCGCAGGTGGGTGGACAAATACGTATTTAAAAGCCTTGAAAAGCTCTCATGCAACATAAACAACGTTCGTATCTGGTCCTTGGAGAACTTATCCGGACGCTTGAAGTCGTATGTCTTGATTTTCTTTTGTTCTTCGTCTGCTTTGACTTCTTCTGCCGATACGGTTCCGTCTGACAGTGCGGAAAGCAGTTTATCTATCTCAGATTGAGACAGTACATCCTCTGCCAATCTACGCCCTCCTCCCTGCTATGATACGAACATCTTACTGAAGCAGGAAGCTTGTAATATACACATCATACACAGAACCGGGCCCCAGCTTGGTGTTGAGTTCGTCCTTAATCTTCTTTTTCAGGTCATCCTGTTTGGTGGCATCAAATTCATCCAATTTGGCACTGCGCAGGATTTGCATGGTGGTATCCAAAATCTTTGTCTCAGCCTCGGGAAGCAGTGCGCCTTCCTCGGTGAGATTGCTCTTTTTGCCGGGATTCATTTCCAGGACAATACCGGCTTTGAGGAATTTACCAGCTTTCTGTCCTCCGACATTGACCAAAATACCTTCCTTGGCATCACCCAGCTTGATGAACTTGCCCGGGTCATGATGCTCATTTACCGTCTCGGTGGCCGTTTCCGCCATCATCTTCGTGGTAATGAAGAACGAGATGCCGCCGGCGAGCACCAGCCCTATCAGAACCAGCACAGCGACCAGAATTATCGGTGATTTCTTTTTCTTTTCTTCTTCTGGCGCTTCTTCTGTATCTTTCTCTTCGTCAGCCATAGATTTATCCCTCCATAATAGATTGCTTTTTCATTATACCAATTAACGGGAAAATGTCCACATCAAAATTGATGCAGGGCGCGCCGATACTTCATGACCCGGCGGACAATCTCATCCATAGGCTCGTCCACGATGAACTTCTTGCCGTTGGTGAGGGTCACAACCGTGTCCGGCGTTTCTTCTACCGTTTCTATTATTTCGGCATTGAGCACAAATTCTCCTTTTTTATTTATTTGCGAATTAAACTTTGTCAGTTTAATCATGGCTGCTTCCTCCTTCTTTCGTCACATTTCCTTATTCACTTTAAATTCGTCACTGAATCTTCATTTTCCTTTTAAAATTTAAAGATTCTTAGTAAATCCCCAAAAAAATCACCGTTATACAGGGAGAAACTAGTCTCTATATTGCTTGGGCATACAAATTGCAGTTTGTTGTTGTCGTTGTCAATACGTTCTTAATCTTATCTGTTACAGCTCAGCTTGGCGGAGGTGGAAATACTTTTTCTCCGCGCCACTAAATGACCCACATGCAAAATATCGTCTTATAGCGACATTGCGCCGGGCAGGCCAACGGCGCGTCTTTCAGCTTGGCTTTCCGTTTATGCTGT
>ERZ842401.1883-NODE-1883-length-28862-cov-5.458708_pt1 | contig 28862 bp, 28 predicted proteins | sample MGYA00521270_ERZ842401 | MGnify/ENA primary metagenome ERZ842401 (study PRJEB31892, sample SAMEA3878208) | bioreactor metagenome | biome: Moose rumen | place: Sweden | collected 2011-10 | study: EMG produced TPA metagenomics assembly of the PRJEB12797 data set... | reverse complement strand
CAAAAGCCCCCTCGCCAAAAAGAAACAGAAGTTTTAGGGAGGGGGTTTGGGGGATGACCCTTTTTCAAAAGGGTCTCCCCCAATAAATAACGCACAAACCTAACCGTGGGACAGCTGGACCATGCCTTCGGTTTTGTTGACTATCACTAAGTCGAAGTGGGGGTGGTTGCTGTTGGTGGTGGCGTAGATAACAAATATCTCTGCGCCGTCAAGATGACCCTGCCAGAAGTCACGGTCTGCCTGAGTAATGCTAAAATCTAGGTCATAGCCCAGGTCGGCAAAAACCTTCTGACCTGTTATCTCATCGGTGACGTAGTAGTTCCAGTCATCGTCAAGATCAAGACCGCTGAAAACCGACTTGCTGTGCTTATTGCCGTAGTCAGCCCATTTGGCGGCTTCCTTGCTGCTGCACTTAAACCTCACATTGAAATATCCGCTGCCCTGCATGACAGTGGGGGCATAGCTGAGCTTGTAGTCCTTGACGCTGCTGTCCATCTTGTCGGGCAGCCAGCTTATGTCGCCGACGGTGCTGTAAAGCTCAACATATTTTTTTATCACAGGGTATCTCCATGCACCTGTTGAGGCTGTAAAAAGCGGAGCTGTGAATACCTGCGAGAGCACCGAAAAAAGCAGTGCGATGATCACCCTTTTAGCCGACTCGGAGACCTTTTTTGATCTTTCGGTATTATTTTTTTCTATCTTTATGATAACAGCCGCCCAGACCGCAGCTGCGGCACATAAAAAAACAGGCTTTTCGCCGCCCACCAGTATTAGACCTGCTATGCCTGTGAGCATTATCACTGCGCAGATGACCAGCTCGGTCCTTATGTTTTTGCTTTTGGGTATCATAAAACGCCCCCCGAAGTGCTGCTTTGCATAGTATCAAACTGTCCGTTTTTTTGAACAGTTGCCATATACTTCATATTCCCCCGCCTGAGACGAGGGAATATGCTGTGAACATTTTTTATTACTTTTTCTGCGACTTAAAGATAACGCCCACTACCTTGGGACCTGCATTTACCGATACCTCTGAGCCTATCTGGTAAAAATCAGCAGGGGGATAGCCCACCTTTTTGGTCATCGCCTGAGCCATTTCGTCCCTTACCTCGCTGTCATTGCCGTAGACCACACAGTAGGGGGTCTTGGGTATCTGCTCGCCTGCTACCAGCTCCAGAATTTTAGGCACCAGCGCCTTGTCGCCCCTCACCTTTGCCTCGGTGGTTATCTGGTTGTGCTGTATCCTCGAAACAGGGCGCAGTCCCATTACCTCACCCACAAAGGCAGCTGCCGCAGGTATCCTGCCCGACTTTTTGGCGTACTGCAGCGAATACATTCCGAAAAAGATCACGCAGTTATCTACCCAGTCCTTTATAAAGTTCACACATTCCTCGGCGGACGCGCCTTTTTCAGCCTTTTTTGCGCCCTTTACCACTGCGTAACCGTAGCCGCCTGTGTAGCTTCTGCCGTCGATGTTGTATATCCTGAAATTGCCCTTTGCCTCGGGGATATCATCATAAAACTCCTCCGCTGCCATGAGCGCATTGTTGTAGGTAGCCGAGCCCTTGGAGTTTATGGTGGTGTTTATCACATCGGTGTAGTCGTTGTAATAAAGCTCCTTGAAGATCTCCAGCCACTCAAAGGCGGTTATCTGCGAGGTAACGGGTATGCCGTCGTAGCTGTCCATAAGCTCATAGAACTTCTCGTTGTCAAAATCAACACGGCTGGTATAGCTTTTTTCACCCATAGCCACCTTAAAGGGCACTACAAGTATATCGTGCTTTTTCTCGTTCTCTGCCGAGATATCGCTTGCCGAGTCGGTCACAAATTTTATCTTGGGCATGAATTTTTCCTCCTTGTCGGGTGCGGTCCTATGACCTTATTTTCATGATATCACCATGTGTATTTTGTGAGCCTGCCCTCTCTGCCAAGGTCGGGGTAATCCCACTGCCTTAAAACCTCGTAAACTGCAATGGCGACAGAGTTTGAAAGGTTCAGGCTCCTCAGCTCGTTTCGCATGGGTATTCTCACACATCTGTCCGAATTTTTGTACAGCAGCTCCTCGGGCAGCCCTGCGTCCTCTCTGCCGAAGATGATATACACAGGTCTGTTATGGGGGTAGCTGACGTCAGAATGGGTCTTCCTCCCCTTGGTGGTGAAGTAGTAATACTCACCGTCATTCTTTTCAAAAAAATCCTCAATGCTCTTATAGTAATAAATATCCAGCTTATCCCAGTAATCAAGCCCTGCCCTTTTAAGCTTTTTATCGCTTATCTCAAAACCGAAGGGCTCTATCATATGCAGCGCTGCCCCCGTTACGGCGCAGGTGCGTGAAATATTGCCGGTGTTCTGGGGTATCTGGGGCTCTACAAGAACAATGTTGAGCTTATGTTCATTTATCATCATGTACCCTCTGTGCGTATAATACTAAAGCGTTGTATAATCGCCCAGCTGCTGGTAGCTTGTCAACCAGGGGAGCTGCCCCTCCAGCATAAGCCCCTCTGTCCAGTGGCGGCGGTAGCTGTTTGTCACCTTGACGTTAAGCTCGGTGAAAGCCGAAGCTCTGTTCATAGCCAGCGGCAGGCTGTCGCCCTTTAGCATGGAGCCTATGAGCACGCTTGCAAACATATCGCCCGTGCCCGAAAAATGGGCGTTGGGAACATAGTCGTTCTTTATCTTCCAGAAGCTGCTGGTCTCTTTATCATAGCCGATGGTGTGCATTCCCCCGTCGGCGAGGTCAACGCTTGTGATAACAACTATCTTAGCCCCCTGTTCGGCAAGCCTTACCAGCCACGACCTTGCCTCTGAATTTCTCAGTGGTGCAGCAGGGTATTTTTCTCCCAGCAGGATAGCCGCCTCGGTAAGGTTGGGGGTTATTATATCAGCCACTGCCACCAGCTCGCTCATACGCTTGCAGAGCTCGCCCGTGTAGGTGGCATAGCTCTTGCCGTCGTCCCCCATCACAGGGTCAACTACTTTAAGGGAGCTGGGGTATGCCGAGAAGAACTCCAGGCAATGGTCTATCTGCTCGGCAGAGGCTAAAAAGCCGCTGTAGATACAGTCAAACTCAGTACCCATTTTTTTATAGTGTTCAAGTGCAGGCTGCATATAATCAGTAAGGTCACGTATAACGAACTCACTGTAACCCGTATGTGCCGAAAGCACCGCCGTGGGCACGGGACAGACCTGAACTCCCATCGCTGAGAGCACGGGGATTATAACTGTCAGTGAGCACCTGCCGAGTCCTGATATATCCTGTATTGCAGCAACACGCTTGCAGCCGATCATTTTAGCATTACCTCTTTATCATTCAAATAACATATCATCTAATTATAGCACAGTATCTGTGATTTTTCAATAGCTGACGTAAATATTCACCAAAACAATTAATTAAGGGCATATACTTAATAAAAAAACTGCGCATTTTAGACAAATCATTGTCAGCCTTATGTCATTTATTACTTACAAAAATAAGCTGTGAAATTTGTCTATTTTTCTGCTTGAAAGTTTGGGGGATATGCACTATAATTATAAAAGTGAATTGTGTGATATAAAATGTGTTTTTTCCCTTAAAAGGAGAGAAATGAATATATGAAGATAAACAAACGCAAGCTTGAGACCAAGCTTGCCAGGTTTGAAAAGGTCAGTGAGCTTATGGTATACACCATAGGCGACGCTGCGCTGCTGCTGGCACACGTGATATATCTTGTCATGTTCATACTGCTGGGAGTTAAGGAGATGGCGGTATTCAACGTTTTCAGCGTGTGCTTTTACGGGTCGCTTCTGTATCTGGTGAGAAAGCCGAGGCTGCGCATACCCCTACTGGCTGCGGTGCTGATGGAGATAACCGTTCATGCCTGCATGGGCATATACTATATCGGGTGGAACAACGGCTTTGGTATGTTCATGCTGTTTATAATGCCTGTACCCTTTTATATGCCCCTGAAAAAGATTTATCTGCCGTATCTGTTATCGGCTGTTCCGCTGGTGGTGTTTGTGGCTGCAAAAATCATTCTGGGCAACCCTGCAAGGTCTGTTTACTCATTCCACGACCCTGTGGCGAATAACACCATTTATTTTATAAACACCTTTTTCGGCTCGGTGATACTGCTTTATGTTGCGTCTATATATATGTTTGACCGTGAGCTCAACAAAATACGCATGACCGAGAAAAACGAGAGCCTGCAGAAGATAGCCACCATCGACCCCCTTACCGAGCTTTTCAACAGGCGTGCCATGATGGATTATCTGAAGCTGGTGCAGAGCTCATGCAGGAAGAGCAAAAAGAGCTATATTATAGCTATCGGCGATATCGACGATTTCAAGAAGGTGAACGACACCTACGGTCACGAAGCGGGGGACGAGGTGCTGAAAGCCGTATCAAAGATAATGGCTGACAATGTGCCTGCCGAGGGGTATGTTTCCAGATGGGGCGGCGAGGAATTTCTGCTGCTGATACCCTCTAACGATATTGATGTAGGCATAAGCTGCGCCGACAAGGTGCGCCGTGAGATCAGCGAGCTGACCTTCCTGCACGACAGCAGGATACCCTACAATGTTACGGTGACTATCGGTATGTGCAAGGCGCTGCCCGACGATGATTTTGAAAAGGTGATATCAGAGGCTGACAAGCGGCTCTACCGCGGTAAAAATCAGGGCAAAAACTGCGTCATCGCACAGTCGGCTGACTCATAAAAATTCAACTGAAAACGAGGTATCGTCTTACCGGCGGTACCTCGTTATTTTTATTCCATTTCTTCAAGCAGGCATACTGCGGTGGCGGAAATGCCCAGACCCTCACCTGTAAAGCCCAGCTTTTCTTCGGTGGTGGCTTTTACCGATATCTGCGAGACATCACAGCCCAGGGCTTCGGCAATGTTTGCACGCATACCGTCAATAAATGGGGCGAGCTTCGGCTGCTGGGCACAGATAGTGCAGTCGGCATTGCCCAGCATATAGCCCTGCTGTTCGACCAATCGGTTGACCTCTTTTAGCAGCTCAATGCTGTCGGCACCCTCATATTCATCATCGGTATCTGGGAAGAGCTTGCCTATATCCCCCAGAGCCAGCGCCCCCAGCATTGCGTCCATAAGGGCGTGCACCAGCACGTCGGCGTCGGAATGTCCCAGCAGACCCTTGTCATAGGGTATCAGTACGCCGCCTAATATCAGTTTTCTGTCCTCTGCCAGTCTGTGAACGTCATAACCGTGACCTATACGAAAGCTCATACTCACATCTCCTCATAGTTTCCTAAAAATTTAAAGTAGGACAGCTCCTCTTCAAGCTCGCTCAAAAGCTTTGCAACCTCGGGGGTATCTATCGCCCCGTGAAAATCAAGATAAAACACAACATCAAAATCGGTGTTGGCAATGGGCATACTCTCTATCATCGAAAGGTTGAGCCCTGCCACCGAGAATTTTGTCAGCAGCCTGTAAAGGGACGAGGACTGGTGGGGCAGCGCCAGACACACCGATATGGTATTTGCGTGCTCAGATTTCAGGGTCTCCTTTGATATCAGGATAAACTTGGTGTAGTTTTCGGTGGCGTTTTGTATATCGGTCATTATGATATCCAGCCCCAGGTCGTTGGCACAGTCGGTGGAGCATATAGCGCCGTAGGGCTCCTCGCTCTGCTTGATATAGCAGGCTGCCAGCGAGGTGTTTGAATATTTGTGGGTTTTGAACTTATACTTTTCTATAAAATCAGAGCACTGCTGCAAGCCCTGCTCGTGGGAGTAAAGCGCCTTTATCTCCTCAAACCTTATCCCCGGCTTCACCGCAAGGCAGTGGGATATTTTGAGCTTTGTGCCTGCGCATATCTTGAAATCGTACTTTTTCATAAGATCATATGTCTGCGCCACCGAGCCTGCGGTGGAGTTGACGATGGGCAGTATGCCGAACTCAGCCTCACCTGCCTCCACCGCCTTGAAGATATCCTCAAAGTTTTCGTGGAACACAGGCTCAAAATCCTCAAAAAGATTTGAGCAGGCAATGTGGTTATATGAGCCGTTAGTGCCCGGGACCGCCACGGTATGCTTGCCGCTTAAGTCCAATTTTTTGTACTCAATAGAGCCGCTGTCAGCAAAAAAGCGCTGGTACTGCATACACTTTGATATATCCATAACATTGCGGAAGAACACCTTTGTTGCCCCTGCAAGACCCTCGGGGGCGTTATCAGCCACCCTTTGAAGTATCTGCTTCTCCCTGTCCTTCTGAAAAACAGGCATATCGTTGGCTATCTTGTACTCAGCCACCTTGAAGCACAGCTCCATACGCCTGTTGAACAGCTCCTGCAGCTGCTCGTCTATCTCATTTATACCCTCTCTTAGCTGTGAAAGATCCATTATTTACTAACTCCCGTCCATATGATAAAGCGTGTAAGCACGCCGATCAAATTATATTTTACCACATTTCACCATAAAATGCAATAGATATTTTATAAACAACAGCGGTACCAAGCCGAAACAGCCCGATACCGCAAAAAACTATCAATATCACAGTCTGCATTTAAAGTCCTCATAGCCGAAGCTTTTTACAAGCTCAGTGCTGCCGTCAAGCTTTTCGAGATATATGCTTGGCAGCGGCATACCGTTAAAGGTGTTGTTTTTGCACATTGAGTATATCGCCATATCGCACAGCACCAGTCTGTCGCCCGATGACAACGGCTCATCAAATGAATAGTCGCCGATGATATCCCCTGCAAGGCAGGTAGGACCGCCTATGCGGTAGGTAAAGGGCTTCTCGCCTGCTTCGGCTGAGCCTATTATCTCAGGGCGGTAGGGCATTTCCAGCACATCGGGCATATGGCAGGCAGCCGAGGTATCGGCTATTGCAATGTCTATGCCGTTTTTCTGGGTCTGCAGCACCTCTGTTATCAGCCAGCCTGCATTCAGTGCGCAGGCTTCGCCGGGCTCTAAATACACCTGAACGCCATATTTATCCTTTAAATAATTCACCGTATCGCAGAGCAGCTTGATATCATAGCCCTCTTTGGTGATGTGGTGGCCTCCCCCCAGGTTTATCCACTTCATATCATAAAGATATCTGCCGAAGTGCTTTTCGATATGGGGCACTGTCCTTGCGAGAACATCTGCCCCCTGCTCGCACATGGTGTGAAAGTGCAGACCCTCTATCATATCATCGAGCTCATGCTGCTCAAACACCTTTGGCACTATGCCCAGGCGTGAGCCTGTTATGCAGGGGTCATAAATATCAGTTTCTATCTCGGAATAGAGCGGATTGCACCTGAGACCGCAGGATATTTTACGTCCGCTTTTTTGTACAGTTTGTTTATGGAGCTCAAACTGCTCAAAGCTGTTGAAGATGATATCATGGCATATCTTCACAAGCTCTGCCATGTCGCTATGCTTATAGGCAGGGCTGAAAACGTGGGTCTCACCGCCGAACTCCTCATGCCCCAGCCTTGCCTCATAAAGACCGCTGGCGGTAGTTCCGCTAAGGTAATTTTTCATGAGGGGATAGGCTGAATACATTGAAAAAGCCTTCTGCGCCAGAAGTATCTTGCAGCCTGTTTTATCCATAACAGACCTTAGTATCTCCATATTATGCAAAAGTGTGCTCTCGCTCACAAGATAGCAGGGGGTATCAAGGCTTTTTATGTCCGTTTTGAACGGATAAGCGCTCATATACCGTCTGCTCCGTTTCTGTATACCACAGATATCTGCTGGTTGGCAATGCGGCAGTCAAGTATTGCGCTGACTACCTCGTTGGCAAAGTCCTTTACCTCGTCAACTATCTCCTCAAAGTCGTAGAACACGAACTCTATCTCCTCGCTGCCACGCTCATTCACCGCTTTTTTAAGGCTTTCGATATCGTTTATGCCGTCGCTGCCCTTGCCGAAGCTGCGGCTGATAAATTCAAGAAAGGTCTCCTTTGTTCTGAACTGTACATCGTCTATCAATAATAGCATTTCAATACCTCCAATTTTATCCTTATCCCGTAAGATCGATCATCTCTGCTGCACTTAAAAAACTCTGCCGATACTCTGTCAGTCTACCAGCACAGGGTCAAAATTCTCTGTCCAGGGCAGACCCCATTTGTTCAGAGCTTCCATAAAGGGGTCGGGGTCGAACTCCTCAACGTTATAAACGCCCGGGCGCTTCCACTTGCCTGTGAGCACCATCATGGCGCCTATCATGGCAGGTACTCCCGTGGTGTATGAGATAGCCTGAGAGCCTACCTCCTTATAGCACTCCTGATGGTCGCAGACGTTATATACATAATAGGTCTTGTCCTTGCCGTCCTTTTTGCCCTTGAAGATACAGCCGATATTGGTCTTGCCCACTGTTCTGGGTCCCAGGGAAGCAGGGTCGGGCAGCACCGCCTTTAAAAACTGCAGGGGTACTATCTCCCTGCCCTCATACATGATAGGCTCGATAGAGGTCATGCCCACGTTTTCAAGGCATTTAAGGTGGGTGAGGTAGCTCTGTCCGAAGGTCATGAAAAAGCGTATTCTTTTAATACCCTTGATATTCAGCGCCAGCGACTCCAGCTCCTCATGGTGGAGAAGATACATATCCTTTTCGCCCACCTGGTCGAAGTTATACACTCGCTTTATCTCCATCGGCTCGGTCTCCACCCACTTGCCGTCCTGTATATAGCTGCCCTTGGCAGATACCTCACGGATATTTATCTCGGGGTTGAAGTTGGTGGCAAAGGGATAGCCGTGGTCGCCGCCGTTGCAGTCAAGGATATCAATATAATTTATCTCATCAAAATAATGCTTCTGGGCATAGGCGCAGAAAACTCCCGTAACGCCCGGGTCGAAGCCCGAGCCCAGCACGGCGGTCAAACCTGCCTTCTCGAAGCGTTCACGGTAAGCCCACTGCCAGCTGTATTCAAACTTGGCGGTGTCCTCGGGCTCATAATTAGCGGTGTCGAGATAATCCACCTTGCATTCAAGGCAGGCGTCCATTATATGAAGGTCCTGATAAGGCAGCGCCACATTTATGCAGATGTCTGGCTTATACTCCTTCATGAGCGCCACCAGCTCGGGTACGTTATCTGCGTTCACCTGCGCTGTGGTGATGTTGGTCTTTGTCTTATCCTGAAGCTCATCTCTGAACTTATCGCACTTAGACTTTGTTCTGCTGGCGATACAGATATCGGTGAAAACCTCGCTGTTCTGGCAGCATTTGTGTATCACCACACCTGCAACTCCGCCTGCGCCGATTATCAATGCTCTTGACATATTTTTACACGCTCCCTCGTTTTATGGTATATGGGTCTTTAAGACCTATTATTAATTATTCTCACAATGCTCAATGTTGCCGGATATGCTGCCCGTATCACTTATAAAATCTCAGCAATATCTCCCTAAGCAGCTTGCAGGCAAGGGCTGTTGAGCGTCCGCTCTGGTCGTATACGGGCGAAAGCTCGTTCATATCAAAGCCGACTATATTGAGCTCTGACAAAAGCTCTATAGCGTCAAGCAGCTGTGTAAAGCGCACTCCGCCTGCTTCGGGAGTGCCTGTCCCCGGGAACTCCGAGGGGTCCAGCACATCGAGGTCGAGGGTGAAGTACACTGGTTTTTGTCCGATTTTTTGTACAGCTTCTTCAAGACCGTTAAAGTCAAAACGGTTCATAAAGGTGTGCTGCCTGGCAAAGGCGAACTCCTCCCTGTCGCCGCTTCTTATGCCGAACTGAAATATCCTGCCGTCGCCCACTATATCATGGCAGCGGTGCAGCACGCAGGCGTGGGAGAGCTTTACTCCCAGATATTCATCACGCAGGTCCGCATGGGCATCAAAATGCACTATGTTGAGCTCACCGAACCTTTTAGCGGCAGCTCTTACCGCACCCAGCGTAACAAGGTGCTCGCCGCCTATCATGCAGGGCAGCTTGCCGTCATCAAGGATAGCGGCTGCCCGCTTTTCGATATCATCAAGCGCCTGCTCGGGGCTTCCGAAGGGCAGCTCAAGGTCGCCGCTGTCAAACACCTTTATATCCAGCATATCCTTATCCTGATAAGACGAATATGTCTCGATACCAAAGCTCTCGCTCCTCATCGCCTGGCTTGCAAACCTTGTGCCGGGGCGGAAAGATGTGGTGCTGTCAAAGGGCGCACCGAACAGAACTATCTTCGCCTCATCATACTCGCAGTCGCAGGCTATAAAGGTAGATATGTTTTTTTCTAACATGATGTAACTCCTGTTTATGAATACTTGTCAGATATAACTCGCCAAAAACAATGCTTGACAAACATTCTGAAATCGTGTATAATATACTTAATAAAAGGATACTGCACATACGGTTGCAGTTCTCCTGTCATTTTTGGTGAATGAAACACCGCCAACTTTTGGGAAGCTTGGGCGGTGTTTCATTTTTTGTTGCTCCTCACTTTCGCTCGGATCAATTCAAAATATATCTCTGTAAAAGTCGGCGCTTCATACTACTTCCTCTTGAAGATTTGGTAGCACAAGGCAATGATGCCTGTCAGCGCTATCGTAAACTGTAAAAGCAACGATAGAAATTCAAACGCTGTCATAGCTATCGACCTCCTTATTACAGGAGAACCGCCAACCGCATCGGCATTACTGTCTCAACGGTCAATTCTACGTATGTACAATACCCTTTTGATCATGTTTGCAGCTTAATGCTGCAAGTATATTATAGCACATACGTTGTTTTTTGTCAATATTCCAGGGAGTTTTTTTGTACTGTTAGCTCTGCCCTGTCAGACCTCGTCAAGTATATCCAGCACGTAATTCGGCAGGGCAAAGCAGCCCTTGTGCAGCTGGGTGTTATAGTATTTTGTCTTTATGCCGAGAGCGTTCCACCTGTCGGCTTTGAGGTCATATACTGGGTGGAGATTTTTCGACGCAAAGCCGAAAAGCCAGTGCCCCGACGGATAGGTGGGAATATGCGCCTGATAGACCATTGTAACGGGAAAGCTTGCCCCTATGCGCTTATGGGTACGCTTTACCATATCCACATATGAGTCATAGTAGGTGCTCTCATGCTGGTTTATAAGTATGCCCGAGTCGGTAAGGGCTTTGAAGCAGTTGCCGTAAAACTCCTTGGTGAAAAGCCCCTCACCGGGACCGAAGGGGTCGGTGGAGTCTACTATTATCAGGTCGTACTCGTTTTCCTTTCTGCGGACGAATTTCAGTCCGTCCTCAAAGAAAAGCTCCACCCTGGGGTCATCGAATTTGCAGGCAGTCTGTGGCAGATACTCCTTGCAGACCTTTACCACCTGCTCATCTATCTCCACCATATCTATCTTTTCAATGCTTTGATATCTTGTGAGCTCACGGATAGTGCCGCCGTCGCCTGCGCCTATAACAAGCACTCTTTTTATATCGGGATCGACTGCCATAGGCACTGCTGTGACCATTTCATGATATATATACTCGTCCTTTTCGGTGAGCATTATAAAGCCGTCCAGCACCAGAACTCTGCCGAACTCAAAGGTATCGAAAACATCTATATCCTGATAATAGCTCTTGCCCGAATAAAGCTGTTTTTTCACCTTTATGGTGAAGTTAACATCGTCCGTGTGCTTCTCGGTAAACCATAAGTCCATAGCTGTTATCCTTTCCGCTTTAGGGTGTGTTGACACTAAACTGATACGCGGATTTTTGAGATATTTTTGTTCCGTTCTAGGCAAAAATCCGCAGTTGGGCTGTCGCCCTGCAAGGATTTTTAACGACGAACGGGACAAAAATATCCAAAAAGACGTGTGTTAGGCTTAGTGTCAACACACCCTAGTTACTTAACTACCACATTTATGTTATTTATCTCCAGATCCTCGGTGCCTGTCAGCAGGCAGCCCTTTTGCTTGCAGTAGTTGATGTAGCTGATTATCTCCCCTGTTATCCTCTCGCCGGGGGCTAGAATGGGTATACCCGGGGGATAGCACATGACGAACTCGCCGCAGATAAGACCTGCGCTTTTTTCTATGGGCAGTGAGCGCTTTTCGCTGTAAAATGCCTGCTGGGGAGGTATCTCAACAGTGGGGTTTATATACTCGTGGTCGAAAAGTCCCGTGGGGTCTTTTGAGTATAGCCTTTTTATCTCCGACAGTGAGGATATAAAGCGCTCTATCTCCAGCTCTCTGTCGCCTGCCGAGACTATGGCGAGTATATTGCCGATATCGCCGAACTCTATCTGGATATCGTAATCGTCCCTGAGTATATCATAGACCTCCACCCCTGCAAGACCCATTGCCCTGGTGTGTACGCTGAGCTTTGTGGAGTCAAAGGCATAGAGGTCATCGCCGTTTTCAAGCTCTCTGCCAAAGGCGTAGTAACCGCCTATCTTGTTTATCTCTTCCCTTGCGTAATCGGCATAAGCCACCGATCTTCTGAAAAGCTCCCTGCCGTTAAGGGCGAGATTTTTTCTCGCAAGGTCTAAAGACACCATGAGCAGATAAGAGCCGCTGGTGGTCTGGGTCAGGTTTATCACCTGTCTTACATAGCCCTCGGAGACGGTGCTTTTGCATAAAAGCAGTGATGACTGGGTAAGGCTGCCCCCCGTTTTGTGTATAGACACCGCCGCCATATCACAGCCTGCCGCCATAGCGCTGCATGGCAGGTCCTCGCCGAAATAGAGGTGGGTGCCGTGGGCTTCATCAGCCAGCACCAGCATACCGTGCTCATGGGCAAGCCTAACTATTGCTTTAAGGTCTGAGCATATGCCGTAATAGGTGGGGTTATTGACCAGCACAGCCTTGGCATCGGGATTTTCGAGAATGGCTTTTTCCACCGCTTTTACCGACATTCCCAGGGGTATGCCCAGCTGCTTGTTGGTGCCGGGGTCAACATAAACAGGCACAGCGCCGCAGACCACCAGCGCATTGATAGCGCTGCGGTGTACGTTTCGCGGCATGATTATCTTATCCCCTGCCTTGCAGGCGGTGAACACCATTGTCTGCACCGCAGAGGTAGTGCCGTTTATCATAAAAAAGGCATGGTCTGCCCCAAAGGCGTCAGCTGCCAGCTGCTCGGCTTCACGTATGACCGATACGGGGTGGCAGAGGTTATCGAGGTTTTTCATGGAGTTCACATCGCACTTCAGGCACTGCTCCCCCAGAAAGGCTTTGAGCTCCTTATTCATTCTTCCGCCCTTATGCCCAGGCACGTCCAGACGGACGATACGGTTTTTGGTATGCTTTTTCAGTGCTTCATAAATTGGCGCATTATCCTGTGATATCCTCAGCTCCGACACCCCCTTTTCAATCTTATAATTTCAACAGCTTATTCAAGCCGAGATGGAATAAAATGTATGTATTGACATTTGCGTTTAAGTGTGGTATAATATATTTGTAAAAAGAGATACTGCACATACTTTGGAATGCAGTTCTCCATGTTATTGGTGTAATGAAATCACCGCCAACTTGGGACATTGGGCGGTGTTTTCATTTTTTTGTTGCACCTTACTTTCGTTCGGTTTAACTCAAAATATATCTCTGTAATAGTTCGGGCTTCATACTACTTTTTCTTTTCATACTACTTTTTCTTAAAGATCTGGTAGCACAAAGCTATGATGCCAGTCAGCGCTATCGTAAACTGAAACAGTAACGACAGAAATTCATATGCTGTCATAGCTATCGACCTTCCCTTACAGGAGAACCGCCAACCGATAGCTTTTACGCTTCGGTCATCCGCTGTATGTACAGTACCTACGGTGATTATACCATATCTCCCTTGAATTGTCAATATTCGAGGGATATTTTTTGTACTGTTCAGCGGACGATCATGAATTATGAATTAATAAATGTTCATACCGCTGTAGATCTCTATCATCTCACGTCTGAGGCTGTCGGTTATGTCAAGGCGCTGCTTGGGGTCAAGCTCGTATACGTCTTTTTTGAAGAGGTAGTTTTGCAGGTCTATCTCCTTTATCAAAAGCTTAGTGTGAAAAATATTGGACTGATAAACGTTCACGTCCATAGCGTCGTAGCGTGTGAGAGTTGACTTATCTATATAATCCTGTATGGAGGTTATGTTGTGGTCGATAAAAAACTTTTTGCCCAGCACATCTCTGGTGAAGCCCCGCACACGGTAGTCGATGGTGATAATGTCCGAGTCGAAGCTGGCGATAAGGTAATTAAGGGCGTTCAGCGGCGAGATAGTGCCGCAGGTGGAGACGTCGATATCCACCCTGAAAGTAGAGATGGAATTATCCGGGTGATACTCGGGAAAGGTGTGTACCGTAACATGGCTCTTATCAAGGTGGGCGTGTATTATCTCGGGAGTATCGGGCAGCCTGCCCAGGTTGCAGGAGGGGTCTATGGACTCCTTATCAAGCTCCTTTTCGGCTATCAGCACGTTGACAGACGCGCCCTGGGGCTCATAATCCTGCTTTGAGATATTAAGCACCCTTGCGCCTATCATCTCGGTGACGTCGCAGAGTATTTTTGTGAGCCTTTCGGAGTTATACTGCTCGTCGATATATTCAATATAATCCTTCTGCTCCTTCTGTCCCTTTGCATAGCAGATATCATATATATTAAAGCTGAGAGTTTTAGTCAGGTTATTAAAACCGTAAAGAGATAGCTTCTGCTCCAATGCCGTTACCTCCTGTAAAAAACATGATAGACCCAAGGCAGCTGATACCTGCATTAGCCTCCAGCATATAGTATATCACATAATCAGGAAAAAGTATATAGTTTTTCTGATATTTTTTTATTTTTTTACAAATAACAGTATCTGAGGAGATAATGTATAGCCAGCCGCCACATCACGGCGGTTTTTGGCTGTATCAGACTAGGGTGTGTTGACACTAAACTGATACGCGGATTTTTGAGATATTTTTGTTCCGTTCTAGGCAAAAATCCGCAGTTGGGCTGTCGCCCTGCAAGGATTTTTAACGACGAACGGGACAAAAATATCCAAAAAGACGTGTGTTAGGCTTAGTGTCAACACACCCTAAATATCCAAAAGCTGAGACTTTTGCAGGAAAATTTTTACTGAAAATAATCTTTGTAACCATATTGACATTTTTAAGGAAATTTTATATAATATAAAGTGTGTTGATAAAGTGTGTTGATCTACAATTTGTAATAATTAATATCAGGAGGTCTAAAATGAAGCTTTTTAAAGCAGCGGCAGGTGCGGCTATAGCTCTGGCGATGTGCGCAGGTTTTTCACTTACGGCATTGGCGGCGGCTGACACCACTGCACAGAAGGTCTCGGCGTCTATAACTGAGACCGCAATAAAAGATACGGATATATTCTATGAGGGCTATTTTAACAAGAACGAGGACCCCGAATATCTCAAATACCGCCACGCCCTTATGGAAAGCGCCATTAACGGCACTGTGCTGGGCGCAAGACCTGTTACGGGGCAAAGCGGCAACAAGGCAATGGCTTTTTACGGGTCGGAGGACCTGGAGCATAACAGCAGGTTTGACGGTCTTAAAAAGGATTACGGTATCGACATATCCTACTACCAGAGCTACGGCAGGACCATTGACTGGGACGCTGTGAAGAAGTCGGGAGTAAAGTTCGTTATCGTGCGCATCGGCTACAGAGGCTACGGCAGCGCAGGTACGCTGGTGTATGACCCTGATTTTCACAAGAACATTCAGGCAGCTATCGACCACGGCTTTGAGGTGGGTGCGTATTTCTACACCCAGGCGATCAGCAATGCCGAAGCCAAGCAGGAGGCTGAGTTCTGCGCCAGCGCCCTTAAAGGCTATAAGCTGGACCTGCCTGTTTATTACGATATCGAGAGCGTTGACTACGATGTGGGCAGACTTGACTCGGCAGGGCTCACCAAGGCGCAGAAGACCGCACTTTGCCGCTCATTCTGTGATACTATCGAGAGCAAGGGCTACTACTCGGGCGTTTATGCCAACTACTACTGGCTCACCAATATGATAGACGGTCCCTCGCTGGGACTTGATTACCACACATGGGTGGCTACCTACGGTACATACACCGCCTACCAGGGTCTTTACGATATCTGGCAGTATTCGGGCATGGGGCTGATAGACGGTATATCTAACTATGTTGATATCAACGTGCGCTATGATGTGAACTTTGCGCCCACAAACAAGGCGATGAAGCTTAACATTTCAGGCAATAAGCTCAGCTGGAGCAAGCTTGCGGACGCTGACGGATATATCATCGCCACCAAGGACTCAAAGGGCACTGTCAAGATAATCGCCACCGTTACGGGTACGAGCTACACCATCACAAACAAGGCTGACCGCCTTACATACTATGTAAAGCCCTTCAACATCTACGGCGGCAAAAAGTATTACGGTCCCAGCTACTCAAACGGCGTAGTTTACGGCGGCATAATAAAGGTGGGCAAGACAGCGGGGCTAACAGCTAAAGAAACGGCAGTAAACACCTTTACTGTAAGCTGGAACAAGGCTGATAACGCCAACGGCTACATAGTTTACATAAGCAAAAACGGCGAATATGTGAGATACACCACCACCACCGCAACCTCTGCAAGCATAGGCAAGTTAAACGCCAGAGTCGAGAATGTCAAGGTGCGCGGCTACTACTTAGACTCGTCAGGCAAATACACCTACGGCGCAGTTTCAGACAAGCTGACCCTTACCGACTGCTCCCCCACAGAGGTGCCTACAGTGGTGATAAACAAGAACATCATCAGCTGGGATAAGGTTACGGGCGCAACAGGCTACACCGTTTACAGGGTGGCTGACGGCAGCACCACAACTCAGACAGACCAGACAAATCTTAGCTACACCCTGCCCAACAAGACGGCAAAGTATTTTGTAAAGCCCTACACCCTCAGAAACGGCTTCAAGCACTACGGCGGCAGCTCAAACATGGTCAGCTACCGCAAGATATGCTATCCCCCCGAGGACGCTGTAAAGGTCACAGTGACCGGCAACAGGATAAGCTGGAACAGCGTTTACGGCGCTGAGGGCTACAGGATATATTCAAGGGATATTGACGGCAACACTAAATTTATTACAGCTACATCTGCCACACAGTATGAGCTCGAGGGCTCGTCAACACTGGTTTATTATGTAAGGGCTTACAACACCTACAACTCAAAGATATACGCAGGCAGCGAGTCTAACAGCGTATACACCGCCCTTTCATCTCCCCTTGGGCTGACACAGAGAGCCATTGACGATGACCGCCTGGAGCTGGAGTGGATAGGCGTTGCCAATGCCGAGAGCTACGATGTCTACATCGAGAGAAACGGCAAATACTCGATTTACACCCACACCAACGATGCAAGGGCGATACTCAGCATCGACAAGGGCGAAAGTTCGAATATACTGATAATCGCAAACAGCCGCAACTATCTGGGCTCATTCAGCAGCGAGCCTGCATATTTCACGGTAAAGAGTTGAGGTCGGCAGAACACAGAGGCTGACATACTTACCCGATAAAAGATAAAAGCCTGAGAGCGTTTTTCATGCTCTCAGGCTTTTGCTATGCATTTTCAGAACATTATCACCAGTCTGTCCTCAGAAGTATCCTGCCTGCCTTTTATTTTGCTGCTTTTTCTCTGACCGAGATCTGTCAGTGAGGAGCTTGTGCCGCTGTAGGTCACGGTGCCTTTTTTGGTGTCTATACTGATGTTCAGCTCAAAGCGCTTTATATCCCACCATTTTGATTTCATCACCGATATCTCCACCGTATCATCAAGGGCTTCGGGTCTGACGAAGAACATATATCTGCCGTACTCCCCTGCTGCGGCGCTGAAATATGCCGAGCCGCCCTTTTTTATCTTTACGGTATCGCCGCCGCTGACCTGATCTTTTTTGAGCTTATACACCTCGCCGTCCACCGTGACGGTGACAGTGCCTGTGAGCCTGCTGCCCGAGTAGGCACGGTAGTATGTGAGCCTTGCAAAAAAGCAGGCAGCCAGAAGAAGAGCAGCTATGATAATGACCATAAATGCTATCTTAACAGCTTTTTTCACAAGCGCTCCCTCCTGTCGGTGCAATGATGTCAGCAAGCGTTAAAAATTAGTTTTCAGCAGGATAAGGTTCACTGACCCTCCAGCCCGGTGATCTTATCTACTCTGCGCTGGTGTCTGCCGCCCTCAAAGGGGGTGTTCATGAAAACATCTACCAGCTCGATAGCCAGCCCTGCGCCGACCACCCTTGCGCCTATGCAGAGCACATTGGCGTCATTATGCGCCCTTGTGTATTTCGCCGAGAAATAATCCGAGCAGCAAGCCGCACGTATGCCTTTAAGCTTATTGGCGCTCATTGACATACCAATGCCTGTGCCGCAGACCAGCACCGCCATATCGCACTCGCCCCCTGTGACCTTATCACAGACCTCCTTAGCCTTGTCGGGGTAATCGCACTTCTCCCCCTCCATGACCCCAAGGTCGATATACTCGATACCCTTCTCGATAAAATGCTGAACTATCTCCGCCTTGAGCGCAGGTCCTGCGTGGTCGCTGCCTATTGCTATTTTCATTTTGGTGTACCTCCAATTTATACTTATATAAGCTTATTCATTCGGGTTTTTCCGAGCTGTTCTGCCTGAGCCTGCAAAGCACAAGCACAGCCGCACAAACCAGAATATACCCCAGACTGACGTAAAAAATATACCGCAAACAAAGACCTATGATCATACCCGGCATACCTATCCCTGCGCCCAGCAAACTGAGTACAATTCTAAGCAGGCAAATTCCCAGCAGGACCGCATTTACTGCCAGTGCAGCCTTCCATTTGAGCATACTGTCCTGCTCCTCACGGGTATAATAAAAAATGCCGCGTATGCCAATACATATAAGAAGATCAAAAAAAGCAGTGCATAAATACATCATAAAGGTATGCATAATCTTCCTCCTCTGAGCAATAAAAATTTGTTATCAAACCCAAAATTACAAATTAAGCATTATGAATCAGAATGCGCTTTGTCCTTCTCAGCCTTGGTAGCCTGCAGGTATGATACCTCCAGCCTGTCGGCGGCTGTCAGGGCTTCGGGTGAGTTCTCTGCCGCCAGACATATCGAGCTTGCTTTTTGCAGCAGCAGCGGCTTGGGCGCTGTGACGATGTTGTCGTTTTTATCAAACCATGCCGCCTTTATATCCTCGGCGCTGTCACCCACCAGCATGGTCTTTACAGAAGTATCAAGGCTGCCGAAGGCTTGCTCCTCGGGGCACACCCTGTCCTTTGCTGTGGGGGTAACTATGCCGTTTTTGCAGTCAACCTCGCCTACATATACTATCTTAGGTCTCGCCCTCATAACGGCGATGACCCTGCCATCAAAGGCGGCGCAGTTGTATGCAAGCCCAAGAAGAGTGGATATCCCTGCCGCTTTCAGAGAGGGCTCCCCCATGCAAATGCCCTTTATAGCGCCAATGCCTATGCGAAGCCCCGTGTACGAGCCGGGACCGTTGGCTGCCGCTATGCAGTCAAGATCCTTAAAGCCCAGCTCAGACTGCTCCAGCGCTTCTTTGACCATTGGCAGTATCACCTGCGAGTGGGTGAGCCTTGTGTATACGGTCTTTTCCCACAGCAGTCTGCCGCCGTCTGTTATTGCCACCGATGCGGTCTTGCCGCTGGTGTCAAGTGCCAATATTTTCAAATCTTTCATCTCCGTCAGCGGCTTGTATGCTTATGCTCCTTACGGTGTCATCAAGCCGTTTTATTGTTATGATGATGCTTTCCTTTGGCAGCTCGTCAGAGATATTCTCCGACCACTCCACCGCCAGCACCGAGCCCTCCTCCATGTAGTCAAAAAAGCCCGTGGTCTCCAGGTCCTCGGGTGAGGTTATCCTGTACATATCAAAGTGTATCAGGCTGAGCTTGCTGTCCGAATTTCTGTACTCATTCACCAAAGCAAAGGTGGGCGAGGTCACTTCGTCCCCCAGCCCCATGCCTGTTGAGATACCTCTGGTGATGGTGGTCTTGCCTGCCCCCAGGTCTCCCCTGTAGGCTATAATATCTCCGCCCTTTAAAATGCGCCCTATGCTCTCACCAAGGCTTATGGTCTCCTCAGGTGAGCTTGTAATATACGTGTATTCCATTGAACGTCCTTTTAATAGTACGTTTTTTTGTACAGCTTTTCACTAATTGCAGCTGTACATTTTATCGTACTGTTTTATTCTCTTATAAATTTTCTGTCGCCCTCGGGTATGCCGCTTTCATCGGTGATGAAACGCTCTACCCGCATTTTAAGCTGATACTTTTCTCTGAGCTTAGCTATAGTCTCCATCATGGGTGATGCATGGTGGGCGTCTATCGACTGCTGGTCTCTCCAGCGGTCTATCAGCAGCACTGTCTCGGGGTCGTTTTTCGGGTAGAAATACTCATAGCCCTCGTTGCCCTGCTCCTGCCTGATAAGCTCTGCCGTACCGCTTAGCTCCATCTCCTCGGCAAAGGCTTTCGCACTGCCGTTTGTGCCTGTGTAATAAATATTAACTGCTATGCTCATTGTCACATCTCCTTAATGCTCTGCAAAATCCTTATCACCATAATAATTCAGCATAAGGTCCACCATTCTGCCGTAGGACTTTTTGCCGTCCTCCACCCCGTTTAAATGCAGCGAGGTCTCCATAGCCTTGTCGGAAACTTCGCTCACCGACTTGCTGTCGAACACCGTGTCCTCGGCTTCCTCCACCGACTGCCAGAACTCTCTGTTGCCGTCGATATCCGCCCAGACCAGGTCGCTTATCCTGCTGTCAAACTCTACTTTGGTCTCCTCGTCGGCATACTCAAACACCTTGTTGCGTATCTGGGTCAGCGCCGACAGATAGCCCGAGTAGCGGTACTCCACATTATCGCACCTGTCGCAGGCAGCAAAGGCTAAAAAGTTCGCCTCGTCCTCCTGCATAAAGCCCTTGGTGTGGGCGAGCTCATGGCATATGGTGGCAGGCAGCTTAGCCTTGTACATCTCGTTATTGTAATTAGCCTCCATAGAAAAGGGAAAATATATGCCCATAAGGTCCATCTGGCTCATAAAAAACGAGCAGTATATACTTTTGGGGACTACGTAATATCCCCCCAGATCTTCAAACTCGCTGCCCAGTGCACGCATGGCGTCACGGGCGGTATCGGTGGTATCGGCGGTGAGGATAAATCTGCCGTCATCATCACGCTGCACCTGCGGAGCAAGTAGGTTTATCCGGTCTATCACCCGATATGCCAGCGCCTCAAGCTCGGCGTCGGTGTGCTGCTTGGTGGGTATGCCGTTTAGTTCAGCCAGCGTTGAGCAGTGGTAGAGCACAAAGCAGTTGAGAGTCTCGGTGAGCACCACAAAGGTCACTATCCACCCATAGATAAAGCCGAACACCCTTGCCACCCTTTTGCGCCTGCCTTTTTTTATAATGAGCAGAACTATCATCACCACTAAAGAAAGCGGTATGCCGAACACAGCCACAGCTATCAGCAGCTCGCCAAAGGAGAAGGGCAGCAGCGATGTGAGCCTGCCGTAGCTGCCGACCCATATCGGATATATGTGCTTCTGGTAAAAGTCGCAGAAAGCGGAGCTCTGCCACGCTATAATATTCAGTATAACGCACATGACAAGCAGTGCTGCCATAGCCGCCGGCTGCTTATGCCTGAATTTTTTATGTACCCTTTTATCCTCTGCGGTGTCCTGCTGCGAAGCTGTCTGTTTCTCCTTGGTTTCAACTGAGTTCGCCATTTTTCACCCTTCTTTTGTATAACGCTGCCTATTTATCCAGCTTTATAAGGTCATCTATCATCTTGTATTCAGTCTCGGTGCCGTTTGTCATGGTGTAGTACATGGTCATCATCAAGCCCTGGGTGTCAGCTTCACTTACCTCACCATCATAGCGCCTGACGGTGGCTGTTGCCACGCTGTTTTTGCCTGCGGGGGCAAAACAGTCCATACTTGCAAAAAAGGTATCGCCGCTGGTGTTGACGGCAGCCTCGGCTCCTGCGTAGACGCTGCTGCTGCTTTTATTCTCCACAAAAAGCCTTACCTTGCACACATCATCTTCAATGTAAGAGCCTATCTTCTTCACTGTTATCACATCGTCCTCATACACAGGCTCAAAGCCCTCATAGGTGTAGCTTGGGGGCTTATCATCGCTGAAAACTATCTCGGCAGGTCCGCTGGTGTCTATTATCTCAAAATAGTCATCGTCCAGCTCAAATTCGGCGAACACCGAGGCTACGGTGTCGCTGACGGGGCTGATATCGTCCACATAGCTTCTTGATATCTCCAGCGTTTCGGTGGAATTTGCATATATCTCGGTATAGCTCCTGCCGCCTGTGACGGTGTCGTTGATGCCGAAGGTTGTGCAAAGCTCCATATTTTCATCGGTCTTGTTCTCGGCTGTGAAGGTGAAGGTGTAGTAGGTATTCCTCACATTATCGTCATACTCAAAGCTCACCCCCTGGTATTTTATTGAGATAAGGTCGTTCTCATAAACGGTGCTGTCCTCAGACTCGCTGCCGTCGGGCATTATTATCCTTATGGGGACTAAATTGCCGTTATCATACTCAAGCTCCCTTACCTCAGGGGGGTAGTTTTCCAGCTCTTTTCTCAGCACAGCGTTTTCATCGGTGCTCTCGCTCTCTGTGCTCTCTTTGCTGCCGCAGGCTGTCAAGCTAAGCATTGCAGCGCAGGTCAAAGCAGCTATAAAAATTTCAGCTCTCATTTTTTCTCCTGTTTTATCAGAACAAGCCGTAGATATTTCCCTCGTTGTCGCAGTCTATATTATTTGCGGCAGGCACCTTTGGCAGACCGGGCATGGTCATTATATCGCCTGTGTATGCCACCACAAAGCCTGCGCCTGCGCTGAGGCGAAGGTCTCTCACGGTTATATTGAAATTCTCAGGCTTGCCCAGCTTTGCAGGGTCGTCCGAAAGCGAATACTGGGTCTTTGCAACGCATACTGGGATATCCCCGAAGCCCAGGTCGTTTATCTCCTTCAAAGCCTTTTCAGCCTGTGCGGTGTAGTTCACGCCGTCGGCTCTGTATATCTCTTTTGCGATGATACCCAGCTTTTCCTTTACAGGCAGCTTTTCATCATACAGCGGCTTGAAGTCTGACTGCTCGTTCTCGATAGTGTCCACCACCTTCCTGGCAAGGTCAGTACCGCCCTCGCTGCCCTTTGCGAATATCTCAGCCAGCGATACCTTGACCCCCAGCTCCTCGCAGGTCTCACGCACTACTGCAATCTCGGCGTCGGTGTCGGTCATAAAGCGGTTGATAGCCACCACCACAGGCACGCCGAACTTATGCATATTCTCAACGTGTGTTTTAAGGTTAACAATGCCCTTTTTCAGCGCCTCAACGTTCTCCTCGGTGAGCTCGGCTCTGGGCACGCCGCCGTTGTATTTAAGGGCACGTATGGTAGCCACCAGCACAGCGCAGCTCGGCTTTAAGCCTGCAAAGCGGCACTTGATATCAAAGAACTTCTCAGCGCCAAGATCAGAGCCGAAGCCAGCCTCGGTAACGGTGTAGTCTGCAAGCTTCAGCGCCAGCTTGGTGGCTCTCACAGAGTTGCAGCCGTGGGCGATATTTGCAAAGGGTCCGCCGTGGATAAGGGCAGGGTTATTTTCCAGCGTCTGCACCAGGTTAGGCTTCAGTGCGTCCTTCAAAAGCGCCACCATAGCTCCGCAGCCGCCGATATCCTTGGCATAAACAGGCTTGCCGTCGGTGGTGTATGCCACAAGTATGCGCTCTATCCTCTTTTTCAGGTCATCAAGGTCTGCGGCAAGGCAGAGTATCGCCATTATCTCGGAAGCCACGGTTATCTGGAAGGAGTCCTCTCTTGGTATACCGTTGACCTTTGAGCCCAGACCGATTATGATATCTCTCAGCGCTCTGTCATTCATATCAAGGCAGCGCTTGAACATTATCCTGCGCTGGTCTATTTTAAGGGGATTACCCTGCTGCATATGGTTATCTATCAGCGCACACAGCAGGTTGTTGGCAGAGGTTATGGCGTGCATATCACCTGTAAAGTGCAGGTTGATATCCTCCATAGGCACCACCTGGGCATAGCCGCCGCCTGCAGCGCCCCCCTTTATGCCGAAAACGGGTCCCAGCGACGGCTCACGCAGAGCAAGGATAGTTTTTTTGCCTATCCTGTTCATAGACTCCGCAAGACCCACCGAGATAGTGGTCTTGCCCTCGCCTGCAGGGGTGGGGTTGATGGCAGTGACCAGAATAAGCTTGCCGTTGGGGGTATCCTTGGTTTTTTCATAGAGAGCTTCCGAGAGCTTGGCCTTATAGTGACCGTATGGCTCGTAGTCCTCCTCACTTATACCCAGCTTTGCAGCGATCTGGGATATTTTAAGCATTTTAGCCTGCTTTGCGATCTCGATATCTGACAGCATAATGATATGTCCTCCCTTTAGTTGTAATATGTCAGCGGTAAAAGGCTTTATCAAAACCACTCACCCCATACTGACGGACTTTGATACTTACCTATGCTTATTATAGCACATTCGCGCAGTAAAGTAAAGAGGAAAATAGTGAATAGTTGCGCTATCTTCTGCGGCGATGGTCTCAATATATCCGCACAGCCGAAGCTTTGCAAGGCAAAGAAAAGGCACTTTTGCCATGTTACTGACAAAAATGCCCTGAATAATTCTTTTTAAACTGCCCCGCCCGGGGTGCAATTATCAATAAAATCTGTTTTTGAGCTTGATGACCAGGAAAACTATTCCTGCCACAACAGCGAGACCCAGTATAACTGCACCCACTATGATCACCACGTTAGTGCCCTCGGTCTTGGATTTGCCGCTGTCGGCAATGCTTATGGTGTTATCCTTCTTCTGCACCTCGATAGCCAGGTCGCCCTTCTGCTCCTTAGCGTTCTCGTTGTAGCCGTCAAGGTTGATCACCTGCTTGCCTGACTGTGTGGTGAAAACTATGTTGTCAAGATAAAGCACATCTATCTTGTCGGTCTTTTTCACCAGCGGAACGGTGAACACTATCTTGTCAGCGCCCACGCCGTCGCTCACGCTCATAACGCCGTTTGCGAACATTGTGGTGTTGTTGGAGTCGGTATTGTTATACTCAAGCTTCAGCTGTCTTGACTCGACTCTGTTATAATCATCGCCGTAGCAGGGGAAAACGAAGCAGCTGTTGTCCATGAGCAGACCGTCGGCGTCCGGGTTTATCCTGTACTTGAAGGTGAGCATACCGCCGTCAAAGTAGTTAAGACCGAAGTCTGACGCTTTGAGCACGAAGCCTGTGGTGATATAGTCAAGGTCATCAGCGCCGTCGCCCTGTGTCTCGGGATAGATATAGTTGCCGTCGGCGTCCCTTGCCTCCCACGAATACTGGTGCAGTCCCTCAACATCGCTGTCGGAAGCCACCGAGACCTTTAATGACTGACCCTGATAGGCGGTCTTGTTATCATTATCCAGCTTCATTGAGATAAGACTTGAGCCCTCGTCGGTAACGGTGAGGTACTTGCTCCAGTCGGAAAGGTCGAATGAAATGGTGGGAGCGTCGGTGTCCTCAGTCAGCATCTCCTCATTTTCTGTATAGGGATCAATTACCCGCTCCTCCTCGGCATCTGCATAGGCAGGCATCACAGCGCACACCGACATTACAGCAGCCGCTGCCAGGCAGGCGATCCTGTTGAATATTTTCATATAAAAAACTCCTCCTTAGGGAACTATAATGACTTAGTGTTCGTAAAATACACACTTTTTAAGCCAACAACACGGTGCAGGCAGCACCGAATATTTTCACAGATAATATTTTACACCTTTTTACGCAAATTGTCAAGCAGATTACGGCATATTAAGCTGTATGTAACCAAATTGTAATGTACCGTGCTGCACATAAACCGAAACGGCACTTCTGTCAAAAGGCTGACAAAAGTGCCGTATGATACTTATATCTGATTTTTCTGCCCTTAGCTGATACCCAAAAATTCCAGATACTGCTTGTCGGGCATTCCTCTTACAGAGGTCTTTTTAAGCTCACTCTCGGGGGAGAGCCTGTAGAGCACATCAAGTGTGCCGTCCTCGTCCACCGTCCAGGATACATCGGGAACTACTCCCCTCAGCCCCTGGTTGGATATGGTCTTCTGCACGCCCTTCTGCTTCAGGGTGAAGAATTTCAGCTCGATATCGTCATCGCTGGGGACTACGACTATGTTTATGCCGCCCTTGTCGCTGTTCTGCACATCGTAAAGAATTATCCTGTACTCGCCGTCGGGTGAGATAGCGTGGTCATCAGCGGCGAGCTCGCAGATCTTGGGGAACTCGGTCTTATAAATCGCAAAGACTTCGCCGTTTCTGTCCATATCGGCATTGAGCTCGGTCAGCTGTGATGTACCGCCGAACAGCAGGTTGAACACGAAATATGCCACCAGACCCAGCACATACATTAGCAGATAGATAGTGCCCATGACCACCTTGACAGTCTCATTGGTGCCTGCCACAAAAAACATTATCAGCGCCACTGCCATCGGCGGTATGACCAGTATCCAGTCATACATATTAAACAGCAGCAGCAAAAATACCACCAGCAGCATAAGTACGCTCAGTATCCTTGTTATCAGCTCGTTCCTGGAAAAGATCATAAGCCCCAGAAATACCACGCTGGCTGCCACATATACTGTAAAAAACGATTTCTCCTTGCCCTCGGCAAACTCCAGATCGTACAGGAAGGTAGCGTAGGTTATAAGGGCAATAACGGCAAAATACACAAGGTTGAATACCGATACCGCACGCTTTACCCATACGTTGGACAAAAACTCCTTCATTTCAAAATATCCTCCTAAAGATTACGTTTTGCAGTCATCACAAACTGTGTTCTCAATACACCCTGCAGGTATCCGGGCAATCTATATCTGCCGCCCTGAAAGCCTGCTGAAATTTTTAAAACACAATTCCTATTATATTTTACACCAATTTCGATAAAAAATCAAGTGGTTTTTAAAATTTCGCCCTTTTGCATAACTTAACACATCGGGTCGGTCGCTGCACTTGTGAGTATAACACCGCAGCTAACGCTGTATCAGTTAAGTATTATCTCCTCGCCGCCGCTGAGACCTGCCGTTACCTCGACATTTTTATTGTCCTCAATGCCCAGCTCGATGTCCTGCTCTATCTTGACGCCGTCCACCAGCAGGTAAACAAAGCTCCTGCCCGAAAGCTCCTTCACAGCCTTTTTGGGTATGATCACTGTATCGAGCCTTGAATATACATCGAACACCACCTGTATCTCGCCGAAGTCAAACAGCTCGTCCTTATTGTCGGGTGAGATAACGTAGGTATAGGCTGAAAAATCGCCGTTATCCTGAAAAACTATGTCGGTCACGGTGCCTGTTGAGCTTAAAGCGCCCTGCTCCAGAGTGACCGAGGTGCCGAAATTAACGTTTGAAAGCGGGTCATCGTAGACATCAACACACAGATACTGCTGGCTCTTGTCAGAACAGAAGCCGAACATTCCGCCCTCATTCACAGGGGTGTTCACGTTGAATTCAACCATTCTCTCCCCCGAGAAAATGCTGAACTCGCCGTCACAGGGGGCATACACGTTATAGTCATCAAGCGACGCCACCAGGCGGTCATATTTCAGCTTTTCTATCTCATAATCATACTGTGACATCTGTATCTCGTCAGCAGATGCACCGTTTGCGCGCAGGGTGTTCACCGTAGACTCCGCCTGGTCAAGCCTTATCTTCTCCTGCTCTATCTGCTCCTCAACATCGTCGGTATAAAGGGTGCAGAGCAGGTCGCCCTCCTTGACATCGCAGGGTGACTCCACCTCGATAGACTTTATCTGTCCGCTTGCAGAGAACCTGACAGTTCGGGTATAGGGGTAGCCGTAGGCGCCCTCCTTATAATACTTCTCCGAGATATCGCCTATCTCGGCGGTGCAGGTCTTGTACTCTATCTGCCTGGCTTCTAATATAGGCACAGCTATCTCTTCCTTCTGCGCCTTTTCGCCGCAGGCTGCAAGAGAAAACATCATTGCGGCAGCCATAACAGCCGCCGTGAGCTTCTTTATCATCATAGGCTTATTTCCTTAAAATAACAAACAAAAACAAACTACTTATAATTATAGCACCTTTTATTTACAATTACAATAAAGCGGATATTTTATTGTAAGTATGCACAACACAGCACCGCACTTTTTGGGCATTCTTAACTACCGGCAGCTTCAATAAACCCGGCGATAAGGCTGTTTGATACAAGAAAACCCCTCACGGTAAGGCTAAGCCTGTCTCCATTAAGGCTGACAAGACCTGCTTTCTGATAAAGCTCCGCCTTTTTTGCCAGCCGTTCACAGGCAGCGGGCGAGTATAGCTTTGAAATTATATCAAGGCTTATGCCCTCTTTCAGCCGCAGACCCAGCAGTATATACTCCTCTGCCCTGTCAACACTCTCTTCGAGTATCTCTGTCGGCTGGACTTTACTTGATATAAAAGCATTTATATCATCAAAGCAGCGGTATCTTCTGCCGCAAAAAAACGAGTGGGCAGCCGCACCGAAGCCCAGGTATTCCTCACCCTGCCAGTATTTGAGGTTATGCCTTGACACCCTGCCGTTTTTTGCAAAGTTTGATATCTCATAATGCTCAAATCCCCTGCTTTCAAGCAGCTCTGCGGTCTTTAGATAAAGCTCGCACATAAGCTCCTCATCGGCGGTCACGGCTCTTATCCTGTCGCTGTCAAAAGCTGTGTTTTCCTCGATTTTAAGCATATATGCCGAGATATGGCTAAGCGGCATGGCGCACATGGCAGCTACGGTACTTTCAAGGCTTTGTATATCCTGCCCTTTTAGCCCCAGCATGATATCGCCCGAAATATTCTCAAAGCCTGTTTTATAAGCTGTCTCAGCGGCGGTCTGCGCCGTTTTGCTGTCGTGCAGCCTGCCAAGAAATTTAAGCTGTATATCATCAGCCGACTGTATGCCCAGCGATAGCCTGTTAATACCTGCGCTTTTAAAGTCTTTAAGCTTCTGTTCATTCAGGGTGCAGGGGTTGGCTTCCAGCG
>ERZ842401.1882-NODE-1882-length-28875-cov-10.726162_pt1 | contig 28875 bp, 28 predicted proteins | sample MGYA00521270_ERZ842401 | MGnify/ENA primary metagenome ERZ842401 (study PRJEB31892, sample SAMEA3878208) | bioreactor metagenome | biome: Moose rumen | place: Sweden | collected 2011-10 | study: EMG produced TPA metagenomics assembly of the PRJEB12797 data set... | reverse complement strand
ATCTCTCTGAGCACCAAAGGTGCGAATTTAATCTTTAATTTTTAATCTTTAATCTCTCTGAGCACCAAAGGTGCGAATTTAATCTTTAATTTTTAATCTTTAATCTCTCTGAGCACCAAAGGTGCGAATTTAATCTTTAATTTTTAATCTTTAATCTCTCTGAGCACCAAAGGTGCGAATTTAATCTTTAATTTTTAATCTTTAATCTAGAACTACACCAGATGTGCTATGAGCTCCTCCTTGTCACCTGGCAGCATGTCGATTACAGGGATTTCAATCATAGTGTAGCAACCTGGCTGTTGTTTGAATGAAGCACGTGCCACATTGACAAGTACCTGTGCTGTGAGGGCAGGGTTGTTAATCTTCATGTTGAACTCAAAGAGTTGATTATGGGTCTTACCGCTGACACCTTTACGGGTGAGATTTACTCCGTGGCCTACGTCATTGAGGGCATCAACGCTGTCAACAGCGAAGACATGTGTCTCGTCATTAGCGAAATATGGGTCAGCCTTGATAGCCTTTGTCACTTCTTCAAGCTTTGCGCCTTCTTCAAGTTCTACATATACCATGCGACGATGTATTCCTTCACCTACAGGTATTGTCATAGAGAGTGCATCCTTGACACCTGCCTTAGAGCGAACACATACAGAGTGGCCCATAGAACGACCTGGACCGAAGTTGGTGTAAGAGAGTCCCCTTGGTGCGAGGCTCTGCATAAGAGTACGTACGATAGAATCAGAACCTGGATCCCATCCGGCAGAGATAACAGCAACAGTACCATTCTTCTGACATACTGGCATGAGGGCACGACGATAGTCGATGATAGACGTGTGGATATCGAAAGAGTCAACGGTATTGATGCCCAGAGCAAGAATCTTCTCAGCATATTCCTGACATGAGCGGGTAGGGGTAGCGAGAATAGCTACATCAACATCCTTAAGTTCTGTGATGTCCTTTACAACAGCGTATGGGGCGAGTTCTGCAGGTTTATTCTCTGCTCCATTGCGGCGTACTACGCCTGCTATTTCAAAATCTTCACTGGCTTCGAGAGCCTCAATAGTAAATTTTCCGATGTTGCCGTAACCTACGACGGCTGCTCTGATTTTTTTCATAGTCTTGAAAATTGTAATTTGTTTTTATTTGTTGTGTTGTTGTATGTGTATTCTTAATTTTTAAAGGAGTGTATAGGGGCAGGAATTCTTCCTCCACGATTGATGAAACGGTCGCATGCGAAGGTATTGACTGGCATTATCGGTGCATAGCCGAGGAGTCCTCCGAATTCTACTGTGTCGCCAATGGTCTTTCCGATAACAGGTATGATGCGGACAGCTGTTGTCTTCTGGTTTACCATACCGATAGCAGCCTCGTCGGCAATGATACCTGATATTGTAGTGGCTTTCGTATCGCCAGGGATGGCAATCATATCAAGTCCTACGGAACATACACATGTCATAGCCTCGAGTTTCTCGATGGTGAGAGCTCCAGCCTGTACGGCATCTATCATACCTTGGTCTTCAGAGACAGGGATGAAGGCTCCAGAGAGTCCTCCAACATAGCTTGATGCCATTACGCCTCCTTTCTTAACCTGGTCGTTAAGCATTGCGAGAGCTGCTGTGGTACCAGGTGCTCCGGCATGTTCCACACCGATGCAACGCAGAATGTCTGCCACAGAATCGCCAATAGCCGGAGTGGGCGCAAGTGAGAGGTCTATGATGCCGAATGGTACACCGAGACGGGCAGATGCCTCTTGGGCCACCAATTGTCCGACACGGGTAATCTTGAAGGCTGTCTTCTTGATTGTCTCGCAAAGAACTTCAAAATTGGCAAGACCATCGGGCTTTGCGTGCTTGTCCATCTGCTCAAGAGCATATTTTACTACTCCAGGACCTGATACTCCGACATTGATGATGGCATCTGCCTCGCTGACACCATGAAAGGCACCTGCCATAAAGGGATTATCGTCAGGAGCATTACAAAGAACAACAAGTTTGGCACATCCGAGGGAATCCTGTGTCTTGGTATATTCTGCTGTTTGAAGGATTATCTCACCCATCAGTTTTACGGCATCCATATTGATGCCTGTCTTGGTAGAGCCAACATTGATGGAAGAACAGATACGCTCTGTCTCTGCCAAAGCCTGTGGAATAGAGCGGATGAGGAGTTCGTCACTCTTCGTCATTCCTTTGGAAACAATAGCAGAATAACCTCCAAGGAAGTTTACACCCACTTCCTTTGCTGCCTTATCGAGGGTCTTTGCAATCTTGACATAGTCAGCAGGAATCTTACAACAGGCGCTACCCACTAATGAGATGGGGGTGATAGAAATACGCTTGTTGACAATAGGGATGGCAAACTCTCGTGAAATGGCTTCACCAGTAGATACCAGATTACTTGCCAGAGTGGTTATCTTCTTATAGATATTGTCGCAGGTAGTTTGTAAGTCGCTGTCAGCACAACCAAGGAGGTTGATGCCCATAGTAATGGTGCGGACATCAAGATTCTCCTGCTCGATCATCTTATTGGTTTCGAGTACCTCTGAGATGTTTATCATAGAATTTTTTATTATCAGATGCGATGCATCTTATCAAAAATATCTTCGAGTTGGCATTTTACCTGTACTCCCATGCCTTCTCCGATGTGAGTGAGGTCGGAGGCAACCTTGTCGAAGGTGGTGTTACACTTTGACATATCAACAATCATCATCATATTGAAATATTCCTGAACGATGGTTTGTGAGATGTCGAGAATATTGATTTGTTTCTCGGAGAGGTATGTGCATACCTTTGCTATGATGCCGACGGTATCTTTTCCGACGACTGTGATAATTGCGCGTGTCATTGTAGAGTGTATGAAGAACTGCCGTCGAAGCAGTGGGTGCATACTTTGCACTTAGGCAATCCGATGGCGGAAATAATTGTTTCGAGTTTTGAGAATTTTAATGTGTCGATGTTCAGACGCTTGGCTATCTCGTTTACCATACGGTTGTATTCGGGAGAGTCTGTCTTTGCATATCTCTTCAGTGTCTCCTCTGGGACATCTATATCCTTTGCCGTCTCAGCATCCGCCAGCATGGTAGCATGGTCAGAATGGGTTTCCAAGTCTTTGATGACACGACGGGCAATAAGTTCCAGTATATTCTTAGAGGCTGAGAAATTGACGAACGGACAACTCCAGATCAGTGGTGGGCATGCTATGCGCATATGTACCTCACGGGCTCCCAGTTCCTTGAGGGCCTTTGTGTTTTCACGCAATTGTGTACCCCTGACTATGGAGTCATCGCAGAAGAGGCATCTCTTTCCCTGCAGCATAGCCTTGTTGGGGATTAGTTTCATCTTTGCTACCAGATTACGCATCTCCTGATTGGCTGGCATGAAGGAACGCGGCCATGTGGGAGTATATTTGCTGATGCAGCGTTGATAGGGCACCTTATGACCAGCAGCATAACCAGTAGCCATTCCAAGGCCAGAATCAGGTATGCCACCAGCATTGTCAACTTCTGTATCATCTTCCTGTCCCATAACATAGCCTGTGGTATAACGCATCTCTTCTACGTTCTTACCTTCATAGATAGAAGTAGGGAAACCATAGTATATCCATAAGAAAGAGCATATCTGCATATTCTCCTCAGCCTTGCGAAGTACTTCCATGCCGTCGGCTGTAAGACGTACCACCTCGCCAGGACCGACGAAATATTCGATATCGAAGCCAAGGTTAGGGAAGGCAGAAGACTCTGACGTAGCAGCCATAGCGCCCTCTTTCTTACCGATGATGATTGGGGTGCGGCCCCAGAAATCGCGTGCGGCAATAATCTCTGTATCTGTGAGAATGAGCATTGAGCATGAACCTTTGACGGTCTTATAGACGTTCTCAATGCCTTCGACGAATGTCTTGCCTTTAATGATAAGATGTCCTATGAGTTCCGTAGGGTTGATGTGCCCGGAAGAGAACTCTGTGAGCACGTTGCCAGAACTGAGTAGTTCCTCTGCTATCTCTTCCATGTTATTGACTTTCCCGACAGTAACGATGGCAAAGCGTCCGAGATGAGAATTCATCAGCAGAGGCTGGGCGTCAGTATCGCTGATGACACCAATACCTTTTTCTCCAAAGAATTTCGGCAGGTCTTCCTCGAAACGCGTGCGGAAATATGTGTTCTGGAGGTTGTGGATAGAGCGTTTGAATCCTCCAGTCTCGATGCTGTATGTAGCCATACCGCCACGCTTTGTACCGAGATGTGACTGATAATCAATGCCGTAGAAAAGTTCTTCTACGCAACGTTTGTTTTGTATCGTTCCAAAAAAGCCACCCATTGACGTAAATTGAGAATGTTATCCGTATATGATTTTACCTGTTTCCTTGTCTGTGTTCTCAGGGATGAATGATTTGTTGTATTGTGTCATACCTCTGAGTGACATACCCATGTTGCTAAATCCTCCATCATGGAAGAGAGTTTGCATAGTAACCTTCTTAGTGAGGTCGGAGAAGAGTGTTATGGTATAGTCAGCACAATCGTCAGCAGAAGCATTACCAAGTGGTGACATGCGATCTGCGAAGTCAAGCATCCCATCGAAACCCTTTATGCCACCACCTGCGGTAGTAAGGGTAGGTGACTGAGAGATACAATTCACACGAACATGCTTTTCACGACCATAAATATATCCGAAAGAACGTGTGATAGACTCAAGAAGAGCTTTCGCATCTGCCATATCGTTATATCCGAAGAATGTGCGATGGCTGGCTACATAGGTGAGTGCTACGATGGAGCCCCATTCGTTTATAGCATCCAGTTTCTTTGCCACCTGTATCATCTTGTGGAAAGAAATAGCAGAGATGTCAAGAGTCTTATCGAGGAATCCGTAGTCGAGGTCGTCGTAGGTGCGTTTCTTTCGCATATTCATAGACATAGCGCAAGAATGGAGGACGAAATCTATCTTGCCTCCCAACGCTTTCTGAGCCTCTGTAAACAGATTGGTGAGATCTTCAATGCTTGTAGCATCGGCAGGAATTACTGTGGCATTGGTCTTTTCTGCCAATTCCTTAAGTGTTCCCATGCGGATTGCTACTTCTGTGTTTGTTAATACAATCTGGGCACCTTCTTCATAAGCACGCTCTGCTACCTTCCATGCAATAGACTGGTCATTGAGAGCTCCGAAGATGATACCACGTTTTCCTTTCAACAAGTTGTATGCCATAGTGCGTATGTGGTTTTTTACATCAAATATCGGGCGCAAAGGTACAAAAACACTAACTTGTTAGTGCATGAAGAAATATTTTTTTGTGTGCGCATACAATATTTTTATTGTTTTCTTCTTCTTTTTATTTTTTTTTTGTACCTTTGAGCCCTAAACTATGCTTCAATACCGTATTATAGACAGTCTTGAGATTAGTCCTGAAGAATTAGAAGAACTGATAAACTCTCTTCCGGAATGGCGAAGGGAGGAGGCTATGAAGTTTAAGCGCATTCAGGGTAGAAAAGAGAGTGCTATGGCATACGATTTGCTCAGGAAAATGCTGGGATACGAACCGTATTTTGAATATGGGTCGCATGGGAAGCCTTATTCTGAACAAAGTGAGAAAAAATTCAACATTGCTCATTGCAAGAATGCTATAGGAGTAATAATCGGTGACAAAGAAGTTGGCATTGACGTCGAGTGCATGGGGCGTTATAAGCCAGCTCTTGCAGAATATGCTATGAGTGAGGCAGAACTGAAGGAAATAGAAGAGGGTGGAGATAAGGCCTTTACTATGTTATGGACAAAGAAGGAAGCTCTGCTGAAACTGACAGGAGAGGGCATTGTCGATGACTTGAAGAATGTGCTGACCTCAGAAAGAATGAAAAATGTAAAAATTATAAGTGGATATGATGAAGAAAAACAATATGCATGGAGTATTGCCTATACTAATAATGATGGTAATGCTGATGTTGACGGGGTGCTCTAATGACGATGATTATCGTGCACCATACAGCCCGGACACCTCTTGTGATTTCTCTTTCACGTGTAATGGAACCAGGGGAGATGTCTATATATTACAGGAACACACAAAGGGCGTCAATGGATTTCCTATTGTGATAATGGCAGACGGATATAGTAGTACTGACATCGAAAACGGAGAATACAAAAAGGCTGTCGATAATGCCGTCAATGCATTGATAAAGCAGAAACCGATGTGTGATCTGATAGAATATCTCGACATATATAGTGTTGTAGTGGTATCAGAACATAGTGGTATTGACTATTCTCAGCATGACACTGCATTCAAGACATATCTTGAGAGCAAGGATAATACTAATGTGATAGGCGATACTACAAAGATTTCAAATTTCACTTATTACTCGCTAAGAAAGAGTTCGGAGCGTTTCCGTAATGCCTTGACTATCATGCTTCTTAATTCTGCAGATTATGCCGGAGTAACCCTTATGGCAATGGATACAACGGTTACGGATACAATACCTCAAGGGTGGTCGTTGTCATATGTTCCTGCTTATGCTACAGCACCAAATGGTGCTAATGTGTTTGATGAACTCATATTGCACGAGGCTGTGGGACATGGTATAGGAAAACTTGCTGACGAATATTGGTATAATGAAAAACCTACACGAGAGGATACAATTTTTTATAGGAGGAGTAGAAAATTCGGATTTGCAACAAATATAAAATATTTTTATAACCAAGAAACTGGAGATTTTGCATACCCCGTATGTATATATACGTCAGATAACGTGAAATATTATATTCAACGAAAAGTAGATGCAGAAGATGATATTTTGGCTCCTTTTGCCAATGATAGCCGTTATGCCAGCGAAGAAAATAGGTGGATACAGGGTGGCTATACATTTATAACGTTGACAGATGCTCCATGTGGTGAAGAATATGATTTGCCAGACGGGTCAGGCCATACGAAAAAAGTTATGCCTAATTTTTGCAAAGCAAATTTCTACAGAAGTTCTATGTCCAGCATAATGGGCGATGTGATTTATTCTGACAATCTGGAATTCAATACACTTTCCCGTTTGGCTATGTATAAGCGTATAAACAAAGTGGCTAATGGTTCTGGCTGGAAATATGACTTTGAAACTTTTGTGAATTTTGATAAGGGTTCATCAATGACAAAGGCGGCAAATACTTTCAGGATGACTCCGACAACAAAATACATAATAATGGAGGGAAGCGAGAAACAACTGACAAGACCAAAAATAATATTACAATAATGGCAATAATAAAACCTTATAAAGGAAAGGCTCCCAAATGGGGCAAAGACTGTTATTTCTCAGAAACAGCTGCTGTGGTAGGAGAAGTGACGATGGGTGATGAGTGTTCTGTATGGTTTAGTGCCGTAGTAAGGGGTGATGTGGCTCCAATTACGATGGGTAACAGATGTAATGTGCAGGACTGCGCTTGTGTACATGTGACAAATACTACAGGTCCTACCATTATGGAAGATGATGTGACGATAGGCCATAATGCCACCGTTCATGCATGCACATTGAAGAAAGGATGTCTAATAGGTATGGGTGCAACAGTACTGGATAAAGCAGTAATAGGCGAAGGTGCTATTATTGCTGCAGGAGCCTTGGTATTGGGAGGAACCCAGGTCGGTGACCATGAGATATGGGGTGGTGTACCGGCAAAATTTATAAAGAAGACAGCTCCAAATCAGGCAGAAAGCTATGCAGCCCATTATGCTGAGTACGCAAAGCAATACCTTACAGAGGATCAACATCAAAAGAAATAAGGACACTCTTTTTATAAGGGTCAGATAGCAATGCATTCGTGGTCTCACGGATGCATTGTCTTGTTTTCGGGATGCTCAGGGATGGCTCCAGCTTCAGTACAATTTTACGGATATGGAGCATCTTGACTCTTCCAATAGAAGGCTTGTCAGGACCTAAGACTCTTTCCTTAAATACCTGCCTCAGGCGGGAAGCATATTCGATTGCTGCACTATTTACAACATTTTCATCCTTATGTTTCAGGAAAATGTATATCAGACGGGTGAAAGGTGGATAGTGGAAAGCCTCTCTTTCCTTCATGAGAGAAGAGAAGAATGCCTCAAAATCATTATTTACGATATGCTTTATTACAGGCAACTGAGGAAGCGAAGTCTGTAGTATTACCTGTCCTTGTTTGTTCTTTCTTCCTGCTCGACCTGCCACCTGTGTCATCATACTGAATGAATGCTCATAGGCTCTGAAATCCGGCTGGTTAAGCATTGTGTCGGCATTAAGGATGCCAACAACTCTTACATTGTCGAAATCCAGACCTTTGGTAACCATTTGTGTACCTATCAAAAGGTTGGTCTTGCCTGCTGAGAAGTCAGAAATAATACGTTCGTAGGCATTGCGGGTATGTGTGGTATCAAGGTCCATACGAGCAATACGAGCACTTGGAAATTCGTCAGCAATAATATCTTCAACCTTCTCTGTTCCGGCACCAACATCATTCAGCTCAGGATTCTTGCAGTCGGGACATTCATTAGGCATATGATATGAATATCCGCAATAGTGGCATGTGAGGGAAGATGTCGTCTTATGATATGTAAGGGAAACATCGCAATTGGGACATCTTGGAGACCAACCACATTGATGACATTGCACTATAGGAGAAAAACCTCGTCGGTTCTGGAAAATAATAGCCTGTTCCCCATCGTGTAAGGTCTGTGAGATGGCATCTTTGAGCTGTGGAGACAACAGTCCGCGCATCATCTTGCGATGACGCAGGTCTTTGACATCAACAACCTGAATATGTGGTAGTTTGATGGCCTTATAGCGTTCTGTCAGTTTTATGAGATGATATTTTCCTTGTGTGGCATTATAGTAACTCTCTGCGGACGGTGTTGCTGTTCCGAGTATCACCTGGGCCTTTGCCCATGTAGCTATCATCATTGCGACGGAGCGGGCATGATAGCGTGGTGATGGATCCTGCTGCTTGAAACTGGTCTCGTGCTCCTCATCAATTATTATAAGTCCCAGTTTCTTGAATGGCAGGAAAACAGAGGACCTGGCACCAAGGATAACATCATAAGGAGAGTCTGATAGCTGTTTCTGCCATATCTCAACACGTTCGGCATCTGAATATTTGGAATGATAGATACCCAGATGGTTTCCGAAAATTTGCTGTAAACGTTGTGTGATTTGTATGGTCAATGCAATCTCTGGAAGAAGGTATAACACCTGCTCTCCACGTTCTATGGCTTCTTTTATGAGGTGTATATAAATTTCTGTCTTTCCAGAAGACGTGACGCCATGCAGAAGTATTGGTTTGCCAATGTTTTCCTCTTTAAATTTTAAAATTTTGTCGAAGGCTGCCTGTTGCGTAGCAGAGAGGGCATTGATATTCTCAAGGTGTGAGATTCCTACATTGTTTAGTCGTCCGACCTCTGTGTCATACAAAGACAGAATGCCTCGTACCACGAGATTGCGAATAACAGAGGAGTTGCTGTGAGTAACATTCATCAGTTCCTCACGTGTAATCTCTTGTATAGAGGCGTCGTTTGACGGAATAGCGCCATTGAGAAGCCCTTTCCATCCGCTCAGTTCCATATAAACATTGAATACCTCCTGTTGCTTTGGAGAGCGCATGAGAAGATTTTCAGCAGTTTTTATGGCTTGATTATCACGATAGCGTTCTGAGAGTGTTATGTATGTCTCTGTACGTGGACGATAATTCTCTTCTTTCCTGATGCCATTGGGGAGTGCTGCCTTCAGAATGTCGCCCAATGGGGACATATAATAAGAGGAAATCCATTCCCACAGTTTGTATTGTTCTGGCAAGAGAACAGGGGCATTGTCAATGACTTCTATTACGTCCTTGAGCTTTACCTCAGAATTGCCTGTGGGAAGAGTAGAAAAACTGCGCACAACCAAGGCTGTGTGTGTCTTGGTTATGCCAAATGGTACCTTTACCCTGACAAAAGGTTGTATTTTTCCTTCCAGCGCTGTCGGAACAGAGTAGGTGAAAAGCCCATCAAGGGGCAATGGAAGAATAACATCGACGAACAACTTCTACTCTCTCTCTTTCTCTTTAACTCTAATAACTAATTCGTTATCTATCATGCGCTGCATATAGCTCTGGATAATGGCTTTCAATTCTTTCTTCATCTCTTTGAATTTATTCTCTCCAATGAGATTGTGTTGCATCATCCAGTCTTCTTTATAATTGTATGCAGCAAGGACTTCACCTCCGTCATATTGAATAATATAGTCTCCCTTGACATACTGGTATATGCCTCCTCCTGTATGGTTTACTGCCCATGTGTTATTTGCAGGAGTGTTCAGCAAATCTATACCAAATGCGATATATGGCTTGTTATATCCCATATATTGCAACAATGTTGGCATAATGTCTATCTGCTGTGCCACACAATGTATGCGACCGCGAGGCATCTCACCTGACGGATCATAGAAAATGATAGGAACCATGAACAGTCCCAAGTCTGTTGCATATTCAGGATGGTCCAGAATATTGGTGTGGTCAGCTGTTATGACGAATATTGTGTTGTTATACCAAGGCTGCTTACTTGCTGTATTAAAGAAGCGATGGAGCGCCATATCAGTATATCGTATACACTTGTGCATAGGATTGTCTCCTTCCTCAGGGAATTTTGACTGATATTCCTCAGGGATGGAATAGGGATGATGGCTAGATGCAGTAAATAATGCAGTGCAGAACGGTTGCTTCATGGATGTCATGGTCTGTGCATAGAACTGCATGAATGGCTCGTCCCATATAGCCCATGTGCCGTCATAGTCAAGGTCGCCACGGAAACGTTTGTCCTTGTTGAATTCTGTTCTGCCGTAATAATTCTTGAATCCTGATGTGCGGGCATAGGCCTCAAATCCCATGCTGCCGTTTTCTGCTCCATGGAAGAAACCTGTCTGATATCCACACTTACGTAATTCTCCTGCTATGCTACTTACATCATTGAGAGAAGACGGGGTGAGGAAGAAAGGTTCAATGAAACGTGGTATTGATGACAGAATAGACGGCATCGCATCTATACTCTGGCGGCCATTAGCAAAAGTATAGTCAAATGTGAGCGACTTGCCGATGAGTTCATCAAGGAACGGAGTATAACCCTTATATCCGGATTCCAATATACCGTCATTATACTTTCCGATATATTCACGTCCCATGCTTTCTACTATGATAATAACAACATTCTTCTTCTTAGCAACAGAAGCCTTACCCCTTATCGGGAGACTTTCATTTCTGATGGGAGAATAAATCTTGTCAAGCTTTCTTTGGGAGAAATATCCCGGGTCCTCAAAAACGTTCTTGCCGATGGTTCGGATAAGGGAGAAAGGTGTGTTCAATACGATACCAGTCTCAATTGGGTGGTTGACGTACTGGTTGGCATGACTGATAGTGATAGGACGTGTAGCCACAGTCACTCCGCCACGTATTCCGATTACACACAGACCTGTATAGAATACCAGAACCATGATATTGGCAACGTAATATAGTATATAGTTCCATGCCCTCTTCTTTCCGAACGAATATAATTTGGGCTCTGTGTAGAAGCGGCATAGGAATAATATCATCGCAATGGCAGCGATTATTAGATACCAATGCTTTGCAAATTCCAGAAAGAATATGCCGGCAAGGTTGTTTTCATGTGAGAACTCGCTGAAAACACTAGTCGTAGTACGGTGTCCTGTGTATGCGAAATATACTGCGTCAACCAGATTTAGTATGATACAGAAACTGTTTACGACAAGGTATACGTATTTTGCTGCTTTGAACCATTTGCGCCTTTCTGCCAGATGATAAGGCAACAGCAACATCAACGCATACAAGGCATTAGTGTAGAATATGCCGGATGTATCAAACAACAGTGAACCCTTAATGAGTAGCCATATTGATAAATCATGGAAATTGGGTCCGAGGAGAGACCAGTTTTCAATGACGAACAATATACGGCATACCATGTAAACAACGTATGCCAGTAACAGATTACATATAAGCGTTTTTATTTTCACGGGTGCAAAGGTAATAAAAAAAAGTGGGAGTGGAATAGATTTAGAGTGATTTTTTTACTTTTTTTGTTATAAAATGAAAAATACGCTGCGAATCTCACGACTTGCAGCGTACTTAAAGTATGTTTAACTATAAATTCTCTTTCTAATAAAGAAAAGCCTCACGGTTTTTCTTTGCTATCCAAGAGTTAAACAATCTTTTTTCTAACCTAATAACTAAAACCTAAATCTATTATATATCTACTAACCTAAACAATATCTTTCTTGTTTGCGATTGCAAAGGTAAGGAGTTTTTTCTGTGTGCGCAAACAATTTTCAAAAAATCTTTCAAAATAATACGATTTCTTGATATTTGTCAAGTGAAAGGGATGCTTTATACTGATTTTAACACCATTTTACTTGTAAAATAATAGAAAGTGAGAAAATTACCCTGAAAAAAGTCATTTTTGGTGATGATTTTATGCAATTTATTTGGCTGTTAGGCAACTTTTTTATATTTTTGTGGCAATAAACGATTAAAAAATGAAGAAAATCTTATTGAGATGTTTGTTGGGCATCGTACTGACGGTTGTTATTATTGTCGGAGGTCTTTCCATAGTCATATCTACCGAATGGGGACAAAAGAAGTTGTATAAATATACTTTTGAGGTGCTCCAGCAGACTTTGGACACCAGATTGGTGGTAAAAGAGATAAAGGCAGATATTATAAGAGGTAGGATCATGCTGCATGGTGTTGAACTGGATGACAGATCCGGTGTCACGATGCTGAAGGTGGACTCTATTGGTACCCAACTCGGTTTGGGAGGTCTCTTTGACCGTGAAATATACATTAACGAACTGTATATGAGGGGTGCAAAGATGGTCCTTTACAAAAAAACTCCGAAGTCAGAACCTAATTTCCTGTTCATAAAGGAGGCTTTTGCGAAGAAGTCGCTGCAAAAGAAGAAGAAGGCTCCGAAGAAGCAGAAGAAGGAACCTTTCTTCCGGGTTGTTTTCAATATGACAACGGTTCATGTTGGCAGGACTAACGTAAAGTGGGATATCCTGTCTGCTCCTAAGAAGGGTAAGGATACTATCGATGTCAATCATCTTGATATACAGGATTTCGGCGTGAAAATATTGGGTAAGCTGGCTACGGAGAGCGTTACGAATGTAGCTGTGAAGGATCTGAGCGTAAACGAAAGGAACTCAGGAATGTCTTTCTCTCTTAAACATGTTGAATACCGTACCATGCGTCAGAGAAATCTGAATTGTATATTAAGGGATCTCAAGTTTAAGTATCAGGACAAGCGTTTGACGATGAAGAGTCTTCAGATACAGCAGCATCATGCACATCTTGATTTTACGAAACCGCTTTCTCTGAAGATTGATTCCATAACATTCAAGAACGACAACCATAAGCCACGTAAGAATACTGGTAAGCCAAATAGAGGATGGTTCGACCCAGGACATCTTGATATGGTAACATCAATGGAGGCTACGGTAAACTATTTGTCAAAAGACAGCCTTTATGCCCAAATTACACATCTTGAATTACTCGATAAGCCGAGTGATTTGAATATAAGGAACTTCTCAACATTTATCACAAGAAGTGGCAATAAGCTAAGTATCACCAGCATCTTTATCGCTCTCATGCGTACGCGCATACGTATTAATAAGGTGGATATGGAGCTTCCGAAAGCTCATGTATATGACTTCCCGCTTGAGGCCGATGTGTATCTTCAGGACATCGCAAAACCGTTTGCAATGCCTTTGAGTAATTTTACTACACCACTTAAGCTGCATGTGGTATGTGGAGGAGATATTGACAGATATCTGTTCAAGAATATCAAGGTTACGACCCCTGACAACCGCTTGTTGATAACAGGTCAGGGCGATTTGTGTGACGTAACGAAGAAACGTGACCTTACCCTGCATTTCTGGGATTTGAAACTCTCTGCTGTAAAAGGTATAAAGGAACAGATTGTTGATCATTTCTCAAAGAAGGTGAATCTGAAAATGACCAAACAGCTGAGGGCTCTAGGCGATATACGCTATACTGGCAAGGTGGATATTGCCTTCCGTAGGGAAGATATCTCGGGTACACTGTTTACGAAATTCGGTAATTTGAACTTTGATTTCACCCTTGATGGCAATACCCGTCGAATGAAGGGTACGATGAGTACTGACACCCTGAACCTTGGAGCGGTAATGAACATTAAGAAGCTCTATATAGCACGTACCAAAGCGAGCTACGACTTTGACATTACCTCAAAGCGTAAGGCGAAAGCCCTTGGCATAAAGCGTAAGGGACGTCTGCCTATTGGATCGCTTCAGGCTTATGTCGGAGCTGGCCAGTATGGGTCGTTTAGCGTAAGGAACTTTACTGCCAATATGGAAAGTGACGGTGCAGAAGCTAAGGGACATATGGACCTTCCAAAGAGTCTGGTTGATATTGCTGTTGATTTTTCTTATATCCAGACAGATACGGAACAAGGCCTGAAAATACATCCAAAACTGAAATTTACCGATAAGGTTAAGAAATTCTTCGGCTTAAGAAAAAAAGACAAGCAAAATCAGCAAGACCAGCAGAATCAGCAAGACCAGCAGAATCAGCAAAGTCAGCAAGGCAAGCCAGATAAGAAAACCAAGCAAGACAAGAAAACTAAACAAGACAATCAAAATAAACAAAGCGACAATGGAGACAATGACAAGAAGAAAAAGAAGAAATGGCTGTTTTTCTAAACTGCTATGTTCTGCTCTGATGTCTCTCGCCTTCCTTCCAGTGGCAGGCCAGACATTTACGGAGTGGCATGATCTGAATGTTAATGAGGTAAACCGTTATCCGGTACACACCGATGTCCTTCCTTCTACATCGGAAAAGGTATCCCTTGAAGGCGTATGGAAATTTAAGGGCGTGATGAATGCTGATGAGCGTCCGACAGATTTCTATACCCTTAAATATGATGATTCCTCATGGGGCACTATGCCGATCCCCGGATGTTGGGAACTGAATGGCTTCGGTGAGCCGATATATGTAAATATGGGCTTTGCATGGAGTGGACATTTCAAGAACGACCCGCCAAATGTTCCCGTAAAGGATAACCATGTTGGTTCATATCGCAAGACCATCACCATTCCAGCTGACTGGAAGGGAAAACAGGTCATAATCCATTTCGGATCTGTTACCAGCAACATCTATCTGTGGGTTAATGGTAAGTATGTAGGTTATTCCGAGGATGCAAAGATTGCGTCCGAGTTTGACATCACCAAGTATGTTAAGCCAGGTGACAACCTTATCGCCTTTCAGATATTCCGCTGGTGCGACGGCTCGTATGATGAAGACCAGGACTTCTGGCGTCTTTCAGGTGTGACACGTGCCTGCTATCTCTATACCAAGAATCCAAAGAACCAGATTACCGACATCCGTGTGACACAGAGTCTTACAGACGATTACAAGGATGGCGTCCTGACAGTCAATGTTAAGACCAAAGGCTCTTCAAAGCTCACTTACTCCCTGAAAGATGCTTCAGGCAAGGAAGTTGCCAATGTGGCCGGTAATGGCGCTGAGACACAGATAAAGGTTGCAAATGCCAATAAGTGGAGTGCCGAGCAGCCATATCTATATACCCTCACAGCCACTCAGGATGGGGGAGAGGTAATAACCCAGAAGGTAGGCTTCCGCAGGGTTGAGATAAAGAATTCCCAGTTGCTTGTCAACGGCCAGCCTATATATATAAAAGGTGCCAACCGTCATGAGCTGGATCCAGACGGCGGATATGTCGTTTCACGCGAGCGTATGATAGAAGACATCCGCCTTATGAAGCGTCTCAATGTCAATGCTGTCAGGACTTGCCATTACCCTGATGACCCCGTATGGTATGACCTCTGCGACGAATATGGTATATACGTGTGTGCAGAGGCCAATCAGGAGTCCCATGGATTCGGATATGGTGAAGAGGGAAAACGTGTTGCTCCTCTGTTCCATGAGCAGATAATGATGCGCAACAGGAATAATGTCTCAACAAAGTTCAACCACCCATCCATTATTGTATGGAGTTTGGGTAATGAGACCTGTATGTCAGACAATTTCCTGGATGCCTATAAGTGGATAAAGACTCAGGACCTCTCGCGCCCTGTACAGTATGAGCAGGCTCATGGACGTGAGGGTACGGACATCTTCTGTCCTATGTATTTCTCACAGTATAGCTGCGAGGAATATTCAAAGAAAGAATCCAACCAGAAGCCTCTGATAGAGTGCGAATATGCCCACGCTATGGGTAACTCCGGCGGTGGCTTCAAGGAGTATTGGGACCTCGTGCGCAAGTATCCTAAGTTCCAGGGCGGTTTTATATGGGATTTCGTAGATCAGGCACTTCGCGATAAGCGCGACAAGACAAAATTCCTCTATGGAGGTGATTATAACGACTATGACGGCTCTGACAACAACTTCAACTGCAACGGCTTCGTCACAACAGACAGAAAGGTTACCCCTCAGGGCTACGAATATGCCTATTATTACCAGAATATCTGGACCGAGGCTGTCGATTTGTCAAAGGGCGTGGTAAGTGTGAAGAATGAGAATTTCTTCCGTCCACTGGATTATGTTGATATGAAGTGGACCCTTACCCTGAATGGCAAGACCGTGAAGGAAGGTATCATTACCAACCTCAACGTTGCCCCACAGCAGAGTCAGGAAGTAACCATTCCGTTTGATGCCACAAGTGTAGGGCAGGGCGAACTCCTTCTCAACGTATCCTATGTAATGAAGGCAGAAGAACCCCTTCTCAATGCCGGTCAGGAGATAGCCCATCAGCAGTTTGTCATCAACAGCTACGACTATGCTGCCGAGATATCCGGTAAGACGAATGCCGTAGAAGAGAGTAATGCTGCCAAGACTACATTCACACCGCTGCCATTCACATTGCGTCCAAACTTCTGGCGTGCTATGACCGACAACGACTTCGGAGCAGGCCTGCAGCGCAAGCTGGCAGCATGGCGTAATCCACGTATGTGGTGTGAGTCAAGAACCGCAGAGGGCAGCAAGGTCGTTGAGAAATATCGCATTGACGCTGTTCATGCCAACTTCACCCTTACCTATACATCGCTGGCAGATAATATATGGAAGGTAGAGGAAAGCATCACCTTTGATTCCGATGCCAAGGATGTTACCAATATGCCACGTTTTGGCGTTGTCATCCTCCTGCCATATGATATGGATCAGAGCACATGGTACGGTCGCGGACCGATAGAGAACTATTCTGACCGTAAGATGTCGCAGAACATCGGCATCTACACCGCTACTGCCGATGATCAGTTCTGGCCCTATGTACGTCCTCAGGAGACAGGCTCCAAGTGCGACATCCGCTGGTGGCAGCAGACAGCACGCAGTAATGGTCAGGGCTTTGAGGTATTCTCCGACGACAGTTTCTCGGCCTGCGCCCTGCACTACGAAGTGCGTGATATGGACGAAAACAGTAAGAAGCAGCGTCATCCGCAGGATATCAAGAAGTCATACTACACCAATCTCTACATCGACCAGCAGATGGCCGGCGTAGGCGGTGTTGACTCCTGGAGCGGCATGGCAGAAGCCCTGAAGCCCTATCGTGTAGAAGCAAAAGACAGAACCTTCACCTTCTACATCAAGAAGAAGTAAAAGACAGAACCTTCACCTTCTACATCAAGAAGAAGTAACAGAAAATTCACATTAGCAAAAGAAAAAAATCCTCACATCATGTGGGGATTTTTTTTTGAAACATCCACCGTCAATAAGGAACACTTATTTCCGCTTAAAGGCAGGTTATTGCACGATAAGGGCCGCTTATTAGCGAAACGCCGTTTCGTGGCCTTTGATACGCCGTCTCGCTGTCCTTGAAACGCCGTATCGTAGCTGTTCGTACCCTACGGACTTGGATTTTGTTCCCTACGGAAAACGATTTTGCTCCCTACGGAAAAAACTCAAAAGACTTTCTTCCTGAAAACCAAAATTCTTAAAACTATAAACTTTAAAACTGCCTCTCAACTTTCGCTCGGCTTGTCCGCTTTCACAAAGGGTTTGTACGCCCGACTGAAAGAAACTCTAAACTCTAAACTAAAAAACAGGGTGTTTTTTTGCAGATATTGGAAATTTTTTTATACTTTTGTGCCTACATTATCAGAAATAATCACTAATGAAACTACCATTCCATATTGTAGAGTTACTGAAAAGCAAGTCTGGCACAGACCTGCGCTTGCCGTCCGACTGTGAACTGTTGTCCCTCGACATACAAAGCAAGACAGGAGTCCGTATTGGTGCTACTACACTTAAGCGATTGTTGGGATTTGCTCAAGACGAACGTTCGCCACATACCAGTACACTTGATGCTATTGCCCGCTATTTAGGCTATGCCCATTGGGATGAACTTTCAGAGGTGGAAGATAAGGGCAATTCTGGTTTTAGCAGTTCTGATGAGGAAATACGTTCTACTGACCTGCAGATAGGCAGTAAGGTAGAGATCACTTATCAGCCAGACCGAAGACTGGTGTTTTATTATTTAGGCGATAATCGTTATAAAGTCATACAAAGTGAGAACAGCAAACTTCTGATAAACGATGAAGTAGAGATACACCTTTTTGTACTTCATCATCCTCTGTTGGTTATGCAAGTTTGGCGCGGTCAGACAACACTTGGTCAGTTCACAGCAGGTCGCGTCTCAGGACTTTCGTCTATATCCATCCTTTATTAACTCTCAATTCTCAATTCTTAATTCATAATTCATAATTATCTAAGTGGAGTCATCTCAATTCTCTGACATACAGCCTCGTATAGAATCGTTGGAACCCATTGATACCAATGGTGCTACCTGCGACACCTTTTGCGTAAAGCTTTATGGCAAGTTGCATTTTCTGAAGTGCTTGAAGGCAGAGTATGTTGGTGATATTCGTTATCAAGAAGCACAACGCAAGGAATATGAGACAGGCTACCGATTAGAACATCCCAACCTTGTTCGCTATATATCCTTGACGGACGATGGTATTCTGACGGAGTATGTTGATGGCGAGACCCTTGCTGATAGACTTGCCAAACATCCCGAATACTTCACCAAACAGAATACAGAAAAGTTCTTGCGACAACTCCTGGATGTAGTAGGTTATCTGCATAGTCATCAAGTGGTTCACCTCGACTTGAAGCCTGATAATATCTTGCTCACCTACATCAATAACGACCTCAAACTGATAGACCTTGGTTGCTGTTATACTGATACATTTGCTGATACACAAGGACGCACAAAAGCCTTTGCCGCCCCAGAACAACTGAAAGGTGCTTCTGTTGATGAGCGTACCGATATTTACGCCATAGGCAAGATATTAGAACTTCTGCCTAACCACCATATATATAATAAGGTTATAGCTCGCTGCATAGCAGACGAGCCTTCCAAACGCTATCAGTCAGTAGATGAGTTAAAGAAAGGCATATCTAATTACAAGCATTTTCTGCTTCCTGCCATTATCCTTCTGATTCTCTTAATCATAGCAAGCATTACTTTCCTTCAACCTTCAAAACATACAGACTTGCCGACATCTAACTCAAGGAAAACAGATACTATCATCAAAGTAAAAGAAGTTAAGGTAAAAGACACTATCGTAAAAGAAGTCGAAACTATGGATAATATGGCAGACCAACCGCTTATGTTACCAGTCGTCATAGATCCTAAACCTCAGGTTTCGATTTCTGTTCAGGAAGCCGATGCTGAAAAAATGCGAGCAGAGTTTGATAAGGAGATAGACAAAGCCTATAAAGCAACCATCGCCACTTTTTGCGATTCTGTTTTTCCTTCGCCCACTGCAGGCATTGCATGGAGGGATAAATCATCCGAATTTCAGATTCTGACTTTAGAAATTGCAGCAAAGTTGGCGAGGAAATACCGCACTGTACCAGAAAGCGTCATTCAGCAACATGTAGAACTGCGCTTCCAAGCTCTCACCTCATTTGTATTCAACAAGATGCGCGAAAATGGAGAAAAGAAGTCTGAAGAATAAAAAAATCTTGGCTAACCAGTAAAACTGACACAGATTTTCTCTGGTGAGCCAAAAAAGAGGGAAAAATGAAAGACTAAGATGGCACTTTAGGGAAAAATGGGGATTTATTTGCTGCTTTTATTCTTTTTCTTCGAGAAATTTTGGCAATTTAAAAATAAAGACGTACCTTTGCACCACCAGAACCCGCCAAGCCTCTCAACGATGCTCAAATGTGCGGGTCGTTTTATTTTTCACTGGATAAGATAGGTTGAGTGTAGGGTTGAGGGAGTAGTCAAAAGCCCCCTCCCTCAGCTTGAGCCCAGTGTTCATGGGCCTTGCAGCCATACAGAGGGAGAGTGGGAGGGGTAAACCGCGAAAAACTTATTTTTTGAAAAATATTACCTTTTTCTTTGTTAGTTAGAAAAATAGTTGTAATTTTGCGGCGTCATGCAAGATAAGCATCTTTATATCATAAGTGGACCAAATGGAGCAGGCAAGACTACGGCCTCATATAGTGTTCTGCCAAAAATTCTGCAATGCAAGGAATTTGTCAATGCAGATGAGATAGCGCGTGGCTTGTCGCCCTTTAATCCCGAGAGTGTTGCTATCGAGGCTGGTCGATTGATGTTAAATCGCATAAAGGATTTGTTGTCCAGAAACGAGAGTTTCTCCATAGAAACAACTTTGGCCACTCGATCCTATTTCCGTTTGGTAGAGAATGCTCATCAGCAAGGTTACGAAGTGACTCTGTTGTTTTTCTGGTTGAAATCGCCCGAGCAAGCAATGGAGCGTGTTGCAGAAAGGGTCAGCAAAGGCGGTCACAACATACATCAGGATATTATCGTTCGAAGATATTACGAGGGGATAGACAACCTGTTTAAGATTTACATGCCTATTGTAGATACATGGGTGTTGGTAAACAATAGTGAGACTCCACGAAACATTATTGCCTCTGGTGGCAAAGACCTGACGCCCACAATTATTAATAATGAATTATTCAAAAATATAGAAAAATATGTCAAGTGCTGAACATAAACAGATGGTTGAGAAGATTACTCGCGGTTTAGAGATAGCAGAACGTGAGATGTTGGAAGAGAAAGCCAGGAATAATGAAGATGTCATTGTCTGTGGTGATGACAATGTGATACGACATATTCCTGCAAAGAATTTTCTTTGAATATATTAATGTGACAAGGGATGAAGTGAACCTTTCAGTTGTGTCCAACTTTCTGGATTCACTTCAGGACTGTCCCCTATCACATTAAACAAAAAACAGGGTGTTTTTTTGGTGATATGGGGAAAATCTTGTACGCTTTGCAGCGTGAACATATAATAATGTAATAGTTATGTCGTACAGTCAATTAGCACAACAGGAATTTATGAATGCCATAAACAGCATCAACTCTGAAGCTGAACTGAAGTCTTTTAGAGACATGCTGGCACGTTATTTTGCACAGAAAGCGCAAAAGGCTCTTGATGCATTGTGGGATCAGGGTGCGATAAACAACGACACCATTGAAAAGTGGGGTAAAGAACACATGCGTACTCCTTACCGCTATGAGACGAATCATCTTTGATACTATCCAATGGCCTAAAATTTCTATAGTAAACATCAAGGACTTTATTGTTCAGATATCTAACTAGAAAATCATATTTCTACGAAATGGAAGAAATGGTTACGCTATTTCTTCCTTTTTTCATTTATTTTCCATAATTTTGCGTCTGTAATACAAAAATGTTGAATAAAAATGAAATATTTACAGTACGAAAGAGGCAGAAATTAGGAAAAAAATGAATAAATTTGAAAAAAACACAGCTCACATTGAACGTTGTTTGCTAAATTTTTCTTACATTTGCACCGTGGCGGATAATCCGTCGCAGACATAACATAGGAAGCGTTTAGCTTTTTCCAAACTGAGAACTTCGACAACTCTCACGAGAAAATGGAAAAGTAAAGACGTTCTTCCCTTTGTAGTGATTGTATTGGAATATTCCATACATCATACACTGGGTGTGAGCTGTTTTTCACTAATCTTTTTCTCGGGCAGTCGAAGGCCTTCAGTTGGATTAGTTTACAGGCTCACACTTCTTTTTTGTTGTGACTAACTAAGAACTAAAACATAATTGCTATGAAGCAAGAAGAACAAAGTGCACTTATCGAATCGTTTAGAAAGTATTTAGAGGGATGTGGATTGTCAGGTAAAACTTTAATACATTATCCCAAAGCGGTTGATGTTTATATACCAATATACATACGAAAACATATTGACCCAAACTTTGAGTGTTTCTACATACTTAAAGTCGAAGATATAAAGGTTATATATAATCAATTAGAAAAAAGTGATTACTGGGAAAAAGAAATTGCGAGAAAGACATGGAAACTGCGTTTAAAAGCAATTGAGTATTATATTTCTTTTAAAGAAAATAATTGAAATATTCAACTATGCTTTATAGAGAAAGACTCGTTAAATAGATTTGGTCATAATTAAACTCAATGGACTATGGGTATTTATTACAAATTTAAATCATTGGAACATCCAGAGTATTTATTTGATATAGTTGTTAAGAAAAGGATGTACATGGGACATTTCGAAGAAATGAATGATCCTATGGAAGGCATTTATTACACTAACTATTTGTTGCATACTGAACTCACTAATGAGAAACAAGCATGCCGTTTTTGTTCTTTGTCAAAGAACTATAGACATAATCTTATGTGGAGTCATTATGCTAATAATCATCGTGGTTACTGCGTGAAACTTTCAATTAATGAAGAAGATTATGACATAAAAAAGATGTTTTATTCCTCTCATGTGCCAAACTACATACAAGGCGTAACAGATGTTAAAGATATCTTAGTCCATAAGTTTAATGATTGGAGATATGAGAGAGAGTATCGCCTGTTTCAGAATGAATCAGAGTATATATATAATTTGAATATAAGAGAAATAATATTTGGTGTAAACGTAAGTGAAAGAGACTATGTTTTGTATGGGGAATTAATACAAAGTATTGATAATAATATTCTGGTTACAAAAATGTCGAAAGAAAATTTTCTACCAATTCCAAAAAATTAGTTTCTCAAAGTGTAGATAACAAGATAGATAATTCATAAGTGTTATGGAAAATTTGTTTGTAGATTTATTAATAGTAATTTAAAAGTTTAATAGTATGGCATATTACATTAAAGAGAATCGCATCCTAACAGAAGAAGAAAAATTTCATGAAGATGCAACAAATGGTTTAACGGAGCTTTGTTTAGCCCTAATAGGACTGGTTTTCTTATTATCCCCAGGCATAGTGATTACATCTCTCATACATTGGGCATTTCAACTAACTACAGGTCAGTTATGGGGAAGCGCAGTTATTTGCACTATTGCTGTTGTAATTATTATGTATTTCACAATAGGAATATCATTGACACGATATTTGATATGTGCAAGCACATGTGCTGGTTTTATTATAATTTTGACTTTATGCTTTGGTGACAATATATTTTGGAATACAGTCAAAGATATGTTTGAGACAGAAGAAAATGAAAAAACAAAAACTACTGATTATGAACAGACTTCTATGGATGAACAAAAAACGTATTATTTTCGAGCATTTAATTCCTAATTAAAAGAAAAGAGATGTCACATTGTACAAGATTTGATTTTTCTTATTCTGATGAGGAAGCAATAGTATGTGCATTTCGAAAGATGGGTGTACAAACATCAAATGAACTTGTTGCAGAGTATGAAAGTGAATTTCAGAAAAAGATATTAAGCAAATTGGGGCACATGGGTATTCGACAAATGAGAGCAATATGCGGATGCAAGAATGGAGTCAACATGTTCATGTGCAAAGTCGCGGAGAATCGATTTGAACTTCTGTGCGAACATCCTAAAATCACTCCTAAAATCCAAGATCAGATGAATAAACTAGGAAAGGAGTTTCAGCAAGCTTATGTTGAAGTTGCAGTTGATACAGTGGTAAAGAAACTGGAGAATTCTGGTACACCTACACAAGTCATAAAATATGACCATAAGTATACTATCAATTTTGGCCCATCTTTAGAATATAAAGTTGTTGTTGCTTTTGATGACAAAATCGTTAAAGAGGAAGTTTTTGATGTAAAAGGGAATTTTTGCACAGCACTTACAGAAGATATCGAGAATATCTTATCTCATCCTGAGACAGAATTGGTGTCAGAGTTTAAACCTGAGATAGATATGGTAGTAGATGATCAGGTGCTGCAGGTTATTAGCCTTGAATTCTGAAATGACTGATAATGCTGCTTCCTGTTCATCATATATCAAAATCTGAGGCAAATGGTCCTGGCTTGAGAATCGTTATTTGGGTTCAAGGATGTAAGCTTAATTGTAAGAATTGTTTCAACCCGAGAACACATCCATTCAGCAATAACAACTTGATGGATACAGATGAAATAGTTAATATAATCCATAATGAAAGTCATATAAAAGGAGTTAGTTTCTCAGGAGGAGAACCTCTTGAGTATCCTAAAGAGATATTGGACATTGTCAACAAAATACGACCAGGATTAAATAGCATTGTCTTTTCTGGTTATACTATAGAGGAGGTCCTTAATTCTCCTGCTAAGATGGCTGTAGTCAAAAAAGTGGATCTTTCTATTTTAGGACGTTATAATGATTCTCTACCTCACCCTTATGCAGGGAAGAAATTTGTTATTACGACAGATGCTATAAATCTAAACTACTTTAAAAAGGTGATAAATATAGAATATCAAATTAATGGCACCCAGATTACCAAATCTGGAATATTTAAAAGGAAGTAATATGGATTACAAGAAAACACTTACTGATTACATTAAGGCCCGTTACTCGCTTCTTGTTATTGAATCGTTTGAAGAGGAGAGGGTCGTACGCGAATTAAGTCAAATTGCGAAAGAGATTAAGCATACTTTGTTCGTGTGGAACTCCACAGAGGGCGTAACGCTTAATGGCGCAGTTGTTGGTGATAAGACGAATGACCTTAAATTAGCAATTGATTTCTGCGAGACAAAAGCCAAAGAGAAAGATGGTCGTTATTTATTTGCATTTTGTGATGCCCATAATTATCTTGACAACAAGTCAAATGCCGTGTATAGAAGAAGGCTAAAGGATTTTGCTATGAATATTAGGGGCAAAGGATACAAGTGCAATTGCCTTATCATATGCCCGTCTTTTGAAATCAATAATGATCTTCAGAAAGAAATAACCATTGTAGATTTTCCTCTCCCCGATAGAAACGAAGTGAAAGCTATTATCTCATCTAATATCGAAAGTTACAAGAATATTCCCAATGTTATAATAGATGTTAATGATAATACTTTGGAGAGGTTTGTAGATGCCTCAATTGGATTGACGCGTCTTGAGATTGAAAATTGTCTTGCAAAAGCAATCGTGTCAGATCATCGTCTTGACGAAGGTGACATCAAAGGAATACTGAATGAAAAGAAACAGATTATTCGTAAAACAGGAATATTAGAATTCATTGAAACTAAACTTGATCTTTGTGACGTAGGTGGATTGGAAACATTGAAAAGATGGTTAGAATTAAGAAGCCATTGTTTTGAAGTGGATGCAAAGTCTTTTGGTGTTAAACCTCCCAAAGGTGTTCTTCTTACAGGAGTTCCTGGATGTGGAAAATCCTTGACTGCAAAGTGTGTTTCAGCGGCTTGGAACATGCCTTTGCTTAGACTTGATATGGGAAAAATATTTCAAGGTGTTGTTGGTTCATCAGAGTCTAATATGAGATTAGCTTTAAAGACTGCTGAAGCGATTTCCCCTAGTATATTGTGGATAGACGAGATAGAAAAAGGTATGTCTGGAACCAATGGCAATGGAGGAGATGGAGGTACTTCTACTCGCGTTTTTGGCACTTTACTTACTTGGATGCAAGAAAAGATAAGTCCGGTTTTTGTATTTGCAACAGCCAATAATATCAGTGGCCTACCTCCTGAACTTCTGCGTAAAGGACGTTTTGATGAGATATTCTTTGTTGATTTTCCATCAAAAGAAGAACGTAAGAAGATTCTTCAGATTCATATAAGGAAGTTAAAAAGAAATCTCGAAAATTTCAATCTTGATAGACTAGCAGAGATTAGTGGTGAACAGACTTTTGGAAAAGATGTCGTCCTTGCTGGGGCAGAACTTGAATCGTGGGTTGCTGATTCCTTGATAGAAGCATTTTCTCGTAAAATAGAAGGAGACCAATCTGCAGACCTAAGTATGCAGGACTTTGAAACGACGATTAAAAGAATGGTTCCAATGGGACAAATGAGGAAAGAAGAGTTCACGAAATTACGTCAATGGGCAAATGAAAATGCAATAAGTGCATCATTGACCAGTAAGTCAGAAACAGCAAAGGCAGAAGAGTTCCTTGGAGGGCGAAGAATTGATTTTTAATCTTTAAATATATAAGAACTATGAAGACTACAATAAAAACGGTACAACCATACAAATTGTATAAGAAGTTCGTTAATGCGAAGAAAGACGTAAAGCAAAAACTTCTATTTGGTATTTGTCTCCTGTTATTTTTAATCGCAATAAAACATGATTATTTTCTTGCGTTGTTGTTTTTTACCATAATTGCAGCTTATTCTCCGATGATGGTGTATAATCCTCAATTAAAGCCTGTATATGAGCCAGGGGTATCTTACTCTTGGGTAAAAGACTATGTGAATGCGAAAGCTCCACAAATTTTTATAAAAACAATTGTTCTTAGTGGTATTATTGGTGGATTGATTTTCGATCTTATTGAAGGTGTGTTTCCTGTGGGTATATTAGTGTCTACTATTATTTTCTCTTTGGTAGCATTAGCCTTATATAAATATCCAAACAAAATGTTGTATTGGAAAAGTAGTCGTTTACGCATGATAAATCATCAGGATGTAGATTATAATGTAAAAGTTGACCTTAATGATATTTATGGAATAAATGATAAGATGACGTTATCTTATCAGAATTTTCATTTTGATCAGAAGCATCTTGAAAAAGGAGATTATTTATTAGGTGTATCTCCTCTTGGCATTTATTTTGCACATAAATCAGATTCTGTTAACAAAACATTTATCAAATTCGATGATATAGACACTTTGGGCTTATTGGCTGCTATTCAAAATACATTCATATTCAACATAAAGTCAAAGAGCAATATTGAAATCAACATAATTATAGATGAAGATGATTCTTTACTGGTTAGTCCTTATAAATTATTCGAAACTCTTCTTGATACATTAGACGCTTATATTCTAAATAATGGTGTAGCTGCAACTCCAACGACAAGACGAAGACGTATAACAGTTTTATCATCATCGACGGATTCTATCATCGACAAAACAGAAGAGTTGGTTACTGATACAGGTCGATCAATAGATTTTGACACAACAGCTCTTGAGTCTACGGATAAACAATCTACAAAATCAAATCGAGTAGTTGACATTTCATTTACAAAAACAGTAATGGCAGAACTTGCAGCAGGAGAATTGATTAAATCTAATCGTCAAATTGAGATATAATGGATTATCGTAGATGAATTTAATTGTGGAGAAGGAAAAATGTGGTCTGCCAATTGATTAGTACAAAGATAATATATCGATTAAAGATATGTGTGTCTATTTGTATATTGACCTGGGCGCCACATGTTGTTTGTGATGCCCAGACATTATATGATTGTTCAAATATGACAATAGGCAAAATCGATTCTCATGGCTATGTCTACAATCGTTCGAATATGAATGTAGGACGGATTAACCCCGATGGTGCCATTGAGAATCGGAACAATATGATGGTTGGCAGGATTATGAATGACGGGAGAATCATGGACCGCTCTAATATGACGATTGGCAAGGTAGAGTCAGATGGTTATGTCAGAGACAGAAACAATATGACGCTGGGACGAATTAAGCCGGATGGCTACGTCGTAGATAGGAACAACATAACAATAGGGCGTGCTAAAGATATCCCAATTACGTATGCAGCCATATTTTTCTTCTTCAATATGTTTGCAAGATAATAGATATAGACACAACTTTGGACGTGTTTAGCAAATGAAAGCGGGTCGTTTAAACTATAGGGAGGTGTTCCAAGACTATATGCCTGTGACCTTTGATAGCATAGATATTGAAGATGGGCATGAGGTGGAGAGAATGTGGCTTGCGAACTTCATAGGTGATAAGTGGGTGGAGGATTATGTGATGGTGTATCGTTATGCATACGATACGATGGAAGAAGATGGGGCTATATTTGCTAAAATCCAAAATGGTAGGATGTTGGTAAAAGCTCCTGATGTGGAGCATTACAGGATACCAGAGGATGTGTATAGGATAGCAAAGAATGCTTTCCGTAATTGTACAAAACTGAAACACTTAGATGTTCCACATCTTATTGAAGAAGAGGAACTGAAACAGGCTTTCGAGAATTGTACCAATAAACCGAAAGCGAAGATATGGTACTGGTCGTACAACAACGAGAGGAGTGAGGAACTGAAAAAGGAAATAACGGAGGGATATACTGACGAATATGGTTTTGTGTACAGCAAAGACCGTAAGCGATTGCTAAAGGCTGCGAATGTAGGCAAGTATTACATTCCTGAAGGAGTAGAGTCAATAGATCGCCTCGCCTTCGTACATTGCATCTTTGAGGAGTTGAACGTTCCTTATACTTGTGATTTACAGAATGTTCCAATAGATGAGGTACCTATATTTGGTAGTGAGCTAATACAAGGTGATGTTATCTTTTGGGACAAACCTTACAGATGTAAGAAGTAAGATGTAAGATGGCTGATGTAAGATGTAAGAGGGATGATGTCTGATGGCTGAGGATTTAACGTGTGTCACGTTGGCAGAAGATATGCGACAAAAATACAGATATGTTCGTGGGGCATTTATCATATGTTCGTGAGCCAAATAACATATCTTA
>ERZ842401.1881-NODE-1881-length-28878-cov-4.150297_pt1 | contig 28878 bp, 27 predicted proteins | sample MGYA00521270_ERZ842401 | MGnify/ENA primary metagenome ERZ842401 (study PRJEB31892, sample SAMEA3878208) | bioreactor metagenome | biome: Moose rumen | place: Sweden | collected 2011-10 | study: EMG produced TPA metagenomics assembly of the PRJEB12797 data set... | reverse complement strand
TATGAAGAACTCCTTGGCAGCGATATAGGTGTGGAATCCGGTACGACCGGATACAATCTCTCCGTCGATGTGTTCGGAGATGAATACGTCACCCCGTACAACACCTACACTGATGTGATCGAAGCTCTGAAGAGAGACTATGTCTCCGTTGTCGTGATCGACGATCTTGTCGCAGAATCCTTCGCTGACAAGTACCTGGAGCTGAAGATCCTGGACGTCGAGATCCCCGGTGACAAGACCGAGGATTATGCCTTCGCCATCAAGAAGTCGAACACGAAGCTCCTCCAGTACACCAACAGGGCCATGGAATATCTCCAGGGCATGGGAGTGATCGACGACATTTTCGCTTACTACGGAAGCATCGGTTACGATCCTCAGGAGAAAGGATACTTCTCCACCCACCCCGAGAAGCTCGACGACATCGATGTGGTCATCCAGTACAAACCGGACAGCAAGTACACCATCGAGATCGCCACAAATCCCGACTTCCCTCCCTACGACTACACCGTCTCAGGTATGTTCGAAGGAATCGATATGGATATCTGGAGAGGTATCGCTCATGTCCTTGACTGTGAAGCGAACTTCAACTTCATGGAGTTCGATTCCATCATCAATGCCATACAGGGCGGAAAGTTCGATGTCGGAGCATCCGGATTCACCGTCACCGATGAGAGGAAGCTAATGGTCAACTTCTCCGACACATACGCGGTCGCACATCAGAATGTCCTGATGCTGAAGAGCAGTCCCCTTGCGGACGCCGACAGCTGGGAGGATCTCGTAGGCGTGACCGTCGGAGTCGAGTCCGGAACCACCGGATACTCTCTCTCCGCAGATATCTTCGGCGATGCGTACACCGCACCTTACAACACATACACCGATGTAGTCCAGAGTGTCCTGACGGGACAATCCGCATTCGCGGTATTGGACGATCTTGTCGCAGTCTCCTATGTGGAGGCCCATCCCTCTGAGCTCATGATCCTCGACGTGGAACTGCCCGGTGCCGAGGAGGAACTGTATGCGTTCGTATTCAACAAATCCAACACCGAACTCCTGGGATACACCAACAAGGCGATGAGATACCTCGAGGAGCAGGGAGTCATCGCTGACATATACAAGTATTACGGGGACATCAGCTACGACCCATCAGCAGTTGGTTATTTCACCGCACATCCTGAGGCTCTGAATAAGCTTGAAGTCATCGCCCATTACATACCCGGTGAGATGAAGGCCACTGTGGAAGTGGCAACGAACCCCGACTTCCCTCCCTACGATTACATGGTCTCCACCAGCTTCGAGGGAATCGACATGGATATCTGGAAGGCCATCGGCCGCACCATGGACTTCGATGTAGAGTTCAACTTCATGGAGTTCGATTCCATCATAAACGCCATCGACTCGAAGAAGTACGATGTCGGAGCATCCGGATTCACGGTCACCGAGGAGAGGAAGCAGACGGTCAACTTCTCTTCCACTTACGCAGTAGCATATCAGAAGGTCCTCCTGCTGAAGAGCAGCCCATTGGTCGATGCCAAGAGCTGGGAGGATCTGAAGGGATACCAGGTGGCGGTCGAGTCCGGAACCACCGGATACTCTCTCTCCGCGGATATCTTCGGCGATTCCAGCGTATCACCGTTCAACACATATTCCGAGGTCATCGAGAGCGTAAGGACAGAACATGTCGGATTCGCGGTACTGGACGATCTTGTCGCAGTCTCCTATGTGGAGAAGAATCCCGATACGTTCACTATCCTCGAGATCGAACTCCCCGGAGCAGAGGCCGAATACTATGCATTCGTGTTCAACAAGGCCAGCACCAAACTCCTGGAATACACCAATAGGGCGATGGCATATCTCGAAGAGACGGGAGTCATCGACGACATCTTCGATTACTATGGTGACATCGGATACGACGCGGAGGTACCCGGATACTTCTCCATGCACCCCGAGGCACTCGCGGCGATCCAGGTCATCGACCACTACTCCCCCGAGAGCGGTGATTCGGGAGATGACCAGAACTGGTTCGAGTGGCTCTGGTCCGAGATCATCAAGAACTTCGTGGAGAAAGACCGTTACGAGCTCATCATCATGGGTCTGCAGAACACCGTGTACATCACCATCATCGGTCTCGCACTTGGTCTGCTCATCGGTATCATCTCCGCTATAATCAGATCCTATCACGACATGCGCAACAAGTTCAGGATCCTGAATGCTATCGTCAGGCTGTACATCACGGTGATACGCGGAACGCCTATCCTGGTCCAGCTGCTGATCATCTACTTCATAGTGTTCGCATCATCGGGACTGAATTCCATAATAATCGCAGGAATCGCGTTCGGTATCAACTCCGGAGCATATGTCGCCGAGATAGTACGTGCAGGAATCAATGCCGTGCCGAAGGGACAGCTGGAAGCCGCAGAGAGTCTCGGAATGACATTCAACATGGCCATGATCACCGTCATCATGCCCCAGGCCGTCAGGAACATCCTGCCTGCACTGTGTAACGAGGGAATCTCGCTACTGAAGGAGACATCGATTGCTGGATACATCGGAATCGTCGATGTCACCAAGGCAGCGATGCTGATCAGGTCACAGACCTACAGCGCATTCGTGCCGCTGATCGGAGTGGCTCTAATCTATCTGATCATAGTCCTGTGCCTGCAGTATCTCGTCGGAAAACTTGAGAAGAGGTTGAACAATGCCTACAGATGAAGTGTTATTGGAAGTGAAGGACCTCCACAAGTACTTCGGGGACCTCGAGGTCCTCAAAGGGATAAGCACGGAGGTCAGGAGAGGAGAGGTCGTGGCGGTCGTCGGACTGTCGGGATGCGGTAAATCCACATTCCTCAGGTGCATAAACCAGCTGGAGGTGCCTACATCCGGAGAGATAATCTTCGAGGGCACCAACACGCTGGACGGCTCCATCGACATCACCAAGCTGAGGGAGAGGATCGGAATGGTGTTCCAATCGTTCAATCTCTTCCCCAACATGTCGGTGAAGAAGAACATCATGCTGGCCCCAGTGAAGCTGAAGGTCATGTCAGAGGAGGAGGCTTCGGTCAAAGCGGATGAGCTGCTCCAGAGGGTGGGTCTCGCCGACAAGGCGGACGAATATCCGATGAAGCTCTCCGGAGGACAGCAGCAGCGTGTGGCGATCGCACGTGCCCTGGCGATGAACCCTGACATCATGCTGTTCGACGAGCCCACATCCGCTCTGGACCCCATGATGGTCGGGGAGGTCCTCAACATCATCAAGGAACTCGCCGAATCGGGTATGACGATGATCGTCGTCACCCACGAGATGGGATTCGCCAGAGAGGTCGCGGACCGTGTTATGCTCTTCCACAACGGAGTCGTTGTGGAGGACTGCACACCGGAGAAGTTCTTCAACGAGAACGACAACCCTCAGGTGAAAGAATTCCTATCACATCTGATCTGAACCCTATTCCCGGCCGAAAGGCCGGCCCTTATCTTAACGTGATCCTATGGAACTGGAGCCCCTCGACTACGAACTCTCGGTATGCAAGCTAAATGATATCGCTGATGCTAGGGCATCTGGGGATTTCTTCTTCCTCGGACACACGAAGGACGGGATCTCGCTTGTGTGTCCTGGATAATGTACCTTCGGCTGCTGTCTCCCGCGAGGACGGTTGGAAGGCGTTCAGGATCTGCGGCACATTGGATTTCTCACTGATTTGCATCCTTTCGAAACTGACGACCATACTGGCCGATAACGGAATAGGCGTTTTCGCAATATCCACATACGATACCGATTACATCCTGGTGAAGAGCAAGGATCTGGAGTTATCCGTGAAGGTCCTCAAGGATGCTGGATACGTCTTCAGGCAGTGAATTCAGGAAAAGGTGCGATGGCCGGGAATCGAACCCGAGTACCTACCTTGGCAAGGTAGGAGTCTAACCGCTAGCTCACCATCGCAGCAAGCCACTGATTGTCTAATTCCATTTAAATCTTATTGATGGCTCCAGCCATTCCTTTATAAGCTTATGATCCGGAGAACTAGGTTCATCTGCGGTATGCGAATCTCAGACCGCCTTCGACCATCTTGATGTCCACGTTCTGGGAGTAGTACAGTTCCCCGTCGACGTTGATGCAATCGTCATCCTTGGCAATGATCGTGCACTCCTTGGTGCAGATGACCTCCATGTTCGGCTGGCTTTCCAATTTGCCCCTTGCCATGGCCGCGAAGTTTGCCAATCTCCTGATTCTGTTGCTCTCATGAAGGATCATCAGTTCGAACTCGCCGTCGGTGAAACTGGATTTGCTGTTGACCTTCATCCCGCCACCGGCTAATCCTGTGTTGATCACGGATACGAATTCCGAACGCAGTTCCCTCTCGGTCCCGTTGACAATGATGGCGTAGTTCCTTATGTGGACGTGTAACAGCATCTTGAGTGCCTGATGGAAGTACGTCTTCCCCTTCTCCTTGAAATTCTTGACCAGATCCGATCCGAAACCGTATGAGGCGAGAAGGAAGCATCTGTACTTCCCGTTGACCATGAAACAATCTGCACGCATGTCCGTTTCCGACATCACATGCTCCAGGACCTCCTCGTCAGTACAGTCCTTCCCGTAAACGGAGAGGAATGAATCGTTACCGGAACCGTACGGGAGGATTGCAAACCTGACATCCTTGTCCTTGAGGGCTGTCAGCACCTCGGAGACGGTACCGTCCCCTCCGGCAGGAATTATGGTGGAACAGGTCTCGGACATCTCCAAGGCCAGTCTACCTACATCATCCGGACCTTGTGTCTCACGGTAATCGTACTTGATCTGGAGGGAATCCATGAGGACCAGAAGATCCCTCATCCTTCCTTTGTACTTACCTCCGCCGGCTACAGGGTTGTAGATGATGCCTATCATTCGTTAAGGATATCTGGGGTTTTCATATTTTAACCTGGCTTTGATAAGACGGTCACATAACATACTGCCTTTGATACCATCTCCCTTCCCACACTTATATAAACGGCATGGCTTTGCCACCATATCGGATGTGCTGACGATGACTGGATTCTCGGACCTAGGCCTGAACAAGAAGCTCCTCAAAGCGGTGGAGGAGACAGGATGGAGGACACCTACCCCCATCCAGGAGCAATCGATACCCGTGGGCCTGATGGGAGGAGATCTCTTCGGAGAGGCTCAGACCGGAACGGGTAAGACAGGTGCGTATGCGCTCATCGTCCTGGGAAGGACCAAGGCTGGTCAGGAGAAGCCTTCCATCGTGGTCCTCGCACCCACAAGGGAGCTGGCGGACCAGGTCTCGAAGGAGATGAAGGGTCTCGCTAAGTACACCAAGCACAACATAGCAGCCATCTACGGGGGAGCATCATACGACAAGCAGATCGATGCTCTTGAAAGCGGATGCGACGTTGTCGTAGGTACTCCCGGAAGGATCCTAGACCTCCAGGGCAAGGGAATCCTCGACCTGGGTCAGATCAAGGAGCTAGTTCTTGACGAAGCGGACAGGATGCTCGACATGGGATTCGTTGAGGATATAGAGAACATCATCTCGATGACCCCTGATTCCAGGCAGACCCTTATGTTCTCTGCCACGCTGAACGAAGAGGTGCGCGACATTGCAACGAGATCCATGAAGGAACCTGTTGAGGTATCGGTATCCCACGATGCCGTCGTGACGGATCTCGTCAGACAATACTATATCGAGACTCCCCGCAACAAGAAGATCGACATACTCAGGGACATCATGGCCAACGGCAATCCGAAGATGCTTGTGTTCTGTTCCACGAAGATCATGGTCGATGACCTGTACGACGGATTCAGCAAGGAAGGCATGAAGATCGGTACCATCCACGGAGATATGCCACAGGACAGGAGGCAGAAGACCATCAAAGGCTTCAAGAACAACAGGATGAAGATCCTGGTCGCGACAGACGTGGCTGCCAGAGGTATCGACATAGACGATATCGAGTGCGTGGTCAACTACGATGCCCCGATAGATCCAGAGACATACACCCACCGCATAGGACGCGCAGGACGTGCAGGAAGGACAGGCGTGTCGATAACATTCATCTCCAACAGGGAGGACCGCAGGATCCCCGCCTACGAGGAGGTCATGGATAGGAAGATCGAGAGGGTCACCAGGAAGCAGATCCCCAAACTCAGGATAGACAATCCCGAACTGAAGGCACTCCATGCCGACGAGGTCATCAAGGAACAGCCAGTGATCTCCCACAGGAAGAAGATCGATGCCACCATACGTAAGGATGTCACCATCAAGGCGGACATGGTCGTACTCTCCCTGGATATGGGAAAGAACGAGGGCATAAACCGCACCGATCTGGTATCATACATCTCCGGATGTGCCGGGATCCCCGAGGACAGTGTCGGCCGTATCGGTCTGTCCACCAAGACATCCTTCGTCGAAGTTGGATCCGAAGACGCAGAGAACGTCATCAGGGCGGTGAACGCCACCAGATTCAACGGCCGCAAGGTCAGGGCATCGTACGCTCCACAGAAGGAGAGATGCAAGGATAAGCTGGCCAAGAAGAACTGACCCTGATCGATCATTGATTCTAGAGAAAGGTTGCCCAGGCCCGTGGATCGGGACTCGGAGTACTCCGCACATACGGAGCCCGAATCACCCCTACATCCCGACGACCGGTACCCGAAACGATCCCGCCCTTTCGGACAGGAACGGTTACTATCATCGCGATACCGCCACGGACCTGTTCTGGTACATCGAGTCTTGGCTATCCGATATAACCGTTACTGATGTTTGCACGGTGGAAGTGAAAAACGAACGGACCCCTTATTTAATATATAAAAAGAAAAATGCGCAACCAGAAAAGAAAGGGTTGTCTGTGTCGGTCACAGGCAGTTGTTTCAGATCAGTGATTGATATGATCTCAAATTTCACAGAGATAGGCATACCGGAAGATATCGCAAAAGCAATGGATGACATGGGATGGTCAGAACCCACCCCCATCCAGGTAAGTGCTGTCCCTATGGGTCTTGAGGGCTTCGACATGTTCGCCCAGGCACAGACGGGAACCGGAAAGACCGGTGCCTACGGATCCATCGTTCTGGGCACCATACCCGCTCAGAAGAAAGTCCCCTCGGCCATCATCCTCGTCCCTACGAGAGAACTGGCGAACCAGGTGGCAGGGGAATTAACCAAACTCTCCAAGTACACCAACCATGTCACACTCCCCATCTACGGAGGAGCGAGCATTGAGGGACAGATCAAGAAGCTCCAAAAGGGGTGCGACATCGTCGCAGGAACGCCCGGGCGTGTAAGGGACATGGTCACAAGGGGTATCCTCAACCTCACGGAGATCACCACGATGGTCCTGGACGAGGCGGACAGGATGCTCGACATGGGATTCATCGAGGATATCGAGTACATCCTCAAGGCGATGCCCTCCAAGAGGCATACGCTCCTCTTCTCCGCTACGATGCAGGAGAACGTCAAACAGCTCGCCTACGACTACATGACGATGCCCAAGGAGATCTCCGTCTCTCAGGACGAGGTCGTTCTTGACAATATCAAGCAGTACTACATCTCCGTCGGAAGGAGGAACAAGTCCTGGGCACTGTGCAGGATCCTGGATATCGACAAGCCCAAGGCATTGATCTTCTGCCAGACCAAGAAGATGGTCGACGTCCTGGAAGAGAGGCTCAAGGCGCTGGATTACAAGATCGAGGCCATCCACGGCGACATGCCCCAGTTCAAGAGGGAGAGGGTCCTGAAGGACTTCAAAGGTGAGGGAGTAGATGTGCTCATTGCGACCGATGTCGCGGCAAGGGGTCTTGACATCGATGACATCACATACGTCATCAACTACGATATGCCCGATGACATCGACACCTACATCCACCGTATCGGAAGGACCGGCAGGGCAGGAAAGGAAGGTATCGCTGTATCGTTCGTAACATCCGAGGAGAAGCACCTTGTGAAGGAATTCGAGATGCGTACCGGAATGGACATCCAGAAGAGGGATGTGCCCGAGGCGGAGGAAGGTACAAAGGACACCATCAGGAAGGTCGTGGACTACGATCAGATCTCCGATGTGTTCGGTATGTGCAAGTTCGAAGTGAACCTTGGAAAGAACGACGGATTCAAGAAGGTTAGCCTGGCGGACTTCATCATCCGCAACGCAAGGCTCAGGGATGTCGCCATCGGTAAGATCCAGATCGGTGACGATTCCTCCATCGTCGAGGTGCACAAGGACTTCGGCAACAGGATGACCATGGATCTGACGAAGGCCAAGTTCAAGTCCAAGAAGATCATGGTCCGCGTCATACAGGACTGAATATCATTTACCGGTGCTCCGGCACCGGATCATTCTTATGAATACAGAACAGGCCGTTGAGGCCATCGACATTATTCTGAAGCATTTCGATCTCGAGGACTTCGAAGGTATCGGCTACGAGGGCAGCACACCGTACCAGATCCTCATTTCAACCATTCTCTCGCAACAGACCACGGAGAGGAACTCGAGAAAGGCATCGGAGACATTGTTCGCGGAATGCCCCGGACCTCGGGAGGTCTACGACACCCCTGCTGAGAGGATCGAGAAACTGGTATTCTCCTCAGGATACTACAGACAGAAGACCAGATGCATCAAGGAGGTCACCAAGGCAATCGTCGAGGATTTCGACGGGAGAGTACCGGATGATGCCGAGGATCTGATGCGTCTCCCGGGCGTGGGAAAGAAGACCGCTGCCTGCGTTCTCAGATATGCCTATGGAAAACCTTCAGTTATCGTCGACACGCACATCAACCGCGTCTCGCAGAGACTGGGCATATCGGATTCGAAGAAGCCTGAGGACACTCAGAGAGCGATCATGGATACTGTCCCTCAGGACAGGTGGGATGACCTTGACATCGCATTCATCACACTCGGCAGGAGATACTGCAGGCCCAGCAACCCTGACTGTGATAACTGCCCGGTGTCCGAACTGTGTGGCCAGAATAATTAGTGTCAAAATTAATTTATATTTTGACACTATACTCAAATCATGGATTACTCAGGCTTTCCTCTGTCCACCAGATACTATTCCGGCAGTGAACGCAAGATCGGCATAGTGATCGATGACGAACAGTGGATACTGAAATTCCAATACAAGGACGAACTGAAGTATAGGTTCAACCACGTTTCCGAGCACATCGGATCGAGGATCTTCAACAGTATAGGGATCCCTGCACAGATGACGGAACTGGGGACATACGGAGGAGAAGAAGTGGTCGCATGCAGGAATTTCATTCCCTATGGATGCATGTTCGTTCCCTTCAACGATGTGGGCGAAAGAACTCTGGAGAGGGACAAGGATGCATTCCAATACTCATACGATGATGTCATGTCGATGCTGTCGGCCAACAGGAAGCTGACCGATCAGGATAGTACGATCGATTTCTTCTGGGACATGTACATCGTCGACGCGCTTTTGGGGAACTTCGACCGTCATGGATCGAATTGGGGTTTCATCAAGAACAACAACGGGTACTCGATCGCACCGGTGTTCGATAACGGCTCGTGTCTCTACCCGCAGATGATCGATGAGGACATGATGCAGAAGATAATCGATTCCCCTGAACTCACGGAGGACCGCGTCTATCGTTTCCCGACATCACAGATACAAGTAAGCGGCAAGAAGAGCTCATATCACGACGTCATCTCCAGCATGCGCTTCGATGAGTGCAATGACGCTCTTCGCAGGGTGTTCCCCAGGATCAGGATGGACAACATCTTCGGGATCGTGGACAGTGTTGAATCGATATCCGACATCCATAAGGAATTCTACAAGCATATGCTGAGTTCGAGATACGAACTCATCCTCAGTGACACCTACAGGAGCCTCGAACGATGTTATCCGACACGACATCGGCATCCATAGTCTGGGACGACCTTAATGGCATCCAGTACAGGATATGCAGGCTTGACTGCACCGTCCGGGAGGATGATTCGTTCGAATATGTGTTCACCCCGGATTACAGGGTGATCGATATGCTGGATGAGGAGGAATACGGAGGGATCCCCGGTCTGGATCTGGATCTCCGCAAGGACAGGTACATCAGAAGGAACATGGAGCCCGTATTCATGACAGAAAGGAGCCCGTCCAGGAACCGTGTCGACCTGTGGGAGCTCTTGGAGAGTGTCGGATTGGACCACTACAACAGATTGGAGTGGCTCATCCGGACCGATCTCCGTTACAGCGGGGATGCCCTCTATGTCATCAGATACGAGGAACCGCCATCCTTCGAATTCTCAAATGACATCTCCGAGGATTCCGATGATACATGCAGGAGCATCCTTACGGCCTTGGCTACCGGAGGGGATGTGATGATACATGGCATGACTCTTGACGATCGTTCCGCATCGGCGGTAGGACGCACCCTCAAACTTATACTGTACGGGGACAGGAGGAAGAACCCGTCGAAGATTGTGCCCAAGGTCGGCAGGAAGAAGAAGGACATGGGGATGGGCACACTATCCTGGGCAAGGGACATGATAGGTTCCGGACAGAAGACAGCCGATGAGGTCGCTGCAGAATTGGGTGTGAGCAAATCCACACTTTATCGCCGTATGAGGGAGAACGGTTGGTCCTCGAAATGATTCAGAAATCATCCAGGCTGACGGTCTTGGGCCTCTTGAGTATGAAAGATTCCTGATTGCCCTGGATGACCTCGTCGCCCTCGTTCAGATGTCCCATCAGTAACGGCGAATCCACATCGTGCAGCCTATGATTGTCGAAGGCCTTCTTCGGATTGGTGTTGGCGTAGCAGTACTTGCAACGGTTAAGGCACGTGTCATACCAACCGATATCCCTCGTCTCGATGCAGCTGCAGCCCTTCCTCATGCCCTTGTGCTTGATATCCTTGAATTCGACACCGTTCGCCTTCCCTATGGCATCCAATGTCATGCAAGCGGATTTCTCGATACCGTAACCGCTGAGGTCCAGGGTGCACATGCATGACTGGATCCTCAGGCCGTTATCCTTCGCTATCCTCCCCAATCCCTCAGCTATGCGCAGCTTGTCCTCATCCTTCAAAGGGATGATCTCCGGCATGTTGAACGGTACCTTGTCATAGTATTGAACGAAGCTGAAGCAGCATCTGTCGACATAAGGGGACAACTCCTTAGCCATGTAAGAGAAGGTCTCCATGTGCCTTTCTATGGTGTACTTCTCGGTCACCAGTATCGGGTCGTATCTCCACACCACTCTTCTGCGGCCCACCTGGGCGGTAAGCCTCTTCAGGATCTCGATGCTCTCGTCGATGCTCGGCACGCCAGGCTCGACATCCTCGCCGTAGGCTGTGATCGTGTAGAAGAAGTAAGTATTGAAACGGTCCGTGATCCTATGGAGATCCTCCAAGATGGGTTCGTAGTTCTTGGAGCAGAACACCACAGCATCCACTTTGTCAGGGGTGAGATCGTAACGGTTCACCCTGTTGGGGAACATCGGATTGCGTGAAAGGACGTAACCTTCCTCGAATCTCTTCAGAAGCCACGGCGTGAAGTACTGGACTATGTCCGTCCTCTGTCCTGTGTTGATTATCATGATAATGCCGGGGACATGCCCCCGGCTGAAATGTTTCACTGCTCGATCAGCACGAGCACATCGCCGATCTGGATGGTCTCGACGGACTTTCCTTCGAGCATCAGGGCCTTCTCGAGCTGGAAGAACTCTGCGGGGACAGAGAGCTTCTCTCCGTCGGCATCGATCTCCAGAGCGCCTGTCGCCAGTTTCGCTGCGGCGTCCTTGACGTCCATCGCTGCGACTGCGGAGACGATCGCTTTGGCCTGTCCCTTGTATGCGGGACCTAGCTTGGCGTGAACCGGCTTGACCGCGGTGACCTCCTCTGTCAGCTTCGCCTCTGCCTCCACCTTGACCTCCTTGGCCTTGGTGGTGTCCTTGAGGTCCTGAACGGACGACTCGAGGAACTTCAGGTCCTTTCCGACGAACTCGATCATTGCGAGCTCCTGGTTGAGCGGGATCTTCTTCTCTCCCTTCCAGGCACGTACCTGTGCGATGACCTCTGCCAGCTTCTCTCCGTCGGCCTCTGCCTGCTCGTCGATGAAGATGGGTTTGGGCCAGCTTGTGAGGTGGATGGACTTTCCTCCGTCGATCTGCTTGAGGTGGGACTGATAGACCTCCTCGGTGATGTGGGGCATCATGGGGGCCAGGAGCTTCATGCTTCCCAGCAGGACATTGTAGATGGTGTACCTGACAGCGTCGTCGTCCCTTCCCTTGACCATCTCGATGTAGTTGTCGGCGAGCTCATGCCAGATGAAGTCCTCGAGGACTCTCATGGCCTTATCGAACTCGTAGACCTCCATGGAATCCGTTACTTCCTTCACGGTCTTGGAGTACTTGCTGATGATCCACCTGTCCGAGAGCCTGAGCGAATCGCACTTCTCAGGGACGTCGTGGATGAACTTGGATGCGAACTGGCCGATGTTGTAGACCTTGTTGCAGATCTTGCTTCCGCGGATGACATCCTTCTCCCTGAACGCGGTATCCATTCCGAGAGAGCATGTGGTGACATAGTACCTGAGAGCATCCGCACCATACTTCTCGAGGATCGGTATGGGGTCGATGACGTTACCGATCGAGGAATGCATAGGAGTTCCGTCTGGTGCCATGATGAATCCGTGGATCATGATGTTCTCCCAGGGGATCGAGTTCTCGATCTGGTCCGCCCTCAGGATGGAGTAGAACGCCCAGGTCCTGATGATGTCGTGGGACTGGGGTCTGAGTGACATTGGGAACAGCTTCTTGTGGAGCTCCTCGTCCCTTCCCCAGAACGTGTTGTATAGTGAGGAACCGGATGAATCCATCCAGGTGTCGAACACATCTGTGCATCCAATCATGTTGCCGCCGCACTTGGGACACTTGTCCACGGGGGCCTTGTCCAGTGTGGGGTCGCAGTAGCACATCTCCTCCGTAGCACATACGGCGTGTCCGCACTTCTCGCATTCCCAGACGGGGATGGGTGTGGCGAACACACGCTGCCTGCTGAGGACCCAATCCCAGCTGAGGGAGTTGGTCCAATCCTGCAGCCTGACCTTCATGAACTCGGGGAACCAGTTGATCTCCTCGGCCCTCTTGAGGACCTGCTCCTTGAAGTCGGTGGTCTTGAGGAACCACTGGGGGACCTGCAGGAACTCGATGGGCGTGTGGCATCTCCAGCAGATGGAGACCTGCTGGGGATTGTCCTCCTGCTTGACCATGAATCCCTGGTCCTTGAGGTCCTGGATTGCGGCCTCCCTTGCTTCCAGCACGGGCATTCCGCAGTACTTCCCGGCGAGCTCGGTCATCTTTCCCTGCTCGTCGATTCCCTTCTCCATCTCGAACTTGTACTTCATGGTCCACTCGAGATCGTCCTTGTCACCGATGGTACAGATCATGACATTTCCGGTTCCGTAGTCCATCTTGACCTTGGGGTCGGAGATGATCTTGACCTTCCTTCCGAAGAGAGGTGTGACGAGCTCCTTTCCTACGAGCTTCGCCTTCTCCTTGTCGTCCGGGTGGACGGCCACGGCCTTACAGGTACAGAGCAGCTCGGGCCTTGTGGTGGCGATGAGCATGTACTCGTCCTTATTGTCAGCGAAGTAGAACTTGATGTAATTCAGCTTGTTGACGTTGTCCTTGTACTCGACCTCGGCATCCGCCAGTGCGGTCATACAGCTGGGGCACCAGTTGACGGGGAAGTTAGCCTTGTAGACAAGTCCCCTGTTGAAGAGATTGACGAAGGACAGCTGGGTGATCCTCCTGTAGTAGGGGGCATCCGTCTGGTAGTAGATGCTGGGATCCATGGATTCTCCGAGCATCTCGTAATCGTGGGTCATCTGCTCGATGAAACCGTTGGCGAACTCCTCGCACAGTCTCCTGTACTCCTGCCTGGGAGTGTCGAGCTTGTTTATTCCGTGCTTCTTCTCGACCTTGACCTCGATGGGTGTTCCGTTGACGTCGAAACAGAGGGGGAAGAACACGTTGAATCCGTTCATCCTCTTGTAACGAGCGGCGAAATCGATCATGGAATATCCGGTTGCGTGTCCGAGGTGGAGCGGACCGGATGTGTATCTGGGGGGACAGTCGATGCTGAAGACAGGTTTGTCGGATTTGGGATCGAAGCGGTAGTGCTTGTCGTCCCTCCACATCTCCTGCCAGCGCTTTTCAATAGAAGCTGAATCGTATGCCATGGCTAACGATTCCGCGTAACCTATGGCCTTATATAAAGCGTACGCGCACGCGTCCGTTGGTAGTAGGGCACCACCGGATTCTGACATTACCACTAAGTTCCGAAAAGTGTAATATGATGGGAAAATTATGGTCTTAAAAATGTAATCATATGGCATTTTTATGGTCCGAAAAATGTAATATACTCTCAAGGTCATCATGTTATGATGTTCAGAAGGAAGGTTCTCCAAGAGATGCTCGATTGGAAAGCATCACCTGCCTCTAAGGGCAAAGCGATCGTACTGAAAGGTCTTCGTCAAGTAGGCAAGACCTTCACCGCGATGCAATATGCCAATGAACTCTACGAGAACGTCGTCTACATCAACTTCAAGGAAAGCTCCAGCCTCAAATCCGTTTTCGACGGCGATCTGATCGTCAACAGGATGATACTGGATATATCGGCATCGATCCCCGGGATCAGATTCATACCCGGAAAGACCATCATCGTCCTTGACGAGGTCCAGGAATGCGAGAATGCCAGGGCCAGTGTGAAGGCGTTCATGACCGATGGGAGATTCGATGTCATCTGCACAGGATCGCTCCTAGGTATCAAAGGATACAACAAGAAGCATGGAAAGGGCGTTCCGGTAGGATTCGAACATACCATCTACATGACAGCTATGGACTTCGAGGAATTCCTGTGGGCCAAAGGATTGAATGAAGACATCATAGATCATATCAAGGACGCCTATTCGAACCTCAGGAAGGTATCGGATCCCATACATACTGCCATGCTGCGGCATTTCAGGGAATACATGTGCGTCGGGGGGCTCCCGCACGTGGTACAGACATTCATCTCGACCAATGATATGAATGCGGTCAGAGCGGAACAGCTGGACATATTGGATGAGTACAAGGATGATTTCGGAAAGCACCTTGACGAGAACGAGTCTGAGTACACCGACCCTGTGCTGCTTGCAAGGACCAGAAAGACGTTCGAGGCCATCCCTGCTCAGCTTGGCAAGGAGAATAAGAAATTCCAATATTCACTTCTCGAGAAGGGCGGAAGGGCGGATCAATTCCAATCTGCCATACAATGGCTGATAGACTACTGTCTGGTGATCAAATGCAACAACCTCTCCCTGCTTCAGCTTCCTCTCGAGGGCAATAAGGATGACAGCGTGTTCAAGCTCTATCTGCAGGATACAGGGCTGTTCATAGCGATGCTGGAGCCGGGTTCCGCAGGGGATGTTCTGACAGGGGACATGGGCATCTATAAAGGTGCGATCTACGAGAACATCGTGGCGGATGCATTCTCCAAAATGGGCAGGAAACTGTACTATTACAGACGTGACAGCGGATCGGAGATCGACTTTGTGATCAGATATAATGGCAGACCTACGCTGGTGGAAGTCAAATCCAAGAAAGGCAAGGCGAAGTCGGCATCGTACATCCTATCCAAACCGGAGATCTTCGGAGTGGACCTGTGCATAAAGCTCGGTGAGTACAATGTCGGGACCAGTGAAGGAATCATCACGCTTCCGTATTACATGGCCTTCATGCTCGAAGAGAATCGATCATCATTTGGCCCTTCTTCTGAATGACAGCGAATAGAAATCCACGATGACCTCACCCAGCATGGGATTCTCGCTAAGGGATCTGTGGTCATGCTTGAAACCGCATTTGACCAGCACGCGTGCCGATGCAGGATTGTTCGTCAGGCACTGGGCCCAGACCTTGGGAACACCTGTCGCCGCGGCATATTCCAGCAGACGTCCTAAAGCCTCGGTGGCATACCCCAGGTTCCAATATCTCGAACCTATCCAATAACCGATCTCCGCGTCCTTGGGACCCTTCTTCAATATCTTCGGTTCGCGGAACAGCTCGATACAGCCTATCATCCTGCCGGTCGTCCTGGAGAACAATCCGTAGAGGTCCTCCCTGTCCATCCCCTTCTCGATGAAATCGATGCTGTCGTCGATGGTGCTGTGGGGAGGCCACCCTGCCATCCTTCCAACCATGGGGTCCCTGGCGAGATCGAACATCTCCTCGGCATCATCCAGCGTGAACCTGCGGATGATGAGGCGCTGTGTGGACAGATCGGGCTTCTCCATATTATCCCGAATGATGGCATCGGAGATATCTCTAACGATGGTGACCCCGTCATAGCGGGGGCATCTGTCTCTCTCCGAAGAGACAGTCGCAATCGATCAGTATCAGATCCTTTGCAAGTTCTGCATGATCATACAGATCCTGCTGGAAACCAGATGCGGATATCAGCACCCTGCGGTAATTCCTCTTCCCGTGGACGAAATTGAGCTTCCTGTCAAGATCGTTCAGAGTCTCGAATCCGACGGCCGAATTCTTCAATTTGCATTCAACGAACAACTCGACCCTGTTCTTCCCATCTGTTGCCTCGGCCACAACGTCGATATATGTCAGCTCATTGGATGTCCCGTCGTCAGAAGGTATCCTGTCGATCCACGACCCGATGTCCGTCACCATATAGCTGCCGACAATCAGATCCGAACAATAGGATTCGAACAATCTGCCCAGCTCCGTATAGATCTGCAGGCTGTACGCGTCGAATCCCAGCTTTGACCTCATAGGCATACCGCGGATGATCTTGAAATGGATGGCGACCATGGGATCCTTTATCCTGTATCTAACAGGCTTCTCCGGACATCCGCACATCGGATGCATCTTCTCCACGACACCTAGTTCCATGAGATTGCCCAGATATTTGCGACAGGAGGTGTCGTCGATGCGTGCATAATCACATATCAGCCTTATCTCGTTCCTACCTGCGGCCATGGCATCGAGGATATGGATGCATTTGACAGGGTTGTCTATCTCTCTGGTGATTATCTGCTCCCCCTCGTAGTGGAACATCGCCCTTTCAGGGATCACATATCTATCCATGTACTCTTGAAGCGAATCCGCAGGTGTGTCAGCTAGATAGAACGGAGAACCTCCCGTCAGCACATGCAACCTCAGGATGTCTATCTTAGGCATGCGGGGATGGAATGCTACGCTGTCCTTCAGACTTATTCCCGCTATATTCATCCTTTGCGTCCTGCCATAGAGAGGTTTGGAATAATCCCCTATTTCTGATTCCATCATCTTGATCACGGATCCGCTGATAATGAGGAACGAACCGTAGATATCGCGGTCAAGCAGATTCTTGGTGAGAGACGAGAAGGAGTCGTACGACAATGCATATGCGAACTCATCGAAGACTATCACTACATCTTCCTTCTTCGTGATGTTGCTGAGTGCACGGAATGCCTCCATGAAATCTCTGAATGAGATCTCTTCGCCGAGATAGCCGCCAATGACCAACTCCATGTGGCGCAGATTGACCTCGGGCAATCCTTTGAGGAATTCAAAGTATATGTGCTTCTTATCCTCCACGAACTTCTCTATCAGACTACTCTTGCCTATCCTGTGGCGACCGACTATGGCACAGCATTTGAACTTACGCAGCTCATATATGGAATTGAGCTCTGCAAGTTCTGAATCTCTCCCGATCAGTTCCACCATACTGCTCCATATGGCCTGAAAGTATTTAAAGAATCGATATTTCAAGTTTTTTACTTGAATTATTTTAAATTCAAGTTTTTTACTTGGATTATTGATCTGGTCATGAATCAGGTCCCTTAACGGCAGTCTTACCGTAAAGGTCTGCCCAAATGGAGACCACGAGGTCCTTCACAGTGACCGAGGACACATCACTGATCAGGATCATCTGTTTGGCGCCTTCGTAAGGCAGCTCCTTCGGAGCGTCAGGAAGGATGGGTTCAGAAGACCTTGTAATCTTCACAAGGAACCTGTCGTCATAGATGCCGCCGACGACCTTCCTGTTGTAATAGATGATGGATTCGCCCATCATCCTCCTGTACGATATCCCCTCCGGAGGGAGAACGGACAGGACTTCAGACGTTCCTCTGAAGACGGTATGCTATCTTTGGAAAAAGGGAAGCCCCATCACGGGGGCTGAAATGTTTACTTCCTTCTGTTGCGGAAGGTGACCTTGGATTCCTTCATGTCGATGACCGCTGCTTCAAGCTTCTTGATCAGGTCCGACATGGTCTTGGTGAGGTCGTATCCCACTTCCTTCATCATCAGACCGGTACCGTTGATGAACAGCCTGGCGGTGATGCTGTACTTGGGGTTGCCTCCGACCTCGTTGTACCTCGAGACATGGATATTCAGGGACTCCGGCTTGTATATCTTGGAGACCTTCGCGATCATGTTCTCGATGTCCTTGTAGATGGCATCGGTGTAATCCTTCTCGTCATCCTCAAGACCGCTGATCTGGACGAACAGCATGTCCCTCTCCCTGCATGCGGAGATCAGTTCGAGGACATCGTACTCGGTGATGACACCGACCAGAGTACCTCCCTCGATGACAGGAAGCGTGGAGAATCCGTTGTCCACCATTATCTCGACCGCATCTGCCACATCAGCGTCCCAGTCGATGGTCTTGGCGGAAGTGGTGGATATGGACTCGACGGTGATCTGGGATCTGGAGCTCTTCGCCAGGTCCCCGATGGTCTTGTTGTCCTTCTTCCAGTTGTTGTCTATGATCTCCCTCATTCCGACGACTCCGACCACACGGTCGGTGGTGTCCACGACAGGAAGGGTCCTGATGTCCTCTCTGATCATCAGCTCGAGGGCATCGTCCATGAGGTCGTGCTGCTTGACTGCCTCAACGGGGTTGGTCATGATCTCCCAGACCTTGATCTCCTTCAGGGCCTTGATGTCCCTGACGATATCGATGATCTTGTTCCTCATGATCACTCCGACGATCTTCTTGCCGTTCATTACGGGGATCTGCCTGCAGTTGTTCGAGATGAACATCTCGGCGATCTTGGTGATCTCCAGATCCACGGTAGCGGTCTGGATGTTGCGTATAAGGTTCTTGACCTTTGCATCCAAAGAGACACTCTTCTTCCTGAGGATCGCCGAATATGTTACCACACCGACGTATGATCCGCCCTCAAGCACAGGGAGGTCCTGATACTTGCTCTCCTTCATCACCGACAGAGCGTTGGCGATGGTAGAGTCGGAGTCGATGGTCGGAAAATCTGTGGACATAATCTTCTCGACGGAAATGCCGTCGATCTGTGATCTCAGCATGGATAGCTTCTTCAGATCTTCTAGGTCCTTTACACCCATTTTTACACCTCGTATATTGAATGGTTGTAGGACCGATATAAAGACTGCATGTTAGTCGGTCGGGAAGTCTGGATGGGTTGTTGGATATACCGACCAATTAGAGGAAGAAATGACCGGGATCCCTCGATCCCGGTAAAGTGTTAAATACTCAGAGTTCGGCGAAGGGCTTCCCTGCCAGGAGTGCATCGACGATGGCCGGCACATCCGCTGCTGGAATGCGCTTCTGCTCGGTGGAATCCCTGTCCCTGATGGTGACCGTTCCGTCCTCCAGGGAGTCGTAATCCACGGTGATGCACCAAGGTGTACCCACTTCATCCATACGGGCGTACCTCTTACCGATGGTACCGGAGCCGTCGTAGTATGCCTCGACCCTGCTGGTGTGGACCTTCTCGTAGATCTCTTTGGCCATGATGTCAAGGCCGTCCTTCTCCATCAGAGGGAACACTCCGACCTTTATGGGCGCCACGGCGGGTGCGAGCTTCAGGACCACATAGTCCTTCTCTGCGTCGTACGAGTATGCGTGCTCCAGGACGGAGTAGAATATCCTGTCGAGTCCGTGGGAAGGTTCGATGACGTGGGGTATGACCCTCTCTCCGGAGACCTTCTCCTTCCTCTTGACGACCTCGAAGAACTCGCTGCCGAGCTCGATCTCCTCTCCGTCGACTGTGACATTCAGCTTACCATCGACTATGGCAGAGGGCGGAAGTGCGCTGATCGCTTCGGAGATGGCCTTGGCCTTACCTTTGTATGTGGGTCCGAGGGCCTTGCTGTTGGGGTTGATCCTCTCGACCTCAGTCTCCCTGGGCTCGTCGTACTTCTTGAAATGCGTCAGATCCTGTCCGGAGAACTGTGCGTGCCTGGAAAGGTCCCAGTTGCCCCTGTCCGCGATACCGACGATCTCCGTCCATCCGTAGGACAGGAGGACCTCTGCATCCCAGCAGTCAGCTGCGTAATGGGCCATCTCATCCATCTCGTGCTCCCTGAACCTGAGCCTCTTCTCGTCTATTCCCAGCGAGAGGAGGAGCTGCTTGGTGGTGTACACGAAGTATGCCAGCACACGGTTGGCGATGACCTTCTTCTCGACGGCCTCCTTGACCGTCATGGTGGTGAGCTCGAGCGTGGTGTTGGGGATGAGGTCCAAGGTACCGTTCTCGATCTCGGTGAACCTTGCCCAATCCTTATCGTCGGGGTCGACGAAGAGCTCGACCTCCATCTGGTTGAACTCCCTCATACGGATCATTCCCTGCCTGGGGGCGATCTCGTTCCTATAGCTCCTTCCTGTCTGGATGACACCCATGGGGAGCTTGTCCCTATTGTAACGGTACAGGTTCGCGTAGTTGACGAAGATACCCTGAGCCGTCTCGGGCCTCATGTATCCCACACGTGCGTTGCCGGGACCGATGTTGGTCCTGAACATGAGGTTGAACTCCTCGACGGGACCGAGGTCCCCTCCGCAGTCGGGACACTTGATGTTGTGCTTGACGAATGCCTCCTCGAGCTGCTTGGGCGTGAGGACATCGGGATTGTCGTAGAAGTCCTTCACCAGGTGGTCGGCCCTGAAGGGAGCCTGACATTTGCTGCAGTATGTGATGAGGTCGGCGAAGTTGTCGAGGTGACCGGAGGCCTTGAAGACCTCCCTGGGGTTCACTGTCTCGGAATCGATCTCCACGAATCCCTCGCGCCCCTTGTAAATGGATCTCCACATCTCGATGATGTTGTTCTTCAGGGCGCATCCCAGCGGGCCGTAGTCGTACATTCCTGCTACTCCCCCGTACATCTCGAAGGAGGGCCAGATGAAGCCCCTGCGCTTGATCACAGATGCCAGATCGTTGCTGCTGTTGTCCGCCACGGGATCACTTCAGAAGGGCTTTGAGCACGTCCACATCGTAGATCATGCCGACGAGTTCATCCTTTGTTCCGTGAACTGGCAGCTGTCCGAAATCGTGATTGAGCATCAGTTTCGCTACGTCTGTCAGAGTGGTCTTCTTGAATACCGTCATCGGCTTCGTGACCATGAAGTCCTTGACCTTCCTGTCGTCCTGCAGGTATCTGTCCGTGGCCGCGTAGAAGAGCGGCAGTACATTCCTGTATCCTGCGAGGTCGCTGTCATCGGTGATTCCCAGGAGCTTCATCGCATCCGCATCCTTCACCTGGTCGTCGAACAGGTCACGGTCGGTGATGATACCGACCAGGTCGCCGTGCTCATCCAGTACGGGCAGTGCGGTGACATCGCTGATCCTCATCGCCGGGATCGTGTATGTCAGGGGTTCATCCTGGTATGCGGTGACGCATGTGGTGTTGATGGCGTCCTCCGCTGTGAGCGTAGTCTTCATTCCGCTGATGATCTTGAGCAGATCGGTAGGCGTGACGATGCCGACGAGCTTTCCGTCCTCCACCACGGGGAGCCTGTGGATCCTCATCGTGTAGAAGATCTCCGCCACTTCCTCTATTGTGGCATCGGGTGTGATCGTCTTGATCTCCTTCTTCATGATCAGCGAGAGCTGGTCCTCCTCGAACTTGCGGAAGATGTCCCTCCTGGAGACTATTCCCACGAGCATTCCGTCGGAGGAGCGGACCACCGGGAGACCGGTGAGCTTGTTCCTGACCATCATGTTGATCGCATCGTTGCGTGTTCCGGGGACCTCGCACACTATAGGTGCGGGGACCATTATGTCTGCTACAGTCTTACTCATTCAGTTTACCTCCGGCGCCCTTACGACCATGACCGGACAGGAAGCGGCCCTGACTACTCTCTCGGCGACGCTTCCCATAAGAAGTTTGGACATGCCGGTCCTTCCCAGCGTACCCATGACTATGACATCGAAGTTGGGTGACTCCTCGAGGATGACCTTGACGGGTGTTCCCTCCTTGATGGAGACCTCGGCCTCCACTCCGTTCTCCTTTGCTGTGTTGAGGACGAAGTCGACCGCTTCCTGGCCTTCCTTCTCGAGGGTCTTGTAGACATTCATGACGGCCGTATCCATCGGCATATTCGTCAGAACCGTCTGATCCAGCACGTACAGTGCTGTAACCTTTCCGCCTGCCATCTTCGCCAGTTCGATCGCCTTGATGATCGCTGGCTTCGTATACTCGCTTCCGTCCGTAGGAACCAGGATCCTATCGAATGCCATACTTATTCACTCCTTCGTTCGATTTTTACGCGGAACGGGTTAGATAAAAGGGTGTTACCCTTATCCCTCTGCGGGATGACCGTGAGATACCGTTCCGATATCTGGTACTCCATCCTACTCGTGCGATTTAATAACTTGCTCGCGTTCGACAGGGCCTTCCATACCTCTCCGGGATCCCCGCCCTGATTGGATACCAGCGATGAGAACACGCTTGCTTCCGATATCATATCGGGTTCGCACAGCATACCGTTGTCCGTCCCCAGCATCACATCCGCTCCGTTGTCCAACATGCGGATAATCGGAGTCTCCTTGCCGAAGTAGGCGTTGGATGTGGGACATATCGCTATCGGTACCTCTGCTTCGGCGCATTTGGCCATGTCGTCGTCCGTTGCTTCGCACATGTGCACGACGAATGCGGGATCGAGCGACAGGATAGTGTCGATATCCTCGCGGATCCTCTCGCTGGCATGTATGGCGAATATCTTCCTCTCCCTACGGACATCGTCCGCCACTGATTCCAGATAACTCGGATCCATGTCGGATATGCTGGATATGCCTATGCCGTCGGCGACGGATAGGATGTCCGATATCTCCTCGGGGTCGTATTCCTTCGAGATCGGACGGCCCAATATGATCACATCCCTGCTACACCTGCGCAGTGCCATGCATCCCTCCGCACCGCCTTCGCGGAAGTCAATGAAGGATGCAGACCCGTATCCCGAGGATGCTGCGTCGAACCTGCGGATGTTGTCCTCGAGACCTTTGCTGTCCAGACCTGAAAGATATCTGTGCTTCAGTCCGCCGGGAGGGGCCACGAGCTCTTCCAAGGTAAGTCCGGGAGGGACCTTCAGCCCGTAATCGCCGCAATGTGTGTGGGCGTTGACCAGATCCCTTATGAAAATGGCGTTGAAATCGCATCTGTCGGGTTCCGAGCGGTCGATCTCCGCTCTCCCGTCTGTGCATACCACCGTGCACGGTTCCAGGGATCCATGCTCGACTATGTATCCTCCCGCGGTGAAATCCGCGGACCCTCCGGTGGCATTCATGTATGCAGCATACCCTGATACGGATAAAAGGATGTCCGAATCATGCCCAATAGGGCTTCTTGGCGAACTTATAGGCCATCATGGTGGCGGTGGTCGCCTCTCCGCAGGCTGTGGTGATCTGCTTGTACTTGCCCTCGTAGGAGACGACATCCCCGCATGCGAATATCCCCGGGCGGTTGGTGGACATATCGAAATCTACCTTGACGAGACCGTCCTTGGTCAGCTCGATTCCCCATTTCTTCAGATCATCCAGATCAGCAGATATTCCGATGTTGATTACGACCAGGTCCGTCGGGATTGTTGTCTCCTCCTCGCCTATGGTGAGCGTTACGGACTCCACCTTGTCGGTACCGTTGATGGACTTGAGGTTGGCGTTCATGATGGTCTTGACCTCGCTCTTCCCAAGTTCCCTGACGGTAGATTCGTCGGCCCTGAACTCTGCCCTGCGGTGGACCAATGTGGTCTCCGCGACCTGTGTGGAGATCATAGCCATGTCGATGGCGCTGTTTCCGCCTCCGAACATCGTGACCCTCTTACCTACGAGCTCCTCCTTGGCAGGCAGAATGTATGTTACGCCTTTGCCGTAGAGCTCCTCCTCTCCCGGACATCCCATCTTCTTGGGCTTGAAGCTTCCCATACCGATGGCGATGATAACCGATTTCGTGTGATACTCAGCGAGTTTAGACACAACTATGAGTTCCTGGTCGCCGTTATTGATCTCCTCGACCTTCTCGTTCTCCTTGATCTCGCAGCCCATTGATTCTGCCTGAGCGTAGAGCTTGTCAGAGAGTTTCCTGGCCTGGATCGTCTCGAAACCGGGATAATTATGAATTCCCTTCTCAGGATACAGACTGACGAGCTGTCCGCCGACGCGTCCCGAATCGATGAGAAGTGTTGTCATACCTTTGGATCTTGCATAGATTCCTGCTGTGAGTCCTGCGGGTCCGGCACCTATTATGACAACGTCGTAATTCATCGACCGCCTCTATCCAAATCACCGTATTAAAATAGGTTGGTCGCTCAGGAGGCCACATCAGCCCTGAATCGGGACACTCGTTTATCTATACCGAATGCGATATATTCCCTGGGGTAAGACCGTGGACAAATCCGAGATTTATTCCGAGAAACTCATGAACCTTATCCTCGACACGATCGAGGAGGTCATCGTCATCCATGATGCGGACCATAACATCCTGTGGATGAACCATGCTGGAGAGATGGCTTTCGGCATCAGGGTCGAAAAAGCACTTGAGATGAAATGTCACCAGCTGTTCAAGAACTCGATACCCTGTGCGGACTGCGATGCAGGCACGGTCGTGATCGGTGAGCCCACGAACTCCGTACGCAGGAAGGTCATACCCATGACGGGAAAGACGGTCGAATGCAAGACCGTCCCGTATTATAAGAACGGTAAGATGGAGCTCGTTATACAGTGCCTCCGTACCGTCGAAACAGATGAGGAGTGAATTGAATGGTATCCATACCCGATCCAGTAGCCAAGATGATCCAGAGCCCGGACAGTCACAAGATCCTTGCGACCGTCTCACCTGACGGGAAGCCCCATGCCATAGTCTGTGCGAGCCTATCCATGGTCGGACACGACACCATACTCGTCGCCGAGGTCTTCATGCACAGGACATGCGAATACTTGAAATCCAATCCCAACGTCGAGATCCTGGTCTGGCAGGGGAAGAACGCATATTCCCTCAAGGCCGCCACGACCGGAAGGCTCGTGGAAGGTGAGGCGTTCGACAAGATGTACGCCGCGATGGACAGATTCAACCTCACCACTGTCGCAGTCTGGGAATTCAAGGTCCTGGAGATCTGGGACGAGAGCGCATCATCCTCCGCCGGCGAGAAAGTGGCCTGAACATGGAACCAAGACAGCATAAGAAGCTCTCGGAGATCCTCTTCGTGGTCGGCGGCATATGCATCGTCATCGGATCGATAGTACTGTTCGGATTCGATATGAGAGTACCCGGTGCGATCATCCTCATAATCGGATGCGCCTCAGCACTGATCGCCCTGCCAACGTTCATGCTGCTCTCGATGTACAACGCAACGAGACCCAAGAAGTGATTTCAATGGGGCTTTGAGCCCCGTTTGTTTTTCGGTTTTAGAATTTCGATCTGTCACGCTCGACAGCGGGTCTGTGCTTCTGGAAGCAGTCCCTGCAATAGACGGGTTTTCCGCTGGTGGGCTTGAAAGGTACCTCGCACTCCTTGCCGCACTCAGAGCATGTGGCCTTGAAGAATTCCCTCGGTCTTTCCCTTTCGTTCCTGTATCCGCCGTACGCCATATGATCACGTTTTCGCATCTAAGATGCTGTAACCCCGTATGTACGACTATGTATATGAACAGATAAGTTAACAAAAATAGACGATAAAAACGGTGGAAAGGCGATGGCCGGGGATCACTCCCCGGTCTGGATTTGAAATCAGATATCTCTGGAATCGAGGGCCTTCTTGAGAACCTCGACCTCTTCATCGGAGAGCGTAATTCCCTTGCCCATCTTGCTGTGGTCGGGGGACCATTCCCTGATATCGTACTTGGGCTCCCTTCCGTTCCAACTGATCAGATTGAGTTCCTTTGTCCATCCCTTCGAGGACTCGGAGAGGACGGCGATGTTCTCTGTGACTTCGTAGCTAAAATCTACCATGCGATCAACTATGACCTGTATTTGTATTATTGTATATAAAATAAAAAGAACGCGCGTAATATAGGAAGAAGTTACCAACAGAACTTAAAACCCATCCAGATGGACATATACACATTTGCCCACTTGGGACGTCTGAACATTGCGTACGCTCCTCTCAGAAGAAGGAATGAACTCCCGTTCCTGAACGGTGCCACGGCATCTGGATAATCCTCACGTCCCCACTTCATCACCGTGTAGTAAGCATCCATGTAATGGTGATCGAGCATCACTACTTTCCTGACCCATTTCTGGTATCTTCCGAGATTCTTCTTCGCTATGGCCTCGGCTGCCTTCCTGCCTGATAACAGTGCTATACCGATGCCTCCGTAGCAGAGCGGATTCGCCAGGATGGCTGCGTCACCGACGATGCAGCAATCCTCCTTCACCACCGTCCTGTTGTTGCTGGTGACGATGTAGCGGATACCTCTCTCGACGGGATCCTTGACATCATCATCGCCCAGCGTGTATCCCACGGACCTGAGTCCGTCCTTCGACGGGAAGTCCCACTTGTACAGTCCATTGTAATCCGGAGAGACAGAGAAACCTATCGTCCCGGAATTCGAATCCCCTTTGACAAGGTTGTTGACGGCGGCGAGCTTCACATCCGGCTCGTGGCCGAAGATGCACTTCCTCACTACGGAGAAAGCTCCGTCCGCACCTATGAGGTATCTGCAATGGTATTCCTCCGATCCGGTGACCACAATATAGCCATCCGGATCCCTTCTGACGGATGTCACAGACCCTGTTACCACCTGGGCACCGCTTTGGGCCCTCATGTCCTCTAGGAGCCTCTCACGATCGATTATCTGGCCCTTCACACGGACCCTGATATCGACACCTTCGCATGATATGACGGCTTCGTCGATCCTGCGGACGACACAATCGGATTTGGTACGTGAAATACGTAGCATTCTGTCGCTCACCGCTTCACCGCAGGTCCTGTGATAATGTCCGTACTGTTTCCCGGACATCCTCTCGATCACGATGACGTCCTCTATACCTGCCCTTCTCAGATGCACTGCTGCCGAGAGCCCTGCCAAGCCCCCGCCAACTATGAGGACGTTGCAATCTATCATCGCATGTCCGAATACCTTTCCTTTATAACTGTAGAACGGTCTGTTTTCCCCACATGAACACCAAGCAGGAGATCGTCGATGCGATGAACGGCGAGAACAAAGGTTCCGCTCCGCCCGCATTGTTCTCTCAGACGGGAACGATAGAGCTCATGTCCCTCTGCGACAGCAAATGGCCCAAGGCCAACTTCGAAAAGGATGCAATGATCGCTCTGGCCCTTCAGCCCTCCAAGCAATTCGGTTTCGCTACCGTCAGGATACCATTCGATCTCACCTCTGAAGCTGAAAGGCTCGGATGCGAGATCAAGGAGGGAAGCAACAGCATACAGCCTTCAGTTGTCGGCTCGCCGTGGAGAACGGAGACACTGATGGAACCTCCCGAATTCATGCCTGTGGACGAATTCCTGTCCGAAGGAAGGTGTTCGATGTACGTCCGTACCGCGGAGCGTCTGTCAAAGGAGCATCCGGAGCTCTTCCTGACATCATGCATGAACGGACCTCTCGAAGTGGCCCAGTTCCTGGTCGGTCCGGAGACGTTCATAATGGGGCTGTTCATGGATCCTGATATCGTCACCACATGGGTGGACAGGGTGACCCCGTATCAGTGCGAATACGCACGTGCGATGTCAGCTGTCTCGGACAACATCTTCATGATAACGGAGGCCGCGGAGGAGATCCTTCCTCCCGATTACTTCCCCATGTTCGCCCCTTACGAGAAGAAGGTGTATTCGGAGATCAGGGAATCCTTCTCGACCACGCATGTATGTGGCGAGACAGAACATGTGATAGACGTATTGATCGACCTCGGCGCCACGGCACTCTCGGTCCAGAGCTACGATAATCCCGAAGGAATGGTCGAACGTTACGGCGACAAGGCGATCCTTGTCGGAGGCGTGGATCCTATCAGCGTCCTCATGCAAGGGACCCCCGACGATGTCAGGAATTCAGCAATCAAGGCGGCAAAGGCGGGATATCCGATAATAGCCCCCGAATGCGGAGTACCTCCGCAGACCACCAATGCCAACCTGCAGGCGTTGGCCGACTATAGGATGTGAACATATGAATTTCGATGAAGCGATAAAGGAAAGACATTCGGTCAGGCTGTACACCGACAGGAAGATAGAAGGGGAGACACTGGAGCTGTTGCAGAAGGAGATCTCCGAGATCAATGAGAAGAGCGGCATGTCCATCAGGCTGGTCCTCGATGAGCCCAGGGCGTTCAGCAAGTTCCTGCTAAAGAGCTTGATGAAATTCAAGAATGCGGTCAACTACATCGTCGTATCCGGTCCCGATTCGGAACACCTGAACATCGATGCAGGGTACTACGGCGAACATCTCGTCCTCTTCGCCCAGACCCTCGGTCTCGGGACATGCTGGGCGATGATGGCCGGGAAGAAACAGTCCAACGCCGATGTCCCTGAAGGCCACAGGAGCGTCATTCTCATCTCCATAGGCTACCCGGAGGATCCTGGTGTACCACACAAGAACAAACCGGTATCGGAAGTGGCGGACCTCACTGATGCGCCAGATTGGTTCATCAAAGGTGTGGATTACGCCATGATGGCGCTCACAGGCATGAACAGGCAGG
>ERZ842401.1880-NODE-1880-length-28893-cov-15.790173_pt1 | contig 28893 bp, 18 predicted proteins | sample MGYA00521270_ERZ842401 | MGnify/ENA primary metagenome ERZ842401 (study PRJEB31892, sample SAMEA3878208) | bioreactor metagenome | biome: Moose rumen | place: Sweden | collected 2011-10 | study: EMG produced TPA metagenomics assembly of the PRJEB12797 data set... | reverse complement strand
TTCGCATGTCTCATGAAGCAGAAGCTATCAATTGGGACGAGAACTGGGGTAAGAGCGCCGACCTTGACCGTTGCGAGAATGACTCGATGTACTACCAAGGTTGGACAGGTGACGGAATCTTTGCTGTAAGTTGCGAAGCCGAAACTCCTGTCGTTCCTGCCAAGACCTATTACTTTACCGGTGAGGTTAATGATTGGACATTTGAGGCGTTTGAGGATGTAGAAGGCGTTTTGACCTTCACGGTTGGCACGCTGTTGGCAACCGATGGTTTCAAGGTTACCGATGCTGAGGACTGGGATCACGGCAACTGGGGTGCAGTAGAAGGCTTCCTGACCGTAGGTAAGGGTGACGAGTACCAACTGAATGGTACCGGAGACCTGCACCTGAATGGCAATTATGAGAATGTTGTTCTAACGCTCACTGTTCCTGCCGAAGGTAACCCGAGTATCCACTTTGTCAGTGGTGAACAGATTATTGAGATTAGTTCCGAGTACTATGTCATTGGTTCGATGAACGACTGGTCCGAGCCGTTTGCATTGGGTGAGGACAAGACAATAACCATGCCTCTTGAGGAGGGTACGTACCAATTTAAGGTTTGGACTGCTGCACAAGATTGGGAAACTGCTCTTGACTTCAACGCTTTGGCTACTGTACCGGAAGGCGTAACCGCCGGTGAAAACAACAATATTGAGTTCACTCTGGCTGAAGCCGGTGATGTCGTTGTCTCTATCAATGAAACTGGCAGGATTGTCTTGGAAGGTAACTTCTACGTTCCTGCTGTAGGCGAAAAGACAATGTACTACTTCATCAATAATATGGGTTGGGAGACCGTTTACGCCTATGCTTATGCTAACGAAGGTGCTCAGCGGAACGCTGCATGGCCCGGTGAACTCATGTCTCTCACCAACTCCGAGTGCGTGAATGGTTCTGTTTATAGCATCGAGATCGCCGAAGGCTTCGAAACCATTATCTTCAATAAGGGTGAAGGTGGTGACGGCAACCAAACCGGTAACCTCGCAATCGAAGACGGTAAGGCATACTACTACAATGGTGTAGCTTTTGCCGCTCTTGATGATGCTTGCGAAGCCGTAGTGGAGAATAAACTCTATGTTCTCGGTAATGCAGAAGTATTAGGTAACTGGACTCCTGCAAACGCAGTTGAGATGACTGATGGTTCACTCACCATTACTCTGGAAGGTGGTCAGACCTATGCCTTCAAGATTGTTGCTACCAAGGCTTGGGATCAACCCGGTCAATTGGATTGCAACAATATCGCCGAAGGTCAAGACAAACTGCGTTGCGATGCGACTAATATCGCCTTTGATATGCCTTCTACCGCTGAAGTAACTATCACGGTTGTGGACGGCGAGGTATACGTTACAGGTATTCCTGAGGGCGAAATAGAGGTTCCTGATACTCGTTATATCATTGGTTCTGATGAGCAGATGGGTGGTTGGACAATTGAGGATGCCGTACTGATGGAGAACAATGAGATCACTCTGACCCTCGCTGCTGGTACGTATGACTTCAAGATTGTGGCTACCAAAGCATGGAATCAAGCAGGTCAATTAGACTGCAACGACATCGCTGAGGATGCAGAGCACTTGGATTGCGATGGTACAACCGATAACAATGTATGTTTCGTACTCTCCGAGGAGGCTACAGTTACCATTAAGCTCGTTGACGATAAGATTTATATCGAAGGTGTTCCTGAGACTCCGATTATTGTTGAGAAAGTTACGTACTACTTCATCAATAACATGGGTTGGGAGACCGTTTACGCCTACGCTTATGCTAATGACGGTGCAGAGAAGAACGCCGATTGGCCGGGTGAACCCATGAGTCTCACCAATGCCGAGTGCGTGAATGGTTCTGTTTATAGCATCGAGATCGCCGAAGGCTACGAAACCATTATCTTCAACAAGGGTGAAGGTGGTGACGGTAACCAAACCGCTAACCTCGCTATCGAAGACGGTAAGCCTTACTACTATAATGAAGTTGCTTATGCTACCCTTGAAGATATTTGTGAGCAGCAACCGGCAGAGGTAGTGACTTACTACCTTGCAGGGGAAATGACCTCATGGGATGTCGCAGCAATGCCTGCATTCGTCAATAACCAAGTTAAGGTCACACTCTCTGAGGTGAAGACCTACAACTTCAAGGTTGTGCAAACCGTTGACGAGGCTCAAACCTGGCTCACCAACGAGAACGCAGGTACCATGACGCGTGAGAACTGCACCGGTTGGAGCTTCATAGCTCTTGACGGTGAGGATAACAACACCAAACTTGAGGCTGATGTGGCCGGTGAATACACCTTCACCCTTGACCTCACCGATGGTGTTAAGGTTTCTGTTACCTTCCCGTCTAACGGTGACGGCTCCGGACTTGAGCAAATCCTCATGAACAGCGAGTTAGAGAAAGTTATCTACAACGGACATTTCTTCATCCGTCGTGATGGCAAACTCTTCAATGTTCAAGGACAACCGATACGTTAAGTCATCGCGTACATATATCGAAAGGGACCGCTTCGGCGGTCCTTTTTTTGGGTCTTCGCTCCATGGAGCACACGAACCTTGTGCTGACGTCATCGTACCCGAATCGTACCCGAAAGATAACATCGCCGATGGATGGTAATACACCGAAGCATCGTGACACAAAAAAGCCCCAAACTCGGCACCGCAGCTTACCCCTCTAAACGATAAAAAGTAAACTTTTTATCAAAAAATAACATTTTATTTGCGTATTACAAAAAATTGTAGTAACTTTGCACGCTCAATATGGACATCATGGCTAATGGGACATGTAGACACATTATTTTTCTGGGGATTGGCGGCATAGGCATGTCGGCTCTCGCGCGGTATTATCAAGCGCAAGGGGCAACTATTATCGGCTATGACCGCACCAGAACCACACTGACGGATGAGTTGGAGCATGAAGGGATGGCTATCGTCTATGATTATGAGGGGCTACGAGCCCAAAGTCTGTGCAACCACAGTGAGCTGCTGGTCGTTCGGACAGCAGCGATACATGATGAGGACCCTGTTTATCGGTACTTTGTGGAAAGGGGCATTCCGGTTATTAAACGGGCTGAGTTATTGGGCAAAGTGACGCAAGCGAAAAAGGCACTATGCGTCGCCGGCACGCATGGCAAAACGACTACGACGACCATGCTCGCACATATCTTCCACAGGAGCCATCTCGGAGGCAGTGCCTTCTTGGGGGGAATAAGTAATAACTATCACTCTAACTTGCTGATTGACAATAGCGATTATGTGGCAGTGGAGGCAGACGAGTATGATAGGTCGTTCCTGCACCTCAAGCCCTATATGTCGGTTATTACCTCTATTGACCCCGACCATCTGGATATCTATGGCGATGCCGCAGGCTTCCGGAAAGGCTTTGACGATTATGCCTCGCTCGTGGAAAAAGCCATCGTTATCAAAGAGGGGTATGAGGAGTGTTTAAGTCGAAAGGCTAAAATCGAAGGTCACAAGTGTCCAATCTATACCTACGCGGTGGAGAGTGAGACGGCGGACTTTACGGCGGCTAATACGCTCAAGCATATACATTTACAAGTTCCGACGCGCACGAACATAGAGGACGCTGTAGCGGCTGCTGCGATAGCGAAACTCAATGGCGTCACGGATGAGGAGATAAAAGCCGGTCTTGAGTCCTTTCAAGGAGTAGCGAGGCGGTTTGATATTGTGTTGAGACAAAAGACCATTGCGCTCCAAAACCAAAGACCGCTATGCGCAAAGACCACAGATGAGGGGGAGGTGGTGCTGATAGATGATTATGCGCACCACCCGACGGAGCTGCAGGGGTCGATAGACAATGTGCATGACCTCTTCCCGAACCACCAGTTAGTGGCTGTTTTTCAGCCCCATCTATATAGTCGCACGCGTGACTTCATGGAGGGTTTTGCGCAGGTTCTGAGTGAGGCGGATAAGTTGATACTACTGCCCATTTATCCTGCGCGGGAAGAGCCGATAGCGGGTGTGACCTCTGAGGTGCTGTGTGAGAAGTGCCGCGAGCTTAATCCTGCCTGCCACGCCCGCGTGGTGGAGAAGAAGGACTTGAACCTCGCCACAATCCTCTCTTGCGGAGAGGAGGGAGCAGCGTACAACGATGAAGAAGAGGAGCATAAGAATGTGGTCATTCTGATGGTCGGTGCCGGTGATATCAGTGAACTTGTCGAGCCGGTGAGATTGGCATTGACGGCGCAATAAGGAACCTCGGTAACATGGTGCCCCCAGCACCTTCTTAAGGAATACTAAGTGTGAAAAAGATATATCCCATAGTAGCGCTACTGCTCATCGGTTGCTCTCAGCGTGGTACAGACAGCTCCTTTCAGAGTCGGGAGGATAGTCTGCGGGCGGACCCGATGGTGCGCGATGCCAATTGTTACCAAAAGAGCGACGGCGAATTGGTCACCATCATCGTGCCGCACACCATTCCCATTCGCGGCACAATAACCGAGGCGGTTGACGAGATGAGGATATACATAGAGGACGACCGCTTTTGGCAGGAGCGCATCCGCGTGATTGATGCGCGGCAGGCGAGCAATATCGTTTTGCTCCAAAAAGAGGGAGTACCGCTCCTGATAGGGGAGGTAGAGGGATATAAAGGTAAGTTGCACAAACTCAGAGCCTTTTACGAGGATGAGCACACAACCGACACCCTGTATCGGGAACTTGATGCCAGATACAAGGGGCAGGTGGTGGGGAGAAAATGAACTCAGCATGGCAAAGAAAAAACAAATACAAGCAGACACGTTGCCCCTTGTGGCGATAGATTTGGGCAGTGACTCGATTAGAGCCATGGCTGCCAAGAGTGTGGGAGATGATATGCTGCAGATCCTCGGTGTGGAGGAGCTGCGCAGGAATTGCGTGGAGCAGGGTGTGGTCAAGCAATCAAGCGACGCAGGATTCGCCATCAGTCGGGTGCTGCAACTGCTTGCTAACCGCATTGGCGTGGAGGAACTGCCGACGGCGTTTGTGTCGGTGGGGGGTAAGAAACTCACGATTGTGGACGTGCGGCACGCACATGACCAAGTGCGTAAGCGGGAAGTGACGCAGGCTATTCTGGATAAGATGGAGGCTGAGTGTCGTCAGAAGTTAGAGGACCACAATCCCGAAGTGTGTGTGCCGGCTCTCATACCTGTGTACTATAAGTTGGACGGGGTAGAGGTGGATACATTGCCTTTAGAAGGTCGTCGCGCCGCGATGATAGAGGGTTTCTATACGGCTTTCGCAGGCACCAAAGAGATGGCGGTGTTGCTGGACAAGGCTTTTAATCAGGCAGGTAGGTCGATTGAGGCGTCGTTTGTGAGGCCGGAGGCACTGTTCTCGGCTTTTTCGACCGCCGATGGTGCCCGGATACTGACAGACGGTTGTGCTATCCTTGATATGGGAGCGCAGACCACGACGCTCACTATCTACAAGGCACCGGAGTACTTGTACTGCCGCGTTATTCCGCAGGGCGGGTATCATATCACGCGGACGATTGAGGACCAAGGCATAGCCTTTGACATGGCGGAGCGGCTGAAGAAAAAATGCGGCTATGCCTCGGCGGATTTGATAGAACAGAGCTTTAAGGTTCATGTGCCGGCATCGGAGGAGATAGGAGGTCAATTGACCATGACGGGGGAGGACTTGGCGTTTCAGATTAACCTCAAATTAGACGAGATTCTGATGGAACTCATGAAGGCTCTCAAACCCTATGAGGCGCGCCTCAAACGGCTCTATGTGACCGGAGGAGCGAGTATGCTCAAGGGCATTATTCCGTACCTGCAGCAGAAGACGAACTTAGAGGTGCTCTATGGCTCGCATGCCGGAATCCTTGCGGGGAAGGTGGAGGAGAGTTATTATGAGCCGCGATATAGTGCGCTGGTAGGCACATTGCTGTTGGGTGCCGATTACAGGGCAGCCCACCCGGGGGAGGAGGTCAAGAAACCAACCTTCAAACAGCGGGTGGAGGACACGTTAGTGTCCATGTTTGATGCAGCGGAATAAAGAGATGCAAAATGCAAAATTCAAGATGACGAAAACCATAGTAAGGAATATTAAATACATCAGATATGGAAGATTTATTACCATTACCATTAGAGATTAAGGAAGACGCCATCATCAAGGTGATGGGCGTGGGTGGCGGTGGGTGTAATGCCGTCAATTATATGTACCGACAAGGTATACAAGGCGTTACCTTCCTTGTATGCAACACGGATAAACAGGTGCTCAACAAGTCCTCCGTTCCGGCGAAATTGCAGATGGGTCCGGGCTTAGGTGCTGGTGGCGACCCTGAGAAAGCACACCAGTATGCCGAGGAGTCGCGCGAGCGGATACATGAGGCATTGGACGACGGAACCCAGATGCTGTTTATCACTGCCGGTATGGGCGGAGGTACAGGGACAGGTGCTTCCGCAACGGTGGCTGAGGTCGCTCAGGAGATGGAGATCCTTACGGTCGGTATCGTGACTATCCCCTTTGCTTTTGAGGGGCAGAAGAAGATACGCAAGGCGATGACCGGTGTCGCCGCGCTCGCGGAACACGTGGATGCGCTGCTCGTTATCAATAACGAGAAACTGCGTAAGATATACCCCGACCTCAATCTCTTCAATGCCTTCTCACGTTCGGACGATGTGGTGTGCAATGCCGCCAAAGCCATCGCGGAGATTATCACCGTTCCCGGGTACATTAACACCGACTTTGCGGATGTGCGCAACACCCTTAAGAACGGCAAGGTGGCTATCATGAATGTCGGTCAAGCGAGCGGGGAGGCACGTATCACCAATGCGATTAGGAACGCGTTAGAGTCGCCGCTTATCAACGCCAATGATGTGCGTGGTGCCAAACGGATTCTGCTCCAGTTCTACTGCTCGAAAGAGCACGCCATCATGATGCCCGAGATAGACCAGATACACGAGTTCGTCAAGGAAGTGGGAGACGATGTGGAGGTGCAATGGGGCGCTTCACTCGACGAGAGTCTGGGCGAGGAGGTGCGTGTGACGATTATCGCCACCGGCTATGAGGTCACCGATATTCCGTCTATGAAAGAGTCAGGGGGCGGGAACCAAGAAACCAGTGAACCGTTTGAAGACAGTGATGGGACAAGAGGTGGTGTCTCTATTGACGAGGCTATCAAGAACCAGTATGAGGGGATGCAAGATGCACAAGTTTCATCCAAGATGCAGGATGCAAGAGGCAAGATGCAAGATGAGCAGCAAGATGAACTCGTGGTGGACTTTACGGACGATAACACTACTCCCGCACAACCCAAGGACGATAGCCGCTTCTCCAATGACTTGCAGATAGTCTTTGATGACGACCAACCCGCAGACAATCAACCCATAGACCGGAAAACCGAGTCCTCCGGCTGGGGATGGTTCAGAGGAAAGAAGAGTTAAACCCTCATCGAAAGTCAAACGTAGAAAGTCGCAATCCGGTCATCTGGACGACCCGACAACGCTAAAAAAATAAAACTATATGGAAAAAGAAACAAATCTATTAGATGTCTGTATCGCTATCTGGCGCGGCATTGTGCGATTCTTTAAATGGATCGGGAATATCATCGCCACCATGTTCCGCATCACTTTTCAGCGCTGGTACATTATTCTGCCGCTGATGATTGTATTCGTTGTGGCATTGTACTACTGGAAGAGACCATCTAACCGCAAGTACGAAGTAGAAGGTATCGTGCTGCTCAATGGTCCGACCTATGAGCATTTTCAGGAGCGGTATAAGGGCTTGATGCGCGCCTCCGGTCTGACGGAAGAGTCTAACCTCGGAATGATGTTGCACTGTCCCACGATTGAGCCTAAATACATGCAGAAAATTAGCATGTACCCTGTGATTGATGTAGGGATGGACGGTTATCCCGATTTTGTAGATAAGAATGGTGCTTTCTCTGCCTCAGATACTACGGCAGTACGCATGGAGGACAGAGCCTGCATTCATTTTAAACTCAAGAACAAGTTAGATGCCTTTGTTTGTATAGAGGAAGGGTTGCTGGATTACTTCAACTCCGACCCTGTGATGCAGTTGGAGTATCAGACCTATGTCGCTAATCTGGAGCGTCAGGTGCGCTTCAATCATGACCAGATTGAGAAGTTGGACTCCCTGACTTCCGTCTTCTATTTCCAACAGAACCCTGCTGCGCAAATCGTTCCAACAGGGGCTAAGAGCGGGCAGGAAATCATGATCGGTAACCGCAAAATATCCTTGTTCTTAGACGATATCGATGAACATATGCAGAAGACCGTGCAGGACGATATTCGTCTCGCACGTGCTACTGCACCGGTCGTCTTTGAGAACCACCTGACGGCATGGGTAGGGATTTACTATCACCCGCTCGTACGATTAGTGGTTAACTGCTTTTTCGGCTGGATATTAGCCCTCGTTTTTGGCAGTTTGATTGTGTATCGAAAGGAGATTATTGCTTTCTTGCGCGGCGGTAAATTGCCCTGATAATAAAGAAGGCAACTACCAGTCCGACTACTACGAGTATAGCTACGCTTAAGGCGTGGCTATATTCTTTTATAAGATCCATTTGTCCGTTGGCGAGATAACCTATGCCCGCCAAAACGCTGTTCCAGATAAAAGCCCCAAGGAAAGTATATAGGGTGAACTGACCGAAGTTCATGCGGCTCAGTCCGGCAGGAATACTGATGAGTTGGCGTATGCCGGGAACAAGGCGCCCGACAAAGGTACTGACCTTGCCGTGGTCGGCAAAGTAGGTCTCGGCTCTCGCCACTTTCTCGCCACTGAGCAGCAACAGGTGCCCGACCTTGCTATCCGCCAGTTTATAGATAAGAGGTCTACCAAGCCAAATGGACAACCCGTAATTGATGTACGCCCCGATGAGTGCACCGACTGTGCCCGCTAAGATAATCAGCAGGACATCAATGCCGTAGGTGCCACTGACGGCTAAAACGCTACCTTCCTCACTGGCCACAAAAGCTGCAGGGGGAATGACTACCTCACTGGGGAAGGGAATGAAGGAACTCTCTATCGCCATCAGAGCCATGATGGAACCATAGCCCATGTGGGCGGTGTACCAAGATATGATATTGTCTACTATCGTCATATTACATTTCCCACTGCTCGAGGGTGTTCGTTAATGCATCAAAACTGTGTATCTTAGCCGTCTCACGGACAGACTCAATCTGTTGAGAAACAGCGGCATCGTAGGTCTCGGCCTCTACATCGCGAATAACACCGAGAGCCACCGGCAGACCGTCTTCCGGTCCATCAACACGCGTGAACTTGCTCTGACCCATGCGTACCAACAGGTGGTGGAGGGTCATGTCCTCGCAGTGCGCATCGTGGGTCAGCACGCGCGGGTCATCTGCCCGAACAACAATCAGGTGCAGACCGTCTAAGGCGATACCCTTGTCGTTATTTTTACCGAAAATCATCTTCTCACCATGCTTTAGAACAATAGCGTGTTCGGCTCGCAGTTCGCGGTCGGCTATCCACGCGTGAGCACCGTTGTTGAAAATAACACAGTTCACCAAGCACTCGATGATAGAGGCACCCTTGTGCCGGTGGGCTCGCAGCATGCAGTCCTGGGTCGTCGCTACATCGACATCCAATGTCCTGGCGAAGAAGGTGCCGCCTGCACCAAGCACTAACTCACCCGGAATGAAGGGGCGCTCAACCGTGCCGAAGGGACTCGATTTGGAGACAAAACCCTTGGGGCTCGTGGGGCTGTATTGACCTTTGGTCAAACCATAAATGCGGTTATTGAAGACGCAGACATTGAGGTCCACATTGCGCCGTATCTCATGGATGAAATGGTTACCACCAATGGCGAAACAGTCTCCGTCACCGCTCATCTGCCAGACCGTCAGCTCGGGGTGAGAGGTCTTGACACCCGTTGCTACTGCGCCACCACGACCATGAATGGTGTTAAAGCCGTACGGCGATAAGTAGTGCGGCATGCGGCTCGAACAACCGATACCGCTGATGACGGCTATTTGGTGGGGTGGAATGCCGATCGAGGCCATCGCTTTGGTCAAACTCATCAATATACCATGATCACCACACCCGGGGCAGAACCGCACGTACTGGTTACTCTTAAATTCACTTGCTTCCATACCTTCTATTGGATAGATTCTATTAACTTACCTACTTGCAGGGGTTGACCGGTTACTTCGTTGTATTGCTCAATGAGGCAGGCAACTTCGGGTACTGCTGCACGGAGAACTTGTGCGAATTGTCCGCTATTGAGCTCGCAGACCACGACGCGTTTATAGTGGCGTAGCACTTGAGCGGTATTGGCGGGGAGGGGATTGAGGTAGTGGAACTGCACGGTGGCGCAGTCGAGCGCCTCGGCGGCTTCGCGTAAATGCCCTTCGGTTGAGCCCCAACCCACTAAGAGCAGGTCGGAGGCAGGATTGCCCTTGACCACTAAATCAGGGATGTCGTGCACGACATTTGCTACTTTCTCGGCGCGGCGTTGAACCATCAGTTGGTGGTTAGCAGGGTCGGTGGAGATAGTGCCCAATTGAGCATCGTGCTCCAAACCCATGTTCCTATATTCGCGACCCTCAAGTCCGGGGTGCGGCATGTCTATAGACGTGATAGCAGGCAGGTCTTCCGCCTTGGGAATCCGCCAGAGGGAGGAGCCGTTAGCAAGGTAGGTGTCGGTCAATAAGATGACCGGCGTCCTGTGCTCAAGGGCTATCTTGGCTGTCTCGTAGGCGTACTGGAAACAGTTGGCGGGCGTTGATGCCGCCAACACAACTACCGGACATTCGCCATTACGACCATAGAGGGCTTGCAGCAAATCGGCCTGCTCGGTCTTGGTGGGCAGACCTGTTGAGGGACCACCGCGTTGCACATCAATGACGACCAACGGCAACTCCGCCATCACTGCCAGACCTAATCCTTCGCTCTTGAGACTCAACCCCGGACCACTGGTGCATGTGCAGGCAAGGTCGCCGGCGAAGCTCGCACCGATACTCGTGCAGATACCCGCTATCTCGTCCTCCGCTTGCACTACCATCACACCCATGTCCTTGCGGGCTGCCAACTCCTGCATGATATCCGTGGCAGGGGTGATGGGGTAACCGCCGAGAAAAAGATGCTTGCCGGCGCGCTCCGCTGCGGCTATCAAACCCCAAGCCGTAGCTTTGTTTCCCGCAATGCAGGTGTAACGACCATGAGGCAGATCGGTCGCATGCTCGGCATGTAACTTATGAACAGATAGGGCTAAATTGTTGCCGTAATTATAGCCGTCCGTCAAGACTTGGACATTGGCGGGAAGGACGGCAGGCTTCTTCTGGAACCGCCCCTCAAGGTAATGAATAGCCTTGTCAATCGGCAGGTCAAAGAGCCAACACACCACCCCGAAAGCAAACATGTTGCGGCTCTTCAAAATACTCTTGTTGTCCAAACCGCTATCCTTGAGAGACTCCTTCGTGAGGCTGGTTACGGGAACGGGAACAACCTGTACGGACTCGCTGATATGCAGTTCCGTAAAGGGATTGTCGGTCTCGTAACGGGCTTTCTCTAAATCCGCAGGGGTGAAACTATCGGTGTCAACCACTATGATGGCATGGTCGGTGAAGAGCCGGCGTTGCACGCAGACCTTCAGAGCCGCGCTGTTCATGGCGATAATGACATCTGCCCTGTCGCCCGGCGTTGCCACACCCTTGCCTACCTTCACCTGAAAACCACTTACGCCTCCTAACGTGCCTTGAGGAGCGCGTATCTCCGCAGGAAAATCCGGTAAAGTGCTGATCTCGCAGCCAAGGACGGCACTGAGCGAACTGAACATATTACCCGTCAGTTGCATGCCGTCACCAGAGTCCCCGCAGAAACGAATGACGATATTCTTAGACATCCTACTTCGTTCTTTTATCTACACATTCATCTGCGCATTGACGGTCTGGCAGACGAAATCACCAAACTCCTGTACGGTCATCGTGCCGAGGTCGGCAGCACCCTGTTGACGAACTGCCACCAGACCCTGCTCGGCTTCCTTCTCACCCACAACCAGCATATACGGAATACGCTTGAGCTCGTTGTCGCGGATCTTGCGCCCCAACTTCTCGTTACGGTCGTCAACCAGCACGCGCACACCCATACCCTCGAGTTGCTGACGGACAGCATGAGCGTATTCGTTGGACTTCTCAGAAATCGGCAGAACGATCGCCTGCGTTGGCGTGAGCCAAAGCGGGAACTTACCCATCGTATGCTCTATGAGCACCGCCACAAAGCGTTCGAGCGAACCAAACGGCGCACGGTGAATCATAACAGGACGGTGCTTCTGGTTATCTTCACCGACATACTCTAACTCAAAACGTTCGGGCAGGTTGTAGTCCACCTGAATAGTGCCGAGCTGCCAACGGCGACCCAGGGCATCCTTCACCATGAAGTCCAGCTTCGGACCATAGAACGCCGCTTCACCGTATTCGATATGGGCGTCCAATCCCTTTTCCTTGCAGGCATCAATGATATCCTGTTCGGCACGCTCCCACACCTCGTCTGAACCGACATACTTTTCATGGTCATTCGGGTCACGGAGGGATATTTGCGCCTCAAAAGACTCAAAGTTGAGCGCCTTAAAGATAATCTCAATAATCTCCATAACGCGGATGAACTCACCCTTGACTTGGTCCGGACGGCAGAAAATATGTGCATCGTCCTGCGTGAACGACCTTACGCGCGTCAAACCGTGCAGCTCACCGCTCTGCTCATACCGATAAACGGTTCCGAACTCGGCACAGCGGAAAGGCAAATCCTTATAACTGTGGGGCGAGTTCTTATAAATGGCGCAGTGGTGGGGGCAGTTCATAGGCTTGAGCATATACACCTCTCCCTCCTCCGGAGTCTCAATGGGTTGAAAACTGTCCTTGCCATAATGATCCCAGTGCCCCGAGGTCATATAGAGTTGCTTTGAACCGATATGCGGAGTGATAACCTGCTGATAACCATAGCGCCGCTGAATACGGGTCAGGAAATCCTGCAACCGGTTGCGGAGCTCCGTACCTTTAGGTAACCAAATGGGCAGACCCTTACCAACCATCTCGGAGAACATATACAACTCAAGCTCCTTACCGATCTTGCGGTGGTCACGCTTCTTGGCTTCCTCCAAAAGAGCCAAATACTCGTCAAGCATGGATTTCTTCGGGAAAGTAATCGCATAAATGCGGGTCATCATAGGTCTTTTCTCATCGCCACGCCAATAGGCAGCACTGACAGACAGCACCTTAACGGCCTTGATAGGCTCGGTAGAGTAGATATGGGGTCCTTTACAGAGGTCGGTGAATGCACCTTGGGTGTAGGTCGTGATAGTGCCGTCTTCAAGGTCGTTAATCAGTTCGCACTTGTAGGTCTGACCCCGCTCCCCAAAGAACGCCAAAGCGTCCGACTTGCTGATCTCACGGCGCTCAAGCACCTCTGCACGCTTGTGCAACTCTAACATCTTCTCCTCAATCGCAGGGAAATCGGAATCCTTAATCACCTGACCTTCTGCCGGATAAACATCGTAGTAAAAACCATTTTCGATAGCAGGACCGATACCGAACTGAATACCCGGGTACAACTCCTGTAACGCCTCTGCCATCAAGTGAGACGAAGTGTGCCAAAAGGCATGCTTCGTTTCCGGCTCATCCCAGTTATGGATAGAGCCGTCGTTAAATTTAATCGTGATCATGTATGTTAGTAATTATGTTATAGTGTATTCCGTAGTCATTAGCAACTTGCTGCAGCCACTTGTAGAAGGGCATATCCACATGCAGCCTGTAGGCCTGCGAGGTAAACTCAATGCGGTTATGGTTAGCCTCATCAAGGATAGCTAATTTGAGCGGCGCTTCTCCCGCTGACGCTTGGAGATGATCCTTGAGGTCCTCCGTGAAAGCACTGTCGAGACTCTCAAGGGGAATAGTCAACTCCACGGCTTTGACATAGTTCTTCTGCACCTGCTCGAGCAGTTCCACCTTCTGGAACTGAAACTCATACTCGGCATCCTCCATCTGTTTCTCACGGAACCATGTCTGACCCTTGCCGGCTTGAACCAAAGCACCCGTTATATAGACATATACATTGGGCTTGAGCACTGGTGCAAGCGTGCGGTAGGCCTGCCCGAATAGGGTAAAGGAGTAAGACCCGTTATAGTCCTCAATCGTGTATGCACCGAAGGGTATACCGCTCCTGCCCGTACGCTCCTCAGCCTTGGTGATGATACCGCCTATATGGGCAGGAATCTCGTAGAGCCGCTCGATGTAGGAGCGTAGCTTATCCTCTACCGAGACCTGCTCGGCGGCACGCTCGTCATCCTGTTCGGAGGCGGCAGGAGCATCTTCTACCGACTCGTAAACACCTTTCCAATCCTTCAAGGCAAGACGACGACGCGTGCTCTTCGTGCCGTCACGACGCTGAACCTCTATCTCGCGACGGTGAGCGTCAAGCCAATTGAGATCCGTCGTTGAGAGATCGCATAACTCGCGAATCTCCATCTCGTACGCATCCAACGGGTGAGCGCTTAAGTAAATACCAATCAGATCCTTCTCTATATTGAGACGCTCAATCATCGACTTGCGGGGTACGGAAGGCAACTCCGGCTTGGAGATAACATTCTGGAAATCACCAAAGTCACCAAAAAGAGTGTTCTGGTTATTGGCCTTGTCCTGCTGGTACATGTTGCCGTAACTCATCAACACCTCCGACATCAATTCGCCTTTCTCGTTATAGCCCTCAACCTGCTCGCGGTAGAAACCCTCAAAACTATCAAACGCTCCTGCCAAAGCAAGACTCTCAAAAGTCTTGCGGTTGCAAGCCTGTAGGTTGACGCGCTCAAGAAAATCGTAGATGTCTCTATACTTACCGTTCGCTTGACGCTCGCGGATAATGGCATCTACGGCACCTTCGCCCACACCCTTGATACCACCCAAACCAAAACGGATATCCCCCTTGCTGTTGACCGTGAAGTGCAACTCTGACTCATTGACATCAGGACCCAATACACCAACCTTCAGCGCTTTGCACTCGTCCATGAACTTGGTAACTTCTTTGATATCGTCCTTGGAGATTGTGAGGTTCGCTGCCATGAACTCCGCAGGGTAGTGCGCTTTGAGGTAACCCGTCTGATAAGCAACCCACGAGTAACAAGCCGCGTGGGACTTGTTGAAAGCATAGGACGCGAAACTCTCCCAGTCCTTCCATATCTTCTCCAGTATCTTCTCGTCATGACCATTGGCTTTGCCGCCGGCCATGAACTTACCTTTCAACTCTTGCAGAATAGCCATCTGCTTCTTACCCATGGCTTTGCGGAGCTTGTCCGACTCCCCGCGAGTGAAACCTGCCAATAAACGACTTAGTAGCATGACTTGCTCTTGGTAAACCGTCACACCATAGGTGTCGCTCAGGTACTTCTCCATCACGGGGATATCATATGTGACGGCTTCAACCCCCTGCTTGCGCCTAATGAACTGCGGGATGTACTGCATCGGACCCGGACGGTAGAGGGCGTTCATCGCAATAAGGTCACCAATCACCGTCGGCTTAAGATCCTTCAGGTACTTCTGCATACCGGCGGACTCAAACTGAAAGACCGCCACCGTGCGACCTTCTTGGAATAACTTGTAGGTCAACTCATCGTCTATGGGGATATGGTTAATGTCAATGTCTATATCGCGGGTTAGCTTGACATTGCGCAGACACTCACGGATGACGGAGAGGGTCTTAAGACCCAAAAAGTCCATCTTGATGAGCCCGATACTCTCCACAACATGACCGTCGTACTCAGTCACTAATACGCGGCTGTTGCTATCCTTGTCGTAGACCGAACTGAGAGGACAGAAGTTCGTCAGGTCATCCGCACCAATAATAATACCGCAGGCATGAATACCCACCTGGCGAATAGTACCCTCCAACTGCGCCGCATAATCGAGCATCGTCCTTATCTCAGGCTCGTCACCATTGACCATCGCTCTTAACTCGTCAACATATTTGTAGCAGTTGCGTAGAGTGACCTTCGGACTCTTGCCTTCCTTGTCCCGTATGTTATCCGGAAAACCGCGGTCGGGTATGTAACTCTTGATCTCATTCACTTTCGAGAGAGGAATGCGCTCAACACGACCGATATCCGCTATGGCGGACTTGGCGGCCATAACACCGTAGGTGATAATGTGCGCTACATGCGTCTTGCCGTACTTATTGGAAACCCACTCTATCACCTTGCCGCGACCTTCATCGTCAAAGTCCGTATCGATATCCGGCAACGATATACGGTCGGGATTGAGGAAACGCTCAAACAGCAAGTCGTACTTCAAGGGGTCTAAGTCCGTGATGTGTAAACAATAAGCCACTACGCTTCCTGCGGCACTGCCACGACCCGGACCAACACTCACACCTAACTCTTCTCGTGCGCCGCGAATGAAATCCATCACTATCAGAAAGTAACCCGGAAAACCCATCGTCTTCATCGTCGTCAGCTCAAACGCTATCCGCTCCTTCAACTCCTCATCATGCTCTAACCGCTCCGAACCGTAACGCTCTACAGCACCCTTGTAGGTCAAGTGCTCCAAGTACGCAGACTCTAACTCTAAACGACTGCCGTACTGCTCCTCCGTACCAAAGTCCTCCGGAATGGGGAAGGTCGGCATCAGCGGGGCAGAGTCAATGTCATAAATCTCAACCTTGTCAACTATCTCTTGGGTGTTGGTGAGCGCCTCGGGAATGTCCTTGAAGATCGCGTACATCTCCTCGGGAGTCTTCAGCCACTCCTGCTTCGTGTAATGCAAACGATCCGTGTCGTCAATGTAGTGGTTCGTGCTCACACAAATAAGGTGGTCGTGGGCTTCCGCGTTCTCTTCGTTCAAAAAATGAGCATCGTTCGTCGCAATCACACGTATACCATACTTCTGCGCTAATGCTATCAATACAGGATTGACTAACAATTGGTGCTGATAGGTGCTCTGCTCACCGCCCGGCTTCTCCGTCTGATGACGCTGTAACTCAAGGTAATAATCCGCACCAAACAACTCCTTAAACCACTTCACCGCCTCCTCTGCTTCCCTGAAAACCCCTTCTTCCACCAACGCTTCAACTCTCAACTTTAGCCCTTCGGGCGAACTTTCAACTTTAGCCCTCCGGGCGAACTTTTCACTTTCAACTTTCAACTTTTCACTTTCATGGTAGGCTGATAATATCTTCTGCGGTATCTCACCACCAAGGCATGCACTCGAACAAATAAGACCCTCGTGGTACTGCTCTAATAGCTCCTTGTCTATACGAGGGTGATAATTGAAAGCATCGTCCATGTAACTGTAACTGACTAACTTGCAGAGGTTCTTATAACCCTGTTTGTTCTTGGCAAGCAGAATGAGGTGCCAACCGCTACGGTCTATGAGGTACTTGCGACCTTCACCGTTAACGGCTTCCTCATTCGTCTGGGAATGACGACTCCTGCGAGCACAATAAGCCTCTACACCTGCTATCGGCTTAAAAACAAGACCATCCTTGTTGATCTTCTTGCTGTAATCGAATAACTCCTTCACTCCGCACATGTTCCCATGATCCGTCAGGGCAATGGCGTGCATGCCTGTCGATATACACTTGTCCACTAACGCCGGAACCTTGCTCATCCCGTCTAATACGGAATAATGACTATGTACATGTAAATGCGTAAATTCCATAAACGGCGACAAAGATAATACTTTTTTTCGATATAACCAAATTTATTTGCAATTTGCCTACATAACGCCCATTTTTTTGCAAAATGGTAATTCATTCTGTACTCTGTATTCTCAAAGGGGCTACCCATAGGGCACTTGGCCTCCTGGTATCCTGGAAAAATAGGGCACCTGGTCACCTGGTATCCTGGAAAATCCTTTCAATTTTCCGTCACGGTTACCATTACTACACGCCGGCTACTGCCCTTAACTCCCCTCCCGTATCGAACGCCTATCGAACGCTTATCGAACACTCAATTTTTTGACCGAGGACAAAACTTCTCCCATACCGGACAGATTTTAGAGAGACTCTTCCCTGCTGCTCATGGTGCTTAGAGGAGAAAAATGGTCTTTTTCGTGCAAAAGTACAAATAAATTTGCTTATGTCAGAAAAAAGTTGTACTTTTGCGCTGCGAAATAACAATAATCGCGAAATAACAATTTTATACTATATCATCAATGAAGAAAGCACTATTTCTTTTGACCCTTTTTGCGCTGAGCATAGTCAGTCATGCTGCTCCGTTGACCTACAGCGTATGGGACGGAACAGCGAGCCCCATCACCCCATCGGGAACGGTCTACACCGTGACAACCGCTGCCGAACTGGCGTGGCTCAGCCTAAACAACGACGCCAACAATGGTTACAATGGTTACACCATTCGATTAGATGCCGACATCAACCTTGACGGCAGATTATGGACACCATTAGGCTCAAGTACAAAACCCTTCTTAGGAACTTTAGAAGGACAGAACCATGTCGTGAAAGGCTTACGCTTCCTGCAAGGCTCATCCGCCATCGGTCTATTGGGCACGATAGGCAGCACAGGAGCGGTCAGCCATATCGGTGTGGCGGGAGATAAGATTCTCGCTAACGGCAAGCATGCAGTCGGTGCGCTCGCCGGTGTCAACAACGGTACTATCACGTACGCGTGGTCAAGCACCGAGATAGCCATCGCCGGAACGGTCGTGGGAGGATTGGTCGGCGTTAATAACGGTACGATAGACCACTGCTACAACGCAGGACTGATCCTGCAAACCGTGGACACAATAGGCGGCTTGGCAGGTATCAACAGCGGTACCATCAGCAATAGTTACAATGTCGGTTACGCCCTTAACGGCAACGCCATAGCAGGCCATGACGACCATGGACAGTACATAAACTGCTACTACGACCGACAACTCTACTACCAACCGGCTACGGATGGCGTGACCGCTGAACCCGCTGCGGTGCAGCCCATAGATGAGACCACGCAGATGTTCGGCATATTCAGCGATGACAGCCAATGGGTAACCTCCACCGACCGCTACCCGCAACTGAGCGGATTTGAGACCACCGATGCCTCTGTCGTTTCCGTCAGCCCCGCCCTTATGGCTTATGTGGGAACGACGGCGGAACATGCTAATGACTTTCTCTCATCCTTTGAATTAACCATTTCCCAAGGGGAGAGTTGGTCGCTCAAGGAAGGTACTGCCGATGTTACCATATCCGGCTCTACATGTACCATTCGCCGCAGTTGCGATGGCGGTTATGTGCTGTTGGCGGTAGCTATCAATGATGAGGAAAAAGTAATGTACTTCCGCCCACGCCGGCTGGAGGACTTTACGCCGGCACGCATGACCGTCATAGAGGATGATTCGCTGTGGTGCAATCCCGGGTATTTTGTGATGCAAGAACTCTTCACACTTTCCCCGGCACGCGGAGGGTGGATTTATGACTCCTACGAATATCTGTTCGTGGTTGACTCCGTCGATGTAGCCAATAGTGATACTCTCCGTATCGACACACTCGCTGCTGGTTCGTGGGCAGAGATAACCGCATGGTACGACACGGCATATTACGAAACAACAGTGGCAGGTGCCTATATCTTGACGCTGTTGAGTCGTGACGACCTTTGCCACACGGATTGGGAAAGCAACGGACATTACTACTTCGAAGTCTCGGAAGAGTTTGACGGAGGACATATCGGCTTTACTACCGATACCGTCTATGCCGAATCCGTTACGATTAATGTGCCGAGCATCGAAGATGCCTCCGGTGGTGCCGGAGCAATCCACTATGTGTGGATAGAGTATGACCTTAGTATAGGGCAAGTAGATTCCCTCTGGGACTATACCTCCAAATCCCTTACATATACCATTGAGGAGGCGGGAGAGTATCTATTTACGCGTGTAGCGTATGACGAGAAGTGTGCTACCGATTATGAGGGACATCCGTTGGCGTGGGGCTACTACGATATCCTGCTACGTGACCCCATTGACCCGGGAGAGTTGATACAGCAATCGGAATTAGAAACCTTGTGCGTCAATACCGATGGCAATAATGATACGCTGCGTGCTACGACTCCAAGCGGAGGGTCCGGTGTGTATCAATACCGTTGGCTCGTGAACGGCGTCGTGCTCGCCGGAGCAATAGAAGCCTACCTGCCTCTGGCTGATGTACAAATGGTCAACGGGCAGACTTATACCATCGTCCGCCAAGTGAAAGACGACTACCGCTTGAGCGAATGGGCCAATAGCCTCAACACCCAAGTCATTGCCGTCTCTGCAGGCTTTACCACCGGTGCTATCGAGACCGGTACGTTGCCGCAATACTGCATCATGGGAGGCGTTGCTACCCAAATGGTGACGGTACAGATTGCTTCTACGGAAGATGCCGCAGGCAACGGAACACTTGAGTACGCATGGTACAGAGCAGAGGAAGATGGCTCTAATGCCGTTCGGATAGCCTCTACGGCTGCGCTTGATGTGACCTTCCCCGTGACCGACATAGAGGTTAATAAGACCTATCGCTACTACCGTACGGTGCGCGATGCCGACTGCGGTAGTGCATGGAGCGAGTCAACAGGCGTTGCGTATCAGTACTATCGCGCCAATGACCATCAAGACTCAACACTCACCATATGCGCAACACTCTTCCCCTATACCGTCTACTACCCCGACCCCGTTGAAGGACCTTACTTCCATAAGTTCACCAAGGACGAGTGCGGCGTGCCATACACTTTCTCGAACATCCTGGCAGACCCCGACTGTTACCCGACCCTGACCTTGACCGTTGACAGCTTGGAGGCACCCGAGGTGTGGGTTGATTCCGTAGCCAAACTCTGCCAAGATGCCGGCACGATAACGATTTACTACGAAGTGCTGAGCGGTAGCCCCGACTCCTTCTATATCGAACTGTCACCCAGTCTGACACGCTACTTCGATAACCGCAATTACATATCGGGCACCATGGAGCCCGTCGGCGTAGGGGAGACCGGCAAGATACTCCTAACCGATGTCAACCGCATAGGGATGGGAACTAACTATATGTATGTCCAAGTCGGCAACCGCATCGACGCAGCAGGAGAAGAATCGTGCTTCAGTATGATGCACCGCATGGACCTTGAGTTCAACTTGGGCGGATATATCTACGCTAAGTACGACAAAATGCTCTTTGTCGATAACGAACCGGACACCGACGAGAGCCTGACCTTCGTGCGCTACCAGTGGTACAAGAACGGCGTCAAACTGGAAGGCGAAACAGGACAATACTACCACGAGAACGGAGCAACCTTGGTCGGCACCTATTATTGCGACTTGACAACCATAGAGAACGGCACCGAGGTGACCTATCAGTCCTGCGATGTGGACATGCCCCAAGAGGCTGCGTCCGCCTCGTCTAACCCCGCGAGAGAGGAGGCCCGCATGTTCCTGACCGACGGACAAGTCGTCATTGAACTGAACGGAGTTATGTACGATATTTACGGGAGGATACTGCAATGAAAAAGAATATCTTACTCCTCATCCTCGCGATGAGCATCATTACTGTTAACGCCCAAACAACAGAACCCGTTAGCCCCCTGTCTGCCACCCGAGGATGGAACTTCGAGGTTGCAGGCGGAGTGGGACTCTCACAAATAGCCTACCAACATTGGGGACAACAAACCGCAGATGACCATGTAACGAATAACATCGGCTTCCCCGCTGGTAATGCTTCCGTCGGCATCTCGTATTTCTTCGTGCCCTGGATGGGTATAGGTACAGGCGTGCACTTCGGTACATATACGTCTTGGGGAACCTATAGCCAACCCTGGGAGGGCGATTTTACCGACAAGTATGGGGATAACTACCACCATACACTGCAACTGCAGAACTATGCCGAACGGCAGGAAATGGCCTTCCTCGAAATACCGGTAGCACTTAAGTTCAGGTATATGGGAGAAGGAAAGAAAGTCGGCTTCATCAGCACCATCGGGGTTAAGTTTGCACTGCCGCTCTATAACTCCTACGCTTCATCATCCGTCGGTACATTGGTGAACGAGGTCTACTACCCGACCTACGACCTGCAACTACACGGCGATGTGCCTTCCGTCTTAGAGAACGGTGCTGTACCAACCTACAGCGGCTATATAGCCCCCGACAATATGACGACACTCAATTATGCAGGGTTCTTAGAGGTCGGTGCGCTCTTTAATGTCCATAGGCGCGTAGACCTGTCACTATCTGCCTTTGTTAATTATTATGTCAACGATGTGACACAATCGATGACCCGTCCAACGGCGGGCTTCAGCGACTGCTTGCCTCAGGGAGAGTATCAGCAACTTGATGTCTACGCACATACTTTAACACCCGTTATCAACTCTGCAGCAGTACAGTCCGTACACCCATGGTCGGTAGGACTGAAGTTCGGCGTGCAGATTAACGCCAAACGAGAGGGAGAACGCAAGAAGAAACAGAAGAAAGTCGAGGAAGAACCCGTTGACACTATTGTCGTTGTCGAAGATACAGAAGACTGGTGGACAAAACATTGCGAGGAGAACAAACAGGAGATCCTGCGGCTCGCTCGAGAGTGTGATATCGACCTCGTGGAGTTAGCCGGTTATGTGCCGCAACCGGTACACGACACCATCGTTGTTGTACGCGAGGCACCAACAGAAGCCGCTCAAACCATCGAGGAACACTTGCAGCAAGCCGTCATCTTCTTCAACCTCGACGATACCGTGCCCATCCTGCAACCCGCAGATATACTGGAACGCGTAGCGGCGGTGCTCGTCAATCATCCCGAACTCAAATTAGAGGTCAACGGACACGCCTGCCGATTAGGGAAACCTGCCTACAACCAACGCCTGGCACTCCGACGCGCTCAGGCTGTACAACAACGATTAGTACAACTCGGTGTGGACGAACAACAACTCGTCGTCCGCTCGAAAGGCGCTGATGAACCCTTCCGATACAATAATAAACACCAACTATCGCACGACAGACGCGTCGAACTAATCCCGTTCTACGATGTCCCTGAAGAGATATTGGGCTTAGAGACCGGTAAGCCGCAAGTCCGTGTAGAGAACGGTAAAACAATAGAGACCGTTGTCGCAGGCTCACGCTTGGCACAGATCGCACGACGACACTACGGAGTGCCGCAGTACTGGGTGTTCATCTATCAGGCGAACAGAAATGTCCTCTCCGACCCGAGAGAGATTGAGCCCGGAACGGACTTGGTCATCCCCGACCTCAATAAACTCCTACGAGGACTCAACGAGGAAGAAGCCATGGACGTCGCACAACAACTCGCCACAGAATACCTAAAGTAAGTATTAACCCAAAACGCTAATAACTGATTAGGGTTACCCTAATGCCTAATTAGGGAAAAACAAAGAAGCGGCTTACAATCCTCGGTAAGCCGCTTCTTATATCAATCCTCATCAACCCCTTTCCCCTAACTCCCCGTTCATCTTGCATGAAACCTGTGCATTTTGCATCTTAACGCGGCTCTGTCGCCTTAAAACGGCTTTGCCCTTAAAACGCGCTTGCGCCTTAAAACGGCGCAGCCTTAATTTTGCTATACCGGCATTTTGCATTTTGCATCTCCTACAGCCCCCAATTCACCGTAAACTTAATTCCTGTAAGGAAATTGAAGTGAGGCGTGTTGCTCGCTTCTGTTGTCCTAAGAACATGCGTCTGCTCCCATGTGGAGTAGTTATACAGGTCATTGATGACGAGCGATGCCGCACTGCTCTCACGCAGAGGCCATAACACACCGCCGTCCACAAAGGCACCCATACGGAAAGCCCCGAAGTTGATACCCAACTCAAGGCTCAAACGACTATCTACCCAATAATCTAAGCGGTCACCAAAGGAGCGAACAGGCTCGTTGAACCTCAAACCGTGATTGGGCATGTTCTCCAATGGCACAAAGTATTGGTCATAGATTTGCGCATTACTGATTGTTGCGTAACTCTCCGTATTGCCGAACAATGGCACACCGACCTTCACTCCGCCCATTAGGTAGAACCATTCCCATAGACTACCGACTAACACCGGCACTTCCAAGTACCCAAGACGCGAACGGTCTTGCCTGTTAACGCTGTACTGCAGCGTGGCAGCATCTCCCGCCTCATCCGTCAGGGACTGCGAGAAGGACTGACTCGCCAAACGGTGCTCTACATCTTGCCACAAGAAACCTACACCAACATCCAACATAAAGTGCTCCTTCTGATATTCGTACATCAGACCGATACCTGCACCATAACCCAACCCCCAACGACTGCTCGCACCTATGTAAGGGATATGTGAATATCCCCCCTCTACATAGATATTCAGGAAATGGTGTTTCTCTTTCTTCATCACGGTATCTATTACTGAACTCTGAATTTTAGGGCTAAGAATACTATCATTCGATAATTGATAATCATCTTGGATGAAACCTGTGCATTCTGCTATACCGTGCATCTCCACGAGCGCACTTTCCACTTCCATGGCAGTTGCGTAGCCGGAAAAGTACCCATAGGAGCACGAGGTCGGCACCACGCGTGACCCCTTGCCTGTACCCATTAAGGCGTCCACGACACTCACCTGAATGGGACTTTGCCGAGACGCTATATCCAACGACTTACTCCGATATACATCGGCATCTATCGTCGTGTATGACCATTCGGGAGTCTGCTCAACGAGCTTAAAAGCTCTGCCGTCAAGGAACTGACCATTGATACTGATAGAGTCCCTTCCCTCCGTTGGGGTCAATATATGTATTTTCGCTCGCGACGACTGGTGCATCAACTGATAACGCACACGGTACGAACCACTACTTAGACTCGGCAGTTGCGTACCACCTGCCTCATTGCCGTAACCCGTTATCTGAAAGACCTGTACAGGCTGCTCACGATGAATATACAGCACATCCATGCTGTCCATCGAGATAAACTCCGTCTCGCTCGTCTCTATGTCGGTAATCGTCACACCCTCCCAGTGAAGACCATTACTGAGGGCAATGTACTCGTTACCCAATAACGCTACCGGCACCAATTGCTCAGCAACGGCATCTTCACCGAAGTACTGCTGATAGGGCGACATCGAATCATCCATCGTGAAGACCGACACAGGCTTACTCGCCTCAATACGAGTGCCGTTGAGGTGCGACCAAGGGAACTTGTGCGCCGACCTAAACGAATAACTCTCGCCACGATGGAGTACCAAATGTAACGGGGCAGTACCTCGCTCCCATATCTCAGATGAAGGCACTATGTCTATCTCCGTACTATCTTCACTCGCTACAACCTGAAAACTGCTATATGCCGCATCGTATAAGTGACTTTTAGTGCGCGCATTGGAGTTGCGGTACTTGTTCTGCGACGCAACTAAGAACGATGTGCCTAACCCATTCTTACCCTTCAAAGTGTAGGTCTCACCATTGACCCCCGTCATCTGAACATAACAACTCACAGGCTTGTCCGACTCTATGCACAACGCCCGATCACTAACTCGATTATAAGGCAACGCCCACAACCCCATATATTCCTCATATGTCTCTGCTAAAACGATCTCGCCGACACTATGTGCCCCGACACGAAGCGTCCGTGGCGCATAACCTTGCTTGGCTGGCATATAGCACTTGATACACGCCTCTTCATCGTCCGTAATAACATACAGCCTCAACGACATATCGCGACTATGCAGCGACATCTCCGGACCTGCAAACCAAAACTGCTCACCTTGCTGCGCCCAACCAACGAGCGACAACAACAGCAAAAGGACTATATAGATACTGCGACGCATTATTTAACAAGGATCTTAACGGCCTTATACCACTCTTTGAGCGAGGGCACCGCCTCGCTCGGCGCAAAGACTATAACATACATATTGACCTTCCTGACCAAAGGTAACTCTACCATGAAAGCATTGTGCTCACAAGGCTCATAAGCAGCCTTCTGCACAAGCCTGCCCGACACATCATAAACATAGTATATACCCTCTGTATTGGTGAGAATATGCACCACCGGCTCTGACCACGGCACACTGGTCGGATAAACACTCACATAGGGGTCGGTAACGGTAGCAAGGCTCGTTCGCTGAGTAGGGTAGAGAGGACAGGTCAGAATGGTCTTACCATCCCCTTCACGCGTCAAACGCGCTTGATAATAAACCGTTTCTGCTTCGTGTGTGACGGGGCTCGTACGTAACTCATGCGGCACATAAAGATAGTAACCCGTTTCACCTGCTATCACTTCACCATTGCGGAGCCACTCCACTTGCGAGAAGGTGTAACCGCCGTTGTACCGCTCATTCATAAGACTCAACACATCGTTCCACCGCTGGTCTATCAGCCACGAAGGATAGAAAACCTCAAAAGTGTCCTTTCCGCTCCTGAAAGTCGCACCGCAGGCACTCTCCGCAGAGAACCGGATAGTATAACTGTCCGGCTGAGGGTAGTCCACACGCGTCGAACCTTGCTGAATAGGAATACTCAATGTATGCGTCCCGACCTCCAACGGAGTACTTAACGCAATCGTCGTGTCCCTAAAATACTGCTGGTTATCAGCACCTTCAAACTGAACGGTGTACTGGTCTATCGTGCCTTGCTGAACATCAACCACAACCTCTATGCTACGCTCATCCCCACAGACATCGCTCACCGTCACGTGTGCCTCAATCGAGTCACAGCATACATGGGTGCTGACTGATACCGTGTCACGAGCCACGCAAAGAGGACGGAACATAATGTCGTCCACCGCAAAATCGTTACCAAACGCAACCATACAGTGGTTGAGCAGTGACAGCGAAATATGAGTGCTCGTACCGCTATACCATAGTTTATAAATCTTCTGCCACCGGCAGGTCGTCGCGCTCAGTGTGTAGATATCACTCAGTGTCTCGTTGTTGATAAAGAACTGCAATTGTGCCACCGCAGGTCTCGTTACACCATCGCTGCTCAACTTGTCATAAACCGTTGTCACATAACAGGAAAAAGCATAATAGGTCTCCGGCTCAACATCTATCTCGGTCGAAAAGACACGCTTATTAGCCGCTTCATTACCATCTACTACCAGCATCTTACCACTGCGTTGACAGTCTGCAAAATTACTATTCGCTTCTTGCGTACTAATGTTGACTATCTTATATTCCCCCATCGAAATCTTCGTGCTCGCAGCGTGGTAAGTATAATCAGTCGAAAAACCTACATTGCCAAGCTCAAAATCACCATTATAAACAAGATTATTGCCGTATTCCGTCATCGCTTCTAAGCGGTACTCGTCATCGCCTGCCGCCGTGAGCGTCGAAAGGGGATTGCGAGCCGTGGAATCACTCAGATTACTGCCGCGCCAGAGGTAATAGTCTGCTTCCCTATCCGTGTTTAACTGAACAATGACACTGCCGCTGGTCGGAAAACACGCCTCAATATCAGAAATAAGAGCCTTAATCCGGCACTCCGCCACAACTGGCTCCGGCAGCAAGGTCAAATGTAACGTCACTACACTATCGCATCCTGCCGCATTGGTCATGTGGTAGGTATAATCGCCGCTATCGGTGTAAGTCGTACCATGCCACATATACGCACTACCTTGCACCGCGATACTCTCTTCTCCCGTAGTCACCTCATTCACCGTCAAGGTAAAGTGTACAACGGAGTCACAACCGTTTTGAGCAGTCAAGGTGATGGTCTTTGTCCCCGCCTCCGTAAATGTCTCCGTCTCCCATGAATAAGGCAGTGCACTCGGACATATCGTCACTCCGTCATCAACCTCATAAGCGTGCTTGATTGTCAAGTGCAACGTCACCACACTATCACAGCCTGCCGCATTGGTCATGTGGTAGGTATAATCACCCGAAGTGGTATATGTCGCGCCATACCAAATAAATGCCTCACAACCTGTGGCCGTAGTATCTCCTGTCGATGCACTTAAAAACTCCAAATGCAAGTGCGCTATACTATCACAGCCACGGACACCGGGCGACGCATCATAATGATAATCACCTGAAAGAGTGTAAATCGTGCCGTTCCAAGTATATGAGGACAGACATGTCCGAATAGTGTCCCGACTCTCAATGGGGATATAGGGGTCACAGGGCTCAATGGGAACAGCTCTGCGAATAACGCTCCTGTGAACCTCATGCGTATGATCTTGCGCCTTTATGCTTATAGGGCTGATGTATATCAAAAGCACCAACACGTAACTAATTAGGCGGTTCAATATCTTCATGTTTTATGGTAGGATTTCAAAAAAGCCCGCAAATTTACTGATTTTTTTTGACATACGCAAATTTATTTTCATTTTGTGGTAATAATCGTAAAATTCAGAGTAAGGGACTGCAAGATTGTCACCTCATAGACTACTGCTATCCTGAACATCCGAGCTTCCAAACTTCCGGACTCCCTGACCATCTCTGTTGCTTCGCGCGCACGCACGCGTAGCGCGTACCCGCGTATATATTTATGGTTATGCTATTTACGGTTACGCATCATCCCTCCGTATATCTATATCTATTACACGCCCTCCCATTTTGCAACCTTGAAAATACAAAAATGTGAAAAATGAAAAAAAATTTTGTCATGTCAAAAAAAAGCAGTACTTTTGCACCCGCTTTCGCCCAAGGACGGTGGTTCTATGAAGGACGGCGGGGGATGGAAAAGCGCTCCAAAAATAACGAACATTGAAAATCAGCCATTTGCGGGTTTTGTTCAAAAATCGCGATTGACTTTTTGGTCAAGTGGAATAAAAGCAGTACTTTTGCACCCGCTTTCGCCCAAAAACGGAAGCAATGCTAAAAAAGTGATCTTTGAGAGATTGTTCGATTGATGTAGTACAAGAGACTGAGGCTTAGAAATAAGTCTTGTAACAATGGGAAAATGTTCCCTGTCAAGTACACTCAATGAATCGATAGTTCTGAGCTAAGTAATAATTTTTTTTACAACGAAGAGTTTGATCCTGGCTCAGGATGAACGCTAGCGACAGGCCTAA
>ERZ842401.1879-NODE-1879-length-28903-cov-5.615121_pt1 | contig 28903 bp, 36 predicted proteins | sample MGYA00521270_ERZ842401 | MGnify/ENA primary metagenome ERZ842401 (study PRJEB31892, sample SAMEA3878208) | bioreactor metagenome | biome: Moose rumen | place: Sweden | collected 2011-10 | study: EMG produced TPA metagenomics assembly of the PRJEB12797 data set... | reverse complement strand
TCATTTCCTTTTGAATGGAAAGGCCATCTTTTTTGAAATTTACAGAACCAAAATACTTTGAAAGATTAGAAGTCTGTTTAGATTTTACAGTCTGATTATAGCGATATAAAACAAACTGAATATAGTTTTCTATATCAACAAGACATTCTTGAGGCACATGTTTTATTTGTTCAACCATCGTATCATAAGACATAAAATCCTCCTTCACTCATTCTAGGTAAATTATATCATAAAAACACAGATTTTTCCATAAAAAAGCGGGGCGGAACAGAACTAAAGAAATAAGCATTATACAGCACATTTCCACCGAGCCACGCCCCCCCCCGCACTTTTTCAACGCACAAAAACAAGGCAACTTCCCTTTCGAGAAATTGCCTTGTTGCCGTCTAAGAGGTCGCTTTACTTAGGATTTTCGCTGCTTATTCAACTTTGTATGTCTTTGTGTTATCTACAAGAGCAGTGACCGGAACACCGCTGCCGCTTTCGTAAGAGATAACACCATCGGTACCGAAACACGCCCAGCCTCTGTATGCTATTATCAAATCATATCTGTCGACTAAAGCCTGCCATGTTTCTCCGGCGTAGTATTCGCAGGTGAGTCTATCACCGGTGTACGGACCTACGAGTTCGTTAATATGAAGTACTTCTGGTACGGTGATTGAAACAGCTTCACTCGCCAGCTTCTCATCGGTCTCCTTGACACGGATCTGTACGGTTCCTGCTGCGAGAGAAGCGATGGAGCCGGCAGAAGTCACATCAGTCCAGGTCGTGCCGTTGTCGGCGGAGTATTCCATAGAGGTCGTAATATTAGCGTTTGAGAGCGTGCTCTTGCCGTTTGAGGGGCTGAACGTGCAATCTGCCTGTGCAATGTCGGGCTTTTTAGCGGCAGCTTTTGCACTCTCTACCGAGATACCAAACGTCAGCGTGCCGGTGTAGGTGCCTGCGTACTTAACATCGTCCTTGTTGATCTTCGCAAAGGTCAGGGTCTCCGAGCCGTTTTCGGAGAACTCAGCTACAACGCTCTCTGCGGCAAGCTTGTTTGCAGCATCGGTAGTTGTTCCCTTATATACAGCGTAGGTGATAGTTTCGTCACCGTTCTTTACCTCGAAGGTGTTGTCCTTGTCAAGGGAAACTACTATCTTATCGCCCTTTTCAAGACGAACATCACTTGCAGCTACTGCGTTTTCAAGCTTTACGTCATTCTCATCAGAAAGAGTTACTTTTGTGGGGATAGTTACGGTGTAGCTGGGGTCAACGTTGTATGTAACGGTTGCTTCGGGTGCAGCATTGTTGGGATCAGCGTTATAGGGGTTGCCACCTATGGGCTTTACCTCTGTTGCCGAAACGCTCATTGCCATTGCTGCCGCCATTGTCATTGCGGAAAGTCCTGCGATAAATCTTCTTGTGGTTTTCATTGTAAAATCCTCCTGAAAATTAATTTTTTATCAGTTTGCTGTCTTCACCGAAAGCCCGAAAACCACGGTGTCGCTGTATGTGCCTGCGTACTCGGGGGTCTCGGTGGTGGTGAAGGTTATGGGCTGGAACTGCTCTTCCGTGGACGTGCCGAAGGTGGCAACAACTGCGCCGTTGTTATCAGCCGTTACTGTGACCTCGCCTGCCTCTGCCTTGTAGCCGAGCTTCACGGTGCTGTCAGCCTCGTTAGCAAGCTTAAAGCCGCTGCCGCTTGTAAGGGTCACCTCGATAGACTGGTCGGGCTTCAGGAAAACGCTCTGTGCGGTTATCTCGTCAGAGCCTGTGTAAACGTCCTCCTCGCCCTCGGCAAGCTCTACCTTTGCAGGTATCGTCACGGTGTAGGCGGGGTCGATGCTGAACTCTACGGTGGTGTTCGCCGTGTCGGGCTTAGGCTTGAAGCCGTTGTCGGGGTCGGGAACTATCTCGATCGTGCCGTCGCTATTGATCACAAGATGCAGAGTGGATTCCTTCTGAATGTTGTAATCTGCAAGGGTCTTGTTATCCTCAAGCTGCTCGCCTGCGAAGATCAACCTCTGCTTTTCGGGTGCGATATTCTCTTTATCCTGAATTTTAGCCTTGACATTCTCGACGGTGTCGCTCGGCTCAACGTCAAGAGTGATAGTCTTGCCTGTCAGGGTCTTGACGAATATCTGCATAGCGCTTGCGTTCACAGCAGCAAATGAAGTCAGCATTGTAAGCGCCATGCCGACTGCTATCAGTTTTTTCATTTGGTTTCCTCCTTGTATGTTTGATTGCCGAACTAAAGCCCGGCAGGAATGTTTTTATTGTACTTCGTATGTCTTTGTATTATCTACGAGATCAGTAACCGCAAACCAGTTGCCTTCTTCGTCATAGATAAAACCATCGCTGCCGAAAGCTGGATGACCACTATATGCTTTAATCAAATCATATCTGTTGACCAAAGCCTGCCATGTTTCTCCGGCGTAGTATTCGCAGGTGAGTCTGTCACCGGTGAACGGTCCCACGAGTTCGTTAATATGAAGTACCTCTGGTACGGTGATCGAAACAGCTTCACTTGCCAGCTTGTCGGCTGTCTCCTTGACACGGATCTGTACTGTTCCTGCGGCGAGAGAAGCAATAGAGCCGTCAGAGGTCACATCAGTCCAGGTCGTGCCGTTGTCGGTGGAGTATTCCATTGCGGTCGTGATATTGGCATTTGAAAGCGTGCTCTTGCCGTTTGAGGGGCTGAACGTGCAATTTGCCTGCGCAATGTCGGGCTTATCAGCGGCAATCTTGGCGGTCTCCAGCTTCACCCCGAACGTCAGCTTTTCGCTGTGCTCGCCTGCGAACTTGACATCTTTCAAATCAGCGGTGAAGCTAAGAGGAACGCTCTGCTCGCCTTCCTTGCTCTCAAACTCCGCAACGGTCTTGTTCGCATCGTCAAGCCCTATCGCACCGTCATTTATCTTGTACTTGACCACCGATTCGCCGCTTTTATCCTTAGCTGAAAACTCGCTGCCCGAAGCGGTGTTGCTTGCACCGTCAAGGGTGACAACTATCTTCTGACCCTCGTTCAGCGTAACGTCCTCGGCTGTGATGTTCACAGGGTCGGAGCTTTTGAGGTTGACCTCTGCGGGGATAGTTATGGTGTAGGTGGGGTCGATTTGCGGTTCATCGCCTTCCTCAAAAGAGGCATGATAGTTAGTCAAATTTTGCTTTGTCTCGCTTTTTCAACAATAACATTTTGCTTGCAATTTTTTACATTTTGCGTGCGAAGCGACAACAGGGACGGCTCAAATGTAATTATAGCAAAAGCAGGCTTTTTTACCATGGCTGTTATAATGCCTAGATATCTTGATTATGACAGTGTTAAGCTGGAGCTGGGTCTTATCGTTGAGACTCTTAAACGCCAGAATGAGTTTGAAGATGAGATAAGACGCACAGAGTTTTATGATCGGGCTGATGATGAGCCTGACCGTGATGATAACGATGACTAAGAGAAGATACATATATAATAGTACAAAATAAATGTTCGTATTTTCCGCAGCTGAGGGGCTGCGGAATTCGGGCTTGTAATGGGTATTAACAAGTCGGACATTTTATCAGCAAGAAAAGGAAAAAGAAAATGAGGGCTTACAGAAAAAGATACAGAGAGCAGAAATATTTTTATGGTGATTATGCGGAGATAAATATTTATCCTGTATATGAATATCCGAAAGCAGGCAGGCGAAAGAGAATAAGAAAGCCCTCTAAGGCTTGCCAGGTGAAGCTCAACCAGAAGAATGCTGAAAGACAGCTGAACAGGATCATCGGAGCTAATTTTACCAACGAGGACTACAAGCTGGAGCTTACATACTCGGACGAGCATCTTCCTGACAGCCTGGAAAGAGCTAAGAAAGACCTTTGCAACTTTTTCGGTAAGCTAAGAAGGTTAAGAAAAAAACTGGGGCTGAGTGAGCTCAAATACATATACTCGGTGGAGGTAGGCAGCCGCAAGGGCAGGATCCACTTTCACCTGATACTCAACGGCGGTATTGCCCTTAAAGACATTCAGAAGAAATGGGGAAAGGGCTATGTTGACAAGGTAAAGCCTTTGATGTTCGATGAAACAGGTGTGCAGGGCATTGCTAAGTATTTCTGCAAGCAGAAGCTGTCCGAGGACGGCAGCATTGACGGTAAATATCAAAAGCGCTATCAGTGCTCGCTCAACTGTATAAAGCCAGAGCCGAAGTGCAACGATTTTAAGTACACTAAGCGCAAGGTCACAGAAATAGCTGATGACTGTGAAAACCGAAGAATGATCGAAGCTTTGTATTCGGGATATTTCTGCGCCGAGTGCAAGCCTTTCTGGAACGAGATGAACGGCGAGCATTATCTGACTATTATGCTTTATAAAAAAACTGCGGATATTGATCTGAGGTTGAGGAGGGGGTGAAACAAGATAATGAAAATAAAAACTGAGCATATATTTCCGCTGGTGCTGATAATTATAGATTTGCTGGCGGCAGTCATCTATGCTGCAAACAAGGATTATAAAAAAGCTGTCTATTGGGTGGCTGCTGCTGTGCTTAATATCACGGTGACGTTTTAGCGTTCAAAATTAAATTGAGGGAGGTCGGCTGAATTGACAACGAAAATGCTTAGAAGCTATAGAAGAATTATCAGAAGAATGAAGAGTATGGATATTCATTCAGAAGCATATAAAAATGCCAAAGAAAAAGCGGATAAAATCATAAATTGGATAGAACAACAAGAAGACCTTACACACGACATACTTAAGCGAAGATATATAGAACCTCAGCTTAATGGAATAACTAAGCCGCCATCTTGGGATGAGCTGAAATCTTTGTTGTCCCTTGCTGAAAGTAAAGGTATCATCAAAACCCATATATCTGTTGACAGCGGATTCGGGGCTGGGACGGCTGCGGTAGTAAACCAGCTGCTTGCCAAGTGGGGGTATAGGCAGAACGGGGTTGCTGGGGAAGGGTTTGTGAAAAAGTTGATCGAGATATTAAAATAGTATGTGAAAGTAAAAGACCTGCCGAGTTTATTTCGGCAGGTCTTTTTTTATTACCTGTTTTTGTAGTCTGCACCGCCAAGCTGGCTGATTATTACCTTAGCCAGCGCAGGGTTGGGATTTTTGATATTTACAGGGTACTGTAATTTCTTTTCATATTGCCACATCAGCTCTCACCTCTCTCCCAGGGGAAGGGGGTTGAGACCCAGTCCCACTTTTTCTCAGCCGATGACTGTACGGCTCTTACTGGACCGTATTTTTCCACATACTCAGCCTCCAGCTTTTCATACTCGTCTCTGTGCTTTCTGAAATATTCAAGCCCCATTTTGCAGGTGGGGTGGCTGTCGAGGTAAAGGTTAGCCTCCACCAGCGCAAAGCTGCAGCTCTGCAGCTTTCTCATAAGCTTCTGCTTGTCATTTAGTATAGGCACTGTTCACAGCCTCCTCTCCGATAAACGGCTTATCAAGACCGGGGAACACCGTGCCCCTGCTGAGCCCCACCTCAGCCTCATAGGGCGTCTCCCACTGCTGAAATGGTATATATGCCATAGCAAGTGGAGTTTTTTTCGGGAATACCGTATCAGGCATGAGGCAGCTGCCCACATCACAGCTCTCGTCCTTATCGGCAAAGAGCTTTGCAAGTATCATGTTTTCTGTGTTGTCCAACTTATTCACTCCTTATGTTTTTTTCGCTTACTGGTTTAGAGTATGCATATGGGAGCGAAATGGTGAGAGCAGCTATGCTCAGGCAGACAAAACCGCCCAAGTGGTGCTATACTGCGAAACCAAGGAAGCCAAGCCGAACGGCTGACGGTTTCCAGAACACACCGAAAGGGGGTGAATGCAATGGGCAAACAGAGAAAGCCCAAGACAAAAAGAAAGAGCGTTGCTACCAACAACACTCTTTCGACCGCTCAGCAGGTCGCCCATCTGCAACTAGCAGATACCCTGTTGAGATTAGCACTTGCATTAATCAACTTGCTTAGCAAGTTCTTGTAACCGGTGCAAGCCCATTAAGGCGAGGCGCAAAAGCCTCGCCCTCTATGGGTAATTATAACACATCTGGGGGTGAAAGTCAAGTGAAAAAGCTTAGTATTTTTCTTAACATCGCAGAAATAGCCGTGCTGCTCAGAACGCTTGTTATTATCTGCAAGAGTAAGTAAACCAACAAGACAAAAAAACAAGTAATATTAATTAACTTTCAGGAGGGTTTTGATTATGACAAACACAAACAACACAAACGACGTTTTACACGGTTTAGCACTAGCTGCGGATATTGTCGCAAGGATTTACTGTCTTTTCGATGATAGAACACACAGCTCCGAAGAATTTGCAATAGCACGTACATTTGGCGCTTTGTATGATGCTTTGAGAGAAGCTGCCGAGGATGACCTGCTGAACGAAAAAACCGAGGATATGAGCGATGATGAGCTGACAGAAGGTGTCTATGAAATATTACTGGACGAGATCTGCGGCGACTGTATGGCTGACATTTATGAGTTCCGCAAGAAGTATTATAAATAACAGCCCTGACGAGTCTTTGAAAATTAAGACGAAACGGCGGTAATATGACCGCCGTCGGCTGACAAAAAGTCTGCCAAAAATGGCGGAGGTAGTACGAAAGGGAGTGAGGTTATGAAGCACATGACTAACGAGCAGTCAAGGCGATTTGAAGAGCTTATACGTAAATGCGATAAGCTTAAACGCAAAAACAAGAAGCTCAAGAAAAAGCTCAAAAAAACAAAGAAGAGCTAGAGAGCTAAAATAAAAACCGTTTGCAGGAAGCGACCCCGCAAACGGCTAGATAAATATAATCCGCTGAACAAAAGAACAGACAACGCACCCAGGGGAACGCCTCCGCCTTGTTCCCCTAGATTATAACATAAACAGGCGGAAAAGTCAAGTATTTATTTATAATTTCAGGAGGACATCATCATGACAACAAGAAAAAATCAGCACCAAAAATTATCAACAATATTATTTTATTCTTTCAAATTCCATGCCAGATACTTGAAATGTACATAAAATTGTTGTATAATATGATATAACTATATTCATGTAAAGATGAAAATTTTGGTTAAAATATATTATTAAAGGAGCGTAAACCCGAAATGATAATATCAGAAGTTAGAAACGAGCTTGAAAACCACATCATACCTTTCTGGAATAACCTTAAAGACGAGGAGAACGGCGGCTTTTACGGCTACCTGAGCTTCGGGCTGGAGCTGGATAAAAAAGCCGATAAGGGCGTTATCCTCCATTCAAGGATACTCTGGTTCTACTCAAACGCATACCTCACCCTTAAAGACGAGAGCCTGCTTGACTATGCAAGGCACGCGTTTGAGTTTATCAAGGACCACTGTATCGACTATAAATACGGCGGAGTTTACTGGATGATGAACTATCAGGGCGAGGTCGCCGACGATATGAAGCATACATATAATATCGCCTTTGCTATCTATGCTTTGTCCTGCTATTACAGGGCAAGCGGTGATAAAAATGCCCTTAACCTTGCCTATAAGCTGTTTATTGATATCGAGGAGAATACCCTGGACGAGTACGGCTACGGCGAAGCCTTCGACAGAAAGTGGAATTTAGTGGATAACGACGCCCTCAGCGAGAACGGACTTAAAGCTGACAAGACCATGAATGCCATACTACACCTTATCGAAGCCTATACCGAGCTCTACCTTGCCGACCATAATGAAAAGGTGGGCGAAAGACTTAAATTCCAGCTCTCGCAGATGAGAGATATCGTATATACCCCCGAGACCAATGCTTTGAAGGTTTTCTTTGATACCAAATTCGACCTGGTGGGAGATATCCACTCCTACGGTCACGATATCGAGGCGACCTGGCTCATGGACAGAGCCTGCGATGTGCTGGGCGATGAAGAGCTTAAAAAGCAGTTCGCAGAAATGGACCTGAAAATATCCCGCAATATCCGGGATATAGCCCTTGAGGACGGCGCTCTCAACAACGAGCGTGAGAATGACAAGATAGACCGCAAGAGAGTTTGGTGGGTGCAGGCAGAAGCTATAGTGGGCTTTATAAATGCCTACCAGCACAGCGGAGAGGAACGCTTCCTTGAGTCTGCAAAAAGCGTGTGGGAGTATGTAAAGAGCGATATCATTGATAAAAGAGAGGGCTCCGAGTGGTATTCGGAGGTATCCTTTGAGCACGTTCCCCATGATTATAAGGAGATAGTGGGTCCCTGGAAGTGCCCCTATCATAACGGCAGAATGTGCATGGAGGTTATAAACAGGGGAGTAGATTTCTGATGTTCAAGTATGAAACTCATCTGCATACCTGTGAGGTATCAGCCTGCGCATCAGCAGGCGGCGCAGAGCAGGCAAGGCGATACAAGCAGGAGGGCTATGACGGCATATTCGTCACCGACCACTTTTTTAACGGCAACGCTAGGGTAGACCGCAGCGCACCGTGGAAAACTATGGTGGACCAGTATATGCTGGGCTATGACGCCGCAAAGGCTGAGGGTGAAAAAGCAGGCATAAAGGTATTTTTCGGTATTGAGTATTCATATAACGGTGCAGATATACTGGTGTACGGTCTCGGCAGACAGTGGCTTTACGATAACCCCGACTGCGTTTCGATAAGCTTTTATGAGTTTGCCCAAAGAGCCCATGACTCGGGTGCGGTGCTGATACACGCCCACCCTTTCAGAGAGGCAGGGTATATCAATGAGATAAAGCTGCTGGATAAATGGGTAGACGGCGTTGAGATTTATAACAGCGGCAACGGCAGAGAGATATGGAACGACAGAGCCCTGTGGTATGCAGACCAGTACGGCATAGCCGCCAGAACAGGCGGCACCGATAACCACCATTTGTCTGTAGACTCAGCCAGACTAAGCGGAGTTGTGAGCGAAAGCGAGATATGCACGGTGCAGGATTACATAAACGCCGTTAAAAACAACACCATCAGACCGATAATACCTGAGGTAAAGGCTGATTAGGCAAAAATGTCAGTGTGCTGTCAGCTGTGTTTTATCAGAGCAGCTTTATGCAGGGTAAAACACTACCGCAGGTCACACTAAAAAAGGAGGACACTTTTATGAAAATAAAGGTGCTGCTTACGGCAGCTCTCACAGCGGCAGCGGCGGCTGTCATGGGGCTTGGCATGATAAGTGCCTCAGCCTATGAGCTGGAATATCATACTCAGGCAGAGATAAAAGAGATGTATGAAGAGCTGCCCTTCAATATACATTCCCACACAGATTATGCCGAGGACTATTCATCGTCATCTCCCTATAAAATAGGCAAGCCGAGCAATGCTGCACTTACAGAGGCTATAAATTCGGTGAACTTTATAAGATATGTGGCAGGTCTGCCCTATGATGTCACCCTTGACAGCAGCCTGAATACCCAGACCCAGACGGGCAGTCTGGTGCTTTATATGAACCAGGTCATGTCCCACACGCCCCAAAAGCCCGCGGGACTCACCGACAGCCTTTATCAGGTGGGCTATAAAGCCTGCGGTGAGTCGAATATCGGACTTAACTATTATAATATAGCTAACGCCGTTATTTCGGGCTATGTCAACGATACCGACTTTTCAAATATCGAAAGGCTGGGTCACCGCCGCTGGGTGCTCAATCCCAGAATGAAGAAAACAGGTTTCGGCATAGTCGGCAACGCTACGGCTATGTATTCCATAGATAAGTCGAGAAAAGAGGACTTCACAGGCGATTACATCTGCTGGCCTGCATACAACACCCCCTATGAGCTGGTCACTGACGGCAGGCAGGGCTATGCCTACTCGGTATCGCTGGGCAGCTCCTACGATACCCCTGATATCTCAAAGGTAAAGGTGGAGGTAACATCAAAGCTGCTTAAAAAGACCTGGAAGCTGTCGCAGAAAAACAAGCTGACAGGGCTCACCAGGAGCAGTGATATTAGCACATATTTCAATGTTGAAACAGGCGCCTACGGCATAGGCAAGTGCATAATCTTCAATGTGGGAGTTCTGCCTGAGAACGATGAAGTCAGCGTAAAGGTGACGGGCATTTATAAAAACGGCATTGAAGAGCCTATAAGCTACAAGGTGCATTACTTCAACCTGCTGGACGAAAAGTATGATAGCTTTGATTTTGACAGTGATAAGTATGACCTGCTGCTGGGGGAAAAGCTGGAGATACACACCAACAAAAGCCCTCTGCAAAACGGCTATGTGACCTTTTATCTGGCAAGGGGCGGCGATGACCCCAAGGAAACAGCCAACGCCACATACATAGGCTCAACAGCCTATCTCACAGGTCTTAAAGAGGGCAGCTTCAAGCTGTTTATAGGTACTGAGACCGACTACGACCGAAACAAATTCGCCACCATAAACGTCACCCACCAGCATATCCCCTCTGACTGGATAATTTCGCAGGAACCCGACCTGCTGAGCACGGGGCTAAAATATAAGGAGTGTACCATATGCGGCGCTGAGCTTGAAACTGCGGTGATACCCCAGCGCATAATCGACACCGCAGAGGTGGTGTTTGCAAAAAATGCCTTTGCGTATAACGGCAAGGCGGTCATACCCGATTTCAAGGTGATGCTGGACGGTGTTGAGCTTGTTGAGGGAGTTGACTATCAGGTCAGCTACAGGGGCAATGACGGCGTAGGCAAGGGCTATATGTTTATTGAAGCCCTAGGAGATATGGACGGCTCGCTGTCAGCCGAGTTTGATATCGTGAGCGCCCTTTCTCTTGAAAACTGCGAGGTCACACTGGCACGCAGCAGCTATGTCTACACAGGCAGCCCCAAGACCCCCGGTTTTACTGTTAAGGACGGCAACACTGTGCTTAAGCCCGGCAGTGACTATCTGTTCAGCTACACATCTAACACCCAGAAGGGTACAGCCTATCTGGTGCTGACAGGCAGAAACAACTATGCAGGCTCCAAGGTTTCTATTCCCTTTGAGATAACCGACGGGCAGTCATCTAAAATAACTATCAGCACCACAAACGGTGTGAGCTTAAACGGTGCGGTCATCACCTTCACAGGTCAGACCTGCGGCAATGCAGCCACTGTTAACGGCAGCGGCACCAGCATTGTCACCACCCTCACCGAGGACTGGTATCTTATGAGGATAGATCTTGACAAATACCCCGTTATGGAAAAAATGATCTACGTAAGCCCCAATGCTGCCGAGAGCATTGACCTTTACAGGCTGGGCGACATAGATGCCGACGGCAGCATCAACACCAAGGACGCCATGCTATCTGTAGGCTTTGCCAAAAAATCGGTCACTCCAAGCTCGGCTCAGATACTCAGAGGTGACATAAATGCCGACGGCGTGATAAACACCAACGACAGCATGAGGATAATCGCTCATGCCAAGAAGATCAAGCTGATATAGATCATTACCGCAAATAAACATATTAGTTTTGAGCTTTTTTGAATATCTGCGCACTGCGTCTGCTTTATTGCGGGGCGCAGTGCTTTTTTGTACGATAAAAAACAGGTGCGGCTCTTAAAAATAATACCGCCGCTGCTGATATCAAAAATTGATTTGTGTGGATTTATTATCAATACCACTTGCTTTTTGGAGCTAAATGTGTTATCATATAATATGAGGGGGTATTTTGATGAAAAATATATTCTCTGTAATATTTATGAATGTTCTGGGCTATGACCTTATAATATTTCTGGCTGCGATCTTTACCGGCGTGGTGTATTATGCATTGAAGGAGTCTGCGGACAAGCTCTATAAAAAAATGCACCTTACAGTGTTCGTGCCCGACGGCGGCGCATCAAAGCGTGAGGCTGACAGCGATATGTCAGAGCTGCGCGAAACAGAGGTAGTATCTATGCGCAACCAGACGGGTAAGCTGTATTCGGTTTTTGTGAACCTTACGGGTATTTTCCCCTTGCTGGGTATACTGGGTACAGTCATATCACTGCTGGGCATGGTGTCTGATGCAGGCAATGCCACCGATAATTTCTACGGTGCGCTCACCTCTACCTTCTGGGGGCTGGTGTTTGCCATAATCTTTAAGTTTATGGACGGCATAATCTCAGCTAAAATAGAGGATAACGAAAAGACCGTTGAGCTATACCTAAGCAGAAATTCAAAAACTGCCGGGGATAAGTCAGGGAAGGAAAAGCCATGAGCGGTTTTCATAAAAGCAAGGGCATAGTTATCGAGCTCACAGCGCTGCTTGATGTTATTTTTATTATGCTTTTCTGGATGATAGTGAACGTTCAGGACAGCGGCGAGGCGGTGAAGGCTGACGCCGAAAGCAGGATAGAGGCTGCCGAGGCGCAGACCGCTAAGGAACAGCAGGCAAGGGAAGAGCTCGAAAGCCTTGTGGAGCAAAAGGATAAGGAGATAGCCGAAGCCTGGGCTTTTGCCGAAAGCATAGACAGCACCGCCGCTGCCGACCACCAGGCGCTGGAGGGGTATGAGCAGGGAATGCTGATGACCCTAAACCTTAAATATGAGGACTCGGGTGAGCTTTACATACTCAATAACGGCTCTGAGCTGGGGAGGTCGGGTATAGGCTCTCAGGAAGAGATATACAGCGGCATTATCAGCTCGCTCAACGCCGCAGGGCTTGATACCGAGGACGTGGTGCTTTGCGCAATGGTCTATGACGGCAGCAAGGCGCTGTATAAAGATGTTAAAACGGTGACCGCTGCAGTTGACGACGTCAGCGGCATCTATAAAAACTTTTACTGCACCTATATAAATACCGCAAGGTGAAAGGATCGATGAAAATGAGTATCGAAAAAGAGGTCGAAAGAATGTACAGGGAGGATCAGGAAATGCAGAAGAAAAATGAAAAGAAGAAAAAGAGCGGAAAGCTTATAACTATCATTATCATCATACTGATAATCGCAGCGGTGCTGTTCTTGCTCAACTATCTGGGTCTGGGTCTCGGCGGAGGCAAGGGCTCCGGCGGAGACAGCAAGGGCGAGGCTGATACCAAGGCTGCCAAAACAACAACGGTGACCACCACCGAGGTTGCCAAGGAGTATGAGAGCGTTAAGGTATCGGGCAGCACATATATCTATAACGGCAATGTGGTAGAGCTGGATACGTTCATTGATACAGTTTCAAAGATGAACGATAACGTGGTAGTTCTTATCGAGGACGATAACGCTACACAGAACGCTATGGAAGACCTTAAATCTGCCCTTGACAAGAGCGGCAGGGCTTATGCCGAGGAGACCGCCGATAACGCCGATACAGAAAACGCTTCTGAGGCAGAGTAATGCTGGGACTGACTCTTGAAGGGGGAGCGAGCAGGACCGTCTATTCCTGCGGCATATTAGACGCTCTGCTGGAGAATAATATTATTGCCGATAAGATATACGGCGTGTCGGCAGGCGCTGCCTTCGGCGTGTCTTATGCCTCAAAGCAGGTAGGCAGAAACTATCGTCTGGCTGCCGAGTTTATGGGCAGACCCGAGTATATGGGCACAAAGCATCTGCTTAACCCCAAAAACCGCAGCTATTATAACCTCAGCTATGCCTATGACGAGGTGCCCAACAAGCTGCTGCCCTTTGACTATGAAGCCTTCGGGCAGTTTGAGGGCGAGTTCTACGATGTGGTAACTAACGTTGAAACAGGCAGAGCCGAGTATCTGCCGGAAAAGGGAGATGACAGAACATGGAAGAAGCTGCAGGCAAGCTGCGCTCTTCCCCTGCTGTTCCCTGAGATAGAGATAGACGGCGAGAAGTATCTCGACGGCGGCATAGCCGACTCGATACCCTATAAGCAGGCTATGGCGTCGGGCTGTGATAAAAATATCGTTATACTTACCCGACCCAGAAGCTATCGCAAGCAGACGGATAAGATGACAAAGCTGTGTGCTAAAAAGTATGCGAAATACCCTGAGTTTTCAATGGCGCTGCTTACCAGGGCAGAGCGGTATAACAAGTGCGTTGAAGAGATACAGCAGCTGAGAAAGCAGGGCAGGCTGTTCGTGTTCACCCCGAAAACGACCTTTGGCGTGAACCGTATCGAGGGGGACGCTGTGAAGCTTAAAAAGCTGTACGACCACGGCTATAAGCATGCACAGTGGGCTATGGAGTCCCTGCTTGAATACCTTGAAAGATGATCCTGTCTGAACAGAGGTGCAGTTAAAATATGAAGTTCAACAAGTGGCTGATAAAGCTGTCGCTGCCGCTGCTGGGCGGCTATGTGCTTATTCAGAACCGAATGCTGAAAACTGAAAATTATAAAATAAAGTGCAGCCGTCTGCCCAAGGGATTTGAGGGCTGCCGCATCGTGCTGCTTGCAGACCTTCACAAAAAGACCTTCGGCTATGGCGACTGCAACCTGATAAACTCGGTGGCAGCAGCCCAGCCCGATCTTATCTTCTTTTCGGGCGACCTGTATTCACGCAGTGAGAAAAAGCTTATGCCAAAGCTGAAGCTCATGAAAAGGCTCTCAAAGCTGGCGCCTGTTTATTATGCGGCAGGCAACCACGAGCTGGGGGATATCAGGCGGTTTGACCTTTTCTGCAAAAGGCTGAAAGGGCTGGGGATACACGTTCTGAGAAACCGGAGCGAGAAAATTTATCGGGGCGGCGACAGCGCAGATGTTTACGGCGCCGAGCTGCCGTTAGAGTATTATGTTGACCCGAATGGCGGCTTTAAGCATATAAGCGAGCTTACCGGGGAAAAGCTGACCGAGCTTCTGGGCAGCCCAAAAAAGACCGCCTGCACTATGCTTATTGCTCACGACCCCTTGTTTTTAAAGGCATATTCCCGGTGGGGAGCTGACATTGTGTTCTCGGGACACGTTCACGGCGGCATGATAAGGCTGCCTGTGGTGGGCGGGCTTCTCTCGCCCGAAAGAAAGTTTTTCCCACGCTACACCAAGGGGCTGTATAAGCTTGGCAGGACCACAATGGCGCTCACCGCAGGTCTGGGCAGGTTCAGGCTCAACAACCCGTCGCAGATAATGCTTATCACCCTTACACGGGACGATATACCTGTTAAGAGACCTAAGGGCGAGAAATGGTTTCTTGACGTGAAAGAGTAAAAGATCGTGATATGATATAAAGCCGACACCACCCTGTGCCGGCTTTTTTATACTGGTAAAACATTGATTTTTATCAATAGTTATCAAAATTTAATTTTTTCTGAAAAAAACTCTTTACAAATTGTATAAAATATGGTATAATAACATTATTATATTTATCATTCTGACAAAAACGACTTTAGAGCTTTGTCATTCAGTAATAAAGGAGCTGTGTGCTTTGGATTGGGTCGAAATGGATATCTTCACCACCAGCGAGGGAGTCGAGCCTGTTACGGGATGCCTGCTGGGACTGGGCATAAACGGATTTGTTATAAAGGACTCCAAGGATTTCGAGGAATTTCTCAGCGATAAAAGTGTAAACTGGGATTATATAGATGATGACCTTATGGGACTCAAAAACTGTGAGACTACAGTCACTGCCTACCTGCCCGAAAACGCACAGGGGCTTGAAAACCTTGAAGGAGTGAAAAGCGAGCTGAAGGCTCTTAAAGCAAGAGATGCTGACAAGCTTTTCGGCAGGCTTGAGTATGAGCTCAAAAATGTCAAGGAGGAGGACTGGGCGAATAACTGGAAGCAGTACTTTAAGCCCATTGAGATCGGCGAAAAGCTGCTGATAAAGCCCAGCTGGGAGAAGGCTGAGGATAACGAGACAAGAAAGATACTGGAGATAGACCCTGCTTCAAGCTTCGGCACGGGTCAGCATAATACCACAAGGCTCTGTCTGGAGCTGGTGGAGAAAGATCTTACCGAGGGCGACAGGGTGCTTGACCTGGGCTGCGGCAGCGGTATACTCTCGATAGGTGCGGCTCTGCTGGGCGCCAAAGAATGCACGGCGGTGGATATCGACGAAAACTCGGTCAGGATAGCCGCCGAGAATGCAGCTAAGAACAATATAGGCGAGGATAAGTATACAGTGTTCTGCGGCGATATAACCGCCGATGCTGAGCTCAGAGAAAAGATCGGCAGCGGCTTTGACCTTGTTTGCGCAAATATTGTAGCCGATGTGCTCATAGCTATGAGCGGGAGCTTCTCTTACTTTTTAAAAGAGGGCGGCAGGCTGATAGTTTCGGGCATTATAGATATGCGCAAGGACGAGGTGCTCGACGTGATAAAGTCACAGGGCTTTGTGCTTGAAGAGGTGCGTGAGCTGGAGGACTGGGTGGCAGCATCATTTACTAAGTGATGATATTGGAAAACAGAAAAATATATGAGAAGCAATGATCTGAACAGGAAAGGAAGGAGTTAACTATGCAGCTTTTATTTTTAGTTATCAAGAGAGTTGAGCTTGTTGACGAGATAATGAGATCTCTGGCACAGGCAGGAATAAGAGGAGGTACCTGTATTGACAGCGTCGGCATGGCAAAGTCAATATCGCAGATGGACAACCTGCCTATGATAGGTGTACTCAGAAGCATACTTAACGGCGGCGAGGACGTGACCCAGAAGGGTAAGACCATATTTGTGGCTGTAAATGACGACCAGGTGGAGACAGCAAAAAATGCCATAATCGGCATAACGGGCGATCTTTCAGAGCCAAACGCAGGCGTGCTTTTCGGCGTGCCCATAACCTTTGCCGAGGGCATAAACTGATAAGATGAAAATGACTGACCATGAGCTGATAAAGCTTGCCGAAAAGGCGGCAGAAAAGGCATATTGCAGGTACTCAAAATTCAGCGTGGGAGCAGCGCTGCTTTGCAGTGACGGCACTGTGTTCACAGGCTGCAATATCGAAAACAGCTCCTATTCGCTGACCAACTGTGCCGAGCGCACAGCCATATTCAAGGCGGTCTCCGAGGGCTTCACTGAATTTAGCGCCATTGCCATAGTGGGCGGCGCTGATGGGGACCTTGCCCGACCATGCTGCCCCTGCGGCGCCTGCCTGCAGGTCATGAGCGAATTCTGCAGCGGCGAGTTCAGAATAATACTCACAGACGGCGAGCATAAGCTGGATGACTTTTTGCCTAAACGATTTGAGCTGTAGTAAGGCGATCTGAGTTTGATTATTGATAAATAATTTACCGTATATTTCAAAAATTAATTTTTATATTTGCTGAAATACTTGTATTTTATTTTTTGATATGTTATAATTATAAAAATCTTTTACAGGAGGTAGACCACCATGAAATATGTATGCGATATATGCGGATATATCTACGACCCCGAGGAGGGCGCACCTGATGCAGGAGTAGCTGCAGGCACAGCCTGGGAGGACGTAGCTGATGATTTTGTCTGTCCCGTATGCGGCGTTGGCAAGGACCAGTTCTCACCTGCTGAGTAAGGGTCGGTGCTTTTTACTAACAGACACAACAAAAGCCTGGGAGCTAAAGCTTAGCTCTCAGGCTGAATTTTTTTATCTTGCCGGCTTACACGCTCAGCTTGATATCAGTGTTATCGGGCTTAACTACCCTGGTTATGTCAGCGCCCAGACCTTTCAGCTTGGTGTCGATGCTCTCATAACCTCTTTCGATGTAGTGGATATTGTCGATCTCAGTGATGCCGTCAGCGGCAAGACCTGCGATTATCATAGCAGCGCCTGCCCTCAGGTCGGTGGCTGAAACAGGTGCGCCCTTGAGCTGACCCACGCCCTGAATAACTGCTACCTTACCGTCAACAGAAATATCAGCGCCCATTTTTCTAAGCTCGGCAACATATCTGAAACGGTTGTCGAAAATATCATCAGTAACTATGCTGGTGCCGTCAGCCATGGTCAGCAGAGTAGAGAACTGCGGCTGCATATCTGTGGGGAAGCCCGGGTGCGGCATGGTCTTGAGCGAGGTCTTTTGCAGGGGAGCGTCTACCCATACGTGTACGCTCTCATCATTCTCCTCAACGTGAACGCCGCATTTGCGCAGCTTTGCAGAGATAGACTCAAGATGCTTTGGTATAACGTTGTTTATGACCACATCGCCTTTTGTTGCCGCAGCAGCTACCATGTAGGTGCCTGCCTCGATCTGATCGGGTATAGTGGCATAGGTAACGCCTTTGAGGTAATCAACGCCCCTGATCTTGATGACATCAGTGCCTGCGCCCCTGATATCAGCGCCCATTGAGTTTAAAAAGTTTGCAAGGTCAACGATGTGGGGCTCCTTAGCTGCGTTTTCGATGACAGTCATGCCCTTAGCCTTTACTGCCGCAAAAATGGCGTTCATAGTAGCGCCCACAGTTACAAAGTCAAAATAGATCTGGTTGCCTATCAGCGAGTCAGCCTTGACGTAGTTAGCGCCGTTTATTATATCATCGCTCGCGCCCAGCGCCTTGAAAGCCTTTAAATGCTGGTCGATAGGTCTGTCGCCTAAGTTGCAGCCGCCGGGCATGGGCACATATGCCTCGTGAAATCTTCCCAGCAGTGTTCCCAGAAAATAGCAGCTGGCTCTCATAGTCTCAGCAAGCTCACGGGGCACTACGGGCTTTTCAATATTCTTTGTATCAAAATAAATGGTATTTTTATCTGTAAGTCTGACGTCAGCGCCCATCTGACGCAGTATCTTCATGCACTTTGTTATATCGCTTATCTCGGGAACGTTTTCAAGCACGCATGGCTCATCACAGAGAATAGTAGCAGCTACCAGCGCTACCGCAGCATTTTTAGCACCGCTGATGTTTACCGTTCCCTTAAGAGGCTTGCCGCCCCTGATAATAAATTTCTCCAAAATTATACAACTCCTTGAAAGCCTGCCCGTTATATCTGTCAGTGGGGCAAGACCTGTTAGCATAATATATAGTGCCTTACGGCAAAAAAGGCAGCTGTTACTGCCAATGTAAAATTCATGACTATAAGCTTAAAAAATAGCTTAAGCTTAATACTCATTTATTGTACCATACTCTCTCAAAAAAATCAATAGCAATAGGTACGATTTTTTAAAAAAAGACAAAATTTTTTGAAAATCGCAAGGGATTTATTACAATTCGATGACAGTTAGCGGCGTCTAAAGCCCAATTGTAAACGGTTTGTAATATTTGCTGTCCAACTAATTACTCACTTGACGAAATTTTCGGTATGTGCTATAATCTAACTGTACAAAATATTTCGTCTAAAAGAAAACTATGTTTATATTTCTTCGCAGATAGGGGGAGAAAAATTTGAAAAAGATAAAAATTACAAATTTTGCTCTCGCAATCGTTTTTGTTGTAATAACAGTTATTTGCATTTTATGGATAATATTTACAAACAATCAGCCCTCAACAGGTGCTGAGATACTGGTGAACGGCAAGGTGGTAAGAAGGATAAACGATATCGGCTCAGACGAAGAGAAGGAGATAGTTATAGAAAACGAGTACGGCAAAAACGTCATCGTTTACGGCAGGGGAGAGATATATGTAAAGGAAGCCGACTGCAAAAACCGGACCTGCGTGCATTTCGGCAGCATTTCAAAAGCGGGTCAGAGCATTATCTGCGCCCCCCATAAGCTGGTAATAAAAATAACCGGCTCGGATAACGAAGCCGATGCCGTTGTGTGAGGTGGACAATGAAGCTAAGCGCTAAAAAAATAACGCTGGTGGGAGTGCTGACGGCGGTGTCTCTCACCATTTATATGGTAGAGGCACAGTTCCCCACAGCCCCCATAGGCGGCATAAAGCTGGGGCTTGCTAATGTGGTGACGCTGGCAGCCATGCTGTTTGCCGACAGGCTCTGCGCAGGTATAATGCTGCTTTTGAGGATAATACTTGCATCTGCATTTTACGGCACGCTGGTGAGCTTTGCATTCTCGGTAACAGGGGGCTTGTTTGCCTACCTTGCCATGTGCCTGCTGATAAACAGGCTGGATAAAAAGCAGATATGGGCGGTGTCGGTCACGGGCGGCATATTCCATAACATAGGTCAGATATCAGTCGCCTGTTTTATAACGGGTCAGGGCGTAGCGGCGGCTTTGCTGCCCTACCTTATAATAAGCGGCATTGCCACAGGGCTTTTCACAGGGCTGCTGGCGCAGCGGCTGTGGTTCTCACCGCTGCAGAAGTTTAAGATAAATTGAAAGAAGGAGCTTTTATATGTCAAGAATATATCCGCTGTTTTCTTCCAGCAGCGGCAACAGTACATACATAGGCGATGAAAATGGCGGCATACTTATTGACGCAGGGGTGAGCTGCAAGCGTATCTGTGATGCCCTCTCGGGGGCAGGTATCTCACCCGAGGTCATAAGAGCGGTGGTTGTTACCCATACCCATTCAGACCACATATCGGGGCTGAGGGTGCTTACCAAAAAGTACGGTATGCCCGTCTATGCCCTTTATACAAACTTGGAGATACTCAGAAAAAGCGGCAAGGTGCATGATACCTGTGAGCTTATCCCCGTGGACGGCACTCCCGATGAAGTGGCAGGCTTTGAGGTCATCGCCTTTGAAACTCCCCACGATACCCCTGCCAGCTGCGGCTTTCGGGTAACAACGCCCTCGGGGAGAGTATGCGCCGTTTGTACCGACCTTGGCAAGGTAACTCCCGAGATCGACAGAGAGCTGCGCCTGTGCGATTTAGTTTTGCTGGAGTCTAACTACGATGAAAAAATGCTGAGGTACGGTCCCTACCCCGAGGACCTGAAAAAGCGCATAGCCTCAGACCACGGACACCTATCAAACCCAGACTGCGGCAGGCAGCTTGTCAGGCTTATGGAGGCAGGGGTGTGCAGGTTCATACTGGGGCACATAAGCCAGCATAACAATACCCCCGAAACTGTGGAGAGCTCAGCCGTTGAAGCGCTGAGAGATTACAAAAGGGGAGAGGACTATCTTCTGCACATAGCCCAGCCTGACGGCAGGGGAAAGGCGGTGGTTTTTTGATAAGGATAAATCTTATAACGGTGGGCAAACTCAAAGAGAAATACTGGCGTGACGCCGCAGCCGAATACAGCAAAAGACTTTCGGCACACTGCAAGCTTGAAATAATAGAGCTGCCCGAGAGCCGCCTGCCCGACAGCCCCTCGGAAAAGGAAAAGCTTTCAGCCCTTGATAACGAAGCCGCGGCCATGAAAAAATATCTTGAAGGCAGCAGCACATACAACATAGCCATGTGCATTGAGGGCGCCCAGACCGACAGCGAGGGCTTGTCAAAAAAGCTGGCAGAATGCGGAATAAAGGGTTACTCCACAGTCAATTTCATCATCGGCTCCTCCTTCGGCATTGCCGACAGCGTCAAGCGCCAAAGCGACATGAAGCTTTCAATGTCAAAGCTCACCTTCCCGCACCAGCTTGCAAGGATAATGCTGCTGGAGCAGATCTACAGGGGGTTTCAGATCGCTAATAATACTAAATACCATAAGTAAAGTGATAATTTGCTGTTGATTTTTTATCTACAATGTGCTATAATCATAATTGTTGTGAATGAACAAAGCAAAAGGCGGTGATACCGTGAAGCTCCATGTTATATCAAAATATAATTCTCTGGCAAAAAATCTGCTTTTAAGCCTGGCGTCCTCGGTGGTGGGGGCTTACGGGCTCATGTGCCTTGTGTGGGTGGTCACGGGGCTTAAATATAATGCCCTCACCTGCGTTAAGATCTATCTGGTATGCGACCTTCTGCTGCTTGCGGGGCTGTTCGCTGTTTCCTGCGCCTTTTCATATCAGCGCAAAAAAGAGCTGGACCGCATAACCGACCGCTATGCCCAGTTCGGCAGCGATGATGAGTATTTCAGAATGCTCAAAGCCTACATGGGTGAGCCGCTGAGCGACTCAAAGCTGCTTCTGTACGCTTCCTGTCATCTTGAGGGCGGCAGATATGCCGACAGCAGAAAGGTGCTTGAAAATATAGATTTTTCAAAGCTGGACGCCGACGAGCAGGAGGAGTATTTCAACATCTGCCTTTACTCGGCGATACTTGAAAATAATAAGGAGCTTGCCAACGACATATACTTTAAAGCAAGGCACTACTTCGACCGTGCGGTGATGGCAGGCAAAAACAGATACATACTGCATACTCTGGGTATGTTCTGCCTTATGAACGGCAAGCTGGAAAATGCCTACACGCTTTTCATGTCAGCCATGCGTGAAAGGAATGTGAGCCTTAAATGCGAGTGCGATATCGGGCTGGGTCACTGCTATTTAGCCAGCGGCGATAAGGAGAGCGCCAAGGAGATGTGCTACACCGCTGCCGAGCAGGCTGTAACACGCTCGCAGGCAATGCGTATCCGTGAGCTTATGATACTGGTGGAAGAGGAGTACAGGAAGAGCTCCTGAAAATAATAAAAGGGTGTTTTTATGCTTAAAACTTATATTATGACATTTTTTATATCAATGGTGCCTATAGTGGAGCTGAGGGGCGGTGTGCCCTTTGGCACGTTAAGGGGGCTGCCCTGGCACTGGTGCCTTATCGTTTGCATGATAGGCAATATGCTGCCCGTACCGCTGATCTTCTTTTTTGCAAGAAAGGTGCTTGAATGGGGCGCTGATAAGCCCGTTATCGGCGGATTTTTCTCCTGGTGTCTCAAAAAGGGGGAGCACGGGGGCGAGAAGCTGAAAGCAAAGGCTGATAAGGGGCTGTACCTTGCGCTTATGCTTTTTGTGGGAATACCCCTGCCCGGCACGGGCGCCTGGACGGGCACGCTGGCAGCCAGCTTTCTCGACCTGGATTTTAAAAAGAGCGTAAAAGCTGTGATGCTGGGCGTTTTGCTGGCAGGCTTGATAATGACGGTAGTGAGCCTTCTAGCCAAGGCAGGCATCACATCGGTGCTGTGAAAACTTTAAGGGGCGTATTTGCGTCCTTTCTTTGTTATGTGCTTAAATTTTCCATGAAAACGATATCTGTAGCTGTTGCACAAAAATAATGTGAAAAATTTGTGATAAATTTGAGCGAAATGGAAAAAAATATTTTACAAAAACACTTGACTTTTTTTGAGAATGCTGGTATACTTAAAACTAAGAATTAATGCAGTTTTATGCAATTCTGATAAAATTTTTAGAAATTTGGAGGAGATCTAAAATGAAAATTTCCAGAATTTTCGCAGGTATGTCTGCTCTGGCTCTTGCAGCTTCAATGACAGCTGTTACAGCATTTGCAGATTCTGAGGCTGCACAGCCTATCGATATCAGTGAGATGCCTGCAACACTGAAGAACTATAATGATACTTCCATCAAGTTCTCCACAGATATGGATCTTGACGCATTTGTACAGCCTTTCGCAGAGGTCAAGGATGACGGCACAGGTCCTTACATCGAGAACGGCACTGACGAGTCTAAGGTAACTCTTTCTGTTGAAGAGCTTGCCGGCGTTCCTATGCTGAGAGTTCAGACTCTTGACTGGAACGAGAATTCAGATCCTGCCGGATGGGGTATCCCTAAGATCCACTTTGATATGTCCAAGATCTTTGCAGATCAGCTGGATAAGCTGCCTGAGATCTTCACTATCAAGATCGATTTCGTAACCAAGGCAGTTGGTCCTTTCACAAATGATGAGGGCGAAGAGGCTATGGTTCCCGGTAACTTCATGGGTGCTATCAACGTTCAGAAGTATGATGAAGAGAAGGGCGCTCCCGGCTGGGACGAGACAGGTTCATTCGGTGAGGCTGAGTGGACCAGTGAGTGGGGTTCCTACGAGGTTATGGTAAGAAACGGACTCAGAGACGGTTCTACATATCTTAACACTTCCGAGACACAGTATCTCTCCATCATGAAGTGGAGTATGCCTAACCAGGCTGATTACTATATTGCCGACATCAAGTTCGAGGACGAGTACGGCGATACTATCCCTGTAAACCTTGACCTTCTCAAGAAGGGTGCAGATCCTGTAGTTGAAGATCCTACCGGCGGCGATGACAGCCAGGGCGGCGACAACCAGGGCGGTAACGACAGCCAGGGCGGCAGCAGCGAAGGCGGCGCAGACGCTCAGGGAGGCGACAACGCTTCTGCAGGCGGCTCTGAGGGCGGTTCTGCTGACGGCGCAGCTTCAGGCGACGGCAGTGCAGCAGGTTCTACCGATGGTTCAACTGACGGCACAGGCTCAGCTGACGGCACAGGTTCTTCTGACGGTTCAGCAAGCGGCTCATCTGACGGCAAGAGCGATTCCACTAAGGATTCAAGCGGTTCAGGCAGCAGCTCTTCAGGTTCAGGCAGCAGCTCTTCAGGCTCAAGCAGCGGTTCCTCAAGCTCAGGCAGCTCTTCAGGTTCAGCTTCAAGCGGCACAGGTTCATCTGCAAGCGGCACAGGCGCAGCTTCTGACGCTACAGATACAGACGCTGACAACTCCAACACAGCAACAGGCGCTACAGCAGGTCTTGCACTTGCAGGTATCGCAATAGCTGGTTCTATCGCAATTGCTTCCAAGAGAAAGTAATCGCATATTCTAAAAAAATTAAAGACTCTTCCTTCGGGGAGAGTCTTTTTTTGCTTATGAGAATTTGGCTTTTAAGCAGTCGGATATCTCCAGGGAGCGTATCTCCCCTTTGCTCACCCTTGCAGTGAAATCCTGCCCCGAGATGATACCCGTTTCGGTGAGCTTGCCGTCCTTTTCGGTGCAGGAGATATCTCTGCCTGCTATCATGGCGTCGAGCGCCCCCGTTATCAGCGGCATAGCGCCGTATTCGGGCAGCACGCTGCGGTCGGCGGTGTATTCAAGCCCTTGAAATTCCAGTCGGCAGTTATCACCCGATGCGGTCATTTTCAGCCCTGCGACAGTCTCGGGCTGGGTGAACTCGCACTCCCAGATATCAGCGCCGCCCCTGCGCAGCTTGGCGGTGTACTCCCTGTCGTACATGGTTATCACAGCCGTCTTTTCAAACTTCTCCCCGAGCTTTTCGGGCTCAGCTGCCTTGCGGCTCTCTCCGCAGGCGGTCATCATCAGGCTCAGCACCGCCGCAAGAACTAAGGTCTTTAGCTTTTTCACTATGTATTACCTCCCCAAAAAAAGGGCTTCCTCACATTGAAGAAGCCCTTTGATGTTTTAGGCAGGCAGTCGTCTTAGCTGCTCTCCAGCTTGCCGAGAAAAAACGGTAAAGCTCTGATGATATCCTGCGCCAGAATGCCCCTCTGTGAGCGGTCAGCACTTAGCATCTCAGCCGTACCGCCCATGATGTAACAGCCCAGCTGTGCCGCATTTTCGGGCTTTTCGGGCTGCTGCGCCATAAGCGAAGCCGTTATCCCTGCCAGCATATCACCCGAGCCGCCCTTTGACAGCGCTGTGTTGCCAAAGCTCATAACAAAGCACTCGTCACCGCTGCAAACCAGCGTCTCAGCCGATTTTGATACTACCGTAACACCGTATTTTTTCGCCAGCCCGTAAGCATGAGCCTGCCTGTCTGCCAGTATCTCCCCCACAGTCACGCCGCAAAGCCTTGCCAGCTCCCCGGGGTGAGGGGTAAGTATAACTGCCGATCTCTTCTTCAACAGTACATCTATATTCGCCGCCAGCGAATTTATTCCATCTGCGTCCAATATCACAGGCACGGGGGAGCTTTCGACCAGCTGAGCCACCAGCTTTTCTGTCCCGTCGGTGTGCCCCAGACCGCAGCCCAGAAGCAGCGCATCTGCACCCTCCAGCCGTGACAGTATCTTATCAGCATTGTCGGCGGTCATAAAGCCCTCATTGTCGGCTGCCATTTTCTGATAGGTGCATTCAGGCATACGTGACGAAAGCGCCTGTATCACCTTTTCGGGAGTGCACAGCTCCACCAGTCCCACGCCTGTCCTCAATGCAGCCATTGCCGATATCCCTGCTGCCCGGATGTAGCTCTCGCTGCCGCAGACGCAGACAAGCTTGCCAAAGCTGCCCTTGTGCCCCCAGGGCAAGCGCCTTGGCAAAAGCGCCTTGAAATACTCCCTGTCATCAGGTTTGTTGATCACCTGAGCAAGCTCTCCGCCGTCTGCCATATCGCTGAAGTCAGGTATGCCGATGTCGCAAACACGCACCTCGCCGCAGTAGTACCTTGCAGGCGAAAGCACCATGCCCAGCTTTTTGGCGTGCATCGTCACCGTCATATCAGCCCTGACGGTGTGCCCGCTCACCTGTCCGCTGTTGGCGTCAGCGCCCGAGGGTATATCGCAGGCAAGCTTAAAGGCAGAGCTTTCATTCACTGCGTCAAACAAGCTGTGCATATTCTCACGTACCTCGCCCTTGAAGCCTGTGCCGAAAATGCAGTCAACAATGATATCTGCCCCTGCGATCAGACGGGTGTCGCAGCCTGTTACCTCAATGCCCCTGTGGAGCTTTTCAAAAGCAGCTTTTGAAAGCTCGGTGGCAGGCTCGCCGCAGCAGAGCATTACCGTGGGTATCACGCCGCTGTCAAACAGAAAGTTTGCAGCCACCAGACCGTCGCCGCCGTTGTTGCCCTTGCCCACCAGTATCAGCACATTCTTTTTGCCAGTTCTTACGCATTCGCCCAGTATCTGCCGCCCCAGCTCCTCACCTGCGTTATCCATAAGCTGCCTAAGCGTAACCCCCAGCCTGTCAGACTGCTGCTCGCAGAATATCATCTGGGGCACTGTCAGTATTCTTTCAAACTTGCTCAAAATCATCGCTCCTCACCCTAAAAGCCGTCCTTCCAGCGGCGCATATCTTCTTTTTTGAACTTGAAGCCGCCGATGACAAAGTTATCCTGTTCAAGCTGCTGCCCGGTAAACCAGGGCGTCACCTCGCTGCCGTTTACATTGGCGATCACATGGAAGCATACCGCAGGAATAAAGCTCTGCCCCAGAAGATAGCATTTTTCGCCATTTTCGTTAGCCGCAATATCGACCACCATAACAACATGGTCATCGCTGCAGATGATATCGCCTATGCTCAGCTGATCGGGGGTTATCTGTTCTGACTCGTTTTGCAGCGATATGGTTCCAGCGTAGTTCATTACCTCTTTTAGATAGTTTCTGTACTGCTGCTCGCTGTCATCGGGCAGCGCCCCGGGGATCTCAATAGAAAGATCTCCCAACACCAGCATTCTTTTGCCCTTGCGCCAGCGCTGATAATCACAGACATCGCCGTTTGAGAACTGGAAGGATATTTTATCAAACTGTCCGTTCTCATAAAAATAATCGCTGTAAAGCCTGATTATGCTGTCTGCGCACTGCTGATAGCCCTCGTCGCCCAGACTTATATCAAATACAGCGGCGGTGTATGCCGAGCTCATTGCCGTGCCGTCATACACAGGCAGCTTTGTATCATCAGGCAGCAGGGGATAGTCCCTCAGATACTTCCCGAAGCTGCCCTCGCTTACGCTGACACGCTCATACCCGGTGGGAGGGGTGATACGTGCTTCAAGGGTCGTGCCGTCAGGGTCGATCGACTGTATCTCAAAAGTTCTGTCGGCAGGCTCTATTTTTAGCTCGGCAGCCTTCCATTTTGGGTTTACTCTGATATAAACGGCAGCAAGCACCGCCGCTGTAAATATCACAAATAATGTGATAATAAGCCATTTTCTGCTCAGTCTTTTCGCTGCTTTTTCAGTTCTTTTCATAGTCACCTCTGAATGCTATCACAACAGCCGTTGCATACTCTTTTGTATGAGATATGGAAACTGAAAATCCCAGCTGTTTTTCCCTTGCTATCTCAAGCGCCTTGCCTGTGAGTTTAAGATACGGGCAGCCCAGCTCGTCACGCAGCACGCTCACCTCATAGAGCTCAAACCCCCTTACCCCCGTGCCAAGGCTCTTGCCAAAGGCTTCCTTGGCAGCCCAGTTGCCAGCCATGCTCTCATAGGGGTTTTTCTTAACTGAAAAAAGGGCGCACTCCTCCTCGGAGTAGACCCTTTTTACAAAACGTTCTTTCTGGCAGCTGTTTTTTATACGTTCCACCTCAACGATATCCGTGCCTACCATTAAGCGCTCCATGCTATTCTTCCTCGCTTGCGGGCTTATCGCTCACGGTGATGTTGCCCCTGAGATTTCTCGGCAGCCCTGTCTTGATAACTCTCAGCATATCCTCGTCGGGGGTGAATATTATCCTGACGTCGCCGTAGCTTTTGTGCTTTGCGTCGATATAGTAGTCCTCAGCCTCGGGGTCCCTTGCAGAAGCCAGCACCACTGTCCTCTCGCTGTCGGGTGCATTATCCGCAAGCCCGATATCCGAGGTATCCTTGATGTTTATCGTTATGAGCCTTTTGCGTGAGCGCTGGGCGATTATCTTATCTATATCGAGGTCGCCGTTGGTGTAAATATACTCATATTCAAGGTTGAGGTTCTGGGTGAGGTAAAAGCCGCCGTACACGCTGAGACAGGCAAGAAAAATGCCTATCACTGCCAGCCTTGGCACTGCCAGCGCCATAAATACTATGCCGAATGCCAGCGCAACGCTCGCCAGCATTATCACCACCTTGGTGTAAAGATCCTTGGGGGTCGTCTGCTTTCTGATTATCTGTTCTTTAAAACTGTCCATTGTTTTATTCTCCTTTAGGGGTCAGCGCAAGGGGCAAGCCCTTGTTTTTTGTAATGAAAAAACGCAGCAGCTGCTTCCTGCACCTGTTATCTTGCTTATATTATAGCATAACTTCCCCCTTTTTTCAAGGAAAATATGTGACAACTGTATGAAAATAAAGGAATTTCGGCACGCAAATCAATTTTCAAAATAACGAGCAATAAAAATCACAATTCTATTACAAAGTGTACAAATAACTGGACATAGCGGCTGCCAAATGCTATAATGTAAGCATGAATAATGGAATAACCGAGTATTTTGAAGATGTAGAACTTTACGAGGAATACGACGGATATTTTTGCAGCGTGCCTGATGTTATCACAATAGCGATCCTTGGCAGTATTTGCGGACTTAGGAACGTTCATCAAATACACCAGTGGGCGGCAAATGACAGAGTAAGCGAATTTTTGAAGGAGAAATTCGGAATCGGTCATGTCCCCTGCTATTATTGGATATTGAGCCTGCTAAAATACGTCAAACCGGAATCGCTCAACCGCTGTTTTGCGGATTGGGTATATTCGTTTATGCCCGAAAAAACTAGGGATATGACTATCTCTCTTGACGGGAAAACTGTTTGCTCAACGCTGAAAATGGATAAGATAAAAAGTCCTTTGCACATAA
>ERZ842401.1878-NODE-1878-length-28914-cov-43.361551_pt1 | contig 28914 bp, 17 predicted proteins | sample MGYA00521270_ERZ842401 | MGnify/ENA primary metagenome ERZ842401 (study PRJEB31892, sample SAMEA3878208) | bioreactor metagenome | biome: Moose rumen | place: Sweden | collected 2011-10 | study: EMG produced TPA metagenomics assembly of the PRJEB12797 data set... | reverse complement strand
TCAATCGTAAATAGTACATAGTAAAATAGTAAATAAACATGCGAAACTTGAATAAGAAATGAAGAAGAACAATATCAGAGACCATGTATAAGTACTTCCCCCACACGCAGACCGACCTCCAGGCCATGCTCGACAAGGTGGGTGCAGCCTCGCTGGACGATCTCTATGCCGACGTGCCCGAAGCCATACGCTTCAGAGGCGATTACCAGCTGCCCGAGGCCATGAGCGAGCAGGAGGTACGACAGCTGTTCGAACAGCTGGGCGCCCAGAACCGCCAACTCACGTGCTTCGCCGGAGCAGGCGTCTACGACCACTACACGCCAGCCGTAGTCCCCTACCTGCTACAGCGCTCCGAGCTGCTCACCTGCTATACACCCTATCAGGCCGAGATCTCGCAGGGCACGCTCCACTACATCTTTGAGTACCAGTCGATGATGGCCGAGCTGACGGGCATGGACATCTCGAACGCCTCGATGTACGACGGCACTACGGCCACCGCCGAGGCCATGATGATGGCCGTGGCTGCCGGCAAGAAGCAACGCACGGTGCTCGTCAGCGAGACCATGGACCCCAAGACTCTCGCCGTCGTAAGGACTTACGCCCACTTTCAGGGTATTGAGATAGTGATGGTTCCGCAGGAGAACGGCGTCACCAGTCTCTCAACGCTCAACGCTCAACTCTCAACCCTTGATGGCGTGGCTGCCGTCATGGTGCAGCAGCCCAACTACTACGGCATCGTAGAGGACTATACCGGCTTTGCCGATGCCATACACAACAAGAAGGGCCTGCTCATCATGAACGCCGTAGCTGCCGACCTGGCCGTACTGAAGACGCCGGGCGAATGGGGAGCCGACATCGCCGTGGGCGACGCTCAGTCGCTGGGCATACCCATGCAGTTTGGCGGCCCGTACGTGGGCTATATGTGCTGCACGGAGATGCTCATACGCAAGATGCCGGGACGCATCGTGGGCAAGACGATAGACAATCGCGGCCAGCGCGCCTTCGTGCTAACGCTACAGGCTCGCGAACAGCATATCAGGCGGCAGAAAGCTACGTCGAACATCTGCTCTAACCAGTCGCTCATGGCACTCTTCGTCACCGTCTATATGGCACTCATGGGCAGCAAAGGCCTGAAGGAGGCCGCCCGCCTGGGCTATGCCGGTGCCCACTACCTGTGCGACAAGCTCGTGGCCTCGGGCCGTTTCGCGTTGGTCTACGACCAGCCATTCTTCAACGAGTTTGTCGTGCGCTACGACGGCAACGTCGACGAGCTGCAACGCCGCCTCATCGACAACGGCATCTTCGGCGGCATCAAGGTGGCCGACGACCAGCTGATGTTCGCCGTCACTGAGAAGCGTACCAAGGAAGACATCGACCGACTCATCGCCCTATTAGTCCTATAAGACAAATAAGTCCTATAAGACTTATAAGGCCCATAAGACCCATAACCCCATGAACAATCACTTATACGGAAACCTGATATTTGAACTCTCGCAAGAGGGACGCAGCGGCTACTCGCTGCCCAAGAACCGCTACGGCCAGCAATACGACGTGCCGCCCCAGATGCAAAGGGCCGCCGACCCACTGTTGCCCGAGTGCGACGAGATGACCGTGGTGCGCCACTACACCAACCTGTCGGCCAACAACTTCGGCGTCGACAACGGGTTCTACCCGCTCGGCTCATGCACCATGAAGTACAATCCAAAAATCAACGAGGAGGTAGCCGCCATGGCACAGTTCCAGAACCTGCACCCCATGCAGCCAGCCGACACCGTACGAGGCGCCGAGGCCGTATGCACGCTGCTCTGCCGCGCACTTTGCGAGCTGACTGGCATGCACGCCTTCACGCTGAAGCCATTCGCCGGTGCTCATGGAGAGCTGACCGGACTGATGGTCATCAAGCGCTACCACGAGAGCCGCGGCGAAACACAGCGCCGACTGGTCATTGTGCCCGACTCGGCCCATGGCACCAATCCCGCCTCAGCAGCGGTATGCGGTCTGGACATCGTTGAGGTGAAGTCAACCCCCGAAGGATTAGTATCTATAGAAGATCTGGAGAACCTACTATCTACAGAGAAGGACAACATCGCCGCCATGATGATGACCAACCCCAACACGCTGGGGCTCTTTGAGCGTCAAATCCCCGTGATTGAAAAGCTCGTGCACGAGGCTGGCGCCCTGATGTACTACGACGGTGCCAACCTAAACCCCATGCTGGGTGCTGCACGTCCAGGCGACATGGGCTTCGACGTGATGCACATCAACCTGCACAAGACATTCTCAACGCCTCATGGCGGTGGTGGTCCTGGCGCCGGTCCCGTCGGCGTGCGCGAAGGACTGGCGCAGTTCTTCCCTGAGGTGTCGCCCTATCACGGCAACTTCGCCGTGGCCATGCGCGCATACGCCTACATCCTCTCGTTGGGACGCGAACACATTAAAGAGGTGGGACCGCTGGCAACCCTCAATGCCAACTACATCAAGGAGTCGTTGAAGGACGTCTACGAGCTGCCCATCGACACACTATGCAAGCACGAGTTCGTCTTCGACGGGCTGAAGGACAAGAGCACGGGCGTCACCACGATGGATGTGGCCAAGCGGTTGCTCGACTACGGCTACCACGCCCCCACCATCTACTTCCCCCTGCTGTTCCACGAGAGCTTGATGATTGAGCCTACAGAGAACGAGTCGAAGGAGACCATCGACGGCTTCATCGGCGTGATGCGCCAGATTGCAGCCGAGGCCGCCACAGACCCTGACCTGCTGAAGTCGGCTCCACACGACACGCCCATCGGGCGCGTCGACGACGTGCTGGCCGCCAAGCATCCCGTGGTCACCTGGCGACAACTGAATAGCCAATAAGTCCTATAAGCCCTATAAAACCCATACTCCTATGCATACCACCGACCTTATCATCATCGGTGCTGGCCCGGGCGGCTATCGCGCTGCCGAGCTGGCTGCCAAGAGCGGTCTGAAGGTGACCATCTTCGAAGGTGCTCACTTAGGGGGCACCTGCCTGAACGAGGGCTGCATACCAACGAAGTCGTATGCTCACAATGCCGACCTCTTGCTGGCACTGAAGGAGAGCGAGCGCTACGGCCTGCACGACCTGCAATACCAGTTCGACTACGCACAGGTGGTGGCCCGCAAGGAGCAGGTGCTCACCCAGCTGCGCAGTGGCATCGAGTCCCTGCTCGCCCCCCCCTCCATCACCGTTGTCCATGCCCAGGCCCGCTTCGTCGATGCCCACACAATAGTGGCTGTATCTCCTACTGCCCCTGAGGGAGCAGAAGAAGGGGCAATGCATACCGCCTCACATATCATCGTGGCCACTGGTTCTGTGCCAAAGACACTGCGTCTGGATGCCCCCATTGGCCGCCGTGTGCTCGACAGCAGCGACCTGCTGCAGCTGAAGACCCTGCCCAAGAGTCTGTGCATCATCGGTGCCGGTGTCATTGGCATGGAGTTCGCCAGCATCTTCAACGCCTTTGGCACGCAGGTCACCGTCGTGGAGTTTCTCAAGGAATGTCTGCCTGCGCTCGATAGCGATGTGGCCAAGCGACTGCGAAAGGCACTTGAGAAGCGCGGCGTAACGTTCTGCATGCAGTGCGGCGTAAAGGCCATAGGCCCGGAGGGCGTCACCTACGAAGACAAGAAGGGGCGCCAGCAGACTGTCCAGGCCGACGAAGTGCTCATGGCCGTAGGTCGCAAGCCACGCATCAGCGACGACTTCGCGAAGGCAGGCTTCGACTATGACGACCGTACAGGCATCAAGGTAGACGCAAACATGCAGACCACCGTGCCAGGCATCTATGCCATCGGCGATGTCAACGGACTCGCCATGTTGGCACACGCAGCCGAGGCTCAGGCTCGCATAGCCATTGCCCACATCACCACTGAAGCTTCTCCGACCGACGCGAAGCAACACTTCGCTTGCGAAGAACACTCGCCCCACACCACCCCTGCCGCCATCTTCACCCATCCTGAAGCCGCCTGCGTAGGTACTACGGAAGACCTGCTGAAGGAGCAGGGCATCGACTACGAATGCCGCAAAGCCTTCCACCGCGCCAACGGCAAGGCACTTGCCATGGACGAGACCGACGGCATGCTGAAGCTGTTCAGCGAGCCAGATGCAGGCCGCATACTGGGCTGCCACGCCTATGGTGCCCACAGTGCCGACCTCATACAGGAGGTAAGCGTGCTGATGAACCGGCAGACCACCGTGGCTCAGCTGCGACAGATGGTGCACATACACCCCACCCTCTCAGAGATTGTGCTGGCCGCCGCTGAGACGTAGGCCGACCGCAAGCCTCTCAAACATCCCCTCCGGGCTTACCTTAAGCAGAGTTTTTTCCCCTTCCCTTATCCGCCAACCTGCCTTATGATAAGCTTGCGGAGGGTTTTTCATGTCCTTTTGCTTGCATATTCCGATTATTATTCTTACCTTTGCAAATGAATAGTTATTAACCAAATCATCAAAGAAACATGAAACAATCAAAGCTCCTGAGCCTTATGATGGCTCTGTTCGCATCGGTGCTCCTCTTAGGCGCCTGTGACGATGACAATGAGAACAACAGCAACAATGGTAACAACAATCAGCAGGGCCAGGTGGCGAATGGCATAGACCAACAGCTCGTCGGCACATGGACGAGTATCATCAGCGAGGGCTGGGAGTACAACGAGAACGGCGTGACACTGGTGCACTGGAAGGACCTCTCGGCCATCAAGACAGAGCGCTGGGAGTACGATGGCAACGGCGCAGAAATCAGCCATAACACTTATACCGGCGAACCCGAATGGGAGACCACCTACTTTGGTGCCGACGGCACTTACTACGACACTAACGAAGACGGAGAACAGAATACAGGACGCTGGCAGGCAAGCAATGGCAACCTGACACTGTTCGTAAACGGCCGCACCGTCACCTATACCTATTCCTTCAATGGAAACACTCTCATTGTCGACACGAAGGAATACGACGAGGAAGACGGCCAGCGCTACCTCTCCGACAGGGAGGTGATCTACTACGAGCGCGGCACCTTCGACCACAACACCAACACCATCGACCCCACCGGTACATACACCCCCAACCAGCCTACGCCCGTCACTCCCACCGACTCTACCAGCGTGACTCCCGTGCCCACGCCTGCAGGCAACTTCCTCGGCACGCTGCCCAGCTTGTGGAAGAGCTATTTCGTCACCGCCGAGTACGACGGCCAGACCCAGTCATACGACATCAAGAGTACTGACGACGAAGAATACATTGAAATAGAGTTCAGAGCCAACAGCCAGGCAAGGTACTCTTTCTGGAACTATAGTGACGACGATGACCAGACCATTACCCGCGCACTGGTGAAGAAAGCCATTCGCCGTGCCCTGCGTGCAACAAGCACCTGGGAAAGCATCATCGTAAACTACCAAGTCAGCGGCAACTCCGTTAGCCTATATAACGAAGAGGGCGGTCTTACCCTGAACTACAACGCCGCCATGCAGAGTCTTGTGCTGAGCATCACAGAGTCTGATGATTATTCTGGCCAGTCCGTCACCGTGAACATATTGTTCCGCAAGTAATCCCATACAGCCATGTACCACAAAGAACACGGGCTATACATTGCCCACTGCTCCAGCGGAGCACTGTCCATTACAGGTAAGATGGCCAATCGACACGGTCTCATTGCCGGTGCTACTGGCACCGGCAAGACCGTGACCTTGCAAGTCATTGCCGAGACCTTCTGCCAGGCCGGTGTGCCCTGCTTCATGGCCGACATGAAGGGCGACCTGAGCGGCATCTCACAGGTAGGCAAGATGAGCGGCTTCATTGAAAAGCGGCTACCGGAATTTGGACTGGACAGTCCAGAGTTCCAAGCCTGCCCCGTGCGCCTCTACGACGTCTTCGGCGAGCAGGGCCATCCCATGCGGGCCACCATATCGCAGATGGGACCGCTGTTGCTCTCGCGCATCATGCAGCTGAACGAGACACAAGAAGGTGTGCTCAACATCGTGTTCCGCATTGCCGACGAACGCGGATGGCTGCTCGACGACCTGAAAGACCTGCGCGCCGCACTCGACTTCGTGTCGAAGCACGCCAAGGACTATGCCACCAAATACGGCAATGTGGCAGCAGCATCGGTGGGTGCCATACAGCGCGCACTGCTGCAACTGGAGAACCAAGGGGCCGACAAGTTCTTCGGCCTGCCCTCGTTCAATATTCAAGACCTGCTGCAGCAGGAGGGAGGCCGCGGCGTGATGAGCGTGCTGGCCGCCGACAAGCTGATGATGCAGCCCAAGCTATACTCCACCTTCCTGCTATGGCTGCTGAGCGAGCTGTACAGCACCCTGCCCGAGGTGGGCGACCAGGAGCTGCCTCGTCTGGTATTCTTCTTCGACGAGGCCCACATGTTGTTCGAAGGCACTTCAAAGGCCCTTTTAGACAAGATAGAACAGGTCATCCGCCTCATTCGCTCCAAGGGTGTGGGCATCTATTTCATCACACAGAGTCCAACCGACATCCCAGAGAACATACTCGGACAGTTGGGCAACCGCGTACAGCATGCCCTGCGTGCCTATACCCCGAAGGACCAGAAGGCCGTGAAGACCGCTGCCGATACCTTCCGCGCCAACCCTGCCTTCAAGACCGACGAGGCCATTATGAACCTCGAGACGGGCGAGGCACTCGTATCGTTGCTTGACGAGAAGGGTGCCCCCACCATGGTAGAGCGTGCAAAGATACTGTTCCCTCTGTCGCAGATAGGCGCCATCACCGAGGGCCAGCGGCTCGACCTCATCAAGCAGAGTGGCATCTACGGCAAGTATGACACCGCCGAAGACCGCGAGAGCGCCTTCGAGGTGCTGCTGAAAGAAGAGGAGCAGCAGCTTGAGCAAGCCAGCAAGGAGATAGCGGCGAAAGAGGAAGAGAAGGCCATCGCCAAAGCCGAGAAAGAGGCCGCCAAGGCAGAGAAGGCAGAGAAGAAGAAGCCTGGCATTATGAGCAAGGTGTGGAAGGCGGTGCTCACCGCCGTCACCTCTACCGTAGCCACCATCCTCGGCACATGGGTGAGCAACAAGGTCAGCGGCAAGGAGTCGAAGTCGAAGACGTCGGCCAAAGAGAAAGTGGTGAAGAATGCCACCAGCGCCGCCACACGCACCATCACTCGCGAGCTAACCCGGGACATCCTGGGGAATCTGAGTAAATGAGTTGAGAATTGAGAGACTTTTGTTGAGGGTTGAGAGTTGAGGGTTGAGGGATTTTTGTTAAGAGTAAAGGGGTGAGCACCCGAAGCTAAAGTCTCTCAACTCTCAACTCTAAACCCTCAACTCTAAACCCTCAACTCTAAACCCTCAACTCTAAACCAAGTGCGCTATCAGCTCCTCGCGGTCGCCTGGCAGCATGTCTACCACGGGAATCTCAATCATGGTGTAGCAGCCGGGCTGCAGACGCATTGAGGCACGCGCCACATTCACCAGCACCTGACCTGTCAGAGCGGGGTTGTTGATGCTCATGTTGAACTCCAGACGCTGGTTCTGCGTCTTGCCGCTCACACCCTTGCGCACCAGATTGACGCCATGGCCCATGTCGCGCACATCGTCTACGCTCTCCACCTGGAACACATGCGTCTCGTCGTTAGCGAAATAAGGATCGGCCTTCACGGCAGCTGCCACCTCCTCCAACTTAGCGCCTTCCTCCAGCTCTACATACACCATGCGGCGATGTATGCCCTCGCCCAGAGGTATCGTCATAGAGAGAGCATTCTTCACCCCCGCCTTCGAACGCACGCACACCGAGTGTCCCATCGACATGCCCGGTCCGAAGTTGGTGTAGCTAAGGCCCTTTGGTGCCAGGCTCTGCATCAGCGTGCGCACCACCGAGTCCGACCCGGGGTCCCATCCTGCAGCAATCACACTCACCGTCTTCGTTTCCCTGTTGATAGGCATCAGAGCCTTGCGATAGTCCAGTATGCTGGTATGTATGTCGAACGAGTCTACGGTGTTGATGCCCAGCGGCAGAATCTGGCGGGCATACTCCTCGCACGAGCGAGTTGGCGTAGCCAGTATGGCCACGTCCACGTCCTTCAGTTCCCTGATGTCCTTCACCACCTCATAGCCTTCCAGCACTTTCGGACAGTCGGCAGCACCATTTCGCCGCACAATGCCAGCCACCTCAAAGTCGGGTGCCGTCTGCAAAGCTTCCAGTGCATACTTGCCAATGTTGCCGTAGCCAACCACGGCTGCTCTGATTTTCTTCATAACTCAATGTCTCTTTTAGTTACTATTTTATGTTCTATTCGCGTTTCAGCTTGCAAAATTACATTTTTTCCACGAAATAACTATCACTTTGCCGCAATATTTTGCAAAAATGTGTTGTTTTGGCGAAGGCGCAGCGGCTAACACAAGAAACGTGCATAAGAAATCACAGGGCATCGAGCAGTATGAACGGACAGGTGTGGTAGGGTGCAGAATAGCCACGTTCGGCCAGCTGTCGGCGGGCTGTGAAGAAAGCCTCGTGGATGTTCTTTACGCGCTGGTGCTGCAGATTGTCCATGAAGAGCTGCATGAAGAGGGCACTGCTGGCATCGCTAACCTCCCAAAGCGAGAGCACCAGAGCCTGTGCGCCAGCCAGCTTCAGACCGCGCGCCAGCCCGTAGAGGCCATCGTCGGTGAGGCGGCCCAGACCAGTCTCGCAGGCCGAGAGCACCGTCAGCTCTACGCTGCTGAGGTCTTGCTGCGACAGCTCTGCGGCTGAGAGCACGCCGTCGTTGAGGCTACTGTCGAACTGCTCGTCGCTGAGAGCCGTCTGCACACCGGCGAACATGATTCCGCTCTGCGACATGGACTGGTCGCGCAGCAAGGGCTTGACGTCGCAGTCCAGCCGAATGTCGCCATGATAGAAGCCGTGAGTGGAGAGCATCACCAGTTGATAGCGCTTGCGCAGCAGACTGAGGAAATGCTCGTCGGTGGCCTTCGCTCCTACGAGCACGGTGTCGTGAGGGTTGTGGCGCAGCGAGTCGACGCCTCTTATCTCCTTGATACTGTTTTTCAGATCGGGTATGGTGATCTTTTTTCTGGCCAGATGGCGATAGGCAACTTCGTCATTGCCAGTGACTATGGGACTGGGCTGGACACTATAGGGAATGCCGCCGCAGAGCAGAGCCTTGGCCAACTGTGGCGAACGGCGCTTCTGGCACAGGTTGCGGGTGGAGGACAAACGGTAGCAGGTCTTCGTCGAGTCGCGCATCAAGTATTCTATGCCCAGAACATTGAACATGCCGTCGGGAGCAAAATAGATGTTGGTGGCCGAGCCAATGGCCTGCATCAGCCGGGGCGACCAGACAAGGCGTGATGGTATATCACTTTCCTCATAAAGTTTTCTCTTGTCGATAGAGTCTTTTGGCTTGGTGCCCATGACGGCGCTGCGCACAGAAATGCCAAATGCCGATGACAGCTTGATGTTCAGCACGCTGTCGGTGGCAAAGAGGTCGACAAACTGCGGCTGTGGACTGTCGAGCCTTATCACCAGGCAACCCATGCGCTTCTGGTCGTTGCGGCCGAAGTACTGCACGAACTCCACGGCACAGTCGTCGCTACCCAGCTGCTGCTGCACCTGCTGCCACTGATAGCGTTTCACCTTGTGGTTGCGCTCGTAGGCCAGCAGATAGCCCTTGCTGAAGAGAGCCAGGTCGTAGAGCATGCCTGGGGCATGGTTGCCCAGCCGGAAGCAGTCGTAGAGAAAACGATGGGTGGCCAGCCAATACTGTGCCCGCTGGTTGGCGTCCATGTAGCGCAGCTGCTGTGCAATGGTCTTATACTGCTGCTGCAAATACTGCTCGTAGCATGTGCGAGCCTCATCGTAGTCGGCCGTGCCCTCACTGTCGGCCTGCATCATCAGTATCTTGGCGCGCTTGCGCAGCGCTTCGCCCCGGTCGCTTTCCTGGGGCTTATCTGCCATGTGCTGCAACACGTCGTCCATGAGCGCCAGCGCCTCAGCGAAGCGCCCCAGACGGGCCTGACACATGGCCTTCTGCGAGCAAGCCTGCCAGTAGTGGCGCTCGCCCTCGTCGGTGAAGCGATGGGCCGCCCAGTAGCCAACAACCGTGTCGGTCTGTGCGTCTGCCTCGTCGTAGCGACACAGCTTATAGTAGAGCTGTGCCAGCTCCTCGTGTAGCGTGGCTTCGTTTAGGTGCATGCCAGCCAAGCCTGTTGTCGCCACCCTTTTCCTGAACACCATCATGCTCTGCCGGTAGTGATGCTCGGCCATTGCAGCCGAGTCGCCCTTCTGTCCGTAGAGCCAGCAGCCCAACATCTTGTCGAGATAGGCCTGGAACACATCGAGCGAGTCGCCCAGCTCATCGGCGCGGCTGTCGAGCAGCGACCTGTACTGGGCTATGCAGTGGTCCAGCTGCTCGTAGTCGTCCATGAGATAGCAGTTCTCTGCTTTATCAAAGAGGGTTATCAGCAGTCGCTGCGGCCGTTGCTGGGCAGCCGCTTCAACAACAGTGCCCAGCACGAGGGCCAGTAGTAGAAGTTTGCGTGGCATAAGTACTATTTCTGTGGATTGTGGTTCAGTATGACGAACGACACGGGGTGGTCGGCACTATTGGTAATGGTCAGCGTGATGGTCTGGTCGCTGCCCACGGCAGGCAGGCTCGCCGTCTTCACGCCCTGCCCAAGGTCGGCAACACCCTTACCACCTATGGTCGCGGTGTAGGGAGCAGCAGCCTCGTATGACACGATGAAAAACTCTTGCGGCCCTCTGTGACCGGCGATGGCATAGCTGACCGTCTGGCGCGCTGCCACGGTCTTCTCTATGGCCGAGTAGTACACTCCCTGCTCTGTGCTGTTGAAGAATTCTCCCTTTGCCACCATGCCCTGGTTCTGGCGTGCGTAAACATAGGTCACCACCTTGTTCAGGCTGAACTGCCCGCTTGCGCCAGATTGCTCGCCACGGTGCGGCTCTATCTCGTCCATCAGTGTCAGCTTGGGCATACCCGCCTTCGACCATTCCAGCACCATTCGGTTCAGCGTCTTCTTGTCAGCCTTCCTGGCGCGCAGCTGCTTCACGCCGTCAGCGAGCCTTGCCAGATGGGCGTCACGCTGGCCTTGGGCCGTGGCTGGTGCCATCATCAGTAGCAGCAGGGCTACATATATAAATAAGGTGATGCGTCGTTGTTTCATTGTTCGCTCATTTCTTCTGGCCATCGCTGGCCAGCCATTGTGTTCTTGGTCGTGCTGTCTTCTTCGGCCCGCTTGGGGGCCACGGGGCGCACCTTCCGCTTGCAGCGCTCCAGCTGCTCGAGTGCGGCATCGTGCAGCTCGGCAGCACCGATGCGCTCGCCGGGCTTGGCGTGCAGACAGCGCTGCACGACGGGAGTCAGCTGCTGCATGGCCTTGGGCAACACTGGCAATGCCACTTCCTGATGCTGCCGCTGATAGGTGCCGCCACGCCCGCCAAAGAGCACGTGGCCAGTGGCGGCATAGCAGGCCAGAGCGCCGATGGCCCACACCAGCCCCTCCGGCGCACATTGGCGCTGGGCAGCAGGCTGTTCCGGCGGCATGAACACGGCATCGGGCAACACGTTGTCGCTGACGTAGAAGGCACTGCCGTCCACCGTGACGACGGCAGGCGACAGCGAAGGCGGCGCAGCCGGAGTGCCCACCATGCTGCTCAGGTCGGCCATCATCTTCCAGATGGCCTCTTCGGTACAAAAGCCTGCAATGTCGTGCAGGGTAATCGTCTGGCTGTTCATTGCTTCTTGCTGTTTCGTTGTTCCATTATCTCGCTCACGGGCACGGCCCACTTATACAAGCCGCTGCTCACGCTGTCCACTCTCGACACCACACCTGCCACCACCACCTCGTCACCGGCCTTCATGAGCACGGGGCCACCGGAGAAGCCGTGGTTGATGTTGGCTTCGAAGCCTATGCCGAACTGGGCCATTTGGCTTACCATGCCCTGTGTGAAGACCACCCGCTTCTCGCCAAGGCCCATGAGCGGATAGCCGCAGGCCATGAGCGATGTGCCGCTGTGCAGCTGCTCTGCCTGTTGGGCCGTAGGCATAGCCACGAGACCGGCTTCGGGCATGCCGTCTATCCACATCACGTCGCCCAGCACCATGTCGCGCTTAGAGAAGTAGGGGCGTATGGAGCGCCAGTAGTAGGTGCTGTCGAAGTCGGCCAGCTGGTACACGGCGTCGTGGCGCCGACTTATGTGCACGCAGCTGTCGGTAGAGCAGAAGGCGTACTGCTGCTGCCCCACGAAGTCGTACAGGCTGAAGAACACCCGCATGACCATCTTTGGCTGCCCCCGCTGCGTGTGGGTCTGGTTGTAGGTCTCGGTCTCTATGGCCCACCTCACAATGTCGTCGGCAGGCATGTCGGCCACGCAGGCCGTGAGGTCGAGGTTGGCCCCGATCCAGTATTCCACGCAGTGACGTGCCGTCACCAGCATGCTGTCGGTGGTCAGGAAGGCAGTGCCCGTGGGGGCATTGTCCAGCAGCACCTTTGTGGGGTGCAGGTCCTGCTCGTGTCCGTTGGCTATCAGGCGGTGCTGCACCGAGTCTACCCGGAGCATGAACAGCGACGACTCCATCATCTCCACGTCGGCCATGGCGATAGGTGCGGGCTGTGCGTGTCTGTAGCCCAGCACGGCTATCAGCACAGCAGCCAACACGACCACCACAGCCCATCGCCACAGCATTGTGCGGTTGCTGCCGGGCGTGTTGTAGTGGCTGTCGTAGTGCTGGTGGAACAACAGTGTCATGGTCTGCCCCTCAAACTGTATGATGTCGCCATCGGCGAGCATGGCAGCATAGTCCACCGGGCCTTTGCCCTGCAGGCTCACCTCAACGTATGGCGAGCGGCTTATCAGCTGGTAGCCCGTGCCGTCGTCGGTGCGTCTTATGGTGGCATAGCGGCAAGGCTCATAGTCGCCGCTGTCGTAGCGCACGTCGCAGTCGGCCGTCTCGCCAATGTTCACCGTGGCGTCAGTCCAGCTGGTGCGCTGCCCGCTGGCATGATGGCTGTTGCCACCCTTGCACAGCAGCGTGAAGTAGTGTCGTGGCTGCCTCATTGCCCGCCTCCTTTCCTGTTGGGCCGTTCGTCGGCAAATGCCTTGGCAATCAGCGGCAGACATGCACTCAGGCATCTGTCGTACATGGCTACGGGCTTGCCCGTAATGTCGCGACGCAGGTCGGCGTAGGCTCTCAGGTCGTAGTGCACCTTCAGTGCCTTCAGCTCCTCCTTCTGTGCTATGTCGGCCTCTATGGCGGCCTGCTCGGCTGGTGTGCAGGGGCGCCATCCCAGCGACAGCTCCTCCACGCTCCATCGGTTGTGCTCCACCTGTGCCAGCAGCTCTATGTCCTGCTCGCTCAGGTCGTAGAAGTGCTCCCAGTCGTCAGGCTCCAGCCCCACCGAGCGCATCTTCGTGGCAATGGTCATGGCGTTCAGTATGTTCGACTGTCGTTTCACCGCTGTCAAATCCAGCCACAGTGTCTCGCGCTTCTCGCGGTCTATCTCCACGGCATATCTCAGACGCCCCGTCCAGTTTGCCTCGTTGTCATTGTAGCACTGGTCGTAGACGTAGTTCACCGTCTTGGCCATGCTGACGTAGGGCAGCGTGACGTCGTAGCCACGGTCGGGCATGCCGAAGGCGCGCAGTGCGGGCCACTGTGCCAGGCCAAGCGGCTCGTGGCAATACACATAGACGCCAATGCCATTCCTGCCCACCACGTCGGGCAACAGCAGTGCCGCCGCGAGGTTGCGCTGCTGGTCGGTATAGGCAAAGACCAGGGTGAGCAGCTGCCGTTCGTCCTTGGCCCATAGCCGCAGCTTGGCCCACAGCTCCTGCTGGCCCACGGCGGCCTCGACAAACTCCCACTCCACGTCGACGAAGTCCTCGCGCTGCCCTTCGTAGCGTGGCTTGTGCAGACGGTCTATGCAGCGCTCGGCACCAGGCTTCACCACACGGTAGTAGCTGTTGTCGAACAGCTGGGCATAGCGCTCCAGCAGCGGCTCGTGGGCCTGCGGGCGCTCGTCGACCATGGTGATGCGTGTGCGCAGCGAGTGGTCGCGGGTATAGTTGGGATAGTGAGCCGTGCGGGCTGCTGCCAGCGCCACCTGCTCGCCCACCTCGTCCATGCCGAAGACCACCAGATGCACGTGGCGGTCGCTCTGCAGCGTGATGGGCTCGCGGTCGAGCACGATGCTGTGGCTCCACACCTCGTCCATGCCGAAGGGATACACGTCGACATAGTGGCGCACGGCCTCGCAGAAGTCGGTGGTCTGCAGCATGCGCAGCACGTCGGTCTGCTGCACCAGCAGGTGGCACAGCAGCCGCTGCTTCCTCGGCGTTGCTGCCAGCGCATCGGCCAGCACACCCATCCACGCCACCATGGCGCCATCGGTGGCAGCGCTGTCCGACAGCAGCACCAGCTCGTCGCTCGCCACCGCAGTGGCCAGCATGTCCTGGCCTGCAGCAGGCGCCTCAAAGGGGGCCGTGGCCACCTCGCAGCCCAGCGCCCTGTATTGCCGTTTCAGACTGTCGGCCAGCGGGTGACAGCCCATGATAAGCACTTTCTTCATATCCTTAGTAACCATAAAAAACAAGTTGGTATGATTTAAACTAAAGTTTCCCACCCATATTATCTACTACGAATTTTACTAATTTCACGAATTCCATGCGTTTTCAGAGCAATTTCACTAAGAGTTGCAAAGCGACTGCGAATTTCACGAGATTTGTCGAAGCATCACAAGGAACGCAGCATTTTTTTGCTGCGCATAGCATAACTTGTATGATTCGTCGCATCTTTGATGCCCTAATGTCCTCGTTCTGCATAGATAAATTCGTATAATTAGTGAAATTCGTAGCAGGATCTACTCCTTCTTCTTGATGTCAAACCCCAGCTTCACAATCAGCCTGAGCGTGCCCAGACAGGTGTTGCGGTCGAAGGCCTTCTCGCTCTCGGGCAGCTCGGCGTATGGCACCAGACAGGGGTGCGTCTTCAGCAGGTCGTCGCGCTCAGGGCCCAGCGTCCAGCCCTGCGCCATGCGCGCCGCGGCCCACACCTCGTGCACATTCTCGGCCAGCTGCTCGGCCAGCAGCGTCAGCTCTTCGGGCAGCCCGACCTCGCTCGTGTCGGCAGGCTGCGGTCGGTAGATAGTAGTCTCTTGCATATAGCTTCAGTGTTTTGGCTACAAAAGTACGGAAAAAAAATCAATTATAACTGCTTTTCTGCGAAAAATGTGCTTTCTGAAGTCTCTATGTATTTACGATTTGACGATTTACTATTTACTATTTATTTACGATTTTGCTATTTGATGATTGATTGCGCACCATCCGGGTGGGCAAAATGACCAAATAATCAAATAGTCAATCAATCGTAAATAGTACATAGTAAAATAGTAAATAAACTAAATATATTGGTGTCCGGGGAATAATCACAGCATTGCTCGCAGATCCTTTTAGCACAGGCTTTTTGAGCATCAGACAGTTGGAAGGCAAAAGCGGAAAAGCGGTATTTCCGCGCTCTACGCAGATATACGGGGGGTGTCACGGGCGGCGCCCCCCCGCGAGGTAGTCTAAGGAATATAGGAATATAGGAAAGCTACAAGGAATATAGGAAAGCTACGCGCCAGCATTCCCATATTCCTAAATTCCTTAGAACAAATTATTTGGTGTCCGGGGAAGACGGCCTGAAAGGCCAATAAGCTGTCAGCCCAGGGCGGCGCCCTGGGTATGACGTGCGAATGCAATTTCGCCCTGGAAGGGCAAAAGCATTGATAATAAGGCTTTTGCCCTTCCAGGGCGTTTCTCCCCAACCATGTTTACCCAGGGCGATGCCCTGGGCTGGTGGCTCGATGGCCTTTCAGGCCGTCTTCCGCGGACACCAATAATTAGAATAGGGTTTAAACGGCATTAGGATGAGCTTAAACAGCATTAGAATAGGGATTAAACGGCATTAGGATAAGCTTAAACAGCATTAGAACAGGGTTTAAACAGCCTAATTCACTTCTATAATCACGCCCAGCCGACCGAGATGGTCAGCTGGGCGTGTCTATAGCCAGGGCAAGCTCAGGCGAGCTTGGCTTTCCACTCACTTAATCACAACCTTGGCGCCCTTGGTGCCGGGTGCTGTACGCACGATGTAGACGCCCTTAGGCAGCGCGCTGAGGGTGTGGCCCACGAGGCGACCGTCGGTGGTGTAGACGGTGAGAGTTGAGGGTTGAGCGTTGAGGGTTGAGGGATGAGAGACAATGCCCGAGGTGAAGACGGTGGCGGGCTGCGGCGCTATGCGCTCGGTGTTGCCCACGGCGTCGACGGCCAGCACGTAGAAGCTGTAGTTGGCGTCGGGGTCGACGGGACAGCTTATAGCCGTAGTGTAGTACTGGCCCACATAGTCATAGTCGCCGCCATCCTTCGAGGCGAAGAGCAGGTAGCTGTCGGTGCCGGCAGCAGCGTCGACCGACTGGCAGCTGACGGTAGCCACGGGTGCCGGCTGGCTGCTGTAGACGACGTCGGCCATCGTGGTGACGGGCGGTGTGAGGTCGAGCGTGTTCACGAACTCATTGGTCTCGATGGGGAAGTTCTTGTCGAAGATGATGGTGGCCTTGTTCTTGATCTGCGTGCCGTCGGCCAGGCCGGGCTTCAGGTCTACAGAGAAGCTGACGAAGCCCTCACCCTCAGGAGCATTGACGTTGGGTGGCAGCTCTATGCCCTGGATGTCCCACGACAGGCGGTTGCCTTCGCGCGTCATCACCCAGTTGTAGCCCACGCCGTCGTGGCTGGTCTCGCCGAAGCGCACGGTCGAGACGTCGAAGACCCGCTCGTCCAGCTCGTCGCTGACGCGCACACGATAGGCAGCGTCGCCAGCCTCGGCCTTGTTCTCAAACAGAATGCGATAGGTGACGGTCTGTGTCTGACCCAGGTAGTGCTCGTCGCCCACACCTGCGGGACCTACCATCTCGTTGGGATCCCACGATGCCACGACGTCGTTGATGGCGGCCTTGCCGTCGAGGATATCGAGGATGTCACCGTCGGCAACATACTGCTCGTCCTGATATATCCACCAGTAGATGCGCTGGCGCAGCTGTGTGGCGATGGGGCACGAGGCGTCGAGGAGGTCGATGCCCGTCAGCTCGCTGGCACGCTTCAGCAGCGACAGCACGCTGTAGGCGGCCACGCCAGTCTGCTGTTTCTCGGCCTCCAGCCCGCTGATGAGCTGCGACAGCTTCAGACGCTGTTCGCCGGTGAGACCATAGACGTCGCCCACGCGGTGTACGATGAAGTCGTCGACGTTGATGTGCTTGTCGGCACCGGCCACCTGGCCAATCAGTGCCACCACGGCGAAGGTGGTGCTGTTGACCGCTATGCGATTGGCACCGCTATGGAACACCTGCTGCTCGCGGCTGTAGGCAATGTCGCCCTTGCCCTCGCTGATCATGGTTATGGTGTAGCTCTCCCACGGGTCGAGGCTGGGCACGAGGAAGGCGATGGTGTGCTGGCAGTCGGCACCGTCGAGCACGGTCAGGCTGTCCACGGGCACGTACTGCGAGCCGCGGTTGCCGGGCATGCGGAAGCCCAGGATGTCGATGTTGTCCGTTGCAGCCACGGTGATGAGGAACTTACCGCTCTTCTGCGGCGACGTGTTGGTGATGGTGATGGGGTTCTCGCAGGGCACGCCCTTGCGCACGGTGTTGCGTCCCTGGGTCATCACGTTCACGTGGGTGGCAGCCAAGTCGATGCTACCCTCCGGCTGGGCTCCGCCCAGGGTGACGCGGTAGCCGCCGTAACCGCCGTAGCGGGGCAGATAGAGGATGTAGTGGCTGTCCTCGGTGTTCTTGTCGAGGTAGCTGAGGGTGCCCGAGCTGCGCTCCAGGCGCTGGCTGGTCACCTGTTGCAGGATGGGCTGGCCGTTGTCGTTGTCACCTTTATATATATAGATACCGGCCACGCCGACGGACAGCGAGTGCGAGCTCTCCACGTCGACAAAGACGTCGATTTGGCGTCCGTGCATCAGTCCCAGGTCGAACCATGCCTCGGTGGCAGCATCGTTGCCACGATAGGTGTAGCCCAGGGTGCCCTGCACAGGCACGCCCTCTTCGAGAAGAATGCGGTGGGCAAAGTCGGTGTTGCCCAGACGGCCCTGGTAGAACGGGTTCTTGCTGAAGGTGCTCCTGACGGTGTAGCCGCCGTAGCCGTAACGGTGGGGCACGTAGAGATAGTAGGTGCCGGCGGCGAGGTTGTCCGACTTGAAGACGAGGGCAGAGTCGGGATAGTCGAGCCACTTGCCTTCGCGCCTGACTGTTCCGGTGCTGTCGGCATTGAGGGCGAGGATCTCGGCGTAGCCCAGGGTGAGTGTCTTCTCCGACTGGATGATGAACGAGGCACTGCCATCGGCCTCCATCGTGAACCGATACCAGTCCTTGTCGTCTAAGGAGTTGCTGTAGTCGTAGCCCAGACGTCCCTGCGTGGTGGTGCCGTTCTCTATGAGGGTGGCACCTTCCTTCGTGTCGTTGCCGGCGATGTCGTTGGCTATGGCGCAGGGGATGAAGTCGTACTTCACGCTGTAGCCGCCATAGCCGTAGCGCAGGGGCATGTAGAGATAGTAAGCTCCGGCGGCGGCGTTGTTCAGGGTGAAGGTGAGCGTGTCGCCCGGATGGTCGAGCCACTGGCTGGTGCGTTGTGTCAAGCCTGTACCGTCGGCTTTGAGCGTGTGGATGCTGGCAGAGCCAAGGGTCAACGTCTTTTCCGATGCTATGGTCAGCTTGATGATTCCCTCTTCAGGCACGTTGAGGCGGAACCAGTCGTGGTCGTTGAGCGACTTGCTGTAGTCGTAGCCCAAGCGGGCATCCTTGGTGGTGCTGGGCTCAATGGTGGCGGCAGTGTCCCATGTGCCGTTGTCGGCAGCATCGTTGGCCAGGGCGCAGGGGATGAAGTCGTACTTCACGGTGTAGCCGCCGTAACCGCCTCGGAGGGGCATGTAGAGATAGTAAGCACCGGCGGCGGCGTTGCTCAGGGTGAAGGTGAGGGTGTCACCCGGATGGTCGAGCCACTGGCCGGCGCGGCGGATGAGGGCGGTGCCGTCGGCTTTGGGCACCTGTATTTCAGCGTAGCCCAGGGTGAGCGTCTTCTCGCTGCAGATGGTGAGCTGGATGGCGCCCTCCTCGGGCACGTCGAGGCGGAACCAGTCGTGGTCGTTGAGCGACTGGCTGTAATCGTAGCCCAGACGGGCCTCCTTGGTGGTGCCTGCCTCGATGGTGGCGGCAGTGTCCCATGTGTAGTTGCTGGCAGCATCGTTGGCCATGGCACAGGGGGTGAAGGTGTATTGCAGCGAATAGGTGCCGTAGCCGCCGCGCTGGGGCAAGAAGAGATAGTAGTCGCCAGCGGCGGCGTTGTTCAGCACGAAGGTGAGTGTGTCGCCCGGATAGTCGAGCCACTGGCCGTTGCGGCGGATGGTGCTGGTGCCGTCGGCATTGGGCACGCAGATTTCACCATAGCCCAGGGTCAGCGTCGTTTCGCTGCTGATGATGAGCGTGATTTTGCCCTCTTCGGGCACGTTGAGCTTGTACCAGTCCTTCACGTCCTTCGTGTTGTTGTAGTCGTAGCCCAGCTGGCCCGTCACGGCGGGACCTTGTCGCAGTGGGGTGGCCGCGAGCCATTCGTCGTTGGGCTCCGGGTCGGCCTCGGCGCTGTGGCCCGTGAAATAGGAGGTCACGGTGTAGGTACCGTAGCCGCCGCGTAGCGGCATGTAGAGATAGTAGGTGCCGGCCGAGACGTTGGGTGTCTCGAACACCAGGGTGCTGTCGCGATAGTCGAGCCACTTTCCGTTGCGGCGCTGCACGTCGGTCTGGTCGGCATTGAGCGCGCACAGCTCGGCATAGCCAATGGTGAGCGTCTGCGAACTGCGCGTGATGACGGTCAGCTTGCCGTCCTCGGGCACCTCGATGGAGTACCAGTCGGCCACATCCGTATTCGTGTTGTAGGCATAGCCCAGGTGGCTGTCCTGCAGCACGCCGTCGGAGAGTGGCGTGGCCGTCTGCCACGTGTCGTTCAGCTCGGGGTCGCTGTCGGTCACCGGCGGGATGAAGCGGTAGGTGAGGTGGTAGATTCCGTAGCCTCCGCGCCGTGGCATGTAGAAATAATAGGTGCCTGCCTGGCAGTTGGGCACCTCGAACACCAGTGTGGAGTCGGGATGGTCGAGCCACTGTCCGCCACGGCGCATCACGTCGGTGCCTTCGGCATTGAGGGCGCACAGTTCCACATAGCCCACGGTAAGGGTAGGTGCGCTGCGGAATTCAAACTGCGCCTTGCCGTCCTTGGGCACCACGATTTTGAACCAGTCCACATTGTCCACGTCGGCCGGGGCGTAGGCATAGCCCATGTGTCCGCCCAGCATCACGCCGCTTTCGAGCAACGGGCAGTCCTGCCAGGAGTCGTTGGGCGTGGGGTCGGTCTTCACCGTCGGGGCGGTGAATACGTAGGTCAGGCGGTAGGTGCCGCTGGCCTTGTCGTTGCTGGGGTTGGCGTGCATCTTCACCTTGTAGATGCCGGGCTTCAGGTTCGGGCAGTTGAACGTGCGGTTATCGCCGTCCACCCAGCTGAAGGCACGCTGCGCGTTCTCGCCATCGACAACGGCATAGAGCGTGATGTTCTCGCCACTGATGTTGCCCAGTCGCTCATGGGTGATGGTCACCTCGCCGTCTTCGGGCAGGCTGATGGTGTACCACACATCGTGTACGTACTTCGACACCGAGCCGGTCTTGCTGGTGCCGCTCTCCCAGTACTGCGCCATGACCCATAATGGGCTGAGCAGTGCCAAGAGTACTAATGACAATGATTTCTTTCGCATAGCTGATATGGTTTTGGTTATTATAGCGTAAACTTTACTTGTTCCTGACGATTATCTTTTTCCCGTTCCTTACATAGATGCCTGGAACGGCCTGTGTGCTGACCTTTCGGCCTGTCAGGTCGTAGCAGGCGTTGACGCTGCCAGACAAATGACGGGCGTCAACCCCAGTGGCTGTGTCTGTCAGTACCGTCCAGCCGGCGGGTATGCCGTGGATAAACGTCACGGGGATGGTGCCCTCGCTGCTGTCCGGATCGCCCCAGGTGCCCTCGGTAGTGCCCTTGGTAGTCCAGTCGGCGCCTTCAGCCTGAACGAAAGTTCCCGTGGCCGCTACGTTGGTCAGCCAGCCGTCGGTGCTGCTCTCGTCGCCAAGGTCGGTGGCCAGACACTTCACGTAGTTCAGCTTCGAGCAGTTCATAAACATGTGCTCATAGCAGCCCGGCGTCAGCGTGACGGCAGGCAGGTCGGGAGCCGTCTCTAAGCTGCTGCATCCGAGGAACATCATCGTGTAGCAGTAGTCGGCCAGTGTGGTGGCGGGCAGCTCAGGGGCATTCTTCAGTGCCGTGCACTCCCAGAACATGTCGTTGTAGCACAGCTCTGCCAGCTCGGTGGCGGGCAGGGCAGGAGCCATGACAAGCGAGGTGCAATCCTCGAACATGCGCTGATAGCACTGTGTGGCAAGTGTGGTGGCAGGCAGTTTGGGAGCCTTCTCCAGTGCGGTGCAGCCAGAGAACATGAAGTTATAGCAGGTGGGGCCCAACGTCGTGGCGGGCAGGTCGGGGGCGTTCACCAAGGCTGTACAGCCTTTGAACATATTCTCGCAGGCACTCTCGCCAACGGTTTTTGCCGCAATGGTAGCCGATGTCAGACTGGTGCAACCCTGGAACATCTGGTAGTAAGCATTCAGCGGAACATCGTCGGCGTTGAGTGCCGGGGCGGTGGTGATGGCTGTGTTCAGGTACATGCCGAGGTAGCAGCCGTCCTTCAGCGTGGTGGCAGGCAATGCCGATGGTGTCGTGAGCTGCTTGCAGCTGACGAACATGGCGCGATAGCAGTAGTCGGCAAGCTCGGTGGCAGGCAGTTCAGGAGCCGCCGTCAGCGACGAGCACCATCCGAACATCATGTTGTAGCAATAGCGAGCCAGTGTGGTGGCAGGCAGTTGCGGTGCAGCGGTAATGCCTGAGCCATAGAACATATAGCTATAGCAGTAGTCGGCCAGCGCCGTGGCAGGCAGGGCCGGAGCCGTGGTCAGGGCCGGACAGGCACGGAACATGTTGGCATAGCTGTAGGGTTTCATCGCCGTGGCAGGCAACTCGCAGGCCTGCGCCATGCTGGAGCAGGTGCTGAACATGGACTGATAACAGCCGTTGGCCAGCGTGGTGGCGGGCAGCTGTGGGGCACGTGTCAGGCCTGTCTTGTAAAACATATAGTTGTAGCAGGAGTCGGTCAGCGTAGTGGCAGGCAGCACCAGATCCTTCGTGTCGTGGTTCTTCAGGTGGGTGTTGCTGTCGAACAGGCTGAACAAGGCATACTTCTCAGTCAGGGTGGTGTTTGTGGCGTAGTTGTCGGCTCCTATCAGACTCATCACATTGCCGTAGACATACATGTCCTTGTTGGATGAGATGGTGGTGCTGTTGGCCGGTTTACCTCCTGAGTAGGCCGCATTGTTGCCACGGAAGCTGACGGTGCTGCCAGCGGCAATGTCGTTGATTTCGACATATCCATCGTGAGTGGAAGTCCACGATGTGCCGCCGTCGGCGCTGTACTCCAAGGTAAGACTGAGCGGATTGGTAATGGTTACGGTGGTGCCGTTCTCTACAGCCTCCAGCGTAAGCGGAGTCTCGGCAGCGACGAACAGTCCTGTCTCTTCGCTGGCATTCTTCACCGTCCAGCCGGCGGGTATGCCGCTGTCGCCCGTTTGCCATGAGGTCATGGCATCGGCCTTGACAAAGGTGCCGGTAGCACTGACACCCCGCAGCCAGTCCTTGACATTGTCTTCGGCAGTGTTCTGCACCATAGGGTCAATGAGAAATTCTGTGGCCAGGCACTTCACATAGTTCAGGCTGGTGCATCCGTCGAACATAAAACTGTAGGCATAGTCGGCAACCTCTGAAGCCGGCAGCTCGGGAGCTTTCTTGAGGCTGGTGCAACCCTGAAACATGTTCTGGTAGACACCGTGAACGAGCTTAGTGGCAGGAAGGGCGGGAGCCTCGGTCAGGCCGGTGCAGTCCTTGAACATCATCATATAGCAGTCAATGCTGCCATATTCCTCCATGGTTGTCTCGTCGAATCCGTAGTCAGTGAACACAGTGGTGGGCAAAGCGGGAGCCTTGGTCAGGCCAGTGCAGCCCTCAAACATTGAGCCATAGCAGGCTACCGGCATGTCCGTGGCAGGCAGCTCCGGTGCACGTGTCAGGCCCTGGCAGCCTGCAAACATATAGTAGTAGCACATGTTTGTCAGCTTAGTGGCAGGCAGCACAAGGTCTTTCGTGGGGTGACTCTTGATGGTAGTGTTTGGCACCACTTCCCATACATTTTCACCCGGTTTGCTGAAGAGATGGGAGAAAGTGTCCTTCCCGGTAAGAGTCTTCAGCACGGCGAAATCTGTAGAGCTGATAAGGCTCATCACGTTGCCATAGACATACACGTCGGCAGTGCTGACGATGTGGCTTTCAAACGACGGGGTGCCATTGCCATAGTACTTGGCATTGTTGCCGCGGAAGGCCACCTTGTCGCCAGCAGCTACGCTGATGGCATCGCCCCAGGCGTAGGTCGTCCACTGGCCGTCGTTCTTCTGATACTCAATAGGAGTCATGACGCTGGGGTCATCGGCATAGCCTAAAGTCAGGGTGAAGGTGATGTCGCCGGCAGTCACTGCCTCAAGGGTCAGCGGCGTGGCGGTCATGTCCTGTGCTGTTGCAACAGCTGCACTGCAGAACAGCAAGAGCAGGGAAAGAATGGTTTTCAGGTAAATCGTCGGTCTCATAATGCTTAGTTTTTTAAAAGTTTCTTTGCACAAATATAAGGAAATATAATGAAACAATGTGCTCTGCGAAAAAGCTTTTTGACGAAACGGGCACTGCGAGTGACGAAACGGCCATATAGGATGACGAACAAAAATAATATCGCCAAGAGGCGCTAAGCGTTTGGTCATTCGAGAAGAAATGCGTATATTTGCAACCAATGAGCAAGAAAACAAGTATCATCGGGGTGTTGCTGTGCCTGGCCACACTATGGTGTCGGGCCAGCGACGTGCTGACGGAGAGCAACCTGAGCTACCGGCGCTTCACCACGCTCGACGGGCTGTCGCAGATGCAGACGGAGACGGTGTGGCAAGACGCGCGCGGGTATATTTATATAGGTACGTTGTCAGGCTTCGCACGCTACGACGGCATGACGCTGACGCCCTTCCTCCGCGGGCGGCGCGAGAACATCGTGGGCTTTCAGGAGGTGGACGGCAAGACAAGGGCCATGGGGTTCGTGCGGCAGTGGATTGTCGGCGACGATGAAGCCACGATGGTTCCTATTGACCCAGAGGGCGAGCTGCTGCTGAACAACTTCAATGCTGCCGACCTGCCGCCAGGCTATGTGCTGCTCGAGGACAGGCAGGAGCAGAACCGCGTGCTCTGCAAGGCCGGGGCTGACGGGATGAAGCGGGTGATGCAGTCGCCGCTGTTCGACGACATGACACCCGACCGCAAGCTCTATCTCGACTCTGCCACGCTCTATGCACCCACGCCGCAGGGGCTTTATGTCTTCCAGTCGAAAGGCGAGGGCCGCAGACTGACAAGCAAGGGCGACGTGTTTTCCCTCATACGCACTGCCGAAAGACTGTATGCCCTGGCTGCCGACGGCATCTACGCCGTTCGGGGCGACAGTCTGAGCCTGTTGTGCGAACATCATTTCGAGGCTCCTGACTACGGACTATGCGCGAGGCAGAACCAGCAAGGACAGCTCGTCATAGCCGACTCGCACACCATCTGGCTCTACGACGACAGGGCCACGGTGAAGATGCGCCAGCTGGCCACCGGCTTCAACATGATAAAGACCCTGTTCGTGGACAAGTGGAACCGCCTGTGGGCAGCCACCTATCAGGGTGCCTACTGTTTCTTCCACTGCAACTTCGTGAGCCATCGCCTGACAGACAAGAACGACATCGTCAGGGCCATTGCCTTTGCCAACGGCCATCTGACGATGGGAACGCTCAACGGCAAGGTGCTCCTAGACGGCAGGCTGGTGAGCAGCATCGACGGCAACTACTATGCGCCGAGCGCCGCCGTGCTGGGCAACCAGGTGTTCATGGCGGCCGACGGCGACGTGGCGGCCGTGCAGGGCGACCAGCTGCAGTGGCTGGGGCTGCCCAACGACAAGTATCAGTTTGTGAGTCGCCACGAGGGCAGGCTCGTCATTGGTACACGTGGGGGCAGCGTGCTCAGCTACGCCCCCGCTACCAAACGCACGGACACGCTGACCAACGAGATTGTGCGCCCCTGGTGTGCTGCCGATGACGGGCAGGGACGCCTGTGGCTGAGTGGCAACCAGGGGGTGTACTGCCTGACCGATGGCCACCTGCACAAAGCAAAGGACACGCCCACCACGCTCGTCGCCACCACGATGGCCACCGACGGCCGCGGCCACGTGTGCTTCGCACTGGGCGACTCGCTCTTCGCCATCAGCAACGGCGTGATCAGGGCGATGACCGAGGCACTGCCTCAGCTGAAGGGCCACGAGATTCGCGCACTGCACCTCTCGCCCCGAGGCTATCTCGTCGTGGCAACCATCGACGGGCTGCTGGTGGGACGCATCGACGGCGATTGCACGGCCAGCGACCTGCACTGGTTCGACGCACAGAGCGGGTTCACCATGATTGAGCCTCTGACGGCCACCATGGCCGAGAGCGATGACGGAACGGTGTGGATGGCAGGGCTGGAAGAAATGATGTCGTTCCGGCCGGAGGACTTGCTGAGCGACAACCAGGAGCCTACCGTCGTCGTGGCGCCACGCCCGTGGTGGCAGCAGTGGTGGGCTTGGCTCGCACTGCTCAGCCTGCTGTCGCTCGCTATATGGGGCATTGTGCGCTGGATAGAGCTGCGACGGGCCAGCAAGAAGATAAAGAAGCTGCAGAACGAGAAGATACTGAAGGAACTGCAGCTGAGCGCCGTCCGGCTGAAGGCCATTCCACACTTCCACTCGAACGTGCTGGCCAGCATCGAGTATTTCGTGATGAACCACTCTACCGACGAGGCTACGCACTATCTGAAGCTCTACTCCGACTTTACCAACCAGACGCTCAGCGACATCGACCGCCCATCGCGGTCGGTGGCCGAAGAGGTGGACTATGTACGCTCCTATCTGGAGCTGGAGCAGCTGCGCTATGGCGAGCGACTGCAATACACCATCAGCGTGGCGCCCGACGTAGACCAGAACACCATGCTGCCCACCATGCTGCTGCACACGTACTGCCAGAATGCCGTGAAACATGGCATAGCCAACAAGGCCGGCGCAGGCAACGTGACGGTGACCATCGCCCGCGAGCAACGCCACATGGCCGACGGCATAGTGGTGGCCGTGAGCGACGACGGCGTGGGCCGCTCGGAGGCTGCGCAGAGCAGTGGACCGTCGACAAAGCAGGGGCTGAAGATTCTGAGCCAGCAGATTGAGCTATACAACCGGACTAATCGACACCAGATTCAGCAGCACGTCACCGACCTGACCGACAACAACGGACATCCGGCGGGAACACGCTTCGAGATATGGGTGCCGACAGAGTATAAATATTAATGCAACTCAACTTTCTCAAGTTGAGCGAATGCGAAACTTGAATTAAGCAACATGATACAACGAGAAGGCAAAGGCATAAGACCGCTAAGAGCTGTTGTGGTAGAAGACGAACGACTGCCAAGACTGTCGCTACTGGCCAAGCTGGAGGAGTTTCGCCACACGCTCGAAGTGGTGGAGGCATGCGACAGCTATGAGGCTGCACGCGAGAGCATACTGCGCCACAGGCCCGACCTGCTCTTCCTCGACATACAGCTGCACGGACGCGACTCCATACAGCTGCTCGAGGAGCTGAAGCAGACCATCCCCCTACCCTACATCGTCTTAACCACGGCCTACTCCGACCGCAAATACCTGATGAGCGCCATCAAGCTATCGGTCGTAGACTACCTGCTGAAACCCATAGACAAGGGCGAGTTGGCACATGCCATAGCCAAAGCGGCAGACCGGGCCGAGGCGCTGTCGCCACCGCCAATGCCCGAGAGACTGAGCTTCAAGTCGGTAAACGGACGGATACTGGTCACTCCCGACGACATCGCATACATCAAGGCCGACGGCAACTATGCCTGCATGACCACCTTCCAAAGCCAAGACATGGTGCTGGAGAACCTGCTGTCGCTCGAACAGCGGCTGCCCAAGAACATGTTTGTCAGGGTAGACCGCAGCACCATCGTCAACCTCAGAAAGGTGTATCGCCTGAACCATCAACAGCAAGTATGCACGCTGCAGGCTACCGACGGGCGCACGTTGCAGCTGAAGCTCTCGAAGAGCGGAATAGAACAGCTGATGGCCATCGTGACGTAGCGGCAAAACTTGAATGAGTTACTAAATAATCATAAATAGCGGGATGCGATTTTGGATAATTCGGGGGGGAGTTGTACCTTTGTCGGCAAGAAAAACAATAACCAAAGACCAACCAACATGAACATCCCCAACTACGAAGAGTGCGTAAGATATGCACTGGAACAGAAAGGCATTGCGGGCGACACACTGAAGGACACCAACCTGCGAGTATATAAGCGACAGACGGCCAACCCCGGCACCGTATTCACCGCCCTGAAGAAAGGCGGCATCGTCATACCCGTGGTCAAGGCCACACTATTAGGCGAATATGCAGTAGACACCACGGCAACAGTGGTGATAGCTGCCAACCAGATAACCGACATGGTGAGCCTGTACGTGCCAAAGTCCGACGACATTCAGCTGTTCCCCATCGCCACGTTCGTCGAGGCATGGGAAGCCGCGGGCGGACTGTGCACCACGGCGTTCCCTGCCGACGACAAGACCTATCGGCCGAAGCTCATCGACCTGAAGCACATGGCGCTGCCAGCCATCTTCGACGAGCTGCGCGAAGCCATCGCTGAGAACGCCCACGACACATGGGCCTTGGAACGACAGAGCGAGGGATGGACATACGGCCCGAAGCGCGACGACACCAAGCTGGAGACGCCCGACATGGTGCCATACGCCGAGCTGCCAGAGAGCGAGAAACAGTACGACCGCATCATGGCCGAAGACACGCTGAAGCTGCTCATGGCACTGGGCTATCGCATAGAGAGAAACGGTTGAGCTATGCACGCCATGGAACAGCAAGACTACAAGTACTACGCCTTCATCAGCTACAACTCGCACGACACCGAGTGGGGTAAGCGCGTGCAGCGCAAGCTGGAGCACTATCGCATGCCGGCTACGCTATGCACCGAGCACGGCTGGGAGCGCACACCCATCAAGCCGGTGTTCTTCGCACCCACCGACATTCAGCCCGGCGGACTGAGCGAAGAGCTGCAAGAACGGCTGCGGGCATCGCGCAACCTCATCGTCATCTGCTCGCCCAACTCGGCACGCTCGCAGTGGGTGGGCAAGGAGATAGAGTTCTTCCATCAGTTAGGCCGCACAAAGCAGATACACTTCTTCATCGTCGACGGCGTGCCCCACAGCGGCAACCCCGACACGGAGTGCTTCAACCCTGTGGTCGACACGCTGGGGCTGCCCGAGATTCTCGGTGCCAACATCCACGAGCACATCTACCGCTGGCCCTGGATGAACAAGGAGCGGGCCTACGTGCAGCTCATATCAAAGCTGCTCGGTGTAGAGTTCGACGCCATCTGGCAGCGCCACAAACGGCTGCTTGTCCAGAAGGCAATAGCATGGGCAATAGCGGGAACAATGGTTGCCGCTGCTTTCGTCGGCGTATGGGTGGCCAACCAGCCTGTCGATGTGAAGGTGAGCCTGAACGAAGCAACGGTACACAACCCCGACCTCCCGCCCATGAAGGATGCCGTCGTTACCATGACACTCGACA
>ERZ842401.1877-NODE-1877-length-28921-cov-26.367075_pt1 | contig 28921 bp, 14 predicted proteins | sample MGYA00521270_ERZ842401 | MGnify/ENA primary metagenome ERZ842401 (study PRJEB31892, sample SAMEA3878208) | bioreactor metagenome | biome: Moose rumen | place: Sweden | collected 2011-10 | study: EMG produced TPA metagenomics assembly of the PRJEB12797 data set... | reverse complement strand
ATTGAGTCCTGGTCACAGTTAAGATAGGCGTCCGTAGCCACGGGAATTAGGAATTTTTGGATCCAATTAAAAAATCCTGCTTGGAATGATCTGCCGCAAAGCGTTTCACTGTCAATACTGCCAGATAACACAATAGACATAAGAGTTGACATTCATCAGCAAGATAAAAGATTAAATAATCAAGAATTCAAAAAAAAAGTACTTGATCAGCAATTCCACCTTCTCGATATTCAATTAAAAGAACATTTTGAATTCAGAATTAGAGAAGAAGATTACCAAACTTATCGAAACGACGGTATCAATGCAATATTAACCAAGTATAAGAATTGCAAAATCAAACCATTAGTTCAAGTCGGAACAACAATATCACTCTGCTCGGATGAAGACAGTAACAGTGTTTATGATGAAATATTATCCAGCGTTCATATTGTAAGAGATTATAATTATATAATGACTTTTAACTAAACTAAAACTAAACTAACTACCGGATTTTGCAAAAAAGCAATAATCGAACTTCAAGATAGTTTTCTGTACTCATTTGCTTTTTTGAAGTTAAGTCACTCAACCATATAATTTTCAAATTAAGTTGGCGACCTAAGTCAAACTTAATTATGCAAATTCCCAAAATGTTACATCACTGATCATGAACCTTGTCAGCATAGTCAACGAACACGACTTCTACAGTCAGCACTACCTTGAAGAAGTCTTCACCAGTGATCTTTCCGATTTCCTGAAGGAAGACACTGCCAAAGCCGCCGCCTCCCGCGAGGAGGCGAAGGTTGCCAGGCAGTCCGGCAACGGTGACAGTGTTGCTGTGTTCCGCACTGTTGCTGAAAAACTCCGCGGCCATGCCGTTGAGTATCTCCGAGCAATCTCGGTGACATCAAGGATCAGGGTGCCCTCAGAGAAGATCCTTGCAGAGAAGGAACTCGCATGGACTCTTCTCTCCTACCTGAACTATCAAAAACCTGAAGCCGATCCTTTCGGCTCTTTCCTCTGGGAACCAATAAGCAGGACCGGCGATCCCCTGCGCCTCCCACTGCTCTGCCAGAGTTTCCTTAACGGCCGCCCCTGGCTCATGGTGTTCCTTGCCTCTGAGACGGTTCTCCCACGAGGAACTGATCCGGATGAACCAGATCCCCTGGAAATGCTCGTTCCCACTGCCCTGATGGAGAAACTTTTCTCTGTCGTTTCCCCGTTCAGTTCATCTGATCAGTCTGCCCATACCCAGGAGGCACATTCAGAGAAGAGTTCAGTCTCCACCGCATCATCTGTTTCTTCCGGCTCAGATTCTTCCATCTCTGCAACTTACGGCTCAGCATCTGCATCTGCATCCGACTCCGCCTCCTCAACCTCCTCCGTCTCCACAGCCTCATCCTCATTCTCATCTTCAGCATCCGTTTCTCCCTCATCCTCACGTTCCACCAGCCGGAGATCCTCCAAAGCCTTTAGGAACATCACCTGGCGGGAGCTGCTGGACAAGGAGATCTTCGCTGCGGAGAACGCCCCCCGGTGGGTCATCCTGGCCTCCCCAAGGAAGTGGATCCTCATGGAGCGCAGCCGTTTCTACCAGCGCCGCCTCCTGCGCTTTGATCTGAAGATGCTGTTCAACCGGAAGCAGGAAGATGAACTGAAGGCTGCTGGTCTCCTGCTGGATCAGCGCTCCTCCGCACTCTCCCCTGACGGATCCTGCCTTCTGGACCGGCTGGACGAAAACTCCTTCCGCCATGCCCAGGGAGTCTCGGGAGAACTCAAATACGCCATGCGCGAGTCAGTGGAGATGCTGGGCAATGCCGCTGCCGCACAGTTGCAGGCCGCCAATCCGTCAGTGCTCCTCGATGACAAACTTGCCCAGGAACTCACTGGGGAACTTCTGCGGTTCATGTACCGCCTGCTGCTGCTTTTCTTCGCCGAGTCCCGCCCTGAGCTGGGATATCTCCCCGTGGGAGACAACGGCTATGACACCTCCTATTCCCTTGAGAGCCTCCGTGATCTGGAAGATGTCACCCTGTACAGTGACGAGGACCGGAACGGCACCTTCTTCCATGACAGCCTGAAGATCCTCTTCAGTTTCATCGCCAAGGGATCCAAGGGGGACGCCAAGGAGGTCTCCGCCACGGACAGAGACAGTTCCTCCAGTACCAGTACCAATGCCAAAAACAAAGCCTGCACCAGTAACAAAGCCAGCTCCGGCTCCGCTGCCACAGCAGTAGCCACAGCAGCAACCGCCGCCACAGCACAAACTCCAGCCGCCATCGGTTCCAGCACAGAGTCCGATCAAGCCTCCACCTCCGGCCTCGCCTTCACAGACACCAGTTCCTGGCAAGAAGACGCTTCCCTCCATGAGCAGTACCATAAGTTTTCCATAGCCCCCCTGGACTCCCGGCTTTTTGATGACCGGAACATGCAGCTCCTGGAGAAGGTGCACTTCCCCAATCATGTGATGCAGAAGGTGATCAAGCTTATGAGCCTGGCTGGAAGCACCTCCAGCAATTCCCGCTCCGGCAGACGCCACGGCCGAGCCGGCCGGATCTCCTATGCCCATCTGGGAGTGAACCAGCTGGGGGCGGTATATGAGTCCCTCCTGTCCTACCAGGGGTTCTTCGCCAAAGAAGATCTGTATGAGGTGCACCCGGCGGGCAGCAAGGGCGGAGAACTGGTCAGCACCTGCTTTGTCACCCGGGAGGAGCTGGACCGCTACGACCGGAGTGAGATGGTGCTGAAACGGGATGAAAGCGGGGCTGAGCGTATCTGCCGCCATCCCCGGGGATCCTTCATCTACCGCCTCACCGGCCGGGGACGGGAGACCTCCGCCTCCTACTACACTCCTGAGGTTCTCACCCGCTGCGTGGTGAAGGAGAGCCTGGCAGAGCTGGAAAAGCTCCAGCTGGATCCCCTAAAGACACCCCGGGAAAAGGCCGAGCGGATCCTCTCCTGGAAGATCCTGGAGCCGGCCATGGGCTCCGCCGCCTTCCTGAACGAGGCCTCCGATCAGATGGCCCGGATGTACATGCACTACGCCATGCAGGAGGAGGGTGCCCCGGCCCTGACCCAGCAGGAGTTCACCCGGGAACTCCAGAAGGTGAAGATGCGCATTGCCGACCGCAGCCTCTTCGGGGTGGATCTGAACCCTACCGCCGTGGAGCTGGGGGAGATCTCCATCTGGCTCAACAGCCTCTCGGAAGATCGGACGGTGCCGACCTTTGACGGCCAGCTGTACTGCGGCAACTCCCTCATCGGCTGCCGCCGGGAGGCCTGGAGCATGGCCGATCTGAAAGGCAAGAAGCGTCCCCGCTCACGCCAGGTGGGATCCGGTGATCTGGGCAGCGGCGAGATCTGGCACTTCCTGCTGCCCAGTCCCGGCATGGCCGGCTACAGCGGCGAGGAGGTGGAGTTCATCGCCCCGGATCAGATCAGAAAGATCGCCCGCTGGCGCAAGGAGTTCAACGCACCCCTAACAGCGGATGAGCTCCGGAAAATGGCCATGATCTCCCGAGAAATCGACGCTCACTGGCACACCCTGGCCGAGGCCCTGCGCTATGTCCGCCAGCAGTCCCGGAACTCCTACAGCATCTACATGCACGAGGATGAGAGCAACAAGGATTTCATGGATCACATCCAGAGGGAGAACACCTTCAAACTCGTAATTGATCCCGACAACCCCAGGAGCAAATACAATCAGACCGGGGAGTTCCAGCACATCCGGAACATCATGAACCTGTGGTGCGCCCTCTGGTTCTGGCCCGTGGAGGACGCTGATCTCCTGCCCACCCGCCAGGAGTTTTTGGACTATGTGTTCCATGAGGTGGGACAGATCCGTCCCCTGGTGTCCAGCGGGGAGGAGGATCTGGCCAAACTCGCCGGCAGTCTTGCCGGAGATAAAAACGGACAGTCAGCCTGGAACACCGGCACAGACAGCGGAAATGACGGGAATGACGTAAACAACATCGCCGGAGAAGGAAACGGTATCAGCAGCGGAGATGGAACGGGAACGGGAACGGGAACAGGAACAGGAACAGGCAACAGCATCAGCGGTGATCCGGAACTGAGCCTCCTGGGCAGCGCCGCGGAAGGAGAGCTCTTTGCCCGGGAGGAGCCGAAAGAGGAAGATCAGTTGTTCGCCCGGGACGGCACCTTCCAGCACGCCGATCCGGAGTTCCTGGCACAGCAGGAGGAGGCGAAGCGCCGCCGCTCTGCCCTGGAGCAGGTGGTACGGAAGGTCACCGCCGTCCATCATTTCTTCCACTGGCAGCTGCGCTTTGCCGATATTTTCCTGCCGGAGCCAGGGCATGCTCCCGGCTTTGATCTGATCCTGGGCAACCCGCCCTGGTCCACTGTGACCTTTGAGACGGCTGCCGTCCTGGGAGACATAGAGCCCTACTACATCGTCCGATCCAGCCAGTTCAACGCCAAGGCCATGCAGGATGTGCTCCTGGGCAAGACTGATCTTCTGAACGGCAAAAGCCTCTTCCAGCGGAAGCCCGCGGCCCGGAAGCACTGGCTTGCGGAATACACCGCCGCCACCGGCAGCAAGAACTTCTTCAACGATCCAACCCTTTATCCCGAACTTCAGGGAGCAGGCACCGATCTCTTCAAACTGTTCCTGCCCAACATATGGCGCCTGGCATCCCCGGACGGTGTCCAGGGGATCCTGCACCCTGAAACGCCCTACACAGAAACAGCAGCTTCCTACCTCCGGTCGGAGGTCCTGCACCGGATCCGGCGCCATTATCAGTTCAAGAATGAGTTCAGACTCTTTGCCGACGTGGATCATCACGCCATATTTGGTGTGAACATCTACGGACCGGCACAGGAAGTACCCTCCTTTGCCACCATGAACAACCTGTTCCTGCCCAAGACCATTGAACTGTCACGCAAGAACACGGAAAGACCGGTGGGGGGGATCAAAAATGACAAAGGAGAATGGAGCACCGCCGGACATCCGGACCGGCTCCTGCATCTGGACGGGAACGCCATAAGCAAACTGGCGGAAGTGTTCAGCACCGATCCCAAGTCCCCCATTCTGCCCAGCATCCATGCCCGGGGACTCCTGGAAACATTGGAGCATTTTGCCGGCTGCCGGCGTCTGGGAGATCTGGAGATCAAGATTTCCAGCATGTGGCACGAATCCGGTGCCCAGAAAGACGGCACCATCCGGACTTTCAGAAACAGCCAGACTTTCTTCCCTGACTCTCCTGATCGGTTGATCCTCAACGGCCCCCACCTGTATGTGGGCAATCCTCTCTACAAAACCGCCGATGATCCATGCCTCAACAACATGGCCTGGACCATGCCGGATCTCACATCGCTTCCCGAGGACTACCTGCCCAGATGCAAGTATGAACCGGCAGTGGATATGGATGAGTATCTCAATCGTATGGACACCCTGCCCTGGAACGGCAGACCGGTGACCAGCCAGTACAGGATCGGACTCAGGATGTTGGTTCCCTGTGAAGGTGAGCGCACATTGACATGTGGATTGCTGCCACCAGGAATTGGACATGTTAATGGAATGGAATCCATCGCTTTCAATTGCTCATCTGAACTTCTTATCACTGCTGGAGTATTTTCCTCAATCATTGCAGACTTCTACATCCGTACTCAAAACAAGAACAATCTCTTACCAGCAATTCTTAACGCAATACCCATCCCGGAGTTCACACCTAACCTTAAGAAGCACCTGATTCCAAGGGTGCTCAGCCTCCACTGCCTGACATCCTGGTACCGGGATATCTGGCAGGAGTCCTTTGACCCTGCGTTCCAGAAGGAAAACTGGTCCTCTGCCCATCCAGCCCTGAACCGGAGCCACTTCCGGGATCTCACCCCGGACTGGCAGCGCAACTGTGCCTTAAGGACCGATCTGGAACGGCGCCAGGCGCTTCTGGAAACCGATGTGCTCACAGCCCAGGCCTTCGGCCTCACTCTCGAGGAACTGCTCCAGTGCTACCGCCTTACATTCCGGGTGATGAGGACCTATGATCAGGAAACCTGGTACGATCAGAAGGGTCGCATCGTCTGCACTTCAAACAAATCCATGGGTATCGGTCTCCCCATGAAAAAGAAAAAGGATCCCAGCGTGACTTACTCTGTGAACGGTGACCGGCATCAGGAAGGCCTGGGTTTTGAAGAGGTGCTGGATCTCAGTGCAGGAACCGTGGAGATGACCAGGGAGGACACCACCCTGCCCGGTGGCCCAGTTCTCCGCACCATCACCTATGTTGCTCCCTTCTTCAAAATGGATCGGGAGCAGGATTACCGGACGGCCTGGGAGTTCTTTGCCCAGGATGGCAGGGACTGATCCCTTAAGCCGTTCATTCTCCGGATCACAGCAGGCACCAGATCCCGCCGGCAGTCCGGAGAATAGCTATTTCAGGAGGACATACCCATGATCCCCTCAGCAACAGCCCAGGAGGTTGAGGAAGGCATCCGCAGATATGTGAAGGAAACCTTCCCGGTAACCTCCCGCTTTTTCCTCCATGAGGACGGCACTTCCATCCTGGATGACTTCCTGAAAAGCGGCAACGATCCCCTTGCCAGAGCGGACTCTGATCCTGACTCCACCCGACTCCCGGACACATCCCAGCTCCTGGCCACATCCCGACTCCCAGGCTCCTTCCCGGATCATGGCTCCAGTCACGCCCCCTCCTCTGGCGACACAATCACCTCCAACGGATCTCTCTCCTCCGGCGGCACAATCTCCTCCCCCGCTCTCACACCCGGCGGCACCACCTCCCCCGGGAGCAAACTCACCTCTGGGGGCACCCCAGCACTCTCCCCCGCTCCCGCCCCCCAGTCCGCCCATGACGCCTCCATGATCAAGGGACCCTGGGCCCAGATCATGCTGCCCTTCCGACCGGCTCCGGAGGGCTGGATCCTGCCCTTTCAGAACCTCAGGACCATTCCCTGCTTCCGCCGGTTCACTCCCCACCGCCATCAGATCCTGGCCTTTGAGCGCCTTGATCCGGCTCATCCCCGCTCCACCATCGTGGCCACGGGCACCGGATCCGGCAAGACCGAGTGCTTCCTCTATCCCATCCTGGAATACTGCCTTGCAGAGCGGAAACAGGATCACCACGGGATCAAGGCTCTCCTGATCTATCCCATGAACGCCCTGGTGGAGAACCAGGGAAAGCGCCTGGCCTCCCTCATCCACGAGATCTTTGAGGCCACGGGGATCCAGCTCACCGCCGGCAACTACACCGGAGACAGCAGCTTTGACGGCTTCCAGGACATGGGCGCCGATCATGTCATCACCCACCGGGGAACCATGGAGCAGGATCCCCCGGATATCCTTTTGACCAACTACAAGATGCTGGATCTCCTGCTCCTCCGGCCGGAAAGCCAGGGGATCTGGCAAGCTGACACCAAAGGCATGTGCCGGTATCTGGTGGTGGACGAGCTCCACACCTTTGACGGTGCCCAGGGCTCCGACTTAAGCTGCCTCATCCGGCGCTTCCGGGAGCATCTGGATCTGGGGCAGGATCTGGCCTGCGTGGGCACCTCCGCCACAGCAGGCGAAGATCCCCGGAAACTCCGGGAGTTCGCCTCCCTGGTGTTCGGCGCCCCCTTCCTTCAGGATCCCGCCTCAGTGATCGCCGAGGATCGCCTGGATCCGGAGGAGTTCCTCAGAAAATACGGCGCCGGCCCCGTCATGGGCCAGTGGCCCATGGAGAAGATCCTCCAGGAGACGCCCCCGGAGAACTCCATGCCCGCCTACATCGCCTGGGTGACCGAAGCCTGGTTCCCCTGGGAGAACATCGGCTTCAACAGCGAGGACTCGGAGCTGGACGACGGTCCCTGCCTCCGGCTGGGAGAGTGCCTGCCCTTCCTCACGGGCTTCCGGGAACTGATCAGAAGCCTCAATGGCACCATGCGGATCCATGATCTGGCCCGGCAGTGGTATCAGAGGAACACCGGCTATATCAGGAACTTTGTCCGGGATCATGTCCCCCTGCCCCCGGATCTCCAGGATCCAGCCTCCTCCAGTTTCCAGGGATCTGCCGCCTCTTCCTCAGGATCCGCCGTCTCCGCCAGCCTCCCGGGATCTGCTGCCTCATCCTCCGGCTCCGCCGTCTCCCCCAGAGACCCGTCCGCCTCCGCCCCAGCCTCCTCCACCTCCGCCTCCCGTCTCACCCCCGAAGCTTTCCGGGAAGAGCAGGGGATCCTCCTGGCAGAGAAGCTGATCACCGGGCTTCTGGCCATGGTGTCCGCCGCCCGGGTGCGGGAGGCGGGAAACCAGCTGAAGCCCTTCCTGAACGTCCGCTGCCAGCTGTGGATCCGCTCCCTGGTGAACCTGCTGGCCACATTGGATCGCCACCATCCCCGGCTTCTCCTGGCCGCCGACCGGCGGCGCCAGGATCCCCTGGCACTGCCCCTGGTGTGCTGCCAGAGCTGCGGCATGAACGCATTGGGCGGCAGCATCGGGAGCCTGGGCTCGGCAAGGGCCGCCGTAAGCAGGGACAACCGGCGCTTCTACCAGGACTGGTTCTCCCATGATGACTCGGCCCATCTGCTGCTGCCCCTGAAGGACATGGAGGATTTCCAGAACACGGTTGCCGCCATGTGGCAGGAAGAGGGGGAGCCCCGGGACGTGCCCTGGCTCTACCGGGAGCATTATGCCTTGTGCACCCGGTGCGACCGCCTCACCGGGATCCGGGAGAAGGCGGATCTGGAGAAGATCTTCCAGGGGAAATACAACTGCCCCGGCTGCGCCTCCACCGCCGTCACGGCGGTGCGGATCCCGGAGATCACCGAAAGGCGGAGCACACCGGAGGGCTCCCGGACCAGGCGCCATGATCTCTGCCCCTGCTGCGGGGCCGAAAACTCCCTTATCATCGCCGGCGCCCGGGTGCCCACCCTGACCTCCCGGGTGGCGGATATCATCAACGGGGGGATCTTCAGCGGCGACAGCCGCATGGTGGCTTTCAGCGATTCGGTGCAGGATGCGGCCATGAACGCCGGCTTCACCGGCTCCCGGAACTGGCGCCACACCATGTCCAGGGCTCTGCTGCAGTATGTCCGGCAGAAACTGGGGAACAGCGGACGCCTGACCATGCTGGAGGCCATGCAGAAGGTGGCCGGCCACTGGGAGGCCCGGTTCAAGGAAGCCCACCGGCGGGATCCGGATCGGGAGATCCTGGCCTCGGCAGACTTTGCCGCCAGCCTCTTCCCGGCACCCCTGATCTGGCGCCGGGAATGGCGGCGCTTCAAAGCGGCGGCATTGAAGGCCGGATCCCCGAAGGGATCCCAGGGCAGCGCCGCCGACAGCAACAAATCCGGCTGGCAGAGTTTCCTGCAGTTCCTCCGGGAGGACGGTCTCCCCGGGAAAGGCTCCGGCAGTGCTGCCGGATCTGCCGCAACCGGGAGCACGGGCGCCACCCGTGGCTCACCGATCTCCGGAGGCAATGTTTCCCCGGAAGGCACCCTGGGTCCGGGGTACGGGGGCACCCTCGGAAGACTCGTGCAGATCACCCGGGAGCGCATGAGCTGGGAGCTCCTGAAAAGTTTCACCCTGGACGCCAGCCTCCCCTGGAGCCTGCCGGGAAGGGAGGCGGCCGCGGCCGCCCCGGATCCCATGCGGCTTGCCGGCGCCGTCAGGCGCGCCCAGGATCTCCTCCGGAATGACTGCGGCCTGGAGCTCACCGGGGAGGGGAGCCGGAAGCTGGCAGGCATGATCCAGGGCCTGATCCGGCATATGCTGTCCCAGGGCGGGGTGTCCTGCCGCGCCCTGGAGACCGCCTGTCCCCGGCTCTTCAGAGCCCTGGAGGCCCACTATGAAAAAAGCAGCAGTTATCTCCTGACCAGGAGTGCCTCCATCTTCCGGGGCAGCCATGGCCGGCTCATCCCCCGGGGCCTCACCCTGAGCGCCTCCGGCGCCCGGAACGAGCGCCGATCTGCTGAAGCCGTCCTCCAGGGCAAAAGCGACACCTGGCACACGGTGTGGCTCCGGAAGTTCCTCCAGAGCCTCAACGATCCCATGATCCGCCCCGACCGGGTGGATCCCGCAGGCTTCTACCGCCAGATCCTTATGGCCCTGGAGGAGCAGCACCTGACGGTGTCCGTCACCCGCCAGTCAGGGGAGAAGATCTGGCTCCTGGATCCCGCGGGCCTCATCATCACCTCCCGGCTTAAGAGCCTCACCTGCCCCCGGTGCCGGCGGCACTATCTTCTGCCGGAAGAGGCGGCGGAAGCCCTCCGGGGCCTGCCCTGCCCGGGGCTCCTGTGCGCCGGGAGCCTGGAGTTCCCGGAGGACGGGGAACTCACCTCCCCCCATGCCGCCGATCCCGCCGACTCCCACGGCCGGCTCCGCCGGATCCACGCCACGGAGCACACGGCCCTGCTCTCCGGGGAGCAGCGGAAAACCGCCGAGGAGTCCTTTGCCGGGGAAGATCAGCCCTGGTCCCTGAACCTGATCTCCGCCACCCCCACCCTGGAGATGGGCATCGACATCGGCGCCCTGTCCACGGTGATCATGTGCAATGTGCCCCCCACCCAGGCCAGTTATGCCCAGCGCCTGGGCCGGGGCGGCCGCCGGGACGGCAACTCCCTGGCGGTGACCATTGCTGACGGCCGGGCCCACGATCAGTATTTCTGGAGCGATCCCGAGTCCATGATCGCCGGGGAGATCCGGCCTCCCGGAGTGTTCCTCCAGGCGGCTTCCGTGCTGGAGCGCCAGTTCACCGCCTTTGCCCTGGGGATCTGGATCCGGGAGCGCCTGGCAGACATCAGGAAAGATCCTGGCAGTTCCTTCCCCTCCCGGAACGTCCTGAAAAGCCTCCTGCCCCATGATCTCAGCGCCACAATCCAGAGCTGGACCCGGGGAGATCACGCCGCCAATGCCTTCCCCCTGGGATTCCTGGACTGGCTCAGGAGCCATGCCGCCGATCTGTGCTGCCGCTTCCGGGACGCCATGGAAGCGGGCACCGGCATTGAAACCGGTGCCTGGGCAAATGCAGGGACAGCTACAGCTACAACTACAAATACAACTGCAGATGCAGGTGCACGGGCAGACTCCGAAGTCCGCGCCGCCCCAGTTCCCGGAGAAAACGCTTCCCCGGCCGGCTCCCCTGCCCGGCTCACGGCCTTGCCCGGGGGGATCCTGGATCAGGAGAAGCTGGACTATCTCATGGCCTACGCCCGGGGCGATCTGGCCGACGGGGAGAATTCCCTGCGAAGCCGCCTGGCCGCCAGCCTCTCCCAGGCCGAAGATCAGCAGCTCCGGCTCAAAGCCTCCATTGATGAACTGGATCGGCAGATCAAGGAAGTGCAGAACATTCCGGATCTCGCCGCTGAAGAGAAGGAAAAGGAGAAGACGAAACTGGAGCGGGAGCGGGCCGTGCTCCACCGGATCCGCACCGGAGAGCGGCAGAAGAACATCTTCAGCTGGCTCACGGATGCGGGACTCCTGCCCAACTACGCCTTCCCCGAGGACGGGGTGAAGGTGAATGCCGCGGTGATCAACCACAATGATCTCGACGAGCAGGATCGGCATGATCGCCAGCTGAGCCGGGAGGACAATCCCCCGGACACCTTCTCCTTTGCCCGCAGCGCCCACATGTCCCTGCGGGCCCTGGCCCCGGGAATGCAGTTCTTTGCCCTGGGCCACCGCTTCACCATTGACCGGGTAAGCCTGGAGCTGCCCGGCGGCGCCAAAGGCCTGGCCGGCGCCGGAGGCAATGCCAGTTCTGCATCCAGTTCCAATGCCGGTGCCAACATAAACACCAGCAACAGCAACAGCTCCGGTCCCGACACCAGTCCCCGAAGCGGCGCCTCAGCTAACGCCAATGCCAGCGCCAGCACCCGTGCCGGATCCAGTGCCACTCCCGGCGCCGCCAGCGGGGAGATCCTGGAGCACTGGCGGATCTGCCCGGACTGCTCCCACATTGAGCGGGAGGATATTCCGGATCCCCTGGCCGGGAAGAGCATGTCCTCCGATCACCCTTCCGGCTGCTGCCCCGCCTGCGGCTGCCGGCAGTACGGTGATCTGGGACAGCGCCTGACGTTGGTGCGGATCCGGGAACTCTACGCCCGGGCCGACGGCATCGGGGATCTCATCAGTGATGATCGGGATGAGCGGCGGCGGGAGCCCCACACAGTGATCCTGCTGCCCGCCTGGGAGCAGGAGGATGTGATCACCGCCTGGAAGGCCAGGGATCCGGGCACCACCTTCGGCATGGAGTTCCTCCGCCGGATCCGGATCACGGAGATCAACCTGGGTCCCAAGGGCTTCGGCGGCCGCCAGCTGTCCTGCGCCGGGGAAGAGCTGGGCTTCCAGGGCTTCACCATCTGCCGCCACTGCGGCGCCGTCCTCCGCCGGGACGCCAAGGACGAGGAGTCCTGCCACGCCCCCTTCTGCCGGAAGGCCCGCCGGGCAACGGCAGCCGGTCCCCTGGCCGGAGACGCCCCCGGGAGCTCCGCTGCCAGAAGCAGCAGCGCAGGCTCTGCCACCCGCAACGTCACCGGCATAGGCGGCGCCGGATCCTCCAGCTTAACCTCCCCCGCCTCCGCCGCCGGGAACCTCCCAGATCAGGATCCCTGGCTCCGGGAGCTGGGGATCTACCGGCAGTTTGCCAGCGAGGCAGTGCGGATCCGGCTGCCGGTGAGTGCCCTTCATGAAGAGCCCGGGAACCTTCTCCGGATCCTGTTCTCCCTGAAGGCGGCGCTGCGCCTGGGGCTGGAGCGCCATTTCAAGGGGGATGTGTCCCACCTGCAGATCACCGTAATGAACGAGCCCTGCCAGGACAGCCAGGGAGAGGAGGGGGAGCGGAGCCTCTGCCTTCTGCTCTATGACACCGTGCCCGGGGGCTCCGGTTACCTGAAGGATCTCACCCGGAAGGTGGGACGGGACAGCCCCTGCGGCAACATGGCCGCACTGTTCCAGGAGACCTATGAAGCCCTGATCTCCTGCCGCTGCCGGGAGCTGGGCCAGGACGGCTGCTGGCGCTGCGTCCTGCACCACAGCAGTGATCTGGAGCGGCCCCATGTGTCCCGGATCACCGCTGAGCGGATGATCCGCCAGATCCTGGGCCTCCTGTCCCGGGGCATGGAGGATCTGGCCGGGGAAAGCATCAGCCGCCATGCCGCCCACACCGACAGCCCCCTGGAAGATCAGTTTCTGGATCGTCTCCTCCGGGAGTTCCCGGATGCCCGGGAAGATCACGGGGCCGCCCCGGCCGGATGCCGGTCCTGCTGGCACTTCACCGTGCCGGCAGATCCTGCCATGCAGGATCGCCTCCGCCGGGAGTTCGGCCGGGACTTCCGGGACGGCTTCAGCTGGCGCCTCCTGACCCAGCGCCATGCGGAGGGGGATCATGCCTCGGTGCCGGACTTTGTCCTGATCCCCGAGCAGGAGTCCCTGCTCCGGACGCGCCCGGATCTGGAGATGCAGATCTTCACCGACGGCTGGCGCTTCCACCGGGAGATCATCCGGGAGGATCTGCTGAAACGGCAGTCCCTGCTGAACCGGGGCAGCCGGATCTGGTCCCTGACCTGGGAGGACGTCACCGGAGAGGAGACCGCCGGAGAGGGCGGGAAACACCGCCCGGGAGACGGGCCCGATCCGGCCGTGCCTGAGGTTGCCGATCTCCTGGCCTGCCGCCACGGCAGCAAGGGATCCCCCGCCGAGGCCGCCCAGGCGGCCCGGGCAGCCGTTCTGTTATTGAACCAGATCGGGGACACCGGGGACAGTGTCCCCCATGATCCCGCCGGCGTCACCGCCTGCTGCCGGGAGCTCTCCCAGGCCGATCACGGCATGGGGCTCCTGCTCTCCTGGATCCGGGATCCCCTGGGCACCACAGATCGCCTCCGGGCCGGAGCGCTGTATGCCGCCATGAACGGCACGGCGTGCCGCACCGGAGCCAATGCGCCCCTGTTCCGGGACTGCCCTCCGGGGCTGTTTGCCACCATGAACATGGGCTTCCAAAGACTCACCGATTGCCGGACCCTGCGGCTCATCACCGGCCTCAACAGCAAAAAGCCCATCAAGTGGAACATCTGCCTCCTGGCCGCTGAGGCCTGGCCGGACGACAGGAATTCTCAAGGTGGGAATGCCCAAGGGGGAAATGCCCAAGACGGAAATACCCAAGGGAGCAGCGCCCAGGCACCGGGAGCCGCCCCGGAAGGCAGCACCCAGGAGGCGGGATGCAATCCCCGGCTCACCTCCCCGGAAGAGTCCGCCCCACCCCTGAACGACGCATTACGGCGCCAGGAGTGGCACCTGATGCTCCAGACAGCCAACCTCCTGCAGTTTGCCGGGAACTTCTGGTGGTGCCCCCGGGACGCCCGGGAAGATCCGGTGTACAGCGCCGCCAGCGTTGACCAGGAACGCCTGAAACGGCAGGATCAGGAGGATGAGTCCCGGGACGATCACTGGGATCAGCTTTTGGCATACATGGAGGCGGAGCCGGAGTATTACGGGGCGATCAGCCGCATGAGCCGGCAGATCCGGAACTGCTCCGGGATCCGGATCCCGGATCACCCCCTGACCGACGGCCTTGCGGGGGAAGCCGCCCGGAAAGCCGGCGCCCTGGAGATCCTGGGGGAGGACGGGGGCCTTCAGTGGGATCTGCCGGACGGCGGCGCAGTGCTGCTGTTTGCCCGGGAGAACGTGACCATCCCGGAGGAGAAGTTCCGGCGCCTGGCCCGGAGCCTGGAGGATAAAGGGATCCGTCTCCTCTGGGATCAGGATCCGGAATGGTTTCAGACGCTCCGGGAGCTGCTGGAGGACAGGGAATAATGCAACCGAAATTCTACCGGCTGGCCGTGAGCCGGAACTTCTATGACGCCTGCGGCAGCGTGTCCCAGGAGATCTTCAGCCTGGCCCTGGACTTCCTGCGGGACTTCCAGGCCCTTTCCCGGAGCACCGGGGGGATCCCCGGAGAGTTGCTCCCGGATGCCGGCGGGGAAGCTTTCCGGGCTGTGGATCTCAAAGGCGGCTACACCGCCATCCTGTGCTGTCCCCGGAAGCAGGCCACATGCCTGCTCATGTGGATTGATGCCAGAGAGCAGGCCCTGGCCTGGGCCCGGTGCCACACCTGCCGGATCAATCCCCGCACCGGCACCCTGCAGATCTACGAGGCCCTCCCGCCGCAGGATCCCGTGCCCCCTCTCCGGGAGCCGTCCCGGAAGCAGGAGCCGGGCGCACCGGAAGAAAGCACCGCCAATCCCCTTGCCGGGATCACTGATGATGAGCTCCTGGATCTGGGGATCCCCCGGGAGCTCCTGCCCCGGATCCGTGCCCTCACCTCCCGCCAGGAGCTGGAGCACTGCGGCGCCATGCTGCCCCCGGAGGCACTGGAGGCCCTCCTGTGCCGCCTGGACGGTGTCCCGGCGGAGCCTGAGTCTGATGAGCCGGATGAGGCAGGGGAGACGGGCACCGGCGAAGGAAGCCCTGCCCCCCGGGCAGGCCGCCTGGAAGGCGCAGAGGGCCGGGAAAACGCCGACGGCAGGGGACCCGGGACCGAGGCCGCCGGATCCCCGGGCACCCCGGCGGAGCCCGGAAAAGATCCTGCCGGAGAGGCCGGACACCTCCCGCCCCACCTTGCAACCCAGGAAAAGGGTGATGATCGTAATACCCGGGGTGAGGAGACCCTGGAGTCGATCTTCGGGGATCTCCTCCTGGAGCCGGGAGCCCCTTCCCGGGATGAGCATGACCGGAAGCAAAACAGCAGCCGGGCCCGATCCAGGACAGCAGGACCGGCGGCAGCGGCACCGATCCCAGGCCCGGATCAGGATCAGGAGCAGGAGCAGGAGCAGGATCCGGCACTGTCACCGAACCGGGAAACCCCAGAGACTGATCTCCCATCTGCCGGCACCGGGAATGGGTCCTCTGCCGGTTCCGGGGACGCGTCCTCTGCCGGTTCCGGGGACGCGTCCTCTGCCGGTTCCGGGGACGCATCCTCCGCCGGGGATACGTCCTCCCCCAGGAACACCTCCTCCCCCGGGAACGCCACATCCCCCGAAAACGGGGATAATGGGGATCTGTCCGGGGCTGAGGACTGGGAAAAGGGGCTCCTAAGCGCCGACCGGGCCGGAACCGTGCGCCTGATAGCCAGTGATCATGAACTTCAGGAGATCCTGGACGCGGAGCTGGCCTACTGGCGGATCTTCCTGCATCCCAGCCAGAAGAAACTGGTGACCATGAAAAGCCTGGCTCCAGCCCTGATCCGGGGCTCGGCAGGCACAGGCAAAACCGTCACCGCCCTGCACCGGGCTGTGGCCCTGGTGTCCCGGCCGGACTGGGATCCCTCCCGGAAGGTGCTGTTCACCACCTTCACCACCAACCTGGCCTGCGATCTGGCCTCCCAGCTCCGGCTCCTGTGCCCGGCAGATCTGCTGTCCCGGATTGAAGTGTCCGGCATTGATGCCTGGGTGTCCCGGTATCTCCGGAAAATGGCAGTGGATCTGCAGATCGTCTATCCTGATCAGCCGATCTTCCGGGAATGCTGGCAGGAGGCCCGCAGCTGCTTTGACGATGACGCCCTGCCCGGTGACAGTTTCTGCCGGGAGGAATATCTGCGGGTGATCCTGCCTCAGGGGATCTCCGGAGAGCGGGAATATCTCCATGCCGTGCGCCGGGGACGGGGGAAAAGCCTCAGCCGGGAGGGCCGGAGGCAGCTGTGGCCATTGTTTGAAGAGCTCAGGGTGCGCCTTAGACGCCGGGGCCTTATCACCTTTGAGGAGGCCTGCACCCTGGCTTGCACCCTGATCCGGGAAAATCCCTGGTCCCACTCGGTGGGAGCCGTGGTGGCGGACGAGACCCAGGATCTCAGCGCCCAGTCCCTGAAGCTCCTCTCCTGCCTGGCAACGCCCCCGGAAAGCACGGAGGATGCGCCCCTGGAGCCCCGGATCTTCCTGGTGGGTGACGGCCATCAGCGGATCTACGACCGGACAGCGAGCCTTGGGGCCTGCGGGATCAATGTCCGGGGACGGCGGAGCCGGAAACTCAGGATCACCTACCGGACCACTGACGAGATCCGCCAGGCGGCCAGCCTGGTGCTGTCCCGCACCCGGACGGACAACATGGACGGCGGGGAGGAGGACTTTGCCGGAGACACGGCCCTGAGGCACGGCCTGGCACCGGTGATCATGACCTGCGGCGGGGTGAATGAAGAAGAGCGCCAGGTGCTCCGGGAGATCACCGGCCTCACCTCCGGACGGGGCCAGATCTGCTACCAGATGCAGGAGATCTGCATCACCGCCCGCACCGGATCCGATCTGGAGACCTTCCGGAGGTTCCTGGAGGAGAACCGGGTGCCCACGGTTCTGATCTCTCCCCACCAGGCGGACGATCCCCTGATCCAGGGAGTGCGCCTGGCCACCATGCACCGGATCAAGGGACTGGAGTTCAAGGTGATCTTCATGATCAACATGTCCCGGGGCACCATGCCCCTGGAGATCGCCGACACCGACGATGAGCTGGAGCGCCAGCGGCGTCTCACCAGCGAGCGCTGCCTGTTCTATGTGGCCGCCACCCGGGCCCGGGATCGGCTGTACATCACCAGCCGCCGGGAGGACAGTGTCTTCCTCCAGGAGATGCGATCAGCCCTCAGTGCTGGCGGAGCCGGAGAGCCGGCTGATCCTCAGAACTGACGCAACCGGAGATCCTTGAAATATCTGCCTCCAGGAGATCATCTGGTCAGACCTCAGGGCTGATGTGGCAGGATCTCAGGGGAAGACAGAGGATCATTGATCAGCGATCTGGGATCGGGGATCAGGGAGCAGGGAGCAGGGAGCATGAAGAGCCGTAAGACCGGAAAGGATCAGCGGAGCGGTGACAGGAACATACCGGGACAACGGGACAGGAAACCGGGAAGTGCGGAATGGCAGTGCTGCCACACTGCCGGAAGCATCCCTGCTCCCGTCCCTCCGGAAGCACTCAACCCTGAGCGCAGGCACCTCACGCACCTGCCGGACATCAACATGACACAGTCAGGAGCTAAGACATGACAGCCGACATCAGATCTTTTCCCGTGGGCGAGGCGGACTTTGCCAGTCTCATCCGCTCAGGTACTGTCTATGTGGACAAAACCGGCGGAATAGCCGATCTGCTTACTTCCGGAACCAAGGTGTTCCTGCTCCTGAGACCCCGGCGGTTCGGGAAAACCCTGACCATGAGCATGCTCCGGTGTTTTCTCGAGATGAACTACGACCTCCCCGGTGACCGATCAGCTCCGGAGAGTCTGTTCCGGGATCTGAAGGTGGCAGAAAACCATGCGATCTGTGACCAGCACATGGGCGCATATCCCGTGATCAGCGTGACCTTCCGGAATGTGGACGGGCAGGATTTTCCCGCTGCCACCGCCAGACTGGTTAACGAGTTCACCGCCCAGGCGGAGAAATTCCGGTTCCTGAAAAACCTGCCCGGCGCCGACCCCGGATCCACGCTGTTCCTGGATCAGATGATCGCCTTTGGCAACAACAAAGCGCCTATGTTCCGACCTGACGGCTCCCTGACACCCGATGCCTTTTCCCTGCTCACATGCTTTCTGCAGAAACTGACCGGGCTGCTGCACCGGATCTTCCGCCGCCAGGCAGTGCTCATCATTGACGAATACGACGTTCCCCTGCAGAAAGCGCAGGTTGGCGGCTACTACAACAGGATGCTGGAACTTGTCAGGGGGATCCATTCCGAAGCCCTGAAGGACAACGGTGATCTCTTCAAGGCCTTTGTCACCGGCTGCCTGAGGATAAGCTACCAGAGCATTTTCACTGGGGCCAACAACCTGGACTGCTTCGGGATCCAGGACGTGCCCCACTCCAGACTCATCGGCTTCACCGTTGATGAGGTGGCAGAACTCCTGAAGAAATGCGGCATGTCCGGACGCCTGGAGGATCTGAAAAGATGGTATGACGGCTACAACTTCGGCGGCACCCGGATGATGTGCCCCTGGAGCGTAATGAAGTTTCTCTCCCGGGCCTGCAGTCCGGGCAATGATCCGCAGCGCTTCATGCCGGAGAACTACTGGAGCGGCACCAGCGGCAACGACATCATTGAGATCTGCATGAAGCACCCTGATCCTCAGGACTCAGAGCGGCTCCAGAACCTGGTGGACGGAGGAACTGAGACCATCAGCGCCTGGGAGTTCACCTCCTATCCTGAGATCAGTTCCAGCACCGATTTCAACGTCTTCGCCCTGATGATGCTGCACACCGGCTATCTCACCTGCGCCTCGAAAGCCGATCTCCCAGAAAGCAGTCCGGGACCAAACAGCGAAAGGGCGCTGACAGAGGATCCGATCCGGAACAGCACGGGGCAGCAGGATCCTGATCCCCTTCAGGCTCAGATCCCGGAGCAGGGTCGGAACCCGGACCGGAACAATGTACAGGATCAGATCAATATCCCCAAAACCGGGGAGCAGGAGCAGGAGAAAAACATACAGCTCACGGTGAGGATCCCCAACGAGGAAGTGCGCAGCTGCTTCCGGCAGAAAGCCGAACTCCTGTTCAGCCGGACCAATCCCGTCTGGGTTCAGCAGGCCCGGAAGCTGACCGGCGCCCTGTTCAGCGGTGATGCCACTCAAAGCAGGGAAATCATCAACCTGATGCTGAAGAGCTTCATCAGCGTCAGGGACACCGCCCATTACGAAAGCTACTATCATGGATTCCTGACAGGCGTGCTGAGTCTCACCATGACAGGCAGTGATACAGAGCTGCGCTCAAACAGGGAAAGCGGCGATGGTTATGCGGATATCATCATGCTGGACAACCGGGATGGCATTGCAGTCATTCTTGAATTCAAGAAGAGCACCGGACCAACCTTGAGCGCCAAAAGGAGCATATGCCGCAAGGCTCTTGCCCAGATCGAGAAGAAGCAGTATGACACAGGTCTTAACCGGGAAGACTATCCGGTTGTCCGCAAATTCGGCATGGCATTCTGGGGCAAAAGCTGCGAGGTGATTTTAGGGGACGACAGCAGTCAGGATCAGCGTGTCTGAGGAGAATGGGTACAGAAAACCGGGAAAGCGGCTACTGACATCAGGCACTGGCAACAGCATCTTGGTGTGGTCACGCCACAACTATGAGGGTGCGACAGTACCCTTGTGACAGCAACGCTGCCCCATCTGGCGCAGGACAAGAGCGAAAAGCGACAGCAGTGCTGTCACAATCTGAGCGGTGACAGACCGAAAAGTGACATCCGTGGTGTCGCAATGTACAGGAAATCATATGGCTGAACTTGACAATGGATATCTTGAAGTAGTACAGATAATTGATAATGCACACAACAACGCATACCGCAGTGTAAGCAAAGCAACTGCAAACGATACCCTGGCAGAATCATTCATGATCTAATCAACGAAATTTAACCCAAACAAACATCGTAATCCATAATCCACCCACTACGCCTTTTAAGCAGTTTTAATTTCTTATACGAAATACTGGATGAAATAGTATTGCCATGAATGTTCTTAATAAGGAAAGAGCCATTCAGTCTTCTCCCGTAAACGAATGCTGTTTTCGAATCAAATAGAACTTTGTCAAATAACCTAAATCCATGCATCAAGTAAGGAGACTGATTTAATAATCGTTTTCCGCCTTTCAGAAATTTACACTTATGGATCTTTCTATTGTGGCATCTGACTTTTTTGATCAAATAAATTTCTTTTGGTGGTTCAGCATTTGGATTTCCGGAAATACACCTAGCGTCGATGTTATGATCCTTTTTTAAATGATTGTTGATTCTTGCATTCTTAGTAATATAACCAAACGTCGTTAAGACGTTATTATAAGTTTGCGTAAGACTATTAACAAGAAAGTTTTTCATAATACACATAAAGCTTTCTGACTTATAAGAATTTCCGCGTTTTATTCCTTCTAAAGAAATTAGGCCCTTATGATAATTTTTATGGCACGTCTCGCAAAGTGTGATGAGATTATCCGGAGCATTACCGCCTGTTCTTCTAGATTCAATGTGGTGAACATTTAAAATATAGTCATTGGACTTACCTTTACACTTGCGGGATTTATGACCATCTCTACATAATACATATTCTCTAACATTCCAGAAGCCCATCTGTTCGCCATGTTGATAATCAGAACCTTCAATCATCGGGTTCTTTAACTTATGAATATCAAATTTAGCCACCTCAACAACAATGGTGGCTATCGGCAGAATTTTGTGGACTTTTGCAATTAAGAATTTTTGGGCATCAACACGGCTCTGTACTGACGGGGGTAGCCAACCAATACAGCGTCTGCGGTTCATAAACCTGGACTCACGGTATCTTGCCTTTCTGCTCCGTCTTGATCTTCTGAGTTGTTTTCTAGTTGCAATGTTATTGCTGATATCAGATCTAAGTTTAACATTGCACTCAAAAAGTACCTTCTTTTCAGTAGTTGCTGAAAGCCCAACATTCTCATAACCAGTATCAACTCCTAAGGTGATCGGTTGAACTACATTGCTTCGCTCCTGTGACAACTGAATGGTAAAGGGGTGTAAATTGACAATCGCTGCCTTCTTATCACGTAACAAATGTCTGACTTTACCATTACGGCAAGTCGGCATAAGCGGCAACCCTTTGCTGTTCAGAACGTAAATCACGTAACAACTCTCCAATTCCGGAGTTTAGATAAGGCAGTTTTTGCTTTTAACAGCCAGGTACTGCCAAACTGTAATACACCTTCGTCAATGTTATTGAGAGGTTTGCTGTGTACAACACTGTCAGCGTACCAACTGTTTAATCATACACCTTAGAGCTTTGGACTAGATGAACATCCAAAGGTAACTATTTAAACCGTTTCTGGTTCATTCTCTCATAACGTAGTTCATTTACTTTTTCAAGTAAAATCACTAAGACTAAACCCTCAGATTATTTTATGCATAAGAATGCAGACAATCTTCAAGTACAGTGCTGACACTTTTTAGCAGGTAAACGAAAAGAAAGAGCAGTTACGGTACATTAACTTAACATATAACCTGCATATGTATCTTACCACATAAAAAAAACTCATACAAAGAAAATCCTATTAGAAGGACATTATTTAAATTTTTGAATAAGACATTGATGTTTCTTTGTCTTGGGATCGTAATTTATGCCTACAAGTAGCACATCATTCGGATAGGCACCATCACGGTATCTGCTGAAATATTCCTTTTCTTTGATCTGACCAATGGCTTCTTCTGCCGAGTGCCCATATTTGAATTCAATGAGAAGGATCGGAAGACTTGTGTTTCTCCTGGGAGCATATATCAGATCAGCACTTCCCTTACCGGACTGGAGTTCCCTGAAGCATTCGTATTCCATCTCTGTACGCCACATGAGTCCTGATATGAGGCAGAACACCATGGATTCCTCACGGTTATAAGTGAGGAGAGAAACATTGGGCGAATTATGTATGGCCGTGATAATTTCCGCTGTCTTCGCACCATCAAGATTTGTGATAGCACGAAAAAGAGCTTCTGAACGCTCGATAATCGGCATGGAGTTAAACCACGGCTGAGACTTTACCAGTGCGGCAAGCGCAGTTTTGATTTCTTTGTTGGGAACATAGGCAGAGCGGTAATCGCCGCCATCATCAACGCAGCCAAGATAACCAAGGCACACCAGAAGCGAAAAGATGTCATCCTTGTTTTTTATTGACACCATGTCATTCTGGAAAGTTGAACAGTTAAACCTCACTGTCCCGCCTTCGATCAGATTCAGAATATCATCTCTGATCCCTGCAAAATTCATGTTGATCAGACGTACAACTTCCTCATTGGATGAAGTTCCGCTCCAGTAACTCTGGCAAACACCATCGCTTACGGCAGAGACAACAGAATTGGGATTGTATATATCAATGCCGTTTAGTTTGTAGCCATCATACCAATCCCTCAGATCATGTGAAGAAACCTCACAGGAAGGACACTTTGCAATTGCTGCAACTTCATCTTCTGTAAAACCGAAAAAGCATTCAAAAGGAGCCGGTCTGAGCATATTGTATTCTTTAAACCCATTCAATGCTGACTGAGAATTGTCTTTCTTAATTGGAAGAATACCAGTAAGATAAGCCAAAGCAAAACACGCCTTGCCACCGTCTGACTTGAACAAATCTCTGAGAAGATTGATGAAATCCTCCTGAATTTGAGAATCATCCCGGTAGTCACGATAAACCAGATCCCATTCATCCATGATAAATATGAACTGGGCATTCAGATCATTGAGCAAATTTGAAAGCGCTTCAAGAAGACCGACATTTTCAATCTGGTGTTTTTGAAAACAAGCCGCAAATTCTTCTCTTTCCCTAAGATCTTTGATCACAGAATACTCGAGATAATCAACAAGCGTTTCCACACCTGGAATTTTATTGCTTTTCTTTAAATAACCCTTGTATAAACCGCAGATAAAATTCATGTCGACGTAAATAACATCGTATTTATTAAGATGATCAGTGTAACTATCTTTATGAGAAATTTTCAGCTTATCAAAGATTTTCTTTCCATCATAACCTTTAGAATAATACGCTAACAACATATGCGCAGTAACAGTTTTACCAAACCGGCGAGGACGTGTTATGGCAAAAAGTCGCTTTTCAGCATTAATCTTGGCAGACATCTTTTCGATAAAATCTGTTTTATCGACAAATATATCTTTGTCCTTGAATTGAACAAGTCTGACAAAACTATTTTCTTTATTTGGATTCAGGATACAACCCATAACTATGCCGTGATAATTTCAAATCATTGTTCATAATTAAAAAAGACAACTAAGCGATTAAACTTCATATGATCACTTATAAGTTCTTCAGCTAAATTTACAAACTATTAGTAAAAAGCAAGAATAAACTCTAATTAATAAAAAAATCAAAAAGATCCTTAAACAATCACCTGCCAGTAACCGTCCTTATACGAACCATGTCGAAACACGATCCCAAGATCTTTGATTTTTTTGATATTATATTCAACACTTCTGCTAGATAGCCCTAACTGTTTAGCTAGCAGTTCTGCAGATAATTTTGAATTTTCTTTCAGTAACGGTACAATTCTTTTCTGCGTAGAATTTAAGAGATCTGTAAAATCGGCTTTAGTTTAATTTTTGCTGTCATCAGTTTGATCAAGGAGCACATCTGTGCAATTCCAGCAGTTTCCATCATTCTTCTCAGTATTTCCTCCTAATTTATCCTCATCCTTCTCCGTACATTTTCAATGAATTAATGAACTCTTCTCATAGTACGCATTTATTCTACGCTTATCATCTTCTATTGAATTTCTATAGAGATTCACTCTGAATGAATTAGATGATGCAATAAATTCTGGATCTGGAAGTTCAAACTCTTTTGCTAGAGTTTGTATTCTTTTAAGTCCAGTACCACAAGACTCAGCTAATCCCATTACGCTAAACAAGTTCGCAAGAACACGGTTTCTTAATCTAAAATGCCCATTAAGAGCAAAGTCCAAAGTTAACCCACCGTAAAGTCCACCTGGTGAAGTAACCTCCACACGATCATCATATACAGCAACCTGTATGTAGGCATTTTCAGCATAATTTCGATGACAATGTGCATTTACAAGCATCTCCCTGATTGCATCCACTGGGAGTTCATAGGATTCATACCGCAAAAGACCTCTAATTTCTGCTCGAAGTCTGATGTTTCTGCAAACAAAATTCACTGCCTGATCTATCTGCTCGTAAAGAGGACCAGTAAATTCTTTTTTATCTAGAAATAAGTTCCTGTCAGTTCCCCTAAATAGAGCACATTGAGTTTTAGACCAAACAATATATTCTGATGTCAGCAGAGCAAAAGCATTAGTTGCAACCATCTGATCACATTTGTGAGTGAAAAGGTTCCAGTTTTCTAAGTTGGTTTCATTTACTAAAGGGAGATTCCCTGGCAACTCTCTTATTATTTGTATATCCTTTCTTCTTTTATTAATTTCATTACATAACTTTTCGATTGCTTCTTTTGTAACTGCATAACCAATACATGGAAGTTCGTCCCAAGTTATTTTTGTACTCTCTATTTCACTCACTTTCATTCGCCCCTTGGAAGTTGTACCGAAAGTCAGTCTGTGAATCTTTGTCCTTGAAATCAATCAGCCTTTCAAATGTGTTTTCTTTGTGAGGTGACGTAACACATACATCGAATTAACCTTCAACGGAGTAGATAACATTATCGTTTGCCACTTATCATAACACTGAATTGAGTTTGTATCGCTGTCCGAAACGGTTATCCTTAGATCATATCTGGCCAGCATTCACACCCTTTCAGGTGCTATGTCTTACCGATGTTTGCAAGGCCTGTCTGAAGAGAAGCGTAGTTGCTTTCGATCTGGATTACCACTCTGGCTGAGCAGGCACCTGACAGGATTTGCTCAACGGAGTGCTCATGTTTTCCGAAGTTGGCTCAGGGTTCTCCGAAGTTTCTCCGAAGCTGAACCGGATTACTCCGAAGTTTCTCCGAAGTTAGCCCGGCTTTGTCCGAAGCTTCTCCGAAACTGGCCAGGTCTTCTCTGGGCCTTAACATCTGAAGCATCGGTTTCTTCCAAGTTCATTGATGATGACCCTGTATCTTCATCACCGGAAGTCTCTTCTGGCTCCAAATCCATGATCCGTAAGTCTTCTTCCTTGACATCAGAAACTACTGATTGTTCCTCACTCTCGGGTAATGTGCGGTCCGAATCTTCCTCGCCAGAAGTTAATTCTGGCTCCACTGCCAAGATGCGCGACTCCTCACCCTCGACTTCCGAAGCAACAGGTTCATCACCTCTCTCTGAAGATGAGTCAGTATCTTCTTCACCGGATGTTTCATTAAGCTCCGCTGCCAAAATCCTGTACTCCTCACCATCTATCTCTGAAACGGTGAGTTCATCCTGGACCTCTGACTTCACCGCAGAAACATTCATTTCTGCAAATCCCTTCCCGTTCTCGGAAAGAAAACGACTATCTACTCCCCCATGTAATGTTGATCCACTCAATCCTTGACTGGAATTATCATCATCAAGGTTTATAAGCGATCATTCATCACTGACAGAGGAAGATGGATTGCTTTCTAACAGAGACAGATCCTGCTCAGAAGAACTTCTGCTCTCCAAGAGTTGAACAGTCTTTTCGTAAATGATCTGAGTTCCGTGCACTAGAACAAAAACAGACATCAGAATGAGAAGAACCAACCATTTAGACTTTTGCCACCAACTGACTTCAAGGCTGAATTCATCATATATATCCTCATAAGCATCAGAGGAAACTGCCTTACCATTCAAGAGCCGCATCAGCAAGTCATGATGTTCAGACTTAGCCAGAAGCGTTTCTGTTCTTTTATCACCCTTGTGCAGTTTCTCAAGAAACTTACCAACAGTTTCAAAAACCTCCTTATTTTCATATCTGCAGAAAATATCATTGTAATCAAGTCCACGAGGATCAAAATAAAGCATCACAGAGAGAACAAAAGGCAGTTCACCAATATCAATGCAGACGGCACTGCGACTCACAAAATTAAAGATAACGGCAAATTCCAGTTTGAACCTGCCATCACTATCAATGTGTGCTGAGCCAAAGCAGAGTTTTTTGAAAGGATTTTTCAGAGAATATTCAAAATACGAAAATTTAAATTCATCATATCCATTACCTGACAACACTCTTTCAACTTGATACTGGCAGCGCTCCGTTCCCAGATAATCAAGAAACTTGTTCTTCTTCAACCGATCAAGAAAAAGCACTGCAATAATGGAAGCATTATAATAGTCCTCAGGCAGTGGTATCCTCAATTCTGGAATCGCCTGATCAGGTGAACAATCACTATGTAGTCCACTTAATAACTCAAATTTCTGGTCAAATTGCTGCCCCCACTTTGAGATAAGGGTTCCAGTTGCCTGTGCAGTCTTTTTATCACTAAATTTGGCTCCAAGAAGGTTATAGTAATAATCAGCATCTGCATTAGCTACATCTGAATTTTTGCTATCTTTAAGGGGGATCAGCGACCTTTCCTGGTAAAAATAGAGTTCAAGAGCATTCATACCAGAACCAAACCTTAGAGCAGAATCGCAGCATATTCAGCAAAGAGGTGAAACATACAAAGGATAAATAACGGAATGACAACACTCCATGCAATTATCAGCCGCCTTTTTCGCCGGCGTTCATCAGCTGACAGTTTCTCATCCAGGATTGAACGGGGGTAATTGACACCCAAATTTTTCTTCGCTAAAGAACTGAAATCATCAAGTTCTCTGATCTTCTGGCAGAAATCGTTATTTTCACTCTTCCTTTGAAATCCCCCCAAAGTTCTTTCATTGAAATCCGCCACAGCCAATGGAGCATGTTCTTCCAGAGTGTTCTGACGGGTTTCAGCGTCCGTAAATTCCGGAACAATAACAGCACGTTTAATGAAACTCAGTCCGCTAATCTGATCTTCATTCTTAAGATAAAGAAGCGTCCTCCCAAGTGACCGGCGCTTCTCAACGCAAAGGCGTTCCTGCAGCAGTAGCAGCATGGCATCATCAATCAGTTTGTTCAGAACTGTTATGCTTTTTATCTGCAAGTCAGAAGCGAACTCAAATCTCCCCCTCTGGATCATGAAGGACATGTAGTTCTCATAAACAGACTCAAGGGAGGTGCTCAACCAGGTTGCTTTTTCCTCCAGTTCTTCCGGCGACAGCTTATCCGCATCTACAGGATCCTTTTCCAAAGACTCAAACAAAGCATTAATCAAAGTTCTGAAACTGGATAAATCCCCAGAGACCGGAGGCTCTGAACTGTGGCCAATAACACTTTCATCAGACATGTTCATGCAAGAACTTCCTATCTCAGACCCTTATGATAGGTGTTGAACCTGATGTCAATGCGCCGTTTTAGGGAGTCTGATTGTATTTTGGTCAACTCATCCCAGTTGCAGTCTGCTGTGCCGTAACTCCTCCCGTCTCTGGAGCACTCATGGGGCCTTGAGTCCGCATAGCCAGATACCGAGAAGAGTTTTGCACCATCAGGGTTCTGCAGTTTGGAAAGTTTTATGTTTTTGTCGAGGGCAAGCCAGAAATTGATGGCGCGTTCAGAAGAAAGTTTCCAGTTACCCTTTTCAGGATCACTGCGGACTGGATCGCTGTCTGTGTGGCCTTCAATGAAGACCGAGTCCACCAGTGACTGGTCACGAAGTCTTTTAAGATGAGTATACAGTTGATCAGAAAGATTGGAGATGAACTTACCGGTCTCACTATCCTGAGGAAGGTCAGACTTACCTTTCTCAAATCTGATCAGCGACTCAGGTATGTGAATAGTTTTGCTGGTCTTGTCAAACACCACCCATTTTTCATCATCTAAATCGCGGTTGATCTCCGCAGTCAACTTCTCAATTGAGTCAATGAGTTTCTTCTCAGCTGAATCATAAGCGTCATAGGCACCATACTCAGAAACAATGCGGCGGTTCTCGGCAGCAAGTCGCTCATTAGCCTCTTCAATCATAGCTAATTTTTCCGACCTGTGCGGTCACTTAGTCCCCGATGTTATTCCCCGTTCTAGTTAAGTGCTTATTTTTTTAAGCAACCATCTTAATGCTGGGGTTATTTTTGAAATCGAACAGAGACTGGTATTGTTGGTAGGGCTCAAAGCCTATCGTATGGCTTTGACTCCAGTTTTCGTTTTCATGGTTCAGATACTTGGTCGTAAGAACAGCCAGACTCCAGCTTCCTTCTCGTGACCAACTCATGCCTTTCCCTTTTTGCCTCTCAGAGACAATCATGTCATTGACCTTTTCGACCCGGTTGCTTGATATGCGCAGTCCCATCCTTTTTCTCAGGGAGTAGCACGCTATCGTGCTTCTTTTCCTCTCTAGATAGTCCGACAGTCCCTGCAGCATGACCTGATTTTTGATCCAAATCCTGTCCAGTGATGCGAGATAGTTTTGGGCTCCATCCACATTGCCATTAAACAGTCTTCGAAACAGGTTCCTGCGTATTTCCCTCTGTATGTCACGATGCTTCTTGCCGCCGACCACCGACATGCTGAGCATCTCAAGA
>ERZ842401.1876-NODE-1876-length-28926-cov-5.009213_pt1 | contig 28926 bp, 26 predicted proteins | sample MGYA00521270_ERZ842401 | MGnify/ENA primary metagenome ERZ842401 (study PRJEB31892, sample SAMEA3878208) | bioreactor metagenome | biome: Moose rumen | place: Sweden | collected 2011-10 | study: EMG produced TPA metagenomics assembly of the PRJEB12797 data set... | reverse complement strand
GCGGAATCGAACCGCTGTAGCAGGTTTTGCAGACCTGTGCCTAACCACTCGGCCAACGCACCAAATGGGACTACAAATATACAATCTTTTTGGAAATCTCCAAAATTTACTCGACATAAAGGAGCAGACCTTTCAGATACTCACCTTCCGGATGGTAGATATTAACTGCATGGTCGGCTGGCTGGTTCATCCTGTCGAGGATACGGACGCTGCGTCCTGTCTGGGCAGCTGCAGAAAAGACGGCAAGGGCAAACGACTCCTTGTCGACAACCTGAGAGCAGCTGAACGTAAAGACAAGACCCCCTGGAGCGACTTTTGAGATAGCCGAGGCGTTGAGTCTCTGATAAGCTCTCAGGGCATTACTCAAGGCCCCGCGATGCTTTGCAAATGCCGGCGGATCAACTATTATGAGATCATATTTACCTTCGGGGACTTTTCGAAGAAAATCGATTGCATCCTCGCAGTATGATGTGTGTACTGAAGCGTCAAATCCGTTGAGGGCAATATTCCTTTCAACCATATCCATCGCCTTCTTGGAACTATCCACAGAGTCGACATGGACAGCACCGCCCTTAAGTGCATAAATGGAAAAACCGCCTGTATAGCAGAAAAGATTGAGTACATTACGGGAAGAAGAGTATCTTCTAACGGCAGCCCTGTTCTCCCTTTGGTCGAGAAAAAAACCTGTCTTCTGACCTTCCGTCCAGCTGACGAGAAACTTACATCCGTTCTCAAGCACTGTCATCTCATCGGAAGAAAAGCCATCGGCTTTGTATAGATACCCATCTACAAGCTCAAGACCAGCCTTGAAAGGAGCCGTACCGGAACTCTTGTCATAGACTGCCTTCAGGCGCTCTCCATAGACTTTTTTCAAGGCCGCCGTGATTTGCCTCTTTGCCCTGAACATGCCGACCGAATGGGCCTGCATGACACAGACGCCATCGTAATAATCAATAATAAGGCCGGGAAGATTGTCCCCTTCTCCATGAACCAGACGATAGCAGGAGGTCGTTTCGCTTCCTTCGAGGCAAACGGCCTTCCTCGCCTTGAGAGCCCTTCCAATCATCTTTTCATAAAAATCATCCTTGAGCACATCACCGTCAAAACTAAGGATCCTGACGGCAATGGAGCCTATCTGATAATGTCCATAGGCAAGGAATGACCCGTCCGAAGCAAAAACTCCGACTATATCGCCTTCTGCCGGGTTCCCGGAAATATCTGCAATCGCTCCGGAGAATACCCAGGGATGGAAACGACGGAGCGACTCTTCCCTACCTCGTTTCAGTATTATCTTGTCCATCTTTCAGTTTTTTGTACATTTCAAGACACACCCACGCATCCGTTGCAGCATATCGCTGCTGGGCTTCGGAAAGGGTCTCCGCTTCCCAATTAGAGAGCTGCTGTGTCTTTGAAATCTTTATTCCGAGGATTATCGCAGACATCTTCTTTACCGACTTATCCACTATTCCGTAGTTGCCTACTTCTTTCTGAAGATCCACAAAAGAGCCTGCGACAAAGCCATGGACATGCTGAAGGGCGCGGATATCGTCATTGATCGCCGCCCCTACTTTCGTAATGGTAGGATTGGCCAAAAGGGCACAAAGGCGATGGGGCATGCCTATCTTATTGAGCCTGAAAAGAAAAGCTTTGGTTGGACCTGATAGCTGAAGAAGAGACACATCATATCTCGGAGAATCGGCGGTAAAGGTTGGCCTCGTCTCCGTATCAAATCCGATAACTTTCTGTTTCTTAAGGTATTTTATAGCCTCGCCGAATTCGTGTCCGAGGGAATCCACAACTGTTATGCTTCCTGGAAATGATGTCAGCGGAAGGGCTGCTATCTCTTCGTTACTAATTGCGCTCTGAAACATAGAAAGGCTTGATTGCTACCGTATTAACATCTATGAACTGCCCTATTTCAGCAGACATATACCTGTCGGAAAGACCAATGAGCACGGGATTACCGGCCTCAGACTCTTCGGTCTGGAAGAAACGTGCCCTCGGGTATGCGATATTATGGGTGAATCGGTTTTCTTTCCTCATCATGCGAAAGCATGACTCCGTGAGGGCGTCAATTGGATCAATGATACGGAAGTTCTTGGAAATGAGCTTATTGATATTATAATCTTCCTCAGTAAGTTCCTTTCTTATAGATTCAACAGACAGATAAAGGGCATCGATATCCACTCCATAGTCGTCCAGGATAAGAACTGAAATGGGGTCCTTTCCCTGAGTTATATATTTTGCCATTAAACTGCGAAGTCTAACCGAGATGTCGCCGAGAGGCTCCGGCACAATTACGGAAACCTTTGAGCCCTTTGCCAAAATGGAACTGAGAACCTTCTGATAGACAAAAGAATTGGCGACATCATTGTCTGTCCAGACTACAACATTCACGGGATCTTTGCTCCCTATTGCTTCTCCGGCCGCATATACCGGAGAGATGATTTTTGCTTTTCTCCCTGCCATGCTGAAAAGAGTATCGATATCCTGCTGGCCATAGAAAGAATTAAGGGAAGAGGCCAAAACGAATATTTTGGAAGAGGATTTACGAAGTTTTGCATCAGTATTGAAAGGCGTTATCAAGCAAGACGTATCCACAGCAGAAATGACGTTTCTCACGACTGCTTCCCGGAGGCTGTCTGTATCACTTGCGATAAAATGCTCGTATGGGTCATTAAAAGCATCCATGATAACATCAAAAGTCTCTCCGGAGAAATCCGGAAGACCATCCTTTGCAGCCCTGCCGTCAATATTGTCGAACTGATCCGAGGAGACGAAACGTTCGGCAAGAAGAATGGATTTTTCCGGCTCACCGATAATGGCGATTGTCCCAGCGGAGCCTGTCTCATGGTAGCCTTTGATAAGAGAAAATGTCCCTGTAGAGTCCTTGACTGTCTGCCTGACGAACTCCAGAAGGTCTTTATTATTGGTCATTCCTCCCCTGCAAGAGACTGCCATGACGGCAAGGAAAGACAAAAGTGGAATAATCAACTTTTTCATATCAAATCCGTTTTAACTTGCAAATATAATCATTATTGTCCTCTGATGCAATCCTCTTGATCATAGGAGCAAGCATCGAATAGACATACTCTTCTTCCATGAAATGGGTCCCGTCATATATCCTGTACGAGTCGCCGAAGAGTTTTTTCCATGTCCTGATCCTTACCACTCCGCTCCTGCGATAATGGTCCCTCGTACCGAAAAAGGCGAAATAACGTCCTCCTTCTTTGGCAGCAGAGATCGCATCTTCAAGATGGGCCTTATACTTTTTGAGGACATCATAGGAAAAGTCCAGCTTCTGACGGTCGCCTTCTTTAGGATGCCATATTCTGCCGCAGATTGAGCTCACGAAGGGAAGTTTCGTAAGAAAAGCCAGCTTGTACAGGTATTTCGGAGCATCGAGGGAAGGAGAGACAAGGATATGAGGAATGCCTCTTACTCGAATAGCATGGATAGAGCCCAAAGATTCTCCGACAACAACAGACGGATTGAGTTCGCGGACCCATGAGAGTATTTCTTCTCTACCCTTTTCCGGATCGAAATCATATGTCCTTACAACTACACTGAGGGAATCCCCATTTGTGGAGAAATAGTCGGAAAGAAGTTTTGGGATGCGGCTGTCACCGCCGCCGCCCATTCCGTGGACATATAAAATATTCTTTTTCCCTTGAGCCATCTTTGCAAATTTACAATAATTCATTTAAATTTGTGAAATCAGTAGTGTATGTAACTCAAAGATAAATATGAATATTAAATCTATCATCGCATTTGCCGCTTCAATAGCGCTATGCTCCTACTCATTTGCACAGGTCAAACCATCGGTTGTCAAGACATCCGACTATGAATTCAAGACCGTTAAAGAAATCCCCGTCACCTCAATGAAGAATCAATATCGCAGCGGCACCTGCTGGTGTTTTTCTGCGATATCCTTCCTCGAATCAGAGGTGATAAAGGCCAAAAACATCAAGGACGAAGCCTCATACCCCGATTTCTCCGAGATGTTCGTAGTTCGCAACGCTTACCATGACAGGGCTGAGAAGTACGTGAGACTCAACGGCTTCCTCAACATGGCCGCGGGTTCCGGATTTGGTGACGTGCTCCAAGTCGTAAGGGACTATGGAGTTGTACCTCAGGAAGCATACTCCGGCATGAACTACGGCTATGACCTCCCCGTTCAGGGCGAACTTGACGCAGTGCTGAAAGGCTATGTAGAAGCAGTTGTCAAGAACCCCAACCGCCAGTTAACTCCTGTTTGGAAGAAGGGCTTCGACGGCATTCTTGATGCCTATCTCGGAGAGGTCCCGGAGACATTCACCGTAGGCGGAAAGACTTATAATCCAGAGTCATACAGAGATGCAATGGGCATCAATCCGGATGATTATGTCAATATATCTTCATTTACCCACCACCCGTTTTACTCCCAGTTTGTTATCGAGGTTGAGGACAACTGGAGATGGTCTCCTTGCTACAATGTGCCTCTGGATGAATTCATGGCAATAATCGACTATGCTATTGACAACGGGTACACGGTGCTATGGGGCGGCGACGTCAGCGAAGCAGGCTTTACCCGCGAAGGGCTTGCCGTCCTTCTGGACACATCCGTCAAGCCGACTTCCGGTTCGGACCAGGAGCGCTGGGTAGGAAAGAATGATGACAAGAAAGCCGAGGAGGAAAAACCGAAAGAACTTCCTAAGGAGATGGATGTCACCCAGGAGACCCGTCAGGAAGGTTATGACAACAAGACCACGACCGACGACCATGGGATGCACCTATACGGCACTGCTGTTGATCAAAACGGTACAAAATACTATCTCATCAAGAACTCCTGGGGCGAGACCGGAGCATACAAGGGAGTATGGTATATGTCCGAGAACTTCGTCAAGGCAAAGACCCTCAACTTCGTCGTCAACAAGAACGCCGTTCCTAAGGATATCCGTAAAAAACTCGGTATCAAATAGATGAGCATTAAAAAGCATATTCCTAACGCTATCACTTCCATGAATCTCCTTTCGGGGATCCTGGGAGTGATTTTCACTCTGGAAGGGCGCATCGACATAGCCTTCCTCCTCATGCTCGCCGCCTCCGTTTTCGACTTCTGCGACGGCTTTGCAGCCAGACTATTCAATTCATATTCGGACATCGGCAAGGAACTCGATTCTCTAGCCGACATGGTAAGTTTCGGAGTCCTTCCATCTCTAATGCTCTATAAGACGATGGATCTTTATGGAGCCGGATGGACAAAGTTCATAGTTCTAATTCTCGCAATATTCTCAGCGCTTAGACTGGCAAAATTCAATATCGACGAGAGGCAGACCTCGTCTTTCCTAGGACTAGCCACTCCTTCTTCCGCAATTATATGCGGCTCCCTCACCTATTTCATCGAGGCAACCCAGAAGCCTTGGACTTCGTATGTAGCCTCTTCAGCATGGATACTTCCTCTTCTCTCTATCATCCTTGCCGCCCTTCTTGTAAGCGAGATTCCAATGTTCTCGATGAAAATAAAAAAAGGCGGCAAGTTTCTTGACACGAAACGTACCGTCTTTTTCAGTGTTGCGGCTATTTGCCTTATAGTCACTGTAGTACTGCGCGCTAATTGGAGCTTTGCTTTACTACTGATATTCCTATTTTATATCATCGAAAACTGCGTGTTTGCGCTAGTTCCTAATAGTTGTCCGGACGAAGCATGAAGTAGCTCTTAGCATGCTTGCAGACAGGGCAGATTTCGGGAGCTTTTTTGCCAATTACGATGTGACCGCAATTGGAGCATTCCCACATCATATCCTCGTCCCTTGAGAACACAAGGCCGCCTTCTATGTTGGCGAGAAGTTTCTTATAGCGCTCCTCATGGGTCTTCTCGATTGCTCCCACTTTATCAAAGAGGAAAGCGATGTCGTTGAAGCCCTCTTCTCTTGCAACTGCGGCGAATTCTGCATACATATCGGTCCACTCATAATTCTCACCAGCGGCAGCATCGGCGAGATTGACTGTAGTGTCGGGAATCTCTCCATTATGCAGAAGCTTGAACCAAATCTTGGCGTGCTCCTTCTCGTTCTTGGCTGTAGCCTCGAACATCTCGCCTATCTGGACATATCCGTCCTTCTTGGCTTTTGAGGCATAATAGAGGTACTTGGTATGAGCCTGGGATTCTCCCGCGAACGCGGTTTTGAGATTGGCCTCGGTCTTTGATCCTTTGAGTTCCATAATGATCCTTTAATTTGAATTGTTATAAAATAATCTTGTCTGATGGATGCAAATATATGAATTTTTAACTAATTTTGCATATAGTAGTAATATTTAAATTTAATTATTGCTAATTTATTAATTGAAAGTCAGCAAAACAAATAAGTTAAAAGGTGTAACAAAAAAGTTAACCACCTCTGGGCCAAAGAAAGGGACCAGGAAGAGGCCGATTCAGGCCAATAAGAGCAGTGGACGTAAAAAGAATATCAAGTATTCTACTAAAAAGAAAACAAAAGTAAGTCCATGGATAATAGTTGGAATCGTCGCCCTATTTATAATCATATTTGTTATTCCCTATTTAATCAGAGAATCCAATCCTGAGTTCGGAGACAAAGTACCCGAAGGTTCTTATCAATACTGCCTCGACATCTCCCACCACAACAACTCTGACATAGTATGGGACTCTCTTGCTGTCGTAATCGATTCCGGTCGGAGAACAAGAAGAGACATCGAGGATGGACTGGAGATCAAAAGATTATCTTCCGTCATTATCAAAGCAACGGAAGGAGTAAGCATGAAAGACAAGAGATTCGATGAGTTCTGGAATAAGGCCGGAGACTCTCCCATCCGAAGAGGGGCCTACCATTTTTTCAGGACGTCAACCGACCCTTCCAAGCAGGCGGACAATTTCATAAAGACAGTCGGGTCGCTACGACATAACGATCTTCCTCCCGTCCTTGATGTTGAAGTAATGCATAAAGGATGTACACGTAAAGAACTAAACGACAATGTTTTAATCTGGCTACAAATAGTCGAAAATCACTATGGGAGGAAGCCGATAGTCTATACTTCCGACAGTTACTTGAGAGACATTCTTTCAGAGGACATTTTAGAAGGCTACACCATATGGGTTGCCCATTATGGAGTAAAGGAACCCAATTATAAAGATTGGGAGATGTGGCAGTTTACTGACAAAGCTGTGGTCCACGGAATCAAAGGGAAGGTCGACCTGAGCGTAATGCGCTAAGGCATAAAACCTTCCGTCTCATAATCAGACATCAAAAATGTCTTATTGTCTGATGGTTCTACTCCTCCGCGCAGATATCTCTCATAGAAATCCTGGAATTTTGGCTGGAAGAAGGGATAGCTGTCAAAGATATCTCCATTCCCTTCCATTCTGGGATCCCCCTGCGCCTTAAGCCTGGAAACCAGAGTGGCATCCATTGCCTCCGCTCGTTTTTTTTCTGAATCAGCAAGGTTGATTACACACATTGGATCATCAGGAAGATAATAAAGCTCAATTTCGGGCCGGAATCCCATACAAGCATGCCAATAAGAGGTGTCTGCCCCTTCACGGCGGAGATTCAGGATCGATGTCTTTGTCGGAGAGCTGTCACAATCGCGGTAGCCGATTTCAGGATTTCCCGCAGGGTAGAGCCATGGCTTGAAATTATGGATATAGAGATATCCGTCCTCCAATAGGGCGCGGATAGGATAGCCCTGGTTCTCCGGGCGAGCATCGTCATGACGCTCCCTCCCAAGAACGAGCACACTGCGGTCATTTACAGGCTTATCAGCAAGAATATCAGTTAGTTCCATCCCAAAGACGGGCTCCATTCCAATATCTTCCGCGCTCACTCCTGCGAGTTTCAGAATAGTCGGCGCAATATCCACGAGGGAAATATAGTCATCCGAAACCCGTCCCGGTCTACGGATTCCTTTCGGCCACATCATTGCAAGAGGGAGATGGATCGAATGCTCATAGGAATTACCTTTTCTGCGAGGGAAAGGCATACCGTTGTCGGAGGTCCATATAATCAAGGTATTATCCAGCTGACCTTTCTCCCGGAGCATATCTATCGCCTTAACGATATAAGCATCATAGTACTCTATCTCGTAGGCGAAGTCCAGAAGGTCAGTCCGAACCTCTTCATTATCAGGCCAGTATGGGGGAATATCTTTGACATCGGAAAGACTCTTCCCCGTCAGGGACAACCCTGTACCGTACTGATACTTTCGGTGGGGTTCCCTGATTCCCATCCAGAAAATCCACGGATCGCCATTGTCGTCCGAGAGGAAATCGGCGAAGTTGGCCGCATAGTCCCACTTCCCCAGTTCGGTTGTCGGCGGATTGGTCACCAGTCTCTTCTGGTAAGGGGTCCCGGTCAGCTCGCGCTTCTTTCCGTTTTTCATTCCCGGGTCTCCCGGAGCCCAGCCCTTGCCAGTAAATCCAGCCCTGTATCCATGCTCTCCCAATGCTTCAAATAGAGTAGCATACTTACCGTCAGGCCAAGGAGTTATATGGTTACCGGCCTCCTCCAGTTGCCACGAATAACGGCCTGTCAGCAGCCCTGCTCTTGATGGTGCCGATTTGGCATTTGGGGTATAGCAGTTATTGAACAGAATCCCATTCTCGGCGACATAGTCGAACCCGGGAGTGCGCACCCAGTCACACCCGTATGCTCCGGCATAAGGATAAGATTGGTCATCCGAAACAATAAGAAGAATATTAGGTCTTGTCCCCGTTAAAGAATCCCCTCCCTTTCCTGCGCATCCTGCGGCGAGGAGCGGAATCATACCAATAAATAATCTACTGTCCATATCAACATTTTAAGCTTCGCTAATATAGGTAAAAACATTTAAAATATCTACATTTGCACATAGAGCAACACACCACATACATACTTTCATGAATAAACACATGGTACTTATATCAGCAATAATTGCTGCCTCAACACTTATTCTAGCCTGCGGCGAAGACTCCTCTTCTACTGCGGCTCAGAATACCGGCGATGAAGAAGGAAACAACACGCCCCAGACAGGGACGCAAGTTAGTGAAGACCCGAGAGAAAAGCCTGCTGACGACGGTATACTGAGGGTTTTAGCCATCGGAAACAGTTTCTCCGAGGATGCGGTTGGACAGGAACTATACCCTCTATTTGCATCAGACGGCCGGAAAGTAATAATAGCCCAGGCATACATCTCAGGATGCGACTTGCAGACCCACTATCAGGAGTCTTCCAACGACACCGATGCCTACAGTTACCGCAAGATTGTCGATGGAACAACAACTAAAACAACGGCAAAGATGTCATATATTCTCGGTGATGAGAAATGGGACTATATAAGCTTCCAACAGGGCGGAGGCCACCATGGAGAGTATTCTACCTTCGAGCCTTATCTGAGCAATATGATCAATCTCTGCCGTGAGAAGGCCGCATATAAAAATTTCAAGGTTATCTTCCACGCCCCATGGGTAGCGCCGGCTACTTCCACCAACGCCAAATTCGGTTTCTACGGCTACAATGTCGAGACTATGTATGCCGGGATAGTAGACGCCACTAAAAAGGCCGATGACAACCACCATTTCGACATTGTAATCAATTCCTTCGATGCTGTACAGAATGGAAGGACATCCTACCTCGGAGATACATTCGACAGGGATGGATGGCATCTCAACATGAGCTATGGACGCTACACGGTAAGCTGCCTTTGGTATGAAAAACTCACTGGCAAGTCCGTACTCGAGAACTCCTACCACCCTGAGAGCATCTCAGACGATGTCGCATTTGTCTGCAAGACTGCCGCTCACGAAGCTGCCCTGCATCCTTATATGACTGTGGACCTTTCCTACATAGAGAACCCCAATCCTCCTTCCCCGGAGGAAGGCACCGTCCTCGCGGAATGGGAGTTCAACGCCACCAACGCAGTAAATGACGGTTATATTTCCACATTCACCGGTCTTTCTGACGTCCAGTCCAACCTTGGCGTATGGGCCTACAACAACAATGCAGGGGAACTTGGCTACGTCCTTTCCAACAAAGTTGCAGGAGGCAAGATTTCTTATGTCCAGACAAATAAGACGGCTTGGGACGTATCTTCCGGCAACGAAAGGGGCGGGACATGGATTTCTACAGGCGGACTACCTTCCAACTGCGCATCGCTCGATGGCGACTATTACCTTTTAGAGGCCGGCTCTGACGATTTCTCAGCAGGGAGTTCGTTCCACGTAGAATACTCATGGAATTCAAGCAAATACGGCAACAAGTACTGGATCCTCGAATATCTGGACGGGAAGGAGTGGAAACCCGCCCCGGGACTTGAGGTCAAGACCGAAACGATATCCGGCACCACATACGACACAAAAGAGGCTTTCAGTAATGATATCACCTATAATCTGTCGTTCGCAGCGAGCGAAAAACGGACCATTTCCATCGATTTCACCCTCACTGAAGTTACAGAAGGAGCAAAAGTGAGGATGACCTGCTGCCTTGAATACCAGGTCAACGGAAGGCATTTCCTCCATCCGAGAACCCAGTCCGTACAATACCTTGACAACACTACGCAGCCAAAATTCGTGCTGCTTCCAAAGCAATAATATGGGCGAACAATCAAAAAAAGCCGGCTCAAACAGAGTCGGCTTCATTTGTTCGGGACGGTTCTTACTTCGTAATGACTTTTGCCATTTCGAGGACCTTGTTGCTGTAACCCCACTCGTTGTCATACCATGAGCAGACCTTAACGAATGTAGGATCGAGCTGGATACCTGCCTTCTCATCGAAGATGGAAGTGCGGGGATCATTGCGGAAGTCAGTAGAAACGACAGCCTCATTGGTGTAACCAAGAATACCCTTGAGTTCGCCCTCAGAAGCCTCTTTCATTGCAGCGCAGATCTCCTCATAAGAAGCGGGCTTTGCAAGCTCGACAGTGAGGTCGACGAAAGAAACGTCAGATGTAGGAACGCGGAGTGACATACCGGTAAGCTTGCCATTGAGCTCGGGAAGGACCTTACCTACAGCCTTTGCAGCGCCGGTAGATGAAGGGATGATGTTCTCGAGGATACCACGGCCGCCTCTCCAATCCTTCTTGGAAGGACCGTCAACGGTCTTCTGGGTAGCGGTAGCTGCGTGAACTGTAGTCATGAGGCCACGGACAACACCGAATTTGTCATTGAGAACCTTGGTGATAGGAGCAAGGCAGTTGGTGGTGCAGGAAGCGTTGGAGATAATGTCCTGACCGGCATAGGTCTCATGGTTAACACCATAGACAAACATCGGAGTAGCATCCTTTGAAGGAGCGGACATGATAACTTTCTTTGCGCCAGCCTCGATGTGCTTGCGGGCCTTCTCATCTGTGAGGAAAAGACCGGTGGACTCGACTACTACCTCTGCGCCAACCTCGTCCCACTTGAGGTTTGCAGGATCCATCTCAGCGGTGAGGCGGATCTTCTTTCCGTCGACTACGAGAGTGTTGCCTTCAACGGAAATGTCGTGGTTGAACTGACCGTGGACAGAGTCATACTTAAGCATGTAAGCGAGATAATCAGGATCGAGAAGGTCATTGATTCCTACGACCTCGATTTCACCGGGGAAATTCTCGACTGCTGCACGGAAAACCATACGACCGATACGGCCAAATCCGTTAATACCAAGTTTTACCATAATAATTTTTTAATTTATAGTTGTTGAACATATTTCAAGCAAACAGAGATATTCTCAATTGCGTCGCAAATTTACGAAAAATTGTGATAATTCCGTATATTTGCATAGATTTTTTAAAGATTTGATTTATGGAAATTCTTATCTCCAATGATGACGGATACAAGGCTCCGGGCATACATGCTCTGGCCAGGGCCATGGCAAAACTCGGCAACGTCACTGTAGTGGCTCCCAAAAGGCATCAAAGTGCCATGTCGATGGCCGTCAACCTAGGTCTTAAGAAGCTTGCGTTCAAGGAATTACCCGACGAAGGCCCAGGCCGGTGGTACTACCTTGACGGGACCCCGTCGAGTTGCGTCAAGTTCGGCCTTGAGTATATGTACCCCGACCGCAATCCTGACCTTGTAATATGCGGGATCAACCATGGTACCAACGCCTCGACTGCTGCCAACTATTCCGGCACCTTGGGGGCGGCGGACGAGGGCGCCCTTAACGGTCGCAAGGCAATCGGGGTTTCTCTCTGCAATTTCCTTCCGGATGCAGACATGAGCGTTGTGGAAAAAATGATTCCGGACATTGTCAAAAACCTGCTTGACAAATGGCCGGAAAGGAAATATGGCCTCGTATATAACATCAATTTCCCCGACCTTCCCGCCGATAAGATAAAGGGCATACGCATTACTTACCAGGGCAAAGGCCACTGGGTCAAGGAGTTCGCTGATTGGGACTCTCGAGAGCTCGAAAGGCGCTTTGGAAATTCCATGGAAACCTTTGGCTCTGACAACGAACTTCCTCTCGAAGAGGGGGAAAAGGCATACCTAATGGTCGGAGATTTTATCGACGACGAGCCGGACGGTGTCCTTGCCGACCATAAACTCAATGAAGAAGGCTACATCACTATTACTCCGAACACGATAGACAGGACTGACTATCAGGAGCTTCACCGTCTTGACATGATTTTCTGATGAAGTATTACCTCATTGCCGGCGAAGCTTCCGGAGACCTGCATGGATCCAACCTTCTGAAGGGCCTCTACAAGGAGGACTCTTCCTGCAAGGCAAGATTCTGGGGCGGGCCTCTAATGGACGCTGCCAGCATCGAAGGAGAAGGAATCTCAGGCCTTGTCCACGATTACAAGGAAGGGGCTGTAATGGGGTTTTCATCAGTTATAAAAAACGCCCCGAAACTACTTGGAAATCTCCGCCACTGCAAGGAGGACATCCTCTCATGGAGTCCGGACGTAATCATTCTCATCGACTATCCCGGGTTCAATTTCAGAATAGCCGAATGGGCCCATAAAAAAGGATTTAAAGTATTCTACTACATTGCCCCAAAGGTCTGGGCTTCGCGTGAAAGGAGGGTCCTCAAACTCAAAAAATACGTTGACCGCCTTTTCATCGTCTTCCCTTTCGAAAAAGAGTATTTTTCAAAAAAGGGGGTTGAATATATCTATGAAGGGAACCCCATAATAGATGCCATTGACAACTCTCCTCTCATCTCAGAGCCGAAAGAGGAATTCATGAGCCGAAACGGAATTGAGCCGGGCCGCTATATCGCCCTTCTCGCCGGTTCCCGCCGCGGAGAAGTCAGTTTCATGCTCAACTGCCTGTCTGACTTTGTAGACAGGATGCACTCCATGGATGAGTATTCTGACTATAAGTTCATTATCGCCGGCGCTCCCTCAAGATCGGAAGAAGATTATAAAACTCTTCTTTCCGGAAGGGAGAACATTGTGAAAATCATTTTCGGTGAGACATATGGAGTCATTAAGCATGCCGATGCCGCTGTAATCAACTCAGGGACAGCATCTTTAGAGGCAGCAATTATCGGGACTCCCCAGGTCGTATGCTACGGGAGCTCCGAGCTTTCCTTCCTTATTGCGCGAAAGATAATAAAATCGGACTATATCAGCCTTGGAAATCTTATCCTCGGGCGCCAGTCATTCAAGGAACTCATCCAATATTATTCTTCCGGAGAGAATATTCTCGCGGAAGTCAATCGCATTCTTAAAGACTCTTCCTTCCGTAATACCATGGTCTCTGACTACGCCCAGATTCGCTCCTCCCTTGGCGGAAAAGGAGCGTCCGAGAAGGTCGCAAGTGCGATGGTAAAAGAGCTTAAATAATATGAATATCAAGAATTTACCTCTCCTTGTAAAGGTACTTATAGCTATTGTCGCGGGTATCCTCCTGGGACTTTTTGTCCCCGGAGTTTTCGTCCGCATCATGAATACTTTCAACGGTCTTTTCGACCAGATTCTGAAATTCATGATTCCGCTGATAATCGTGGGGCTTGTCACTCCTGCCATAGCGGATGTCGGCGATAATGCCGGACGGCTGCTCCTTATCACCGTTGGTCTCGCCTATCTTTTCACCATACTTTCCGGCCTTTTCTCCTACGGATATAGCACTGCCCTGTTCCCGTATTTCATCGAGAATGGCAGCCTCTCTTCCCTGGAAGAATCCGGGGCCGCATTTGCCCCATATTTCAACATATCCATACCTCCGCTCATGGACGTCATGAGTTCGCTTGTCCTTTCGTTTATCCTCGGACTTGGAATCGCCCTATTCAAGTCTCCATACCTTAAGAAGGGATTCGATGAACTCAACGACATTATCGTAATGACTATCGAGAAGGTTATCATTCCCCTTCTCCCCATCTACATTTTCGGCCTGTTTCTCGACATTACTGCTTCAGGAAAGATAGCCCCGGTACTTAAAGCGTTTATCGCAATAATAGTACTTATCTTCCTGATGAGCATTATAGTACTGATATTACAATACTGCTTCGCCGGCATCGTTACCAAGAGAAATCCCTTCAAGCTTCTCGCCGGAATGCTTCCGGCATATTTCACCGCCCTCGGCACTTCGTCATCCGCGGCAACTATACCTGTCACACTAAAGCGGGCCATATATAACGGAGTCTCCGAGCCTGTCGCCGGATTTGTCATCCCGCTCTGCGCGACTATCCACCTCTCGGGAAGCACGCTAAAAATCACAGCGTGCGCTGTCGCCCTCATGATGATGCTAGGGATGCCATATAACTTTGGACTCTTCCTAGGATTTATCATGATGCTCGGTGTAACGATGGTCGCCGCCCCAGGAGTCCCCGGTGGAGCGATAATGGCAGCTCTCGGAGTTCTCGGCTCCATCCTCGGATTCGACGCCCAGCAGCAGGCAATGATGATAACCCTCTACATAGCCATGGACAGCTTCGGCACAGCCTGCAACGTCACCGGAGACGGCGCAATAGCTCTCATAATAGATAAAATAGCATCGCGGAAGCAGCTATGAATAAAATACTTAGACTGATATTGACAGCATTTGTTACACTGTCTTTCTCCATTATCTGCTGCGCACAAAATTCAAGGCACAATATCTCCGGATTCTCAAGGTGGAGCCATATGATTGACGGGCATGGACTCTACGACGAGATTCTCGAAAGCTACGACTATGCTCTCGGGGGTATCCAGTATGGATTCGACACCCACCCGGAAGACAGCAGCTACTTTGCAGCTGCATGGAACTATCCCCACTTCGCCATTGGGCTCTCATTTGCCAATATGGGGAGTCTCAATTTTAAAAACGACTCATGTCTTGGGGACATAGTAAACCTCTATGGATCAGCCCGTTTTGATATAATCAGAAACTCTGCCTTTGCTGTCTCACCGGTCCTTGAACTTGGACTTGCCTACTCCCCCGAGAGATATCATTTCTACTCCAACGCCCACAATCTGTTCATAGGATCCAATATCTTTTTCGATCTTGGAGCTGGCCTTGAAACGGCTTTCCATTTAACCCCTCAGTGGGATATTGCCCTGACAGCCTACCTTACCCACCACTCCAACGGAATGCTCCGTGTACCCAACTGGGGTATCAATGAATTCTCCGCAGGAGGAGCCCTAAGATACAATTTCGCTCCTGTTTACACCCTTGAAAGAACAAAGATGAGAGAGCCGGATTACCGAAAAGGACTTCACTGGAATATATACACTGCTGGAGGTGTCCATAGCTGCGACGTCGAGCTGAAAGCGCTCCGAAAGCTCTACGAGGAGGGTCTTGCAAATCCCACGGACTCATATAGGGTCCCAGCACGAGCGAGAATCATCGGAGGCTTTGAAGGCGTATGGAGATACTCTCCCCTCTTCGCAGCAGGAGCCGGACTTGAGGGCAACTACGCCTGGAATGACTATCGCAGCAGCGACCTTGCCCTCAGAGGAGAAGAAGATCCCAAAGGATACTCCCCCTTCTACGCCGCAGCCTACCTTACGCATGAGTTCTATTACGACAAGCTTTCTATCCATGTGATGTGGGGAGTCTATATGTACAAGAAAACCGGCCTCACCGAGGATATGGGTAAGACCTTCCAGCGGATAGGAGCCCGCTATCATTTTTCTTCAAATGGAAAATACTTCGCCGGCTTTGACATGAGGGCCCATTATTTCGACCGCTCATACTGTCTCGAACTCAGCCTTGGAATGACTCTCTAAAGACGATGAAATAATTAGCCTCTCGGGCCAAAAATCGCCGATCCTATGCGGACGGATGTCGCTCCATATTCAATGGCAATTCTCCAGTCCGATGACATTCCTATCGAAAGCTCGGTAAAGTCTACAAGGGAGGGAAACTCCTCATTTATACGGCTTTTCAGCTTCGCTATCCTCTCGAAATCTGCCCGAATCACGGTTTCATCGTCCGTATTCGTCGCCATCCCCATCAGTCCCCTGATCCTGACTCCCTGATAAGCGACTTCTGAGTGCTCCTTGTCAGATCTACGAACAAAAGAGCGCTCAGAACAACTGATCGCCTGGCAGACGGACAGAATCTCCTCTTCTGTGAGGCCGGACTTGGTCTCTTCTGCCCCGAGGTGAAGCTCCAGAAGGATGTCGACCGGATTGCCGCCCCTTACTGTGCGTCCGTTATCGATTGCCCATTTATTGATTGCATCGAGAAGGCGGATTGAATCCACGGATTCAACAAGAGAAGCATACGGGAGAACCATTTTCAGTTTGTTGGTCTGAAGATGGCCAATGAAATGCCATTCTACATCAGACGGCATCTGGGGAACTTTGGCTGCAAATTCCTGCGGACGGTTTTCTCCAAAAATCCGCTGACCTGCCTCATAGGCCTCCTGAAGAGCCTCGATAGGGTGAAATTTGGAAACTGCCACAAGGCGCACACCCTGTGGCAGTTCCGAAAGTATTGAATGTAAATTATCCGCTATCATACCTTAGCGCCTCTTGCCGCCCTTCTGCTGCTTTGATTGCTGAGCCTGCATCTGGCGCTGCATCTTCTGAGCTTCCTCTAGACGCTGCTGCCACTTCGACTTAGGGGCCGGCTTGTTCGCCGTAGCCTTGAGCTTTGCCTGAATCTCCTCCGGATGGATAAAGAACTTCTTGATCACCCATGTCTCTGCCATCGTAATGAGGTTGGAAAGAAGATAATAATAACTAAGACCGGAAGAAAGATTGTTACAGATAAAGAACATCATGATAGGCATCATCCAGACGCTCATGAACTGCATCATCTTCGCATTGGGGTCGTTCCCGCTCACCTGCGAGCCCGTAACGAACTTCGAGTAGAAGAACATGGAGACAGCCATAAGGAGAGCGAAGAGGGAAATATGATTTCCGATAAGAGGAATCCTTGCTCCGAAATCGATGATGGAATCGTATGCACTCAGATCCTCCGCCCAGAGGAAAGGCTGCTGGCGAAGCTCAATGGATGCAGGGAAGAATCGGAACATCGCCCAGAGGATCGGAAACTGGAGAAGCATCGGGAGACATCCTCCCATAGGCGAGATACCGGCCTTCTTGTAAAGGTCCATCGTCGCCTGCTGCTTCTTCATTGCATCCTCCTGCTTGGGATATTTCTCGTTAAGCTTGTCTATCTCCGGCTTGATGGCCTGCATCTTTGCAGATGAAGAATAAGACTTATAAGCAAACGGGAACACTACAATCTTGATGAAAATAGTCATCAGGAGAATAATGATACCGAAGTTGGAGATGAACCTATGGAGCCAATCGAATAGAGGGATGATGACAAATCTCGTGAACCAACCGACAAGCCATCCGCCTAGAGGAATAACCTTCTCGTACTTATGGTCATAGGATTTGAGAGTCTTGAAGTGATTGGGGCCGAGATAGAATTCAAAGGGGATAGAGATATTATCCGATCCGGGAGTAAACTCGGTCCTCATCTTGGCGCTGCAGGTCATCAGATTATGGGACTCATCGTCCTCTGGGACATATTCGATCTTGAAATCGCCGGAAATAAAATTCTCCGGAGCCCTCATAAATACCGAGAAGAACTGCTGCTGGAAAGCGAACCACTCGATCTTATTTTCAAACCTCTTGCTGCCTTTTCTCGAATTGCCGATATTCTCCGGCTTCTTTTCTCCAGGGAAATAGTAATTGAGACGGCTGTACTGGGTCTCATTCTTGTATCCCTTCTCCATTCTCGGCATTGTGACATCTAAATCGACATCCATCGATATGACATTCCTTGGAATCAAATCCTTCATGCCTATGAAGGAAATCCTGCTATCCACATCGTAGGAATCCTCATCGAGAGAGTAACGCTGCTCGATATAACCGCCGTTTGAGAATGGGAGCCTCATCACGAGGACAGAATCCGAAGACTCCTCGGGAACGAAGTTGAAGTTGAATTTTCTCGTATCTACAGCCGTTGGAGCATAGACAACATAGCCGAGCCGGGCATTGCCGTCCTTGAAAAGATAGAGGTCGCTCTTGTCGTAGTTGAAATAGTCCTTGATATGCGCCGAATAAGGCTGTGCGCCCTTTGTCGTAAAGACTATCGCGAGCTTATCATTCTCAAGAGTATAGAAAGTTTCCTCTCCTGCAGCAGCAGCGTTGAGGAGAGAATCGGCATAGATTGCAGTATTATCCGCCATTTTTGTGCCGGGGAGAGCATTCTCAGCGGCAAGGGTATCGCCGGGATGATCTTTAAGATATGCCTGACGGATGCTGTCCTGACGTATCTGCTCAACCTGAGCAAGAGAATCAATTTGCGCCTGATATTCAAGCTGCTTCTTATACTCCTTTGACTGGTATCCGAAGAAACCAATCATAATAAGGCCGATGAGAATGAATCCGATTACTGAATTTTTATCCATCGTCTATTCGTCTGAAGCCTCCTCCTTGTTCTCGATCTCGCGGATCTTGGCCTCAAGCTCTTTGAGCTCTTTCTTGGCTGAATCAATCCTTTCCTGCATGAGCTTAATCATGGATTCGGCCGACTTGGAAGCGGAGAAGAATCCAATATTGTTCTCATAGGTAGCGACATCCTGCTGGAGCTTGGTATACTTCTCTACAAGGATATCCTTCTCGGTCTTCGGCCCCTTGGGAGCACGACGGTCGCCTCTTGAAGCACCGCTGCGGGAAGAACGGGTGCTGAATGAAGGGAATTTCTCTTGGAGAGCCTTGCGATAAGCCTCATTGACTGCATCCTTCTCCTTGAACGGAACGAAGCCGATTGCGCCCCACTTCTCTGCAAAGTCGCGGGCCGCAGCGGTATCGGCATCAGCATCACCGGAAAGGACATAGGCCTCTATATCAGCGATAAGAGCTTTCTTGGCCTTTAGATTGCCATAGAAATCATTCTCCGGCTTGGCATTCTTGTCCCTCTCGTTGAAGAACTCGTCGCAAGCCGCACGGAATCTTTTCCATAGTTGCTCGGATTTCTTGCGCGGGACTGCGCCAATCTCCTTCCACTGCTTCTGAAGGGCGATGAACTGATCTGAAGTCTTCTTCCAATCGGTGCTGGTCTTCAGGGCCTCTGCTTGTTCGATAATAGCAAGCTTCTTCTCCATGTTCTCATTCATGCTGCCCTTGAACTCGGCATAATACTCTCTTTTGCGCTCGAAGAACTTGTCGCAGGCCGCGCGGAAACGGTCATATATCTTCTGGTTCTCCTTTCTGGAAGCGAACCCAATCTTGCGCCACTGGGCCTGAATCTCTTCGATCTGGCGGGAACAGGCGTTCCAATCGTTGGAAGAGGATATTTCTTTCTCGGCAATCTCTTCAACCTTCTCGCAAAGTACCGTCTTGGCAGCGAGATTCTCAGCCTGCTGGCTCTTCAGTCCCTCGAAGTGGGCCTGATACTTTTTATTAATAGTGGCGGTTGCGGCCTTGAAACGATCCCAGATTGCATCGCGGTACTCTTTGGCGACAGGGCCATACTCTTTCCACTGTTCATGGAGCTTCTGAAGTTCCTTGAATGACTCGACTACATTTTCGTCTTCGGCGAGCTTCTCGGCCTGCTCGCAGAACTTCTCCTTCGCCTCAAGATTCTTCTTGAAATCGAGGTCGCGAAGCTCACGGTTGATCTGGACGAGGTCGTAGAACTTCTCGACATAGAGCTGATATGTATCATTGACATCCCTGAAGGCTGTCGCCGGGACGGGGCCGATCTCCCTCCAACGATTCTGGATATCACGGAACTTTGGGAAGAGGTCCTTCATGTCTTCCTGGGTATCGATAAGGACCTTCAGGTCCTCGATTACCGCCTGCTTCTTGAGGAGGTTATCATCTCTCTCCGCATCAATCTGACGGTTGTATTCCGCCTTCTCTTTTTTATAATTATTGTATAGGGACTTGAAGCCGGCCTCAATTGCAGCAAAAGGACTTTCCGGAGACTCGTCTGCCGGGGCCTCGGCCTCAGGGGCCTGATCCTGAGGAACATCCTCATCAGGATCTGCAATATTTGCGTCGAGACCGGCATCCGCCTTCTCCTTTGAAAGCCTCTTGTAGAAAGCCGACTTGATGGCTTCGGCTTCCTTGGACCGTTTCATTCTGTCCGCACTTTCTGACAATTCCTGGAACAGAGCAGAAAGCTCGGCGAGAGTCTTCTCAGAAAAATTGACTATCGTCTCCTTGTGATCTTCCTTCAGATCGGCGACTTTATCCTGAACCATTTCAACAGCGTCGGAGATCATTTCCTTGAGGCTATCCTGCTCTTCCTGCGCTACATCTGGGGTTTCAAGCACCTCAGGCTTAATTTCTTCACTCATAATAAAAAGAGTTAAATGTTACAAATAAAACTACAGATTGCAAATATAAGAATTTTTGAATATAAAATGCTATTTTTGCATCGGCAAACTAAAAGTGTCACAAATGAGAATTGACATCATAACAGTAGTACCCGGGCTTCTGGACGGGCCCTTCAAGCATTCCATAGTAGCAAGAGCCATAAAAAAGGGTCTTGTAGAGATTTATGTGCACGATTTGAGGGAATATGGTCTAGGTAGCAGAAAGACTATTGACGACTACAGCTATGGCGGAGACGCGGGAATGGTAATGATGTGCGAACCGATTTACAACCTCGTGTCCGATCTCAAGGCAGAAAGGGATTATGATGAGGTGATTTTCATGTCTCCTGACGGAGAAATCCTCGATCAAGGTATCTCCAATGAGCTTTCTCTGAAAGAAAATATAATCATCCTCTGCGGCCACTACAAAGGCATAGACGAGAGAATAAGGAAGCATATAGTAACTAGGGAAATCTCCGTAGGCGATTTTGTGGTAAGTGGCGGCGAAATTCCGGCTGCGCTACTGGCGGATTCCATCGTGAGACTCATCCCTGGAGCATTGACAGATGAGACTTCCGCCCTCTCAGACAGCTTCCAGGACGGTCTTGTCGCGCCTCCGGTCTACACAAGACCAGCCGAATTCAATGGTTGGAAGGTTCCCGATGTGCTTCTGTCAGGCAATCCAAAATTAATACGTGAATGGCAGGATACCCAGGCTCTTCAAAGGACGAGGGAGAGAAGGCCTAAAATGCTGGAAGACAACAATGGATAATATCGACAAATCCGTCTGGTTTGCCGCTTCGACAAGAAACGGACAATGGAAGAAAATCTCTCTCAAGCTTTCGGAGCTCGGGATATCATTCTATATTCCAAAAGTCTACAACACTCTACTTTTTCTCCACACTTCCAAGGCACGAGCCCTATCCCTTGTTAATTCCGGTGAAATCAGCGCCCGCTTCCTGATTGACCACACGACGCATACCCTTCTGGAAGTACCTGCAAAGCAGATGGAAGACTTTATAAGAGTTCTCGAGGACTACCCTGATGCCGAATGCACAAATGATTTTTCATTTGCAAAGGGAGACCGTGTCATCGTCACTCACGGATCGCTCAAGGGTGTCGAGGGAGAAGTCGTCGAGAGCCCCGGAGGGACATACCTTGTCGTGAGCGTATCTTCCCTACTCGCAGCCAAAGTCAGAATATCGAGAAATAATGTGGCTCCAACAGGCAAAAATTATCGATAATCCTTTGCAGAAATAATTATTTTGCCTAAATTTGTGGTCTGTATGACAAGAAATATATTATAAACAAATAAAAGAATGAAAAAGCTAGTATTTCTGCTCGCAACGGCTTGCCTTCTTGTTCCTGCTGCGTCTTTCGCCCAGGAGGTGAAGCGTACCGAAGATGACAAGACCGTCACAATCGTCGAAGAGACTGAAACCCCTGAAGGAAAGATCGTTACAACGACGACTATCCAGAAGAACTCTGTATTTACCAATGGCTTCCTCCACAACTGGGAGCTCATGGGCGGGCTCGGCACACAGATCTATTTCGGCGAGAATGACCGCCGGGTCAATAGCTTCGTTGAGCAGCTGACCTTCCCGACCGTCGACCTTCTCCTTACGAAGTGGGCTTCTCCGACCTTCGGTGTAGGTATCGGTGCTACCGTCAGCCAGTTCAAGGGCCTCTATCAGGGTTCTATGGACAACACTTACGTAGTTCATTTCAAGACCAACGATCGCTACGACAACAACGACGCTACTTACGATTATTATCAGCTCACCAAGCAGAGAGGTTATTACGGCAATGTCTATGCACTTGCTCATGTTGATCTTGGAAGCCTCTTCTTCGGCTACAATCCTTCAAGATTCTTCACAGTCGATGCATATGCCGGCGGTGGTATCCTCTTCGGTATTACAGACAAGGCTTATGGCGCATCCTTCAATGCCGGTCTTGCCAACAAGTTCCGTCTTACTGACAGGCTCAGCCTCATGCTTAATCTCCGCGGAGCCCTTGTTGCCGACGACTTCGACGGCGAGTCTTCTCTTATCGAGCCAACAGAGACGCACTACCTCGCCAACAAGAAGCTTGACGGCATCGGCGGCGCCACCCTTGGCCTCGCCCTCAAGCTTGGCAAGGAGAAGAGCAAATGGGAGAGAGCAACCCGCTCCAGCTCAATCTACTACAACGAGAAGGGCCTCGCAGCAAGGGATGCCCGCATAAAAGATCTCGAGAAGCTTCTTGCCGATGCTGATGCAGACAAGGCCAACCTCCTCAAGCAGCTCCAGGAGAACGAGACCCAGTACATCAAGGACATTCCTGATCTGTGGTTCCACATCAACTTCATCGTCGACCGCTGGGATCTTGTCAGCCGTGAGAAAGTCAACCTCCAGAGTGTTGCTGACATCATGAAGAGCACTCCCAACACCAAGTACCTCCTCTGCGGTTACGCTGACAAGCAGACTGCTACTCCTTCCCACAACCTCATGCTTTCCAAGAACCGTGTCGAGACTGTCTACAACTTCCTCACCAAGGAACTCGGTGTTGATCCCGACCAGCTCGTTACCGACTACAAGGGTGGCGTAGACTACATGTTCTACGATGAGAAGGAACTCAGCCGCTGCTGTATGATCACAGCGATCAAGGAAGAGTAATTCCTTCGAAGAAAGTGAAGCACAAACACTTAGGATAAATCGATCGTAGCCGGGGACTGTCCTCGGCTACGTCGGCTTACCTAGTATATACAATGCAGGAGAGTTTCGTACACGAAAGCAGCTACGTCGATGACGGAGCCGTTATTGGCGAAGGAACGAAAGTTTGGCACTTCTGCCACATTCAGTCCGGCGCCATAATAGGCAAGAACTGCTCTCTCGGACAAAATGTCAACGTAGGCAACAATGTCCGGATTGGCGACGGAGTACGTATCCAGAATAACGTCTCGATATACGAAGGCGTTGAAATTGAAGACAACGTATTTTGCGGCCCCTCCTGTGTATTTACAAATGTAATATCCCCAAGAGCACACTTTCCCGTGCACGGGGTTTACGCGCCGACGCGCGTGCGCGAGGGAGCTTCCCTCGGAGCGAATTGCACAGTGGTCTGCGGCCACACAATCGGGCGAAGTGCCTTAATTGCCGCAGGAGCAGTAGTGACACACAACGTCAAGGACTACGCTCTAATGGCAGGAGTCCCGGCAAGAAGAATTGGCTGGGTCTGCGAATGCGGCCGCCGTCTCGACGAGAGCCTCGAGTGCTCTTGCGGACGAAAGTATAGACTTGTAGGAGAAGACCTCGAGAAGATCGGGGGATGATCCTTAAAAGATAAGTTACGCGCATGATAATCAACGCGTTACTGCACTTTTCAAGTAGAGGTGCATTGGCGAAGCCGTAAATTAGAGCAACAAATCGAATGGAATTCAGAGACCTAAAGAGACAATACCATATCCTTGAAAAAGACATGGAGAAGGCTATCCTTGAGGCTGCAGCAAGCGGCGCATACATCATGGGGCCTCAAGTCAAATTCCTCGAAAGCGAGTTGTCTGAATACGTCGGTGTGAAGCACTGTCTGACCTGCGCCAATGGTACGGATGCCTTGACTCTTGCTCTTAAAGCATGGGGGATCGGTCCCGGAGATGCCGTATTTGTGCCGGACTTTACATTCTTCTCCTCTGCCGAGGTTGTTTCTCTTGAAGGTGCGACGCCTATCTTTGTCGATGTTTCTGAAAAGACATTCAATATCGACTCAGACGATTTGGAAGCAGCTATAAAAGAGACAATTGACGGGGGGACGCTCCGTCCAAGGGTAATCGTCGCCGTCGATCTATTCGGTCTTCCGGCCAATTACCCTCAGATCAGGCAGATAGCCGACAAATATGGACTTCTGATTCTTGAGGACGGAGCTCAAGGATTTGGAGGGACCATTTATGGTGAGAGAGCCTGCAGCTTCGGAGATATCTCCACGACCTCATTCTTCCCTGCCAAGCCGGTCGGCTGCTATGGTGACGGGGGTGCCGTCTTCACTGACAATGACGATTGGGCGGCCCTCATGGCCTCCTACCGTGTCCACGGAAAGGGAGAATTCAAATATGACAATGTCCGCATCGGAATGAACTCCAGGCTCGATACCGTCCAGGCGGCGGTGCTCCAGGTGAAGCTCAAGGCTTTCCGGGATTATGAGCTCAAGGATGTCAATAAGGCTGCGGCGATGTACACTTCCCTACTCTCCGAAGCGGTCGCAACACCAGTAATTCCAGAGGGATTCGGATCGAGCTGGGCTCAGTATACCATCCGCCTAAATGACAAAGAGCAAAGGGATGCTCTCCAGGCCTTCCTTAAGGGAAAAGGTATTCCTTCGATGGTCTATTACCCAAAGCCTATGCACCTCCAGACAGCCTTTACCGGAAACGAAGGCAATCGTCCCTGCCCCACCGCAACAAGACTTTCCGAGAGAGTGCTCTCTCTCCCCATACACCCATACATAACCGAAGAAGAAATTGCAGAGGTCGTTGAGTACGTTCTCGAATTTCTGAAATGAAGCTGTTCAAAAGGAAAGGACCTTGGGTAAGTCTCCAGGATGAAGTGTTCATTCCGGAGAACTACTCGGAGATTGGAGAGGCGACAGGAGCTAAGTTCGAGAATGAGATTATTGGCAACCGGGACCTCAGCCGTATCTTCAAGGCAACGGAAGATTTGGGGTACGAAGAGATTGATGAATGGCTTACTTCCCACTCAAATGAATTCAAAAAGAGCACATACATCATCAATACCGACGATGGCAATGCGCTCGAAAGTTTCCAGCACCACAACCCCCAGATTATAATCAACCGGATGCCGCTCAACAGGATAAGGCATCTCAACACCTTCCTCAACAAAGCAAACGAGGTTCTGGTCGACGACGGATACCTCTGGTGCCACTCGAGAACATCGAAGCTCAAGAAAGAAATCATCATGAAATCCCATCCAGGACTATCGGGGAAAATTATTTACTGCTTTCATTACCTATGGCACAGAGTCTTCGCTAAACTCAAGATAACCAGGTGGTTCTATATGTGGGTGACAAAGGGAAAGAACCGGACATATTCAAGAGTCGAGCTCCTTGGAAGAATGTACAGAGCCGGATTCGAGGTGTTGGACGAAAGGTTCCACAAGGGAGAATTTTTCATCCTTGGCCGGAAATTCAGAGCCCCTATATGGAACGATGATCCGACATGCGGCGCACTCGTGAAGCTCAACCGCGTCGGTTATAAAGGCAATATGATCGGAGTCTACAAGTTCAGGACGATGCACTCTTATTCGGAATATCTTCAGCCTTATATGCTCGAGCATGAAGGTCTTGAGAAAGGAGGAAAATTCGCCAGCGACTATAGGGTGAATTTCCTTGGAAAGATGCTTCGAAAAAGCTGGCTGGATGAGCTTCCAATGCTGATAAATGTGGTGAAGGGTCAGATGAAACTCGTCGGGGTGAGACCTCTATCGAGGCACTATTTCAGCCTGTACTCCCCCGAGATGCAAGAGCTTCACATTAGCGTAAAGCCGGGCCTTCTGCCTCCTTTCTACTATGAAGATAAATCCCCCGAGACTATTGAAGACGTACAGACCTCGGAAAAACGATATATTGAAGCCTACCACAAGCACCCCTTCGCGACCGACTGGCGCTACTTCTGGGGTACTGTAGGTAACATTCTTTTCAAACATAAAAGATCCCACTAAGATATGGCAGAAGAGAAGATCTCCCCGCAGGAGGAAAAATGGGACACCGTCATAAAGCCGAAAGACAAGCTCTGGTCGGTGGATTTCAAGGAGCTGTGGGCCTACCGGGACCTGTGTGCCCTATTCGTTAAACGGAATATCATCACCCAGTATAAGCAGACCATTCTGGGACCGGCCTGGTTCGTGGTGCAGCCGGCGCTGACCGTTCTCATGTACATGATCGTATTCGGCGGCATCGCCGGGATTCCGACTGATGGCGTTCCGCGGCCTATATTCTATCTGGCCGGAACATGTATGTGGAACTATTTTTCCGACTGCCTGACAAAGACCTCCAACACATTTGTCAACAACTCCGGCATCTTCGGGAAAGTCTACTTCCCAAGGCTTGTAATGCCGCTTTCTGACGTTATCAGCAACCTTCTTCGCTTCGGCATCCAGTTCGGATTCTTCGTCGTGATCTATGTTTTATATGCAATATTCGATCCGAACTGCAGCGCGTCGCTTAACTGGTATGCCCTGCTTTTCCCGGTCCTTGTTTTGATGATGGCGGGACTTGCCCTTGGTTTTGGAACGATCATCTCCTCGATGACAACGAAATACCGCGACCTCCAGGTCCTGTTCTCCTTCCTGGTCTCGCTGTGGATGTACGCGACTCCTATCGTCTATCCTCTCAGCCAGACTAAGAGCATGCAGTACTTTGGTATCCCCGTCCACAAGCTAATGTGCCTCAACCCGGTCACCCCGGTCATCGAGACCTTCAAATACGGCTTCCTTGGCGCAGGAGAATTCGTCGGCTGGCGCTGGCTAATCTACAGCTTTGTGTTCATGTGTTTGCTCCTGGGCTTCGGCATTGTGGTTTTCAATAAGGTGCAGAAGAGTTTTATGGATACGGTGTAAGTTTACATAAGGAATCATATATGAAGTACTCACGGAATCAATTAAACGTAATCGGGAAGAGACTTGTTTCTCCCGATACTGACATCATTATCTATACCGAGGGTCTGACAATGGTAGAAGAATGGCGGAAATTGCATTCCGAGCCCTTGAGGCGCTTGATGGACGCGATCGCTCAAATCCTTGATGATGCCGGAATCAAGCCAGCTTTTTTTTCACAGCGATTAAAACGTATGGACTCCATCATTGGAAAGTTGAAACGAAACCCTCAAATGGGACTTGGCGGAGTTCAGGATATTGGTGGAGGTCGTTTTGTGTTTGACGACATTAATTCGCTCTTATTGGCGAAAACTGTCATAGAAAAAACTGATATAGAATCATTTAAGCTCGCTAAAGCGCCGATCGACTATGTCCAACAGCCCAAGGAAAGCGGATACCGAAGTATACACTTTGCTTATAAATATAGTTCCGACAATCCTGACTTCAATGGTGCATATCTTGAGATACAAATACGTACAAGACTCCAACACGATTGGGCTACGGCAGTCGAAACTGCTGAACTCATCGCCAACTCTCACCTAAAAGCCAGCCAGGGAGATAGTAACTGGCTGGAGTTTTTCAAATTGGTCAGTGCAATTTTTGCTAAAAAAGAGAATATGCCTGGCGGAGAGAAATTCGGCCAACTTGATACAAGGAGCCTATGTAGAAAATACTACGAACTAAACTCGACTTATCAGTTTCTTACACAACTGAAAGCTTTGGTCGGAGCTGTAAAAATCGCCAATGAGCAGTCATTTTCCAAAGGTTATGCCGTCCTTGCCATCCAGTATGATAAAAAACAGTCGACCTTCTATCATTTTGCCGATGAAAAGTTGGATCAGGCCAACGCTCTATATTCAAAACTGGAAAGTATGCTAAAGCCCGAAACTGGAGCAGTTGTTCTAGTCTCAGTAACCGGCATGAAAGAATTGCAGGAGGCATACTCCAGTTACTTCCTCGATGCCGGAGAGTTTATCAGTGCCCTGGAAAAATTCAATGATAGCTGTATCATACAAGGGTATATCAAATAGTATGTTGAATTTCAACAACAACGAATGACCTCTGCTATCATAAATCCGTTCAACAAACACTTCGTTTTGCATTCGACAATTTCGTTCACAAACGTGTTGCACAATATCGATGGTTCTAAGGTCAAAATGTTTGACCTTAGATGAAACGGGAGGGGAAGGACATCATTCCAAGTACAGTTTGAATGATTTTACTAAGTAATGTGTAATAAATTAAGTAGCATCAATTGGCCTGTTTGACGAGGTAGTTCCACTTGCCGAGTTCCGGGGCGAAGACGACCTGACTTGCAAGTCTCTTCTGGTACGATTCATCAATCGGTCGTTTGATGTCATAAGTTTTTGAGTTGATATGAACATGTACTTTCAATCCCTTCTTCATAGTGGTCATCGCAGCCGTGTCCGCAGCGTTCTTCAAGTTCAGAAGAGGTTCGCCGTTCCAGCTGCGGGTGATTTGCGAAAAGAGCCGGTGCTCAATGGGGTTGAACTTGGAGCAATACGGAGGATAATGAACAACGAGAAGCCTGATACCCAGTTTGTTGGCAAGGTCCATAAGATCCTGCTTGACGATTCTGTGCGAGGAGGAGTTGG
>ERZ842401.1874-NODE-1874-length-28945-cov-4.929318_pt1 | contig 28945 bp, 33 predicted proteins | sample MGYA00521270_ERZ842401 | MGnify/ENA primary metagenome ERZ842401 (study PRJEB31892, sample SAMEA3878208) | bioreactor metagenome | biome: Moose rumen | place: Sweden | collected 2011-10 | study: EMG produced TPA metagenomics assembly of the PRJEB12797 data set... | reverse complement strand
AGCCGTTGACAATATTTTAAGCAACATCAAACGCCCATTCACTGCAATTATGGGTGGTAGCAAAGTTTCTACAAAAATCGGTATTATCGAAAACTTGATGGATAAAGTTGATAATCTGATACTTTGCGGTGGTATGACATACACTTTTGCAAAAGCACAAGGTGGAAATGTTGGCAACTCAATATGCGAGGAAGATAAACTTGACCTTGCACTTGACGTAATGAAAAAAGCAAAAGAAAAAGGTGTAAACCTTGTACTTGGCACCGATTCAGTAGTTACCAACGCTTTCGATTTTGGTTCGATGTCGTTAAAACCGGGTGCTGAAGTAAAAGTTTGCGCATCAGGAGCTATAGAAGATGGCTTTGAAGGCTTAGACGCAGGTCCTGAGAGCCAAAAGAAATTTGCAGACGCTATAAAAGGTGCAAAAACAATTCTTTGGAATGGTCCTGCAGGCGTATTTGAATTTGATAAATTTGCAAAGGGAACAAATGGTATTTGTGAAATACTTGCTAACTTAAAAGGTGCTAAAACTATTATTGGTGGTGGCGATAGTGCAGCCGCTGCAATCAAATTAGGTTATGAAAGTAAATTCAGTCACATCTCAACTGGTGGTGGAGCAAGCCTTGAATATTTAGAAGGAAAAGCTTTACCTGGCGTAGAAATCATTAATAATAAATAAAATTGGAGAGAATATAATGAGAAAACCTATTATCGCTGGAAACTGGAAAATGTTTAAAACTCGAGATGAAGCAGTTAACTTTATTTTACAAGTAAATGATAAAATGCCTTCTATCGATGATGTTGATACTGTAATATGCGCTGAATATACAGCACTACGCTGCTTAGTTAAAAGACAAATGAATAATTTAAGAATAGGTGCACAAAATATGCATTGGGCTGATGAAGGAGCTTATACTGGTGAAATCAGTGGTCTTATGTTAAAGAGTTTAGGTGTTAGTTATGTTATTATTGGCCACAGTGAAAGACGTCAATATTTTAATGAAACTGACGAATCTGTAAATAAGAAATTACATAAAGCCTTTGAAGTTGAATTGACTCCTATTCTTTGCATTGGTGAATCTTTAGAACAAAGAGAAGGCGGCAAAACTGAAGAACATTTGAAAGGTCAATTAGTTGCAGATTTAGCTGGATTAACTAAAGATCAAGTTATGAAATTAGTTATTGCTTATGAACCTATTTGGGCTATTGGTACTGGTCGTACAGCAACATCAGAAGTTGCAGAAGAAACATGCAAATATATTCGTGATGAAGTTGCAAAACTATATGATCATGAAGCAGCTGATGCTATGAGAATTCAATATGGCGGAAGTGTTAAAACATCTAATATTGACGAGTTAATGAGTATGCCTGATATTGATGGTGCTTTAGTTGGTGGAGCAAGTTTAAAACCAGACGACTTCATTTACTTATGTGAAGCAGCAGTAAAATAAATAATTTAAAGACCAAGAGCAATCTTGGTCTTTTTAATTTTTTCCTTGACATAATATTTAAATTATAGTATAATATATAAGGTCGTAACGATGACGTGGTCAGCACTTGAAAAAATTTATTTTCTTTAGAACTACCAAATGTGGAGCAAGTAGTCAAGCTGTAACGATGAAAGCTATTAGAATTCTATTTAATAAATTATGTTCAAGTCCAAAAAAATTAAAATTAAGGAGGAAAATTTATGTCACGTTTTACAGGTTCTGGATATAAAGTATCTAGAAGATTAGGTTATTCTATTACTGAAACTGGTAAAGAAATTAGAAAACGTAATTATGCTCCAGGTCAACATGGTAAACGCCGTGGAAAATTAACTGAATATGGACAACAATTACAAGAAAAACAAAAAGTACGTTTCACTTATGGTATGAGTGAAAAACAATTCGTTAAGGTATTTGAACTAGCAGGTAAATTACCTGGTAAACATGGTGATAATTTCTTAATGTTATTAGAATCTAGATTAGATAATTTAGTTTATCGTTTAGGTTTTGCCTGCACTAGAAAACAAGCTAGACAACTAGTTACTCATGGTCATGTAAAAGTTGATGGCAAAAAATTAGATATTCCATCATACTTAGTAAAACCTGGTCAAACTATTGAACTAAAAGATGGTTCAAAAGGTTTACAAATTGTAAGAGATTCATTAGATGCTACAATTTCAAGAAAAGAATATGTTTCATTTGATGAAAACACTATGGTTGGTACTTTTGTTCGTTATCCTGAAAGAGATGAATTCTTACCAGAAATTAAAGAAAATCTTATCGTTGAATTTTATAACAGATAAAAAAAGGAGCTTTTGCTCCTTTTTTAATTCTCTAATGCTTGTGTAATAGCTTTTGATAATTGATCTGCACAACTAGTATTACGTGGTCCACAAGTGTTGCCGGCAAGTAAATCTCTAATAGTAATTGCATCTTGTCCTTCACACAATTTACCAATAGCTTTTAGATTTCCATTGCATCCTCTAGTAAATTTTAAATCATGTATTTTATTATCGTCTGTAATTACAAAATTAATTTGAGTCGAACAAGTCCCACAAGTCTTATATTCAACTTTTTTCATAAAATCACCTCGGAAATATTATAAAATATAATTACATATTTTTCAAGATTTTTTTATTAATGTTTATTTTTTTAATATAATGTGTTATAATGTTTTAATGAAATGAGGACTATATTATGTATTTTGATTACACAGCTACAACTCCAATGGATCCTGAAATAATAGATATCTATGTAAAAATACAAAAAGAATATTATGCAAATACAACTTCGCTTCATAAATTGGGACAAATAAGCAATCACATTTATGAATCAATGATTTCCGATATTAAAAATTGTCTAGAAGTAAAACATAATATTGTATTTACATCTAACGCTACTGAAGCTAATAACTTAGCAATTCTTGGTGTAGTTTCTAATAAAAAGGGTCGCATAATTACATCCGCACTAGAGCATGCGTCAGTTTATAATGTATATAAACATTTAGAAGAATTAGGATACGAAGTCATATATTTAAAAATTAATGAACAAGGTTTAATTGATCTTGATGATTTAAAAAATAATCTTACAAAAGATACACTACTCGTATCAATAATGTGGGTGAATAATATTGTAGGGACGATACAAAATATTAAAGAAATAATCAAAATGTTAAAAGATTTTCCAAAAACAAAGTTTCATTGTGATATTGTTCAAGGAATTTGCAAAATAAAACCAGACTTTGATTTCAATGATATTGATTTATTAACATTTAGTGCCCATAAATTTTATGGACCAAAAGGAATAGGAGCCCTGCTTTATAAACCTAATATTAATTTACAAAAGCAATTATTCGGTTCGACTGCTCAATTTGGTATTAAACCTGGAACGTTTGATTTGGGATTAGTTGTTTGTTGTGCAAAAGCTTTAAAAAAATATTATAAAGAAGTAGAGAATCATTATAATATTGTTATGAAGTTAAATGATTATATTTATGATAATGTAAAAAATGATTTAGTTAGATTTAATAGTAACAGAACATTATCTAGCCCTTATATTATTAATATTTCAATTGGCAATACTTTAGGCGAAACGCTTGTTCATTATTTTGAAGCAAGAGATATTTACGTATCAACTGGTTCTTCTTGTTCATCAAAAACAAGAAAACCTGAAAAAACTATTCTTGCGATGACAAAAGATGAATCGAGAGCTAATTCATCGATAAGAATTAGCTTGTCTCATTTAACTACAATTGATGAAATTAAAAAACTAGTTAGTGTTATTAATGAATATCGAGGATAATTATGAAAGAACTATATGATATATTATTAATTAGATACGGAGAAATGACTTTAAAAAAGAAAAACTATAAGCAATTTCTCGATAAAATCAATAAAACAATAAAAGAAAAATGCAAATGTTTTGATAAAGTGAAGTTTTTTAATACTGATTACCGTTTTTATATTTATTTAAATGGAGTTAATTATCTTGATGTAATAAAGGTATTAGATACAATTCCAGGATTATATTCATATAGTTTGTGTTCGTCAGTTGAACCTAACTATGATAGTATTGCAAATCGTGCAGTAGAACTTCTTAATTTAGAATTAAATGGGCAAACTAAAACCTTTAAGGTTGAAACAAATCGTGGTGATAAATCTTTTAAAGCAACATCGATTGAGATATCTCAAGAAGTTGCAAAAAGAGTTTTGCCATTGGTAAATGGTTTATCAGTTGATGTTCATAATCCAGATATAACATTAAATATTGATTTAAGAACTGAAGGAACATATATTTTTATTAAAACTATTAAAGGATTAGGTGGATATCCTGCTGGTATTAATGGAACTGGACTAGTTATGATGAGCGGTGGGATTGATAGTCCTGTGGCTAGTTTTTTATCAATTAAAAAAGGAATTAATATAAAAGCTATTCATTATGCATCGATGCCATATACATCTTTAAATTCATTACAGAAAGTCGTTGATTTGTTACAAGTACTAACAAAATATATGGATAATGGAAAGATAGATTTATATGTTGTACCATTTACAAAAATCCAAGATGAAATTCATAATAATGCAAATAATACTTATTTAGTTACTTTAATGCGACGAGCTATGTATAGAATTGCATCGAGTGTTTGTGAAAAAGAAAAAATAGATTGTATCATTAATGGTGAAAGCATTGGCCAAGTAGCATCACAAACTTTAGAAAGTATTAAAGTTGTTAATGAAGTTACAAATATCCCAATTATTAGACCTCTTGCAACATTTGATAAAGAAGAAATAATATCTTTATCAAGAAAAATAGAGACATATGATATTTCTATAAAACCATATGAAGATTGTTGCACAGTGTTTGTACCAGAGCATCCAATTATAAAACCAGATATTGAAAAAGTTAAAATGGAAGAAGCTAAATGCAAACAAATGGATGAATTGATTGAAGAAGCAATTAATAATATAGAAATAATACATTTAAATAATAAAGATAAATATTCTGTATTTAAAGATGATTTTGATTTTTAGGAGAAAGCAATGGTAGATGAAGAAAGATTAGAAGAAAAGTTAGAAGAATTTAATATTGAATCTGATGATCCAATAAATACTAATATCACGATTGAAGAAATTGAAGAATTAGATTTAGATGATGTGGAAATACTAGCACAAAAATTAGAATTTAGTATTGACCATTATGAACAAATGATTTTAAAAGCTGAAACAGAAATGCTAAGTGAAGAAGATCTTATTGATCTAGGGTTTGATAATGAAGATTATCTTCGATTAAAAGCATTAGAAAAAGCCCTTTATAGACATAAAAAAGAATTAAGAAAAATGAACAAGGAAAAAGGAGTATTTGCTCATTTACCTATATGGTGTGCTGTAATTGGAATTTTAGTTTTTGTCTTTAATGTTTATCCTGTTAATCCATTATTAATAGAAAGAGTATTAATTGACTTATCAGAAAAAATAATAGCTAATAATACTATTAACCATATAACTTTATTATATTTAATTTACTTTTTGTATGTGGGGATATTCTATTTAACTGAGATTGTTAGTTTAATTGTTCTTTTTGTTATAGGTAAAGTAAAAAAAGATAGTGATAAAATGAAATCTTTTTATTCTTATTTGGTAATTACAATTTTTGATATTATAATGTTAATTCCTGGATTAGTTAGTTTCTTAAAAACAATGAGTCAATTATAAGGTAATAATAATGTATATTAGTTCAACACAAAATCCAAAAATCAAAGAATTAGCAAAACTAAAGGAAAAGAAATATCGTGATTCTGAAAAGAAGTACTTAATTGAAGGTTTCCACCTTATTGAAATGGCTAAAGATTATTTGCTTGAGATTTTAACAACTGATAATGATTTTAAAGAATTTGGGAGTATCCCTATTACATATGTTAGTAGTGATGTTATAAATAAACTTTCGTTTACGAAATCTCCCCAACCTATAATTGGTGTCTGTAAATATTTTGATAATAAAGTTAGTTTAAAATCTAATACAATAATACTAGATAATTTGCAAGATCCAGGAAACATTGGTGCTATTTTTAGATCTTCTTTAGCTTTTGGAATTAAAGATATTATATTAAGCCTTGATTCAGTTGATATTTATAATGATAAAGTTATTAGATCGAGTCAAGGAGCAATATACAAGTTAAATATAAATTATTTAGATTGTATAGATGCAATTAAATCTTTAAAAAATAATGGTGTAACAGTTTATGGAACAAGTCTACATAATGGAACTAATTTAAAAGATGTGAAAATATGTACCCCCTATGCTTTGATATTAGGTAATGAGGGTAATGGGGTAAATAAGGAATTATTAAGATTTACTTCTAATAATATATTTATCGAAATGACGAATGAAATTGACTCATTAAATGTTAGTATTGCTGGGGCGATCATAATGCACCATTTTTATGAATGTTTTTGAGAAAATTGAAAAAATAGTTTACATTATATAATTAGTGTGCTATAATTAATACATAGAAAGGTAATCTAGGAGTGTGATATCACACTCCTTTAAAAATGCTTATGAATCAAATAGAAGAAAAGACTTTAAAAATTGCAAATGATTGTTTAAAATCATTAGTTAATAAAAAAAGATATGATATTTTTATTGACTATGTGGAGTATGTTTTAGAAAATGGAGTTAAGATTTTAAGAGTAATCGTGGATAGTGATAAAGATATATCAATTGATATGGTATCAGAACTTAATGAATTAATTAGTAATGAACTTGATAAAGAAGATTATATTGATGAAGAATATTATTTAGAAGTATCAAGTGCTGGAATCGAAAAAGAATTAAGAAGTGATGAAGCGATTGCAAAAGCTATTGGTAGTTATGTTTTCTTAAAAACATATGAAAAAATTGGAAATCAAAAAGAATTTTATGGCGATTTGGTTTCATTTGATGGAAAAGTATTAGGATTAGATTATCTAAGTAAAAATATTAAGAAGCATCTTGATATAGAAAAAGAAAAAATAAGTAAAATAAGGTTAGCTATAAAGTTTTAGGAAATACGGAGGATATTATGGTAAGCAAGAACTTTTTTGAAGCATTAGAATTAATTGCAGTTGAGCGTGGATTAAATATTGATGATATAATGAGTAAAGTTAAATTCTCAATGGAAAAAGCTGCTAGAGATGCTGGTTTTACAGGGGAAATTAAACTTGAAGTAGATAATGAAAAGAAAGAAATTAAAGTATTTGATGTAAAATATATCGTCGATGAATTAACAAATACTGAAAGTATTGAAGATCCAGAAGAAAAAGCCAAAGCTGAAGATAGAAGGAAATATGAAATACTTGTGGAAGATGCAAAGGCTATAAAAGCACGTGTTAAAGCTGGTCAAGAATTAAAGACTAAAGTTGATTTTCAAAACTTTGGACGTAAGGCAGCTACTAAATTTAAAAACACATTCACTAATGAATTAAAGATACTTGAACGTGAAGAAGCTTACAAATATTTCTCTTCAAAGATTGGTGAAATTATTAGTGCAAGTGTTATTGATGCAAATGATAAATATGTTACATTTAATATTGGTAAAGGGACTTTCGCATCAATGCCAATTAGCGAAGGAATTCCTGGTGAAGAATATCGTAATGGTTCCACTATGAAAGTTTATGTAAGTAAAGTTGAAAAAACTTTCAAGAGTCCAAAAGTATTTATTTGTAGAAACAATAGAGAATTCGTTAAGAGATTGTTTGAATTAAATATTCCGGAAATCATGGATGGATCTGTAGAGATTATGGGTATATCTCGTGAAGCCGGCAATAGAACTAAAATTGGTGTTTTAGCCACAAAACCAAATGTTGATGCAAAAGGCGCTTGTGTTGGTCAAGGTGGGCTAAGAATTAAAGCGATTAATGAAATATTAAATAATGAAAAAATTGATATATTCACGTGGAAAGATAAACCAATTGATTTAATAGCTGAAGCATTACTTCCAGCTAGATCATTAAGTGTAATGATTAATAATGAAAAAGAAAAATCAGCTCTAGTAATTGTTAGAGATGACCAATATTCATTAGCTATTGGTAAAAACGGCCAAAATGTTCGTTTAGCTGCATATGCAATTGATTGGAAGATTGACATTAAGAGTCAATCTCAAGCCGCAAGTGAAGGAATTAGTTTTTCATACAATGTAATTCAATAATAAGGTGTTATTTATGAACAAACCAAAGAAAATTCCTATGAGAAAATGTGTTGTTACTCAAGAACAATTTCCAAAGAAGGAACTTATTAGAATAGTAAGAACACCTGAAGGTAATGTAATTGTTGATAAAACAGGAAAAGCTAATGGGCATGGAGCATATATTTCTAGAAGTTTAAACACTTTAGAAATAGCGAAAAAAAAGAAAATTCTAGATAAAGTTTTAGAAGTTCAAATACCTGATAGTATTTATGAGGAGTTAAAAAACATAATAGGAGATAATATTGAATAATAAAACCAAAGCATTAAATATTTTAGGACTTGCAAAAAGAAGCAAGAATTTGTTAATTGGTACTGATACTGTTGTTAATAACCTTAATAATGGTAAAGCAAAAATTGTTATTGTGGCAAAGGATGCATCTAATGCTACAATTGAAACATTAAAAAATAAATGCTATTATTATAATATTCCTTTAGTTTTATCTTTTTTAAGTCAAGAAATAAGTCAAGCTATTGGAAAAGAAAATATAAAAGTCGTTGCTTTATGTGACCAGGGATTAAAGGAATCTCTTGATAAACTTGTAAAGGATGGTGCACTAAATGAAAGTTAAAGAAATAATAAATATATTAAATGCTAATGATAAGAATGTCCAATTAGAAGAACTAGTTGGATTATTAGACAACATTGGTATTGAAGCTGATGCAGAAACAGATGTTGAGAAAATATATGTTTCAAAGCTAAGCAAGTATTATGGTGTAGATATTAAACCAATAAAGGCTAAAAAAGAAGTTAAAAAGCCAGAAATAAGAAAAGTTGAAATAAAAGAATCTGCACCTCAAAAGAAAGAAGAAGTTAAAGAAACTAAAAAGGAAGAGCCTAAGAAAGTCGAACCTAAAAAGGTAGATGAAAAGAAGGTTGATACTAATAAAGTCGAAGTAAAGAAATATGAAGAAAAAAAGGAAGAACCTAAGAAAGTCGAACCTAAAAAAGTAGATGATAAGAAGGCTGATGCGAAAAAAGCTGAAGAAAAGAAACCTGAAGGCAAAAAGGAAGAACCCAAAGAAAAACAATTCGATGCAAAAAGGGTTTATGACGACCGATATGTCGATTATGAAACTAAAGAAAAACAATATAATCGTATTAAAAACGTTAAGAAAAAACCTAAAAAGCAAGAAGGAAGACAAAGCAATACTTCTAACAAAAAAGATAAGAAAGAAAATGTTGTATACTATACTCCAGGCATGACGGCAACTCAACTATCTGATATCCTAGGCGTTCCAATGGGAGAAATAGTAAGAAAATTAGTTGAATTAGGATTCATGATTAGTGGTACACAACCAATTGATAGAGAAATTGTTGAATTCTTAGCTGATGATTATCATTTTACTATTAAAGATAATGTTCAAAATGACATAACAAAATTTGAAGATATTGTTATTGAAGATGATCCATCATCTTTAGTAAAAAGACCTTCAATTGTTACAATAATGGGTCATGTTGACCATGGAAAAACAACATTACTAGATACAATTCGTAATACTCACGTTACCGCAAGCGAAGCAGGTGGTATTACTCAACATATTGGTGCTTATCAAGTAACAATTAATGGTGAAAAAATTACCTTTATTGATACTCCAGGTCATGCCGCATTTACGGAAATGCGTGCACGTGGAGCAATGGTTACTGATATAGTTATATTAGTTGTAGCTGCAGATGATGGTGTTATGCCACAAACAAAAGAAGCAATAGATCATGCAAAAGCTGCTAAGGTTCCAATTATTGTAGCCGTGAATAAGATTGATAAACCTCAAGCAAATCCAGATCGAGTTAAACAAGAACTCGCAGCATTAGATTTGATTCCATCTGAATGGGGTGGGGAAACTGAATATGTTCCAATCAGTGCTTTAAATGGACAAGGTGTAAATGATTTATTAGAAACAATTTTAATGGTTGCTGAACTAAAAGAATATAAAGCAAATCCTAATAGATTAGGTATTGGTACTGTAATTGAAGCTCAATTAACTAAAGGTCGTGGTCCAGTTGCTACGTTACTTGTAAAAAACGGAACAATTAAAATCGGTGATCCAGTTGTAGTCGGAACTACATATGGTAAAATAAGAGCGATGACTGATGAAACTAAAGAGAATTTAAAATCTGCTGGTCCATCAAAAGCTGTAGAAATAACTGGGCTTGAAGATGTTCCTCAAGCTGGTGATCGTTTCATGGTATTTGATGATGAAAAAACTGCAAAACTAGTTTCTGAAGAACGTAAAAATAGAGCATTTAATGAAAAAACTGCTAATACAGGTATATCACTTGCCAATTTATTTGATAGTTTAGATGATAATAATAAAGAAATAAACTTAATAATTAAAGGTGATGTTCAAGGTAGTGTTGAAGCATTGAAAGATTCTTTATTAAAATTAAATGTTGAAGGAGTTAAAATCAATGTTGTTAGAACATCAGTTGGTTCAATAACAGATAATGATATTTCTCTTGCGGTGGCATCAAAATCCATAATTATTGGTTTTAATATTCGACCTAATGCTTTAATTACTAAACAAGCAAAAGATAAAGGTGTAGAAATAAGACTTTATAATATCATTTATAAATTATTAGAAGATATTACTGCCGCTATGAAAGGCTTACTTGATCCAGTATATGAAGAAAAAGTAATAGGAGAATTAAATGTTCGTAAAATATTTAAAGTTTCAAGAATTGGTACTATTGCTGGATGTTATGTAAATAATGGTTTAGTTACAAGAACTAGTAAAGTTCGTTTAATAAGAGATAGTGTTGTTATATATACAGGTGAAGTTGGAACTTTAAAACATGAGCAAGATGATGTCAAAGAAGTAAAACAAGGCTATGAATGTGGTTTAACAATAACTAACTATAATGATATTAAAGAAGGCGATGTAATCGAAGCCTTTATCATGGAAAGAGTAGAAATTTAATGGCTTATCGTGTTGAAAGATTAGAAAAAATCTTAGAAAGAGAAATAAGCAATATACTTCTTAATTCTAAAGATGAAAGATTACGATTTGTTATTATAACTAAAGTGAAATTAACAGGCGATTTCTCTATTGCAACAGTATATTACCGAATATTAGGTAATGATGTTCAAAAAGAATCGACTGCTAAAAACTTAGTTGATGCAACAGGATTCATCAAAACTCAATTAAGTAAAAAAATGGAAATAAGGAAAATTCCTGATTTGATTTTTAAAATTGATGAATCTATTGAATATGGTGAAAGAATTGATAAAATAATCGAAAGCTTTAACAAGAAATGAGTATAAAAGATAAATTGAAAGAGTTACCAACCAATCCAGGTTGCTATTTAATGAAAAATATTGATAACACGGTTATATATGTTGGTAAAGCTAAGAATTTATCTAATCGTGTTAAGTCTTATTTTGTTGGAAGTCATAATGCTAAAACTACTCGTTTAGTTATGGATATTGTTGACTTTGAATATATAATTACATCTAGTGAAAAAGAAGCATTCATTTTAGAAATGAATCTTATAAAAAAATATCGCCCAAAATATAATATATTATTAATGGATGATAAGAGGTATCCTTATATTGTTATTTCAAATGAACGTCATCCTAAAATATATTATACCCGTGACTTGAATAAAAAAGGTAAATATTTTGGGCCATATCCTAACTCCCTAGCCGCAAAGCAAACTGTTGAGATGTTAAATAAGATTTATCCACTAAGGAAATGCAATAAAATTCCCAAAAAAGAATGCTTGTATTATCACATGAATAATTGTTTAGCACCATGTATTAATGAAGTATCAAAAGAGTCATATTTAGAAATCACAAATAAGATTACTCAATTATTAAAAGGTAATGTTACTGATGAAATTCGCTCTTTGAAAAAAGAAATGGAAACTGCTAGTGAAAACTTAAATTTCGAAAGAGCTATTGAAATTAGAAATATTATCAATAATTTAGAAATAATTAGTGAAAAGCAAAAGATGGAAACAAATATTAAAGATTGCGATGTGTTTAATTATGCATCAAAAGATGAATATGTTAATATTCAAGTATTCCATATTCGTGATTCAAAAGTTATTGAGCGTGATTGTATTACATATGACTTAGTAAAAGATGCTCAAGAAATATTCTGTGATTTTATTATGAGTTTTTACTATATTAATAATAATCCAATTCCAAAAGAAATTGTTGTGCCAAATATTGATTTAGAACTTTTTGATGATGAATTAAAAAATAAAATGATAATTCCAAAGCAAGGAAGGAAGAAAGAAATTTTAGATTTATTATTAGTAAACATCGAAAAGGAACTCAATAATCAAATATTAAAATATGAAAGAACATACGAAATGACAATTGGTGCAACTATTGAACTTGCGAAGTTGTTAAAATTAAGTATTCCTAGTTGTGACCGTATTGAAGCTTTTGATAATTCAAATATTATGGGTGTTAGCGCTGTTAGTGCTATGGTATGTTATGTTAATGGCGTTAAAAGTCCAAAAGATTATCGAAAATATAAAGTTAAAACAATAACAGGTGCAGATGATTGTAATACATTCAAAGAAATAATTGCAAGACGATATAAACGAGTAAAAGAAGAAAATGGTAAAATGCCTGATTTACTAATTATTGATGGTGGTAAAGGACAAGTTCATGCAAGTTTAGATGCTTTAAATGAAATCGGTGTAAAACTTAATGTTATAGGTTTAGTAAAAGATGATTTTCATCGAACTGATCAAATATTATATAATGATGAATTAATAAGAATAGATAAAAAAGGAAGTTTATTTAAATTCCTTACTAATATTCAAGATGAAGTGCATAGGTATGCTATATCATTCCATCATGATACACATACTAAAAAATTAATAGAATCAAAACTTGATCAAATTAAAGGCATAGGAAAAGTAAAAAGAAATCAAATTCTTTCAATATTAGGAGATCCTAATTTTATTGAAAAGTTAAATGATCTTCCATTAACAGAAGAACAAATTGAGGAAGTTATAAAGATTTATAAATCATAAAGGATAATTATATGAGAATATATGGTAAAGTATTAGAAACATTTCCAAAAGAAAGAGTTGTAAAATTAAAAACTAATTTTAAAATCTTATACTTGTATTTACAAAGAAAAGATTTTCGTGAATATGGCCCCTATTTTTTTGAAAAACCATATTTGTTTTTGGAAATAGGTGAAAATAAAAAAAGAATAAAAAACTATATGGCATATCCTGTAGTAATGTTTATTCGAATAATTCAATCAAATTATTACACTTTTACAAAGAAACGTAAAATATATTTTGATATGTATGAAAACAAAAGAAGTGTTCGTAAATTGATTAATTCCCCAACAAACAAAATGTTTATTGATTTAGAATTTACTATGCCGCCTATTTATCAATCTATGCCCACAATGACAGAAATAATCCAATACGGTATAATTATAGAGGATAAAAATGGCAATGAATTATTCCGTGATTCATCACTTATTAATCCATCTAGACCTTATAATTTAAATAAAAACACATTAAAGTTTTTATCTTTATCTCGTGAAGATTTTAAAAATGCTGCTCCTTATAGTAAATTCTATAATTTGATGAAACGATTAATGCGTGAATATCGACCAAAGATATATGTTTGGGGAGGAAATGATATCCTTGTTATGGAACATTCATTTAAATACAATAAAGTTCCTCCACTAGCAGTACGAGCTAATCATGTGAATTTAATGAATGTTATAAAGAATTATAATAACACTAAAGATGAAATGGGTTTGTTCCAAACTTATGCTATTATGGCCAATAAAGAACCAGTACATCAAATTCACAACGCATTAGAAGATGCTCAGGTTACTAAAGAAATATTCCATTTATTCAAAGAAATAGTAAATAAAGACATTTACTAATAAAACACAATTTAAAATTAAAAAATAGGGCTAAAATTAGCCCTATTTTCTATTTTATTTGTTTAAACAACTAATTATTCATTACAAAAATAACAAGAAATTAAACGATATTTAAAGTATATTTTGTAATTAGAAAATCAAATGTTATATCTAAATCAGTAATATTTAAATTATCAATATCAAATTTATTAGTTTTATATTTATACGGAGTCATTCCGATCAAATAATGCAAATCTTCGTTATTAATATGAACTTTTTTTGTTACATTGATTGTTTCTTTACGAAAACCATCAAATGAAATAATTGTATCTTTATTATAATAAGGATTCTTATATAATAATTCTTTCATCTCATATAAATGATTTTTCCCAGGAGTAATATTAATAATCACTCCTTTTTCATTTAACACTCTTTTTGCTTCACTTATAAATATTGGGGAAAAAATAAATAATAAGACATCAAATGATTTATCACTAAATGGTAAATCATTATTCCCTGCGACGCAACATAATGAATTTTTGTTTATTTTAGCGGCATTACTTATAGCATATTTTGAGATATCTAAAAGGGTTAAATCTTGATTCTTAATAAATAAGTCATAATATCCTACCCCGCATCCACAATCCAATACTTTAAGGTTAGACCCAATATTATTAATGATATCATTTAAAGAATTTGCAAGAAAATCATAATAATGTTTATTTAAGAATTTAATTCTTGCATTAACTAAATCTTTATTATCACCAGAATTAGTTTTATTTAATAATAAATTAACATAACCTTCTTTACTGATATCATAGGAATGGTTATTTTGACATTTAAAACAATTATTATTTTTCTCTAATAAAAGTTTACATTTTGGACAAATCATGATAGCACCATAATAATAGGAACTATAATTGGATTACGTTCAGTTTTTAAATTTAAATATGAGTTTAGTTCATTAATTAAACTTGTTTTAAAATTATCTTCATTAAAAGTAGAATAGTTTTCTTTATAACTTTTAAATTTCTTTTCGCACAATAATTTAAGATCTTGCATTAATGCTTCAGAATTTTTCATATAAATAAATCCACGGCTTATAATATTTGGTGAAGATTTAAGATTATATTTCTTATCCACAGTATAAATTATAGTAATTAATCCTTCTAAAGATAAATCGCGTCTTTCACGTAATAATTTAGAATCAATATAATGATTATGTTCATCAATATAATTAGTATCAGCTTTTACATTATATAAACTGAAAGTTTTTGTATCTGTAAATGTTAATACCTTACCATTTTCTAAAATAAAACAGTTTTCTGGATTAACTCCTGTTGCAATTGCTAGTTCACAATGCTTCTTTTGCATGGTATATTCGCCATGAATAGGTACAAAATACTTTGGTTTTGTGAGGGCAAGCATCATCTGCAATTCTATTTGACCACCATGACCAGAAGTATGAGTATCGGTTATACCTGTATTAGTGATAACATTTGCTCCTTGTTTATATAAATTATTAATAATTTTATTAATACTATCTTGGTTTCCTGGGATTGCTGACGAGGAGAATATTATAGTATCTCCTTCAATAATTTTAACGTGTTTATGTTGGTTTGTGGCAATACGAGAAAGACCTGCTAACACTTCACCTTGAGAACCTGTAGTAATAATAGTCACTTTATTTGGTTCAATGTATTGTAATTCATTAACACTAATGAACTGTTTTGCATCAACATTAATTAACCCAGATTTTATTGCTATTTTTACATTTGCTTCCATACTTTTACCGATAATTAATATCTTTCTGTTACAGGCAATTGATGCTTCAATAATATGTTCGATTCGGTAAATATTTGATGCAAATGTGGCGATAATAACTCTTCCATCTAAAGATCTAAAAATATTTTTAATACTTCTACTAATTACACTTTCAGATTCCGAATATTTTGATATTAATGCGTTAGTACTATCACTTAACAAACAAAGAACTCCTTCTTGCGAATAAGAAGTAAGTTTATGAAACTCGGTGTGATTATTTCCAAGAGGTGTGAAATCAAACTTAAAATCGCCAGTATGTAAAATATAACCAAGACGTGTTTTAATGGCAATACCATGTGAATCAGGAATAGAATGATTTGTACGGAAGAAAGAAACTGTGAAGTTTCTATAATTAAGAATTGTGTTATCGGAGTATTCCTTAATGTTGGCGTTAATTTTAGCTTCTTTTAATTTTGATTTAATTAAATCAATGGCAATACCATTGGCATAAATATTTTCAATTTTAACGCTTTTTAATAAATAAGGAATAGCACCAATATGATCTTCATGACCATGGGTGATAAATAAACCTTTAATTTTGTTTTGATTATTTTCTAAATAAGTAAAATCAGGAATGGAATAATCAATTCCAAATCCAGTATCTGGGAAGATAAGTCCAGCATCAATTATTAATAGTTCATCACTACACTCGATGCAGTACATGTTTTTACCAACCTCACCTAATCCACCAAGTGCGAATATTTTAATGTTATCATCATTAAAACTATCGAAAACAGGAATGATAGATTTTTGATTTGGTTTCATAAATAATTTTGAGTATTTAATTTCCTTTCTAGAAGTATTATACAATATTTCCTAAAAAAAATAAAGAACAAATATTTAAATGTTTTTGACATAAATAAGTATTTTTTAGTATAATATATTAAGGAGTTATAAAAATGGTTGCAATAATTATTTTATTTGTTTTATTAATTATACTAACTAATATATATGTATATTGTTTTTTTAAAGATGGAAAAGATGAAAAACTAAAAACATTTTTTATAAAGCTTGCATGTTCTTTATCTTTTTTATCAATTGGAATTATATCATTTTGTATTAATGATTCTAAATCATTATCACAAATTCTTATATTAATTGGACTTGCTTTATGTTTAATAGGTGATATTGTATTAGGTTTAAGAAGAATAACACCATTTCATGACTTATGTTTATTAATAGGTTCATTGGTTTTTATTTTAGGACATTTTGGTTATGATTCAGGATTATTCTTAAATTTTCATGAAGATGTTCTAGCCTTAATTATTATTACAATTGTTATTTGGATAATATATTTAATTTTAATGAAATTGACTCATGTAAATTTAGGAACATTTAAAATACCATGCCTTTTTTATTCTTTATCTTCATCAATAATGTTTTCTATAACACTTGTATCATTAATAAAATATCAAACTATATTTCATGTAATAATATTTGTTGGTATTACTCTTTTCACAATTAGTGATATTTTGTTATGCTATACCTATTTTCATGATAAATATAAAGACTCTTTTACCTTTAAATTAATAAGTTCTTATGCCTATTTTATAGGCCAAGGTATAATTGCTTTAAGTATAATGTTCTTTTAAAAAACCCTAGCGAACTAGGGTTTTCTTTTACTTAAATTTTGGATATAATGTGGCAAGTGATGGAACTGGATTATCAGTAACAGATTTAGTTAGTTCACTATCTAAATACCATCCATCAAATACTTTACCATCACAAACAGGGATTGCTAAAGCTTTGTTAATGCTACTAAAATCAGTTGTATTTTTATATTCTCTTGTATAAGCAGTAGCTACATTATTTTCGTATTTATAGTAAGTTGTGGTTGTAGGACAAACATTACGGAATGCTTTAAATAAACCATCACTAACGCCTTGTGTACCATAGAAATATCCATCAATAACAAATGCAAAATAACCATTGTTAACAGCTGATGCTACTGTAAAATCTACTGTACTATATTTATATTGTACCATTTGTACAAGCATATAAGTTAAATTCCAGTATTTAGTTTTATATGGTTCTGATCCTAAGAATCCACCATTAATATCTACTAAATAACCATTAGAATCTAGTGAAATACTATCAAACAAGAATAATGCTGAATAACCATTAGCCCCACCAACATAATTTGTACTTGTATCATTCCAAATTCTTTGAGGGTCACCACTATGTCTAGGATTAACAGCACTAAATTCAGCCCATGATGAAACTTTCATTGTATCATCTATTCTTGAATCATTTAGCAAATTATTTGATTCTAAATAATTATAGAAATCTCTTTCATATTGACTAGGTAATGTACTTACTGCATCTAATCCTTTAGCTGCTGTATTAGTTGTTGTGAAACCTGTAAAACTCCAACTAGCATCGTAAGATGTTAAATCAACTTTAACATTTAATGGATATAATGTTAAATCACCATATTGTTTTTCAGTAATAGCACCGAGTGTAGATGTCTTATGTTCGCTATCTAAATACCATCCAGCGAATATATAATCACTTACTTCATATTTTGGTAATTCAAAGTTATCACCAGTTTTATAAGATGTAGGTGTATATGATAATTCATTACCATCATTATCAAAATATTTAATAGAATAAGTCTTAGGTGTAAAAGATGCGTGGAAAGTTAAATTATAAGTAACACTTGTTATATTACTAAAATCACTACCCCAACCAGTAAATTCATATCCTTCTTTAACTGGGTTATCTGGAGCAGTAGGCGCTTCACCATAATTGACTTCAACTTCTGTATAGAATATTCCATCTACATAATATTTTATCACAAGTTTTTTAATAGTCCATGTTCCTGTAATAGTTAAATCACTGGTTACATTAGTATATTCTTTATCCCAGCCGGTAAAATCATAACCTTCTTTTGTAGGTGGGAAAGGTGTTTCGGCATCTTCGCCATACTCTACTTCTTGAATATCATAATTATATGTTGCATCGCTATCAATTAAGAATGTAACAGTAAAAGTTGTAACAGTAAATTTAGCTTTAACAACTAAATCGCTAGATACATTTGTATAATCTTTGTCCCAATTCTTAAAAGTATATCCTTCTTTAACTGGATCTGCTGGTGCAACTGCGTTTTCACCATATAATACGCTTTGTGTTGAAATTGTTTCACCGTCAACTTCAAATGTAACAGTAAAAGATGCTTTATCAAACAATGCATTAATTGTTAAGTCACTTGTTACATTACTAAAATCACTATCCCAACCAGTAAAAATATATCCGGTTTTTACAGGATCAACAGGAGCCAAAGCACTTTCGCCTTCATTTACAAATTGAGCATTTAAAACTAAACCATCAACTTTAAATGTTACAATGTAAGTATTGGTTTTATTTTCTGTCCATGAAGCATACAATGTAATATCACTAGATAATGTGTAAGTTCTTTGATCAAAAGGAGTGTTAAATTCAGAATCTAAAAACCAACCATTAAATGTAAAACCATCATTCGTTAAAACGTTTAAAGTTATGTCAGTTGCTTTTTCCACACTTTGTGATGCTAATTCTGTAGTAGTGTTAGTTACAAAAGATACAGTATATTTTGTAACATTAACTTCAGTTTTAGTATTATCTAAAGGTGTATTTACTTCAGTAGGTGTTTCTTGCTTAGTTAAAGTTTTTTCATTGTTGCCACATCCTACAAGAATAGCAATAGCAAAAGCAATAACCATAAATAATGATAAAAATTTTCTCATAAAACATTTTCCTTTCTATTATTTGGAATTAATCCATGACTTATTTTATCAAATATATAGTAGATTGTAAAGTTTACTCAATAAAAAAAAGATAATTCTTTCGAATTACCCTATTTATCTTTTTGAGCGCTTCCTTTAAACTTAATAGGCTTTGAATTTTCTGGAACATAAAAAGGATTGCTTTTATTAATATGGTCAAAAAATAAAATCCCATTTAAATGATCAAATTCATGTTGGAAAACAACAGCAATATATCCTTTAAGTTGTAAAGTTTCTAAAGTTAATTTGTTAGTTTTTAAATCATATAAATATGTTTTAACTTTAATTTTACGATGGCGGTGAACATAACCACGATGTTCTTCAGGTACAGACAAGCAACCTTCACCACTTTCTAAATATGTCATATCTACTGAATACGATAATATTTTAGGATTAACCATTAGATAATCATGCAAATATCCTTTTTCATCATATGCCATTATAGCAAGCATTCTTTTTGGGAGTCCAATTTGGGGTGAAGCAAGACCAACACCTGGTCTTATATCGTTGTTTTGTACAAATTCTTCATCATAACTATTAACTAAATATTCATGCATATCTTTTAATGTTTGAATCGTTTTTTCATCAAGTGGTAAATTAACTTCAGTACATTTTTCTCTTAAAACTGTATCACCAACTTTTACTATATCACAATATAGATACATATAATCACCTCTATAATTATAATACCAAAAAACTAATAATAAATCAATATAAATAAAGAAATAATAATAGAAATTAGATGGACTTTATGCTATAATTTATATTTAAGGAGAAAACAATTATGGATAAAGAATATAAAATTGATTATGATATGTTTACAACATTAGAGGTTATCAAAATAATGGAATTTTTTCAATTGATTGAGAAAACAAAGCATCAAAAAATAAAAAAAGAAATATTAATAGAAAAATATCATGAATACCAAAGCATTCTTAGAAATAAAGCATTAGAAAAGAAATATGATAAAATGTTACAAAATGTGAGTGATGTTTCTATATATAAAGTAATGAAAGAGGTTTTAAGTAAATAAAATGCGATTAGATAAATATGTATCAAACGCTTTACAAATTACAAGAAATGATGCCAAAAAACTAATTCAAAAAAAAGAAATTAGTGTTTTTTTAAATGGTGAATTAAAAATAGTTAATTCGAGTTTTGATGTAAAAGAAGAAAAAGAAATATATCAAAATAAAGAATTAATTTATAAAGAATACATTTATCTAATGATGAATAAACCAAAAGGTTTTATTTGTGCTAATTTTGATAAAAATAATAAAACAGTTTATGATTTAATAACTGGTTATAAAACAAACGAACTGAGTATAATTGGTAGGCTTGATATTGATACTGAAGGTTTAATTATAATTACTAATGATGGTGATTTAGTTCATAAGATTACTAGTCCAAAAAATGAACATGTTAAAAGATATTATTGTTTATGTGAAAATGATTTAAAAGAAAGCGATATTAAAGCTTTTAGTGATGGAATTGTAATTAATAATGATGGTGAATTATATAAATGCAGAAGTGCTAATTTAATTATTAATAATGATAAGGAATGCATTATTGAAATAAAAGAAGGCAAGTTTCACCAAATCAAAAAAATGATGCATGCTATAAGTAATAATGTTTTATATTTAAAAAGAATTAGTATTGCAAACATTATTTTGGATGATAACTTAAAATTAGGAGAATACCGCGAATTAACCGAAGAAGAAGTTATTAAATTAAAGAATTGTTAGGTGATTATATGAACATTTATATCTATAGTAATAGAAGCTCTCATAGTTCAAAAGATATTATTGATTATATAGAATTAAAATTAAAAGACATCTTTAATGATTTAATTGTGGTACCATATGATTCTATTGATACAGTTAATTTTGTAAATGTAAATACTTTGATATTTAGTGGTGGTGACGGGGTATTTAATAATTTAGTAAACAAATTATCTAATTTTAATATTATATTTGCTTATATTCCTACGGGTACTGCTAATGACATGGGGCATAACTTAAATATTAAAAATGTAAATAAAGCACTTGACGCAATAGAAAATAAGAATATAATTAAATTAAATTTATTAGAATTAAATAGTGATGTCAATAAATATTTTCTTTATGCTTTTAGTATAGGAGAAATGTCAAAAATAGCTAACAATGCAAAAACAAGAAGCAAAAAAAGATTGGGTAAATTCTTATATATTTTTAGAGGTTGCTTGTATTTGTTTGCAAAAAGAGAAAAAATAAATTATAAAATTGATGAAAAAAACTACGAAAAAAGATTAAGATGTTTAATTATTACAAGAAGTAAATATTTAGGTGGAGTTCGAATTGAAAAAAACTTTCAAAACGAGTTACATGTATATCCTATTAGAAACATATTTGATTTAGGATTTTTATTTATATTAAAGCGAGGTAAATTTATTAAAGCTAATAATATTGAATTTTGTTCTAATTCTTGTATGTCAATTGATGGTGAAAATATAAATCTAACATCAGGGAATATTAAAATATCAGATAAATATATTTCGATTTATAAAAATAATTAAGAATGTCAAGCAAAAATACTTGACAAGATAATTAAAGTATGGTATAATCTCTAAGATAAAAATTAAGAGGAGGAAATCATGGTAAAATTAAGATTACAAAGACTTGGCGCTAAACAACGTCCATACTATCGTATTGTAGCTGCGGAAAGTACTGCACCTCGTGATGGTCGTTTTATTGAAGTAGTTGGATTATATCATCCAATTGAAAAGGAAGATCAACTTAAGATTGATGAAGAAAAAGCACTAAAATGGTTAATGAATGGTGCTCAACCAACTGACACTGTAAAATCACTTCTAACTCAAAAGGGTATCATTGCTAAATTTGTTGCTTTAAAAAAAGAATCTAAATAGTTAAGAAGGTCACTATAATGGCTAACATTAACTACGAGACTTATATAAGTGATTTAATTAAACCGCTTGTTTTATATCCTGAAGAAGTTGTAGTTAAGATTTTTTCAGAAGAAGAGGATAGTGATTTAATTGTTGTACAAATTATGGTCAATGAAGAAGACAAAGGAAGAGTAATTGGTAAAAACGGAAGAATTATTTCAGCCGTTAAAACTCTTGCTTATGCATCAGCTTCAAAATATGGAAAGAAGATTGAAATCACAGTTGATTCATTTTAGAAATAGTCAGTTTATACTGACTTTTTCTTTACTTAATAATAGATATATATTATAATAAACATAAGGAAGTGACTAATTATGAGATATTTAGAAGTTGGTGAAATTGTTAGTACTCATGGTATTAAAGGCGAATTAAAAGTTAAAATTATCACTGATAATTTAGAAAGATTTAAGAAGAATAACAAATTATATTTAGGTGATAATAAAGAAATAGTGACCATTAATTCATCAAGAACTCATCAAGGGATGATGTTAATAACAATTAATAATCTTACAAATATCAATGATGTTTTAGGATATGTTAATAAAATGTTATATATTGATCGTGATGAAGAAATTGATAAAGATGCAATATATTTTGATGACTTAATAGATTGTAAAATAATCGTAAATGATAATGAAGTGGGTGTTGTAAAAGATGTTTATGATTTGCCTCAAGGGCCTTTACTTGAAGTTAAATTAAATGAATGTAATAATGGTAAAGAAGTTATAAAACTTGTTCCTTATGTTAGTGAATTTATTAAAGAAACTGACATAGAAAACAAAAAAATAATTGTAACACCAATCGAAGGTTTATTATGATCATTGACATTTTAACATTATTTAAAGATTGTATCGATAGTTATCTTAATTCATCAATTATTAAAAGAGCTATTGAATCAGAAAAAGTAATAATTAATGTTATTGATTATCGTGAATATGCTCAAAACAAAAGTAAAAGAGTAGATGACTATTCTTATGGTGGCGGAGCAGGAATGATAATTGAAGTGGATCCTATCGTTAGAGCATTAAGGGATATTCCTGGATATGCAAATGCTCATAAGATTATTACTAGTCCAAGTGGTAAAATATACAATCAAAATTATGCAAAAGAATTATCTAAAAAGGATCATATTATTATTGTCTGTGGGCACTATGAAGGAATTGATGATAGAATTATGAATTATTTAGATGAGGCTATCTCAATTGGTGACTATGTATTAACTGGTGGTGAAATAGCCGGTATGGCTATTACAGATAGTATTGTTCGTCTTTTACCTGATGTAATAAGTAGTGATTCAACTAACGAAGAGAGTTTTGAAAATAATTTACTAGAATATCCTCAATATACTAGACCAGTTGAATATGAAGGATACCGTGTGCCTGATGTATTAATATCAGGCAATCATGAAAATATTCGTAAATGGCGTAGATTTATGTCGCTTAAGAATACTTATAATAATCGAAAAGATTTGTTAGAGAAAGCAAATCTTACAAAAGAAGACCAAAAGTTTTTGGAAATGATAAAAAGAAATGAAGAATTTGAAATATAATTCTTCTTTTTATTAATATATTAATAATACAATAATGAGTATTTTGAGTTTAATTTTTAAACAATATTTAAAATAATAATAACTATGAAATAATTTAAATAAATATCTTGCAATTTTAAACAACCTATGGTATAATATTCAAGGTTATTTAGAAAGGGATGTAAATAACTATTAAATATTTGTTCCGCTGTTATACATGAGGTATAAGAATGAACATGAAAAATAAAGGAGATTATAATGAGTCAACAATTGATTAATGAAATCACAAGTGCTTATTTAAAAGAACGTCCTGAATTTCGTCCTGGTGATACTGTAAAAGTTTACGTTAAAATTAAAGAAGGTGAACGTGAACGTATCCAAATTTTCGAAGGATTAGTAATTAAAAAGCGCGGCGGTGGTATCAGTGAAACTTTCACAGTTCGTAAGAATTCTTACGGTGTTGGTGTTGAAAGAACATTCCCAGTTCATGCACCACTTGTAGATAAGATTGAAGTAGTACGTAAAGGTAAAGTTCGTAGAGCTAAGCTTAATTACATTCGTTCTCTTTCTGCAAAAGCTGCTCGTATTAAAGAGCGTAGATAGTTTTAATTGTGAAAAGGTAGGTTTTATCCTACTTTTTTATTTTTGTTTAATTATGAAAAGATAATAGAGCGTTTTCATAATTTAATTGAAAATTTTCATAAAAATGATTGAAAATAAAATGAAAGTATGATATTATATAAAAAATGGAGGGTAATATTAATGGAACAAATTAAAATTTATGATATTGCCGGTGCTGCTGGTGTTAGTTTAGCCACAGTATCTCGTGTACTTAACCATCCTGACAAAGTAAAAGACGCAACTCGTGAGAAAGTTATGCGAATCATTAACGAAAAAGGTTATAAACCAAATGCTAATGCTCGAGGTCTTGCAAGTCGTCGTTCAACAACAGTTGCAGTCGTTGTTCCTGAACTTGCTCGTGCTAGTGTAGCCGAAATGATTCAAGGTATCGATACTGCTGCTAAAGATTTTGGATATACATTACGTCTTTTCATTTCGGAAAATACTCCAGATGAAAGAGAATTATGGCGTGAAATTATTTCTTCATCTGTAGATGGAGTATTATTCACTAGTGATGAAATGACAAAAGAAATATACCAAATGATTGAACTTGCGCCTGTTCCAGTTGTTTTTGTAAATGCGTTATCTAAAAAAGATACTATCGGTTCAGTTTGTGTAGATTATGAAGAATGTGCTTATGAGATAACAACTGAGATGATTAATCGTGGTAATAAAAAGATTATTCTAATAGGTACAGAACATAAATATACTTTAAACGAAATGAAAGAAAAAGGTTACATTAGGGCGATGAATGATGCCAAACTAGAACCTAAGATTTATTATTCTAGTGGAAATGTTGGTAAAAATGAAGTCTATTTTAAAGGAATTTTAGAAAACGATGTTCCTGATGTAGCTTTAGTTGTACGTGATTCAATGGCTGTTTCTTTTATGAATGTTGCTACAAATATGGGAATTAAAGTACCTGATAGATTGCAAGTAATTGGATTCCAAAATACTCGATATGCTGTACTTTCAAATCCAAAATTATCATGTGTTGAAATCCCAACATATGATATTGGTAAAAAAGCCATGAGTTATTTGACCGATTTGATGAAACCTGATGCACCTAAACATCGTAAAGCTGAAAAGATTTTAATGTCTTATGACTTTATATGGAGAGGTAGTACAAAATAAATACGTTGACTAAGAGAGTAGAAAATATCAAAAGAAATGAAAGAGATTTAAAGAATGGTGAGACTTTAAACTTTTAATATTTTCAAATTACACTTACGAGTATTACAACTAAATAACCAAAGTGCAGAATATATATTCTGAATTAAGGTGGTACCGCGGAAATTATTTCGTCCTTAAGATTTATTCTTAAGGACTTTTTTATATATTTTTTTTAAGGAGAAAAGACTATGGGAATTTATGAAGAATTAGAATGGCGTGGATTAATAAAAGATGTTTCTGATCCATCAATTAAAGAAAAATTAAATGCCGGAGGAATGACTTTTTACATTGGTACAGATCCAACCGGTGATAGTTTGCATATTGGTCATTTTTCAAGTTTCTTAATTTGTAAAAGACTAAAAGATGCTGGACATACACCAATATTATTAGTTGGTGGTGGAACAGGTTTAATTGGTGACCCTAAACCTGATGCTGAAAGACCAATTATTTCCTATGAAGAAGTCGAACATAACTTCAAATGTTTAAAAGAACAAGCAATTAAATTGTTTGGATTTGAGGTTGTAAATAATTATGATTGGTTAAAAGAGATCAATATGATTGAATTTTTGCGAGATTATGGTAAATATTTTAATGTTAATGTAATGTTGCAAAAAGATATCGTGAAAAGAAGACTTGATACAGGAATTACATATACAGAATTTACTTATATGATTTTACAAGCTTTAGATTTTTGGTATTTAAATAAGACTAAAGGTGTTACATTACAAGTTGCTGGTCAAGACCAGTGGGGAAATATTACAGCTGGTATTGATTTAATACGTAAGAAAGAAGGAATCGAAGCATATGCTTTCACAATGCCTCTTCTAACAAAAGCTGATGGAACAAAATTTGGTAAAACAAATGGAAAAGCAATATGGTTAGATATCAATAAGACTAGTGCTTATGAAATGTATCAATTCTTTATCAATTCTGAAGATTCAAAAGTTATCGACTACTTAAAGTTTTTAACATTCTTATCTAAAGAAGAAATAGAAGAATTAGAAGAAAAAAATAATGAACATCCAGAATATCGTGAAGCACATAAAGCTCTTGCCAAAGAAGTTATAACATTTATTCATGGTGAAAATGCTTATAATGAAGCAGTAAGAATCAGTGAATGTTTATTTAGCGGTAAAGTAAATGAATTAAACGCTAAACAAATAGAAATAAGTTTTCAGGATTTTAATGCATTCGAATTAAAGGAAGATACAAATATAATAGATGTATTAGTTCTAATTGGTGCTGCCAAATCTAAAAGTGAAGCACGTCAATTCTTATCTGGTGGTGGAGTTTATATTAATGGCGAATCTCAAAAAGATTTTGGCTTTATGGTTACAAAGCAAAACGCTATAGAACAAGTATATACTGTTATAAGAAGAGGAAAAAAGAACTATTACTTAATTAAACATGAATAGGAAATAATAGCAAAAATAAAATAGTCACATTGTGACTATTTTTTTATAATTTTTGCTTCTCTAATTTTAATATAATGATCTTCTTTAAAGAATCCCATAGCTAATCCATAATAATCATTTGTGAAAAAAGAAGAATCAATATCGTTAAGTATCTTTTCAATAACATCCCAACCATTAATAACTTTTCCAAAAGCAGCATAATTTCCATCTAATACACTGCTATAATTATCACTTAACATAATAAAAAATTGTGATGTGGCAGAATCATTATTTGTAGCACGTGCCATTGAAATAACTCCTTTAGTGTGTGATAAGTTATTTTCCCAACCATTACTATTAAATTCACCTTTTATTGTTTCTTGATTAATACAATTAGCTCCACCTTGTAAAACAAAATCACTTTGCATTCTAATAAAATCTGTTCCATCATATAAGCCATTATTAACTAAATAACAAAAATGTTCAACTGTAATAGGAGCATATTCATGGTAAAGTTCTATTTCAATTATGCCATAGTTTAATATTTCCATACTAACTATTACATTTTCATTCCAATCAAATTCCTCGTTATCTTCATTTTGTGAAGTATTAGTATTTAAATCATTATTATTTTTACATGATATAAAAATTAGTAATGATAACATCAATGTAATTATAAATAGAAATTTAATCTTAAAATTCATATTATATTATATAAAAAAGATGGCTCAGCCATCTTATCCTTTTAGTCCTCTTGATTGTCTATCCATATCTTCCACAACGATATCATAGATTTCACCAATTGTAGAACAATATTCTAATACTTTCCAAGGTTCATTTGTATGATAATGGATTTTAATTAATTCATCATCACCAACTACAAGTAAGCAGTCCCCAACAAAATGGTCTGTAATGTAGTCATTTATTTCATCCTCATCTAAATCTTTCCCTTCAATTAATAATTGTGTGTCATATCTAAATTCGATCATTTTAATACCTCCCTAGTCCGATTTTATGATATACTTTTCTAATTTTCTTATTTGCTATAAAATTAGCTTTTTCTCGACTTTCGTCTAATAATTGATCTAATTCTTTTGATTTAATAATTTCATTAAATCTATTTTGTAACATTTCAATTTCTTTAGCCACTATTTCGGCTAAATCATTTTTAAATACACCATAACCGACACCTTCGTATTTCTTTTCGATTTCTTCTTTTGAAATATCAGTTATAGCACTATAAATTGTTATCAAATTAGAAATGCCAGGTTGTTTTTCTTGATCAAAATGAACAACTCCATAATTATCTGTTACAGCACTTTTAATTTTCTTTTTCACAACATCAATTGGATCAAGTAAGAATATACAACCTTTTCCGTTTTCTGATGATTTATCCATTTTTTATGATATACCCCCACAAGGTATTCGTCAAGACTTAGGAGCTGTTAACAAATAACTTGTGCAGATTGCGCAGGATTTTCTTTCGAGAGTGCAATGAAAAAAATGCGCGCATAGCGGGCTATGTAAGCATTTTTTTCATTGTGCTATCGGAAGAAAAGACAAGCAAAATGTACAAGTTATTTATCGACAGTTCCTTAGCATTTGCAGAGTCTCATAACGCTGAATTAACAGTGATGGA